>Ga0307379_10011430_pt1 | contig 11645 bp, 10 predicted proteins | sample UN2MG_FD_202237 | JGI IMG/M metagenome (GOLD analysis project Ga0307379, IMG submission 202237) | Soil microbial communities from Risofladan, Vaasa, Finland - UN-2 | ecosystem: Environmental > Terrestrial > Soil > Coastal area > Acid sulfate soil | place: Finland: Risofladan, Vaasa | collected... | reverse complement strand
TGGCCACTGGCAGACCTGGACGCAGCAGGGGGAAATTCGAATATCGCAAGCCCGCTCCAAGCCGGCCGAGAACCACTTACCGGCCATACGTAGGCAGATACCATCAGAGGTATCCGAGCCGGTACCCTCGACTTTATGGCCACAGGGGCGGTTTTTTCTTTTATTTCAGTCTGCCCTACGCGGGGTACTACTATGACCGTTATCCTTATTACTACGGGCCGACTTACTACCAGTATTACTACGGGTACCGGGATGGTAACAGCAGATACGAATATCCGACCTCAAAGTCTTACCGGCAAGATGAAGACATTGACGCAGACAGTCAGGACAAGCAACTGGAAGCGGTGGCGGAGGCGTTCAGGCAGGGTGATTATGCGCAGGCCGTGCAGTTGGTGAAGGAAGCCCTTCAGGATGACCCTGAAAATCCTGTGCTGGCGTTTGCTTACGTACAGAGTCTTTTCGCAAATTCGCAGTACCAAGCGGCAGCAAGGGCGTTGCGGGCGGCCGTGGATAAGGTCGACGCTGACAGCGAAGGCGTATTTTATTTACTCGGCCTGTATCCGGACAAAGACACACTGCCGGAACAGATTGAGCGGTTGGCCGGTGCTGCCGATGAGCAGCCTGAGAATTCGGATTTACAATTGCTGCTGGGCTATGAGCTGCTGGGGACAGGGCAGCACGACCGGGCGCTGGAGGCGCTGAAGAAGGCCGAATATGATGCGGCCAGCCGAGACGCGGCGCACAAGCTTGCGGAGATTCTGGCAAAGGCCCGTGACAGTCGCTGAAGGCCGGGGTACAGGGATTTTTAGCGTTGACCGCGTGCCCGTGGCGCTGAAAAACGCCCAACGGGACCGGGGGGAAAAGAGTCAACTTGCCTTCCAGTGTTTTTACATTTTTCCCCAGACTTTTTATCTACAAATGTTCAAGCAAGGCCCGTTGTTATCTCATCGCAGTTATTCGTGTTTTCTTTGCAATATGTATCATAAATGCGTTCCATATATGAAAAGAGGGCGCCCTGGGGACGCCCCCCATCTTTCTTTTCTCAAGAATGACTAAATCATTTGTTTGCCTAAGGTACCCGAACAAGTTTTACAGCATCCGCGTTAGTGCTGTTGCTATCGCCCGTTCTAGCATAGATAGTCACGCTTGCGGTACCGTCAAATGTGTATGTACCCAGCAGATTCCATTGACTGCCGTTGACTTTCTGGTTGACATATACGGTGTCAAGCGAGGTGAAGTTATTACTTATTCTATGCCGAGCGTTAGTCACTCTGCTTGGCCATACTGTATGCCATTCATAAACCTCATAAGTTCCCGGTACAAGATCGGCGAAGAAAGTGAACCGGCCGCGATAGGTTCTGCTCCAGACAGAATCAATTCCCCAATAGCCCGAGGCTCCTGAAACTTGCCATGTGCCTACAGATAATGTGTTTGCACTTCTGTTATCAACTATCACCTCAACAAGGGATGAAGGTGTAACACTGTTGGAAGGTGCTGAAGCCGGCCCTGTTCCAATCGCATTTGTTGCAGTTACCGTAAAGGTATAGGCAGTGCCGTTTGTAAGACCTGTTACCGTTATTGGGCTTTCAGGTCCGCTGGCTGTTATACCTTCCGGATTCGAGGTTACGGTATATAATGTAATTGCACTGCCGCCGTCCGACACAGGAGCGGTAAAGCTTACAGTCGCCTGGGCGTCACCGGCAACGGCGGTAACATCGGTTGGAGCACCAGGCGCAGTCGCTGTTTGAACCACTTGGTATGGCCGCATCATCTCGTTATCTTCATGGTCGATTATGTGGCAATGCCATACGTACAGACCCGCAATGTCGAACCTGGCTTTCACTCTCGTTATTTCACCGGGATAGGCTATGACCGTATCTTTGTAACCTGTTTCCCAAGTTTCCGGGGCCCTTGTGGCAGGACCGCCTATTACGTCACCAATCGGTGTTCGATCCACAACCTGGAACATGACCAAATGCAAGTGAATGGGGTGTGCGTCCATAGTAAAGTTGTGTATCTCCCATATTTCGGTGTCATTAAGTTGTGGGTTCTCGGTAATGGCATCCATCCATGCCAAAGGGTTGCCTGAGCCATCAGGATTGACAGTTCCAAGCAATGCCTGTGCAGGTCCGAACGGCACAGCAAATGGATCTTCGCTGACGACTATATTGCCGTTGGCATCGACTATGACGTTGACAGTGGCGGACTCGGCCTCGTTCAACGATACCTGCCTGGTAACGCTCGGGTCACCCAAAGGTGTGAATGCCGGCAACACCAGTGCAGCGGGCGCAGTGCTCGTATCCGGCAGCGATCCAGTCCCGGCAGCTACAACAACGAACTTCATGACCTGGCCTGTTGTATTCGGATCTGCAGGAGCAAAATCTATACCAGGCGTGCCGCCGCCAAATGGCTCATCAGGTCCTATATTCTGCAATACAACCTCTGTGCCAGGGGCAAGTCCTGTGAAATCAATGATTATATCAGCACGCTCAGCAGGCCCAATGAGCAGCTCTGAAAGGTTTACCGGTGCAGGCAGGAAGCCGCCTTCCGAGCCTATCTGCCAAAAAGATATGGCCGGGTTATCCATCTTAAGCATCAAGAAGCGTGCATTGCAGCCATTCAGCAGGCGAAAACGGTATCTTCTCGGCTCGACATTGAGATAAGGCCAGGTCCTGCCGTTGACAACCATTGTGTTTCCGAAAAACTCCGGATTCCATAAGGGCGACACATCACTCATAAGCATGTTCAGTGGATTGATATCCGGATAAAAAGGAATCTGAAGCTGTGAAGGAAACAAACCTTCAAAAAATGCCCTGTTGTCAGGGAAGAACAGTTGGCCGTTTCTGGTAAAAATACGGTCCTGTATGGCGATGGGAATTTCATAATATTTCATCCCGGCCGGGGTCACCAGGCATAGGTGCAGGGCCGGGCAAAATACCATCGGCAAGGTCGCTGCCGCCGCCGCGGAGGTGGTAGAAGCCGGCAGGGCCGGCATAAACATTCAGCGGCCCGCGGCCAGCCGTTCCAAATACAAACGGTCCCTCATCAATGTGAATGCGGATGGCCTGATGTGCTAATCGGTGCCGCTTTTCCAGTTCCTTTTCATTTTTCATCTTTTCAAATATTTCTATCAGTTTTTTTACCGGCCCGGTCGGAGCTTCGCCTTTTTTGCCGCCGGTTTCATACCAAAGTCCTGTCTGAGGATGCCAGAACACCGCCTGATTCGGAAACACCCAACCATAACCGCAGAATATATTCATACTGCTTCCTCCCACCCAGCTACTGATGGTAAACTCGCCTAACTGTTGACGTTTAAGACGTTTTATCTCAGGCGGAGTATATAATATCACTTCTATCGGAAGCTTGCGTCAGCCATCAGCTGCTATTAGCGCCGCATCATTGGCATATCTGAGCTCACTTGCGTTTATCGCGTCAAATACCAGAGACAATCTTTTGCCGTCAGGCCGCAGCCGATAACCATCTGTCTTTGCAACCGGCAAAAAGCAATAATCCGATTAAAAACAGTTTATATAAAAATTTTCTACCCATTGATTATATTCCTGCAAGCGATAATTCTTTGCAGAAATGACAGGTTACAGCTGTTCGGTCATCAGCTTCTTTAAGCTGCGGTATTTCCTTCGAACAAATATCCTTTGCATACTGACATCTGGTTCTAAAAACACAACCGCCTGGCGGATTAGCAGGGTCAGGGACATCCCCCTGCAAAGTAATATGTTTTTTGCTTTTCTGCAATCTCGGGTCGGCAACCGGTATAGCCGACAGAAGTGTTTCTGTGTAAGGATGCCCGGGATTTTTATAGAGTTTCTCCGCCGGGCTTATTTCCATAATTTTGCCCAAATACATCACCACAATGCGATCACTTATATGCTCAACTACACTCAGGTCGTGCGCTATAAAAATATAAGAAAGGTTATGCTCTGCCTTTAACTGTGCCAGCAGATTCAATATCTGCGCCTGCACAGACACATCCAATGCAGATACCGGTTCATCCGCTACGATCAAGTCCGGCTCAAGCGCCAGTGACCGGGCAATTCCTATCCTCTGCCTTTGTCCGCTGCTAAAGGCGTGCGGATAGCACCTCATCGCGTGCTTACTCAATCCAACTTTTTTTAGTAATTCCTCGACCCTGTCCTGGATTTGGCTTTTTTTGCATCTCTTATTTATCCTCAATGGCTCTGCCACAATATCCCCAACCGTCATTCGAGGATTAAGCGATGAATGCGGGTCCTGAAATATCATCTGCATCCGAGGCCTATATGCCTTGATTTCTTTGTGACTTAACTTGCAAAGGTCAACTTTTTCTTTGCCGAATATCACCTGCCCGTCAGTCGGCCTCATCAGCCTTAATATACAGCGCCCCGTGGTCGTCTTGCCGCACCCGCTCTCACCAACCAGTCCTAACGTCTCGCCCCTTGCCAGGTCGAATGTCACACCATCGACAGCTTTTACATAACCGACAGTACGCCTGAATATCCCTTTTTGTATGGGAAAGTATTTCTTTAAATTTTTTACCTGTAAAAGATTATCCATATCAGTTTTCTTTATCGTAAAGCCAGCATCTTACAAAATGATTGTCATTTAAGTTTTTTAATTGCGGCATTTGCCTGCAAATATCCATTCGATGCCTGCACCGAGGCCCGAAGCTACACCCTTTGGGAAGCAGCAACGGATGCGGCACCGCTCCGCCGATAACATTCAAAGGCCCATCCGTTACTTTACCTAATTTCGGGATCGAATCCAAAAGCCCCTTTGTGTAAGGATGTTTGTTGTCGTAAAAAATATCATTCGTCCCGCACCTCTCCACAACCTTCCCCGCATACATTATGATAACTTCATCTGCCATATCAGCGATAACACCCAGGTCGTGAGTTATCATCAGTATCGTCATACCCATTTGTTCCTGAAGCTCTTTCATAAGCTCAAGCACCTGGGCCTGAATAGTTACGTCAAGGGCTGTCGTTGGCTCATCGGCTATCAACAAAACCGGCTCACACGCCAGTGCCATCGCTATCATCGCCCGTTGCCGCATTCCCCCCGATAGCTGATGAGGATATTCCCTTGCCCGCTGAGCTGGTGCAGGTATTCGAACTTTTTCCAGCATCTCCACCGCGCGATTAAATGCCTCTTTCCTGCCGAGTTTTTGATGAAGGATGATACCCTCTGCGATTTGATTTCCGATGCTATGCACGGGATTTAGCGATGTCATCGGCTCCTGAAATATCATCGCTATTTCGTTGCCCCGAACCTTGCACATCTGGGCTTCGGAAAGTTCGGTCAGTACCTTTTTACCATCTTTGCCGTTCAATATAATCTTGCCGGCAACAATTTTGCCCGGCGGCTGAACTAATCGCATAATCGAATAAGCCGTAACCGTCTTGCCGCAGCCGCTTTCACCGACCAGGCCGACGGTTTTACCTTTGGGAATCTCTAAACTTAGACCGTTAACCGCCTTTGCCGCACCCTCATCAAGCATAAAGTGCGTATGCAAATCCTCTATAGTCAACAGGGGTTCACTGCCTTGTGTTTTTGAAATTTGCATTTCGGTCATTTAAAATTATTTAGGATTTCGAGTTTCGTGCTTCGAATTTTTCAAGGTATGTCTTTGCTGTCCATCGTGTAGTACCTGTGAGATGTCAGTTTCTCAAAGCCCAGCTTCTCATACATTGCAGCAGCCGGCTGGTCCTTGTCTATCGTTACAACATATAAAACCCGCGCCCCGCTGTTGCTTAAATTCCGCATCACGTGCTTGACCAGCTCTCGACCTATCCCTCGCCCGCGATATTCCGGCAAAACCGCATTGTAACTGATCTGGCCAAGCTCTGTTTGCCGGGTCTTTTTCTTTTCGCCCGCTGCATAACCTGCAATTTTACCATCCACCTCCGCTGCAAAACATACAACGCCCGGTTTTCGTATATGCTCAGCCACCGCTTTAGTCATCTGCTGTGCCCAATCCAGGGCGTCTATTTTACCGTGGCGCTTTTCTAATAATTCGTGTGAAGTAAGCTCTCCATCCCAGCAGCCGCTGCTGCGGTTAATCTCATCAATCGCAGCAAAATCGGCCTTGGTCGCCTGCCTGATTGTAAATTCTTTGCCCATCACTTTTCTTGCCGGTCTGTTTTGTGCTGCCGGCTCATATATTCCTGGTCTTCGAGTGTCAGGAAAAAATCGAGCCAGGCATAATACATCCTATCACCTTCTGCGGCCTGTACCGCGTGATTGGAACCAAGCGGCACATGAAGGAGCGTATTTTCAGTTAAACCCTCTTCTGCTCTATCAGCGACGCATTTACACCTGCATCCTTTGAGGCCCAAAAACAACTGATCCAACATCGGATGGTCGTGAAAATCCACCTTGTCGGGCCCAGCCGTCTCAACCGTTCCCATACAAAATCGCGGTACCGAACCCTCATCCAGCAGCATCCGATTAGTAGTTTTTGCACTTTTTATATCTTCCGAATATGTCGCACATTCTGCAAAACTTTTTGCATACCCAGCTATGTAGCTTCCCATATCCTCAGAAATCACAGTTTTATCTTTTTCATCCAGTTGTTTACGTGTTCTCAGAAGATAAAGCTCATCACCTGCCGGCACACTTATCCGATAACTTTCCCCATACGGCACCCTTATTATATATTCACCATTAATTCGGATTTCCTTTTCTTCTACTGTCACTGCGCCCCTGCCTTTAAGCGACAACAATACATCGAATACTTCTTCGCTGCCGGGCCCTGTTAAGGTAAAGGGTTCTTGGTTCCATACCCCCGGGACACGCTGTTATGGTAAAGGCCTCGATATTCTCGAACTGCTCTTTAACAAACGGGCAATTATTATAAAAAGTTACCCTTTTCGATGCGTTTATCAGCGTTTTTACTCCGTGTCCCGGATGATGCTCGTATTTTTTCTCCCGCACGAAAAACCTTACGGTCTTGTAAATCGGCCCGTCCGCCGCAATCTCAAACCTGGGCGGCTCATTGTGGTTCCAGTAGATAAGGTCATCCCGCGCCTTTGCCCAGCTCTGCGGCACCTTTTTGCCCCCGAAAAGGTCTTCATTGTATTTCTTTATCGTAAACTCGGTCTGGCACGACCAGGTATCGCCGAATGTCCCTGTCTTCATTCCATAACCAAACCGAAGAAGCTGATTCTCGAAACCGTCCATCGTATCCCTGATTGTGCCCCAGCTTTTATCATACTCCGGCTGCTGGGCCACGGTCCTGCCGTAGTATAAAAGCACATCCTCTCTTTTTTGATTGGCCCGCAAATTAATTTGGAATGTAACCAGCGTTTTCAGGTCATCTGCCTTTTCAAGCTGATACGGCACCTCGACACCACCGGCTGTTATCCGCAGGTCAGCCATATCCGGCCGCAGTTTACCTTCTTCGACCAGTTTTCCGGTATCAAGTTCGAAACTTACCGGAAAGTCTTCCGCTGGCACACCTGCCTGCTCTTCAACCACTAAAACCCTCTTATAATCCCAGGCATCGTAATCGGCGGCTGTGCAGTTGAGTAAAGACAGTGTGATAATGAAGATAATCGATGATTTTATCAGCACGGCTCTATCGACTTCCCTAATTCGTCATCATTTCCATTACTCGTGTTCATTCATACTAAACTTTCTGCCGGAGACATAAACAGAGTTGATTTCAAGTTCGCCTCTCTTGATTTCGACGAAAGGTCTGCCGTTTTTCAGACCGACCGAGCCGAAACCTGTGGCAGTCGATAAAAAGCTCTTAAAATTGCTGCCGACTTTTGAGTCGATGTATAACGTTTTGTCCACCGCATCGTACCGAACACCGGTCAGTGCCTGTATGAGTGCATAGCTTGACATAGCTCTGGCGTACCAGTGGCCGCACTCATATTCGTTGAAGGGATTACGAACTCGGCCGTCGTATCGGTCTCTGCAGGTTCTGACGATTTCAAGACCTTCTTCGACCATTCCTTCGGCTATTAGATGCGAGGCGGCCTGATATTCAATTCCGGTCCATACCTCATTGCTGTAAATAAAGGGCAGACTAAGCTTTCCGCCTTTTGGCCAGGTGCAAAGAAGCAGTCCTCCGTCACTGCCTAATGCAAAGCTGGGCCTCTGAGGATTAGTGTGCTGTGAGAGATTTTTCTTCAAGTTGTATTTGTGAACACTTCTCAAATGGCTGGCAATTTTCTTTTCATCCAGAATATCATCGAGCCCGCCGGCCCAGGCCATCCAGACACCCAGCACACCATCGGACAAACAGCCCTTTCCGTACTGATACTTCGGCCCTTCCTTCTGCAAAAGTTCGAGGGCCTCCGGTGAGTAGTTTGCCGCTATGCTTTTGACCTGGGTGGGGTTGTCGGCCTGCAGACCCTGCCATTGGATTTTCTGATAGAAATATTCACCGTTGAAAAGCTGCTCATTGACATATTTTTGCCCCTTCCGGAATAGGTCGGTGTATAACTCGACATCGTCGCCCAAGACCTTTCCCATCCTGATAGCGGCCTTGAGCGCTGCGAGATAGAAGCTGCTGCAATGTCCATCCGGCCCCCAGTACTCTATATCATAGGTGTTGTGGTGCGGCTCTTCGAGAATACCTTTATGTCCCGGGTCCCAGGTTTCGATACAGTAATCCAGACTTTGCTTAACTTTGTGCCATAACTGGCGCAGCCATTGAGTGCTGCCGCAGATACGCCAGTCGCGATAGACTTTTATTATGCCGCCGAGCTGACCGTCGGCTGCGGAGTGGAAGTCGTGGATTATGGGGCGAATGGGCAGGGCTGAGCGAAAGACCTGATGGCCTCTTTCGTCCTGTGATTCGTTGAACTCTGTTTGTCTCAGGGAGCGTTCAAGGTCGGGAAACAAATGGCATATAGCCTGCGCATAATTCCAGACGTGTGTGCAGGAGCCGTAGCAGCAACCATAGTCGTCGCTGCATCCTTCAAAGCACCAGAGCCTGCCGTCTGTCTGGCGAAGCACCGTGGGGGATTTGAGAATGGTCAGGTTGGCGGCTACGGCCTCGACTACTTCGCCGGGCAGGGTTGTGTCGTAGAAACAGTCGCTGAATTTTTGGGTTTCTCTTCGCAGTTTTGAATAATTATCGCGCCAATAGTCCACCACCTGTTCAATGCCGGCAAATTTAGCGGAATACCAGGGTTTGTGTGTGGACTGATTTTCCTGCGACTTATCATAGCCTTCAGGGTCCTTTCCGAAGCGCAGATTTGTTTCCGGGAAATACCATGACAGCATAACCGTGATGGTTTTTTCCCGGCCCGGCGCAAGCTTTAAGGGCACAGATATACTTGCACCTGGACTTGACGGCTTCTGGGTGACAGGTTTTTTTTCGAGGCAATTACCTTCTTCGATGCCTTTCCATATCATCGTTAATGGGTCGAACCAGCCGCCTCGAAACCATGCGCAGTTGACTTTTGCCTGTGGATTATCGACGCAAACGGCAAATGCACCTTTTCGCCAGGGCTCTTTCTCACTTCCCATCTGCGAGAATACGAAGCCGTTTTTTATTTTCGATATTCTGTCTTCTCCTCCCTTGTATTCGAGAAAGTTACGTGAATTGAAAGAATAGACAGCATTTATTGTTTTTCCGGTCTGGTTGGTGAAACGATATTCCAGGGCAGCTGTTGGCAGACTTGAATTGTCTGCATCGCCCGGGATAAAGGGGCTAAAGCCGGTAATTTGCACTTTTAGCGGCACCTTCGCGTCCACCAGATTTATCGTGCCGAAAGGAAAGCGGGTCTTGAATCCGGCCTGCCCAAAGTGCGGCAGACCGTACGTCGTGCCGCCGCGACCGTTTCCGCTGCCGGAAGTGCCGAAGACCTTCCAGGATGGTACAGGCCCCTCAAGCACTCTGGCGATGTTTTCATCACCTTTGAGACACAAGGCGCTGAAAACCATCGGCTCACTAAATACATCAGGCCTGTTACAAATGGAGAAATGGCTCAATGCACCCGTGCCTTCGAGACAAATCATACCTGCCCCTATCCCGCCGAGCGGAAATGCCACGCGATTTAGATAATCGCCGGTATAAACATCATTATACTTTCTTTTCTGAGCAGCTATTGCGGCAGATGTGGTAAAAACGCCCAATATAATTAGCGCTACAGCACAATGTAGTATCGAAAGTGCGTTTTCCCGGCGTGCTTCGGATTTCGAATTTAACTTAATTGTCATTATGCGCCCTCTGTAAAACTGTTTTTATTATTTACGCCTTTTCTGGAACAGTACAGCCGCTATGATAATTGCTCCGGTCAGCATTAATCGTTTATCTTCGCCGACAGCATTGATGCTGAGGATTTTTTCCAGATACCCTATTGTCAAGACACCAATCAGAGTCAGCCATATCCGGCCTCTTGGCTCCACGAAGGCTCACCGGGTCTTTCACCGAAAAACAATTCCGCTGCTATTATCTCCGGCCTGCCGTCACCATCCACATCTGCGCACTGCAGGCCTTCCGGATGATGAACGTCGGGGTCAACTGTATGATGCACCCAGTTCAGGGCCTTTGCGTCGCCTGGATTCTCAAGCCAGTATCTCCTTCACACTTTTGGGATTTATACAGCGCTCGAACGGCACATTTACAGATTGAAGTTCGGGGTCTTTTTTTATTTCTAAATACTGGGGGTACTTCTCGACATAATGTGATTGTCCCAGATGAAATATCTCAACGCCGGCCGCCCTTGCCGCTTCCAGTACGGGCTTTATCTTATCTTTGACAATCTCGTGCGCCGTCGGCACCCAATCCGCCGGTTCACCTGGACAATGCGAATTCGGTCCTATCGGGTAAGGCCCGTCAACTTCTCCCACATTCCAGCAGTGAACTAATACAAGTCCGACATTTCCTAACGGCTTTTCAAATATCTTTGAATGCAGACCTTCGGCGCCTGATGGCTTCATCCCCGGCCCGCCGACACGAGCTATCGTATAATATCGAACCGGGATATTTAGTATCTTTCCTGTATCCGAGTTACCTGATTTTTTCACCGCTTCTTTGGAATACAGATTACTGACCGCAAACACCACGCAAACAAAAAAGCAAATAACCGTAAAAAATCCGATTCTACTATTCTTTAACCGCAACATTTCCTGTCTCCCCGATCTTGTTTATTTTCTCTATTTTGGGTTATTATAGTGAGCGGATTCCATTTTTTCAATAAACAAAGCCAATACCATCGGTCCAACTCGACAAAAAAATCCGCTATCATCATTTGACAACGGCGGAATCTTAAACGATGCGGAAAGGATGACGGTGTTCTTTTATGCCCTTGATGTTGAGGTGAAACCTTCATTACCAGAAATCTCGCCACTTAAAATCTTTCACATATTTTTTCACAAACGAGTTTCTGGCGATTCTAAATATTTCCCTAAATCCTTGTCAAGAAAAGAATTGCGAAAATTAACAGAAAAAGCAACGGAGAGGGCGGGATTCAACCTGTCATCTTTTTGTAAACTCATCAAAAACCTGTATTTAGCACTTAACTGCGATAAAAACAAAGACTTAGACTCTCTCGTTTCCTTACGATCTCAGCACGATTTTTTACTGTCTTAAACTACGTTTTGAGGACAGTTTGAGAACAGTGGTAAAGTCGATTTCTTGTGTGTTCTGGCTATGAGGGTGGCCGTATCAAAAATGGCTATGTAGAAGA
>Ga0307379_10011428_pt1 | contig 11646 bp, 27 predicted proteins | sample UN2MG_FD_202237 | JGI IMG/M metagenome (GOLD analysis project Ga0307379, IMG submission 202237) | Soil microbial communities from Risofladan, Vaasa, Finland - UN-2 | ecosystem: Environmental > Terrestrial > Soil > Coastal area > Acid sulfate soil | place: Finland: Risofladan, Vaasa | collected... | reverse complement strand
CCTGTCGTAGTAAAGCCCGTTGAATGTAGAGACCTTGAAGTGATAGGGAACGGCTACCCACTGTGAGTCTTTTATAATAAATTCTTTTTCTGTGCATTGGCATAGTAGTAATAAGATTGTTAAAAGTAAACACATTAATACCCCGTCTGTGGATTACCCATTATCGCCTCGGCTCTCTTTATATCCCTCTGTATATTAGTATAAGTATTTTTGCTCACTTTTGCAACATCTTTTTCAACTAATATTCCACGTATCAACATTAAGACATATCTGGTTGAATCACAAGGATGATCATTGTCACTCTTCATAAGGTCAAGCGGGTTGTTCTCGTCGGCTTCCCCTTGTTCCATTGCAGCTACCCAATTGACATTGAACTGAGGCCAGTATTTCATCTTTGGTAATTTAGTTACAACGTCCTTCCCCAGGTAATCAATAACACATTGCCAGCCCATTATTCTTTTTTTGTTTGCCCTTACCCACGACTCAGGGTTTTTACCACCGGCCCGCCACCTCTCTTTAAAGTAATCAATAGGGGCCCACTCATTGGCTTCATTTTTCCCCTTAATATCCATTTCATAATCATACGCTATTTTATATGGGAACACACCGGAAGTCTGGTGAAATCCCTCTATTGTTTCGTACAGATCGTCAGCCTGCTCCTGTGCTGTCATATTGGGTTGATACCAGTGCAATAGAAAATGAGGCACACCGTTACCGTCAAGGCACACAAGATTAAATGAAGCGTAGCCTGTCACTCCCCACCCAAAGTCGAAACCACCGTATAGTCTACGCACTAAGTTATGTGGCGGGATAGAGAACGGTTGCTCTTCCATCATATCTGCATCAAAATTGCTAAAGAATATCCCACCCTCTGCCGGTTCACCCAGCCAAATACGGTTGTATTTCTTTTCATTGGTTGCCTTGTCGTGTTCCATTTCCTTTTTAAGCACGTTTGGAAACCAGGGATTGTCATAATAATTTACCTTAACCACTATCGAGTCAGGCGGCGGGTTCTCTACAAATAGTCTCCACACCGGGTCATTCTTTGTACCCGTATTCCACGAGAACCATATCTCACTATCCTCCTTGCGGATTGTCGGTATTAATACTTCCCACGATTCTTTGCTTACTTTCTCAGCCTCTTCCACCCAGCATATATCAATACCCTCTAAGGATTTAATCTCAGTGATGTTTGTGCGGAGTCCCTTGAATATAAATAGCGATCCGTTCTTTGCCCTTATCTCGCTGTCCCTTATCTCAAATATATCATCTAGCTTGTGATAAGATATGCGGTCTGCAATTAATCTATGTACTGAATCTTTTATAGTGTTTTGAAGCTCTCTGGTGCAGAGTATGCGGAGGGGTTTGCGCGGATTCTCTATAATCTTGACAAGTATTGAATCAGTAATAGCCCAGGACTTACCAGCACCACGCCCACCGTAAGCACCCTTATACCGCTTTTGCTCAGTGATGAAAAACTGTAACTTTTTACTTATCTGTACTTCCATTGGCGATAGTAACCTTTATACTCTCGGGCCATGACTTAAGACTTATTTCTGTTTCGTTCTTATCTCTCATGTCTGTAATGTTCTTGGCTGTGAAAATAGCAAAGGCAGGATTGTATAAACCTGCAAGCCCATTTGTTATAAGAAATGCCTTCTGTAATTCTTTTGCCTTTTTATAGGCTTCGGAAAACTCTTTGTGAACTTTCACCCATTCACATAATGTATCGTGGCATACACCTATATTATGAGCGAATATTGAGAAGAAAGGCAATTCATTTAATACAGTTATTTCTTTGGTGTCCTTCCCGACTTTCTTTTTAACTATTTTGTTGGGTGGTATAGAGAAAAATGTAATCAGCTTCTTTGCATACTCAGGTTTATATTTAGTAGGTCGTGCCATAATTTCAAAGTGGAGGGCTGCGGCTCCGCAAAACCTACAGCCCTTTTTCTTATTGTAGAAAGGAGTGTATTACGTCTACTATATAGTATAGTTATAAAACTTGTAGTTGTCTATAACTATTTTGTCAATCTATCTTTTTTAATAGAACAGTGGGGGGCTTCGCACCGTTAATTATGCCCCCATTGTACTCTCATTATTGGCAATTACTATATAACTATTTAATAATGTGAATGGTGCTTCACTGTCCTGTTTATCCTATACTTTATCTTTCAAATATCTATCGTTTGCTTGTATTGTTCTCCAATGTTCAAATTCTATTTTAAACTTCTCTAAAGCCCATTTACACTTTTCCTCTATTTCAACAGCTTCTTTTAGTCCATGTAACAACTGTATGTAGTCAGGATGGGCATAAGCGTATTGTTCTCTTTCGGATTGTGTTTTTAAAGTTAGCGCCTCTCTCATTAAAATAGCTTTCTTACTTTTTCTAAACTGTTCTATATAAACCCGTTCAGCTTTAGCCTTTGCAAATTTAGGAATAGCTTTGCCTATTAAATCAGTCCGCTTTTCAAAATCATCCATTACTCTACCTCTATTGTTTAACGTTTAATTAACGATAAACGGATTGTTTGTTTCTGGGAGTTGTGGTTGTAATAACTGGTTAAATGTTAATTGTCTGAGCCAAATTTTCCCACTAAAAAGCAATTTTAATCTTTCGGATATAGTTAGTTGCCAACACGAAATTACTTGTCCGTCTTTTGCTCTGTGGGCTGGTAATGGTAAATACTCTGGTTGGTTCTCTGCAAATGTTGCGTTCGCTTCTTTGAATTTAATTGGTTTCATATATTCTCCTTTTATTTTATGTGTGGACAATTACTCTACCTCTCTATATTTGTAATGTCTTCCCTGTGTAATCTTTCATTTTACCTCACAACGTTCCCGGCACGGATGCCGTTTGATAAGCTTATCCCCACACCATACAAATGGCACTCCTGCCGGTGTTGTAAGATGTGGAGGAAGCCTACCGTATTATTTGGCGGCTAACGATAAATACCAACACGCGCAAGCTGAGTAAGGCACTGTTCAAACTCAGGGTGTTTCTCAAACATTACAATTGTGGAATCAACTTCTGCCATCTGTTCAGCAAGACGTTCCTTTTTTACAATTAACTGCTCCATTACACCAAGCGGTTTTGCCTCACAAACCTTAGCGCCTCCACCTTTTATCAATCCTTCCATTAAAAACCTCCATCGTTATATGTTAAGCCGCCCTATAATTTTAAAAAGCGACCGGAATTTCTTACAACGTTCCGCAAATGGCTATTGTTTGCCCGACCACTGATAGTGACAAGAGTGACAGTGATGTCCAACATCAGCGATAGGTTTATGAACATTTTCACTTCCACACTTAGGGCAAATTGTAGCCTTTGTCGTGTTGGTGGATGTGAAGTTGTCAACTTCCTTATTTAATCCAGAGCGCAATAGTTCGTCAAATTCATCAACTGTGAAATTAAGCGTTTTCCCCTTATGTAAGATGCCCACGGGGACGAATGGGGGTGGAACGGTTTGCATTGGAATAAAACTTTTACCCTTACGTTTCTCGTCAACATCAAAAAACAACTGATAGTTCATTTTGCGCTCCTTTGTAAAATTGTTTTGACAACGGAATTTCAACCAACTAGTTATATGATGAACCTACTTCTTTTTATTTTACCTCACAAATAGTATAAAACCGTCTATGATATACTTTTCTCTTCCCGTTTTTTGTTATCCTTACCGTATTAGGCCGGTACTCAATAACAGACACCGTGTCCCTGCTTATCGTTACCCATCCAACGTTCAAGGCGTCATTATACGGCTTTTCCCTCATGGAGTGCTGGACTATGTAGATAGGGATGAGTAAAATTATTAGGTACTTCATTCCTCTACTCCTCTCAATTTATCCCGCAAATACAAATATATCGCCACAGGTGTCAAAATGAATATCACTACAAGCCATTGACTAAGTTTCATTTTCTTCCCCCTCCAAAAATCTTACGTTTATTACATCACCGCAATTCTCGCAGTACTCTACGATTTTATATTTATGCTTGCATTTCCGCTTAAACAGCCACTGATCTATCCTGAATGACTTAAAAGCCCGCCAAGTAATCAGTAAAGCACAGAAAAACGCTGTCAATACCAAAAAGAGTACTATTAAAACCCCCACTAAGTACCAATCTATTATAGGCATTTGGCCTTCTTTGCCCAATCATGCAGGATTTTACGGATTACAACCTGCTGGCTGCACATTTCTTTTTTTGCCCTTGCTTTTATAGCCTCATGTGCCTCTAATGTTATTCGCTGGCTATTGATTACTACTGTTTTCATGTTATACCTCATCCATAAACGTATCAATATCAGAATTAGAGGTGTTTTCGTAAACGCCCTCACACCATTCTGCAAAATCATCATCGCTAAATGATTTTCGTGATTTTTCCCAATCATTTTTTGTTGCAGAATCGTTCATTAACTTTTTAACAACAGCCTCTTTTGTGTAAGGCATTTTTACCTCCTTCGTTTATTTATTTAAAATTCCAACAACATAGGAGTCTATTATCGCCATTGCTGCAATGTCGCTATTATTTACAACACCATCATAATTTTTGGAAATTTCGATCATTTTTCTATATAAATCTATTTGATCCTGCCTGAGTTTCATTTTTGTAACGTCATTCAAAGGCTCTTTGTTTTCATAGCGTGCGATTCTTTCCTGTATCTGCTCTACGTATTTGGTTTTGAGTTCATTGAGTGTCATTTTGTTTCCCTTCGTTTGGGTTGTTGTCTCAATCTCTATACTATAAATATACAACATTTTACAACAAAAGTCAACAACAAGATATAGTATGCTTTTTGGTTGCAACACACTATATATGGTATTATTTCTCTTTTTTTGTTGATACACCATAATGTTTTTGCATATAATCGACTACAAATGACATCCCCAGACCCGTTTTTGTGGGTTTCCAAAATCCATCAGAATCCATAAAACCACTTAGTATATTTGCCTCCATTTAGTCGAGCGTATATCAAAATGGACAAAAGTTTTGTGCAATCCCAATCCGTAAGTATCAGGATATTTATTATCAAGGTAATCATAAACCTTTTTTGGTGATACATTGTCTACCGTTATGTCATCGGCGCATCCATATTTATGTTTACTTCGAGAACTTCCGCCTATGGCTTGATTGTGTTTCTCACATCGACACCCTGAATTGCTCCGTACCGGCTCGCCAAAATGCTCCCGTAAATCGGTGAGGACATCCAGCATTTCAACGTCAACCGTCCTGAATCCGCAACCGCATTTACAGGCAAATTCGCTTCTGCTAAAATACTTATTCAGCTTTTCCTTCACCTATTCCCCCCTTAGCTTTGCCAATTGTGCCCGCCAATAGTCCTGCATGAAGTTGTCCTTTTTTAATTCAAAGTCTATCCGGTTAAATGCTTTGCGGCGGTGACACCTTTTTACCTCACTCGCTAACCACTTAACACATTTTGTTGAATACTGTTTTCTATAATCATCACATAATACATTCCTGCATTTAGACATTTTATTCCCCCTTTTCCTTTATTCCAATCATTCTGTTTATAATTTCATCCTTCTCTTTTATTTTATTCTCCAATCCTTTTATAAGCCTTTCCTGGTTAAGCTTTTCTATGTTAGGCATTCTATATCTCCAATCTCTCTTGGTGAGCGGTTTTACGTTCAGCTATGCAAATTGTATCATTATGGGCCCCGCCATGACAGACAAGCAATATTTCTTCGAGTTTATACAATCTCTTTATACCCATCCCTATACTATTCCAGCCAAATGATATAACAATACCACCAACCTTTACTAAATTATTAAGTAAATTTCGCTCTTCTTTCCATCCAAACCGCTGTCCGCCATTTATGCCAAATTCCATACCGACAGATTTATAGAGTTCTGACATCTGCCTTGAAGAATAAGGCGGATCAAAAATTATTAAATCAGCGGAAATATTTTTGTTGCCGAGCATTCGCAAAAAATCCATTACCTCCATGTGAAATTCTGCTTTGGTATCAGGGTTTAAATCGTTACGATATGTGGCAAGCATACAATCCCTTGCAAATGGGTCAATAATTATTATGTTTGGCTGAATATATGATTTTACAAAATTAAGCACAGGCTCCATTTGTAAGGTATCTCCATTTGGCATAGTCCAGACTCTATTAAATTTTATCACTTTCCCATCTCCAATCTCATTTATTACAACGTTTACAATCGGGGATTTTGCGGCGTACAATACGAAGTTCTCCGCAAGGTTTACCAACAGCAGACATCCCCTTATCATATTTTGTCCACCGTACCTTATCACCCATACCGCTCTCAAAATAATCGCCAACCTCAATTAACTCCTTGGGTTCTATTAATCTCCACATACCTTAGCCTCCATGTTATTCTTTTACGGGCTGGTTATATGAAACATGCCAGACAGTCACATTCACTATCTATCATCCAATTTAATTTACGCAAGGCAATTGCGTCCTCTTCTGTAATACCAGCTTCAACAATTTCATCAATGTCTGAAGAATAAATAATGTCATGTCCAGCGGCACCGATAATGTTATTGTGGTCAATATCGATATACTTTGCAATTATTTGTAGGCCCTTGAAAGCATTGTCCCCTTTCCAATCTGTTTCTTCAGACTTGAAAACCGCTTCAAATTCTTCATTCGTCATATTAATTCCTTTCTGTTAAATTATCAATTTGTTTTCCTATTTCACGGAATTCTCTGTGATTTTGAGGCGTTTTAGCCTGTGCGTCTCGTAACATCTTTATTCTGCCCTCTGTGCTTGACGCTATATACCTGCGTTTAATGTCCTCATAGTCATCTGTGGTAATAGTCGGTTTTTCTTTAAGTGGCTTGACGGGCTTTAAAACGCTTTCTGTGGCAAGTGAGTATTTGGCAAATCTGTCCTCACCTGTCTTGTTTAAGTTTATTATATCGTGTCCGTCTTCCTTGAGATCAAATATTCTTGCACCTAATCTAAAACTCCCTATATGTTTCAATGCTTCCATAGGAGTAATACTACCGTTTTTCTGTATATATTTAAGTACAGCGATCTTCTGGCTTAGTTTATCCATCTATGATACTCCTAAAAACTCGTTTATTTCCCGCCTCAGCGGATCTGAAATTCCATCACCGTCTAATCCACGCCATTCTTTAACACGAGTTAGCAACTTAACAGCTTCAGAGTGTGGGGGAGAGGTGCGAGTGTTCCATTCTTTGATAGATATATCAATTAGCCATTCCATTGAATTTCTCAAGGCACTATTTGTAACCTGTATTCTACATTTAGGACACCTGATTAATACACTACGTTTTTTTGTGTAGTCGTTGCCAATTTCTTTTAATTGTGGTTCACCGCCACAAAACGGACACGCTTTTAATTCCTTATTCATACCTTACCCCTGTTTATACTTTTTTATATTTGCTTTCCAATGGATATTAGGATGATCTATACTTTTAATCCATTCTTTTTTTGGCGGTTTTGCACCTTTAGTAGAGTCTGCACCGACTATAACTAAATTAACAGTTTCGTGTGGATTATAAATAATTTCACCTATTAATGGTTCAAAGGAAATAAATGTATAATACGGCAACGCTTCAATCATTGCTAAAGAGTCCCATTGTGCCCTTATAGTTTCGTTTCCTGTTATTGTAACACCCAGTTGACAGTTTTCAGGCCATTTATAAGCTTGGTAAAGAAGCGGGTTTTTTGTGAGAAACATAAATGTTATTTCCGGCCTGTCCTTACATACACCCAAAACCTTTTCTGTCCATTCTCTTTTCCAATAACAAATATCTGTCATACTACCTACAAATACCTTTTTAACTACCCGGGACTTTTTAACTATTTTTAGCCTATTGGGAAAAAATTGCATCATATTAAACGGCTTATCATATATAGCTGGCAATCTTGCACCCCTTTTCTTTGCATCCATACGCATATTATGTAAAGCTTTAGCATAACAATCAAAACCGCGTGTTTCCTTTGTGCAATTTCTTAAACAACCATACCCGGGATTCCAAGTATGTGTTAACCCGGGCCAATCTATTGATGTTTTATTTAACGCCACAATATTTTCCCCCATTTTTTTGTTATTGTATGCTACTCTATCACCTTGTTTATTCGCTTCATCAACGCCATTAGTTCGATGTGTTTCTTCCAGTACTCTTCTCTGGTCATGCTTGCCTCGCTTCCGTTTTATTTTGAATGGTAAGCATAAATGTAATCAGCAAGTTCTTTTTTTATTGGTTCACTATTAAGATGTTTTAATAATTGATTCGCACAGTTATAACAAATATGCTTACCATCTGTTGAACCATATCCACTTAGAGTAAAATCAACTCCATTACTAAAACGAATACCAAATAATAATACTGGCCTATCCGGTGATTCTCCGCATATATCACATTTATAAATACGTTTCATGCTCATTCTATTTCTCCTTATATGTTACACAACGTGTGCTCAACGGCTGCTGGCTTGCTTTGTAGCTGGCTGCCTTGAGCTGTTGTGTTTAGTTTTTAAAACTTCAAAAGCATTCTTTTCGCCTGCTTTTATCTTTTTAACTTTACTACCAACAATTACCGCATTAGCCCATTCACGCTGAAAATTGCGCCACACTTTTGTTGTTTCTCCTTTTTTGTTTTTCCACAGCATTGCCATAGGGAAGAAACCGAGTTTTATCGTTTCTATAAGTCGAATTTCTGCTTTTTCCATTGTATCTTTTGGATATCCAATTAGAACATAACATGTTGCACGATTTGAGTTCATTAAATCAGTTTTTTTTAAAATCTTTGATGCGAGAATCAATGGCTCTAAATCAGCAGGCTCATCGTATGCAAAATAAAGTTGCGGTTTTGGTTTTAACTTACACATCAAATTTACGTGCCACTCCTGCAATATTTTTGCCTCTAAGCCACCGGAAAACTGTACTCTTTCTTTTTGTCTGGTTAGCATTGAAAAAACTTTTTTGATATGATCGTCAGAACATGCAAGGATATTATCATCTAAAACATTAAAACCATCGTGTATTTTCAATTCTTTTACCTCTGGCTCTCTTTGCCACACAGAACAAAACCAGCATTTATTATGGCAACCTCTTGACGTTATTACATAACCATTTTTTAAATACATTCCTGGTGTAAATTCGCCACTTGGTTTATTGTATGCAGGCCCACCGATTGTGACCGGTGCGATGTGTTCCCATTGTTTTGCTAAAGTTTCTGCCTTTGGAATATCGTATGTAAAAGTTACGCTAACATGCACAGAATCAATTTTCGGTAAAAACATTCCTGGCATATCAAAAAATGCATACTCATCATTTGGAGTGGCTTTTGTTTTTCTTGGAAATATTCTGGCTGTTTTCATATTTGTCTTTTAGGCGAAACTATAAATTAAAGGTTTTAAAAATTAGACACAACGTTGACAAATGCCTGTCGTTATATTTTTACAATAATGACACGGCTTTGTTTGTTGCAGGATGTTCAACCGCTTCCTCTAATTCTTCCGGCGCATCTTTCCATTCTTCTCTATCAACGACTTGGTGGTCAACGTGTCGATAAGCAATGCTGTTTATATAATCAACCGGGTATGGCCTGTCAGTTTCACGACATTCGTGTTGAGCAAATGCTTCTTCTTTAGTAAAAACATGAGCATCGTCCAGGTTGCATGTATAACCAGCCCTACCTTTGCGCCACCATAACAAACAATTACCAACGACCTGTCTATCGTCTCGCAAATAATACATTCGCGCCTTTTTAATTAATTTTCTTTGATTCACAGTGTTTCCTTTCTTTTGCGCCGGACTACAACGCTGATAAGGTTTAATTTCCTGCAACGTTGGCAAAGGGTAGAAGTTGGCTCCATCAATTTTTACCTTTGCGTGTTGGCTGCTGTTTCTGCGCTTCCTCATTTTTCTTCTGCGCACACCTTTTGCACGGTTGATATTCTTCGCCAGTTTTAAAATCATAAATACCGCCATGCCAATTACCAGTATGTAAACCCTGAGCACAAAAACACAGCCTATCCCAAAACCAATGATAATTATGTTCAATCGGACACCGCTTAAACAAACCAGGTATCTTATATAAAACCTTCCTATAAATCCAAGGACTATATCTACTTGACATATTAATTCCCTTCTTTTGCGCAGACTACAATCTCTTTAGCAGAAATTGCAGCCAATGTCTACAAAATGGGCGTTAGTTCGCTACGCCTAAAGCATGGTATAGGGTTAATCTTTAATTTACATACACTATAATTATCGCAAAAACTACAAGGGTGGTTTTCTTCGTAGCGAATTACGTCCCTTTTGTTGTTGTGCGATGCGGAAGGAGTGCCTTCCTTAGTATTCAAGTCGCGCCTCCCGAAATACCACCCACACCAAAAATTTAAAACACAGCCTATTAAAAGCACTATAAGTTCAATTAACACAAGCGACCTCCTAATTTAAAAAGCACGACTGTAGTTTTGCACAACTAGTTATATGCAGCACCTTCCCTATAGTTTTAAACTCTTTAGCTATTTATAATACTCCTGATAAAATATCACCTATAGAATCAGGTAAAGATTTCCTGCTAATTGCTGGTATAAATTCACCAGTTTTCTTTTTTGGCTTTGTGCGCTTATAAATGTTACTCTCTATCCACCTGTCGATAAATTTTGGGTCATACTTATCAGTTGCGTCCCTTGCCTTGTTAATTAGCCAGCCGGCTTTAATACCCTTTGAAATGTACGGTATTGGATTACCCGTTGTTTCCTGTGCTACTATAAAAAATATCCTATCTATGAGATAAGCCTCTAACTTTGCCTTGTACTTCAATTTTAGTACAATACTCCAGGGTATTGGATAACCGTTTATTTCAAAAGCTATTTTAGATTTCATAATTAAACCCCTTAAAGATGTGCAAGTCCACACATAACCGGATACCGCTTGCTTTTAACAACATCTAACCAATCAAGAAAAGATTGCTTTGCTTGCTTTGGCTGTTGGGGTTGAATTTTAACCTTTAGAGGTTCAACAGAAGAAAGCCCCCACTCAGGTGTAAATAGCCCCAAATCCCGCGCTTCTGTTACCAATAGAATAGTATCCATTTCAGAAACTTCATCCGGCTGTTCAATCGGCAAGCCAAATTTCTTTGCTATAACAACCATTAGCCTTTTTTCCGCCTGTCGATATTGGATAAACTCATTAGAGTGTTTGACGGGTTTTGCTATGTCATTAAGGTACGCCTCAGAAGCATCGTGTAAAAGCCCCCAAAGAGCATTTTCCTTGCTTACCCTCGATGATACATACACAGAATGTTGAGCCACAGAATAAAACTGGCTGCAATGCCCTGTAAACCTACAAATATTTGAAAGAGCATGGGCAATATCCTCTATACAAATTTCTTCTGGGCTTGGATCAAGGGGATACATCTTAAGCCCACTGTATGTTTGTATCCAATTTCCTTTTTTCATTCCAACCTCACTTTCTTTAAAAGTCGCTAACCCTTATAACCCTTATAACCCTTACCATATTCTAACCCTGTAAGATAAAGATAAAGATTCATCTATGGATAAGGTTATATATAAAGATATGGAATCATTCAAAGGGAAGCTCTGTTTCTAAGTATTGTTCTAAATTATATTTCTTAATTAGCTGAATAGCTGACCATTGTGCTTTTACT
>Ga0307379_10011426_pt1 | contig 11649 bp, 16 predicted proteins | sample UN2MG_FD_202237 | JGI IMG/M metagenome (GOLD analysis project Ga0307379, IMG submission 202237) | Soil microbial communities from Risofladan, Vaasa, Finland - UN-2 | ecosystem: Environmental > Terrestrial > Soil > Coastal area > Acid sulfate soil | place: Finland: Risofladan, Vaasa | collected... | reverse complement strand
CTTGTGAGGTGACTTTCTAGCTGGTTTGTCATGCACCACTGGTTTGAGTGTTCCAGGATGGCTTTAGTATTTAGCTTTCGCAAAAACACTCACTTTTTTATAGATTTGGAAGTTATTGCTGGTGACCGTTTCGATTCTAGCGAATCGATGCTCGCCGCAGGGCTTCACCATTCCTCCCCCACCTGAAGGAGGGGGTATCCTGGAGAACATTGATGACAAAAACCCCTGACAACACAAAGAGGCGTTTAGGGCTAATGGAGCGCTGGAATAAGAGCCAGCGCTCTATGCCTCTGGCCTGTTGGGAATACGATATCATCACTATAGATATCCTTCGCAAGTTCACCAAAGGATTCCGCACCAAGAGCCATGTTTTGGATGCTATCGAGATTTTTATGGACCAACAAACAGCGGATGCCACCAAGCTGGTGGGGATGCCTTTGGAGGATTTGCTCATAGAACCGATACGTACTTTGCACCTGGGCAAAAAAGTGGAAAAGGCTTTGACCGAAGTCGAGATCACCCATATTTGTTCGCTGGTGTGTCTTACTCCCTTCGAGTTGGTCAAGATGACTTCTTTGGGGTTGGTTACAGCGGGCAACATCTCTAAACATTTTGGACCGCAGTTGAAGTTCGGTATGGAGGTACCCGATCACAAAACCGTTGAGATGTGTGTCGTGACGACCTTTTGTGGGGCGTTACCCGATGTAGCCGCAGCGAACTCGTCCATGCTTCGCCACCAATCTACCAGGATTGATCGGGACGAGATCAGCATAAGGACCACCTCGAAAGTTGTAGAGGATTCTTTAAACCCAAAACGGCGAGGCCCTAAACGGAAGGGCCGTCACACACCCAAAGGCTCTAAGAGCAATCACCCTTTCAGGCTGACGATGTCCGTCCAATGCGCTGATTCTAGCTTAGAAGTCCGCCACAAGCGTTTCCGAGGTTGCAAAGACCTAGCCAAGAAGCTCAGAGAAGTCGCAGACAGGATCGACGGAATTCAAACCCGCAAAGAATGGGAAAGCTCCGATGTAAACATCATAGATCTCTAGGAGAATAAATATGAGAGCCGAAACCATGCGAAGTTGGTTTAGTGCTTTTTTGCGTGGTTTGCTATGGTTGGTGGACTTTTTGGTGAGTAAGGTGATCGATGTGATAACTGGAGTGGCCGGATTTGTCATCGACAAGGCGGTCAAGACATTTACTTTATATTTTTTTGTACCTGTAGTGTTTCTTATTGTACTATTACTTTACGACATTTTTAAAGAATAGCGCAAGGGGGGCTTATGGGCACCAAGGCTTTGGTGAGCGAGTTAGCAACGATGCGAGCAATTTTTCACAGCATGGGGAAAGAGCTTACCAAGAAAGAAGCCGAACTACGAAACGCTTGTGAACACCCCGAACCGAAACCACACTTCAGTATAAACAAAGAACAAGCATTGTTTAGTACCTGCGAAGTGTGCGAGGCAATCATCCCTCGGCAAAAATAAGCTACCAGAGTAACCCCAAGGTTTGTAATTGGCCGATCATATTATTGGCTCCCTGCGGGTAAGAAGCGATCTTGAATGTGAAACTTCCGAGTGAGTTATAACGGTATTGTCTGCCAGCGACAGTTCCTACTGGTGAAGTAGCTCTAATGATGCCTTGTTTAGCAGCCGCTAGGTTCTCTTGAATAAAAGTGTTCCACGAATCCGCTATGTCCGACAAGCCGCTCGCTTGGTCGAAATCTAATGTAGTAGTCTGCCCAGAAAAATTGAAGCCTAGCTCGACGTTTAGGAGCCTCTGAGCTTGCAAAGCGTACCACGCCGAAAACAACAAGTGATACACAGTCAGTGTTTGCGGCAAACTTCCGTACCCGTAAAATGTAGTAGGATACACAGAATTTACTAATTCTTGGCCTCGGATCGAATACTCCACTAGGTCTGAATCTTCGTAGGCTTGTACCGTACCCAAACGCTTTTGGAGCTTGTCTATAAGCATTCTAAGACACGTTATGAAGTTTAAAACCGAAGGGGTAATCGCTGTCAGACTTTGATAGTGGAAGGATCGAGGTTCGGTGATGAGAGTCTCGACACCCCAGATCAAAGAGAAGAAACAATTCATACCTTGTTTAGACGCTGGGAATGTGTAGTGGTAAACAATCGAGTCACCATCCGCAGCTTCTTGGATGCCGCCTGACCCACCACCAGACACCGCTGTCGCTAATTTTATATCACTCGTGGAGTTATAGATATTGAGTGATACTTCGTTCGGAACTTCTGGCAAACGAAGCATAGCCCGGTAATTTTCCCCAGCGAGGGTGATGAATTTTTGCTCTCTGGTTTCCGAAGCGGTGATAACCGTATCTTTTATATCAAATTCTTCAACGTAGTCTACTTGTCGGTTTGTAGTAGAGACTAAAGTCCACTCGATCCGCCACCGAGCTAGGTCGCTAGAAAGCGGGGCGGTGGGCGGCACGATGAAGTCTGCCTTATAACGGCCAGGGGAAACTTCAGGAATACCTAAGCCGGACTGGACAACATTGTTGTTGATGTCAAAGATCTCGTAGGCCGGGTACAGCGACACATCCAAAGGGATGGCTGGTATCGTGCCCGCAGCGTCTTCAAAGAAATTCACGATGAAGTTGGCTGTTTCGCCCCGGAGAAAAATCCGGTGAAGCTCGGTAGTCGTAGTCATGAAACACCCTTCAGAAACGGTTATCTTACTACTAACTAAGTTAAGCCCGGCTGGGGCGGGAAACCTATGGGAGGGTTTAATGATTAGAATCTGCGCTATTGAAACGAGACTAGGCGGCGAAGACGAAGGCCGTACTATCACCTGGGAAAGGCCTAGAAAAATAAAAGGGAAGATTGTCTTGTGTCGGAACAATGCTGAATTCAGCGTATGGATGCCTAAGAGATTGGCAATATTTATCTTGAAAACCCGAAGCTGGAGAAACCTGTAGGCTTTCACCGGTTATCTTGTAAGGGTATATCAGGAAAAGGGATTTTATATGACTATCTCTATTAAATTAGACCCTACTATCTTTAGCTCCGGTGGGTTGTTTGAAGGTACCCAACCGAACCGGGCGGTGCTAGCTATCGGTGGGGTTCGTGATGATGTTTACTTAGGTAAGATCAATACCGGAACGGCGGCGAACTTGTCTTACAGGGGCGGCCAAACCAGCTTGATGATCGACACCAGGGGGACGGATATCTCCGATCTTATGTTAGAGTACATGATGAGCAACAACTTAAACCTTTCGGTTTACGGGATTCAGCTTATTGATATGATGGAACGGTTTTTGATCGAAGTGTTCCAAGACGGGGTGGCTTTGACCCCTGCCCAAGTTAAAATCTTTACCGCTTAAGGGGACTGCTATGAGTGAAGAGCAAGAAGGAATGTACGAATTGGATTTTGACGCTATCCGCAAGCTAAAGCAAGATGCTATGGACAAGCAGCGCACCCAAGCTAATGTAGTAGACGGTGACATCGTGGAATCTTCTGACGAGGAATAAACTTTTGGCCAAGCTACACAAAGTCTTACAAGAGATTTTGGTGGAATCCGATTACGCCGACCAATACGTTGAGACGTTGAAGTCGGTGCGGGATCACACCACCAAGACCCTTAAAGAATTTGATACGATCATAGATGCTATCAAATCTAAGAAGTCGGATCGACTAAAGCTGTTACTAACTCAAAAAGCCGCTTTGGTTTCTTTTCTCGACGGCTTCGAAGAAGCTTTCGCCGAAGACCCGCTAGCCAAGCGCAAAGGATTTTGATGCCTACCACGCAGGTGCTCGCAGCTTTGAAGAAGGTGGTGTCGGGCCTTTCGCCTGTGTTGTACCACTACACCGACATCAGACGTGCAGGCACTATTTTATCTGACGATCGGTTCAAGTTGGGTACTTCGGTGGGCACCGAAGTCGAAGAAGATCTTCGAGACAAAAAACAAAAGTTTTTCTATTTGTCTACTACACGGCACAAGCTGGGCGGTTTTCATAAGAATACGGCTCACGGCGTGCTTTTTGTCTTAGACGGTAAAAAGTTGGGTGAGAAATATTCAGGTGACCCTGTAGATTATTGGGGTGAAAGTTTCCGCAAGGTCGATCCGGCCAAGTTCGAAGCGGAAGATCGGGTGTGGTCGAAAGACCCTTACATCGAGCCTGCCACGAAGTATATTACAGAAATCCACGCTATCAACCCGAATTTCGACCAAGACCGTGATAAGAGATGGGTTCGTAAATTGTTGATTGAAGCGAAAACCAAAGGGATTCCAATTTTCGTTTATACCGATCGGGTGGCTTTCAGAGCCCTAGACAAGCGTAAGGCACTACCGCTGAGTGACCTTGATTTGAAAACAGAGCCGGAGGACGGGGGGCAGTACCATTCTCGTAAGCGAAAAAATCCTTTATCGGGTTGGTTGGAACTCTACTACAACGACAAAAAAGAGAAACTGTCGAAAGAGGGTAACCGCAAATTAGACTACGTCAGCCACCGGGATGGGTGGGTCAACTTAAAGAATGGTATCCACAACGAGAAAACCGACCCGGATATCATCACTTCCATCACCGACATTTTAAAAAAAGAAAAATGGTCCAAACTGCGTCAGTTCTACGATCACCTTGTAGAAAAGTGGGCCGACCGAAAAGAATCTCTGACAGAGGAGTAAGCCTTGCACGGTGATCGAAGTCGGGTGTTGTCAGCTTTGAATCATGTTATCGCATCCAGTGATATTGAAAATCTCCAGCCTACTACAGTTCTCACGGTCTTTCATGGGACTGACGCTAAAGTAGTTCATGAATTTTTGGTCAACGGTATCGATGCTCGCAAACCGCACCACAGGCTCTACCCGCATCATTCTAGCGGCAAGAAGATCACCAGGGGTATTTATGTGACCCCAGAGCTTAAGGTCGCCAGGAGTTTCGGAAGCGTAGTTGTGGAATTTGACGTAGTAGGTAAATATCTTTGGCCGATGTTTCCGACGTTGATGAAAAAAGACAACGAGATGCTGAAAGATGACTACCCTAATTCCTTTAGGCCTGCCGTCAGCCACGACCTCTTGGAGCGGAGCCAAGAGAATCAAGCTTTATTTGTAGGCGTTTTACCGGCGAAAGCTATCAAAAATGTCTACGTCTTCAAACGTGAGTCCAACGAACACACCAAGATGACCCCTGAAGAATTCCTTAAGGACCAACCAGAAGGCAAGACCAAATATGTAGTAGAGCTTGATGAGAGTATTTCCTTGAAAGAGTTCTACACTAGGGTCGGTAAACGCCAAAAAATGTCAGTAGAGAAAGTTCAAGAGATTGTTGATCGGCAAATGAACCGCAAAGGTGACCGCTGGGATAGCTTCCTTGACGTTTTCGAGCATTTTGCCCCGTACACGGTTTTAAAAAAGTTGTTTCGAAAGCTGCCTTGACGTAACAGCACCGGTTAGCATACAACTGTCCTATGCTAAATTTTAAAAGTCCTAAAGACATCAATGCTTTTTTCGCCGGTTGGCATCTTTTGTCGGAAGCCGAGCGTTTGCAAACCATAAGAGATTTGCGAACCGAAGGTAACCTTACGATTGTCCCCAACGGCACTCCTACGGATTCAGGCTTCGCTTGTCCGATCAACGGGTTCTCCTTGGCCCGCCCTTGTAATATTGATACCTGTCAATACTACATAGGCCCTAAGATTGTAGAGAACAAAAAGCGCACCCCGAAGGTGGAGCTTTTGGAAGCCCAGGCGATCTCGTCGGCGGAATCTAAGAATTGCCTTATAATGTGCTTAGATCGGTCTAAGAACTCCCGTCTTTCCGCCCAAGAGGTGGCGACGGTGATGGGGATTTCGGTCTCTGAGGTCAACACTATCAACAACAACGCCATAGCTAAGATCCGCCGGGCGAAGATCAAGGAAAGAATCGAGCGGCTTCAGCTACCTCGGTTCAAGTACCTGGGTGGCTTTTGCGTGGCTTGCGAAATGAATATCGAAGATGAGCTAGATCTTAACACCCGCCCGGAACTCAACGTCGTGGTTCACGAGTTTGGCTGGTGCTCTGAAGGGTGCAAGCAAGACAAGCCTAAGTGGCAATTCCAAATAGAGCGCCAATTCCATTGTGATTTTATCGATGCTTTGGCGGTAGGGGCTTCGATTCATACCACCTACGAGACCCTCGGAAATGTGTTTGGGGTGAATAATGATTACCTTAAAGAATACAAGGGTATCGTTCAGAAAAGAAAAAACGAACACTACCAGCACCAATACTGAAATCGGAACCCCCTTGTTAGATTGTAACTAAATATTTCTTCTACGGTTATCTTATAAAAAAGACAATTGATCACGAGGGATCTAAATGAATAAGCACCGACTACTGGACAGACTGGAGCAAAAAATCAATGCTTCTGTAGGACATCGTGTTGATCTCCAATTCGCAGATGCCCGTCGAATCAATCGGAACACGGCCCGGTTTATGCTGGCGTACTCCGATGAGAAGCCACCTTCTTCTTCGGAGATCACGGATTTCTTCTCCAGAAAATTTGACTTCAAGGTCACTCCTTTTTTGTCAACCGCTAAGGTTTACGACGATAAAAGGTGTGTGACAGTGGTGGGTCAGGTTCTTAGCTTGACTCGTGATATTTCAGATGTGAAACAGCGAAAGATGGTTCCGGTCATCCAAGGTGCTGTTTATCTAGATGTTGACCTTAAAGAGACTTGGGAAGTCGAAGACCGTGAGGGCCACAAAGTATTGGTCCGCAACGTCAAAGACGACATCATGGCTCTGGTACAGGCTCGAAAGAAGTCTATGCTTGACTCTAGGTCGCAAACATCTTTTGCTTCTTTTTCCCAGGCCGACCTTTTGAAGTATCTCGCTTTGTTAGAGAAGGGCGATCAGGTACGGGTTTTGGTTGACGATAAAGTGGTCGATGCCGAGGTTGTGGCGGTGACTGACGCCGAGATCAAGGTCAAGACTAAAGGTGGGTTGAAGACCCTTCCTCGTCAAAGTGTAGTAGACGTGGTTTCTAAATCGCAAGCTACCGAAGACAAGATGCTCGACGACGCTGAAGATTATTTTACCGAAGCCTTCGGTGATCCTGGATATGCTAAGAAGCTCGCTACCAAGTAAGCTTTTCTTCTTTTTGATTGTTAGGAACGGCTTTCCTTATAAGGCCGTTCCTTTTTTGCGTTATATTTAACCCAAAGGAGCCCACTATGGATATTGAGTTATATGTTTCCGACAAGGTAGACAACCTAGGCCTGGCGTTGAACTTCAGGCAAAGAAACTTCCTAGAAGGGTTGTTGGTGGATGCTTATTCCAAAGGCAACACCCTAGCCCACTCGGTTATGGGTAAGGGGAAGTTTGATTCGGCTGCGATCCCTATTCTAAAAGAAGCGATTTTGCCGTTGTTGGAGCAAAGAGAATCTTTAGAAAAGCTCTCGACCGGGGATTGGGTGGGGTTGATAAACACCAAAAACCTAATGCACAATCTTAGAGATCAATTATTTTCCCGCAACGCTAGCTATACCCACCGGGAAGACCTTCAGCTTCATGATCTAGTGGACTATGAGAATCAAATAGCCGGGGAAGTCGTCGGGCTCACCGAAGAAGGTTTAACCAACGCCCTCGAAGAATGGTGCCAAAACAAACTGATGGGTTTAGCTTCTGAAGAGTTGGAAAAGTCTACTACACCATCTCTGACTACCAAAGTTCCCAAGCCTTTGGTCAACCACAATAAGGAAGCTGAAGGGGTAGATTGAAAAATATATTCGACAAACTACCGGACATCAAGATTTCTTGGGGTAACGTGAAGTTCTTTTGGAACACCCGGTGGATTCGTCGAGTACGGCGTAAAATATTGAAGACTTTTAAATAGGCGACTCTTGTCGCCAGATCTCGTACACCGAATTTTCGGTTTCGATATACCAGCCCGCTTTTGTAGATTCAAATCCCACCACAGGCGAAGTCTTGATAATTCGGAAGCCGTCGGTGTCGGTCAGCGGCTCCGAAAAGAACCAAAACGATTGCTCTAGCTCCGGTGGGTCGAAGTACCAACCTGTTACAGGCTTGGCATCGTTTCGGATCGGGTTCTTTTCGTGCTTGGTTGATAGCTGCTGTAAGACACCCACGATTCGTTCCATAGTTTCTCCGATGCGAAAACCAGACTCGGCGGAACAAAGTCTTTGGCGAAGGTAAAGAGTTGGCCCGTCACCGGGTCAATGTAGCTGCATAGGTTATTTAATCGTTCATTCAAAGTAACTCCGCTTCCTAGCTTATTTTCTAACTATCTATTGAAAAATGTAAGGGACGCTCCATGACACCTTATCGAAAAAAGCTTGAAGTGCCAACCAAACCTCCGGGTCATGAAGTAAAAGGTGCCGTGGTGAAACCGCAGTACCAAATTCAAGCTCACAAGAATATTGAGATTCTGAAGTCCGGTAACAAAAAGAAGGCTTTAATCCACGCAACGAACTACCCCAAGATGGAATTAGACTTAGATGTCTTACCTGCCGCAGCCGAAAGCTATCATATCTCGTCCAACCCTAAAGACTATATCATCGTGTCATCATGATCCCGGACTGGGTTTATGGGATGGTTTGTCGCGACCTGTAGAAGCGTAGCTTTCACCTTTGTCTTTTGTGGTCTCATGATATTCACCTTTACCATCTTGGTTTTCGTAATCTTCCAGCAGCATAAACTGAGCAAAGTCCCGGCTTTTAACCCCGCTAGGGCCAAACCACACCCGATGAATCATTTGCTCACAAGGCTTTTTCCCTTTTAACATCATATGGACTTCGCCGGTATATTTGTTGACGTGGAAGTCGAAAATATCCCGAAGCCCTTTTATTACCGATTGGGCGTGGAATTTAGCTGTCATGAGAGTCTCCCTTTTGTAAGCACCTACCTTGCTTTTAAGGGGAACGAACGTAAACAGCCTGACCAGCATCCCAGATTTTATAGACCTTGTTTTCCTTAGCTTCGGCACTCACCGTAAAACTAGCATCATGCGTGCAAGTCCCATCAGTCCAATCCCATTGCACGTATTCTTCTACAAACTTAAAACCGGCCATGTCCTCTTCAACGAAAACTTCGTACCGAAGATCTAACTTCCTCGTAACCTCCAAGGGTTTATCACCCACAGAATCTAAGAGCTTTCGAAAACTGCCCACCACTCGCGTGTTGATAACATCACAATGCAGCTCTACGTAAAGGTCGTTATCCTTATTCAAGGTGTAGGCTAAACAAGAAACCAACACACCGTTGTAGAATAACCCAATTGCATTATAGCTCTCTAAACACCGCTTAAGATGGTTGGCCTCGAAAAATATCTTCGCATCGTCGTAGACGACACTGCGGATTTCGGTGTCCGCAGCGTCAATCACAATATCAAACTCATTAATAGCTGCCCGTGACATCGATTTGACCACCTCACCCCAATGGTAAACTTCGTCAGATCTGAATTGTAAGACACGGAATCCCCGCTTTTCGAATTCGTGACGCCGCTTTTGGTGATGTTCCGAATCAGGCTGCTCTAATTCAGAATGCCAATATAAACCATCAACCTCGACGTAGACGGTTTCTGAAAGTTTGAAGTCAGGGCGAATACGGGTGTCGTTGTCGAGCCTAGTGTTGAAGCGAGGAACCTCTAGTAGGGCTTCCGCATATATTTCAAGGTCAGTATGCAGGAAGGCACGGGCTGGGTGGTTGCTGCCTTGGGTAACATTTTGAACAACTGTATTGAAAGGTCCATAATCTCTATCGATAAAGGTGGCCTTTTTATTCGTCTGTTTGTAAGTTTCTGGAACAAGGGTTAGATAATCCCTTGGAGGACTATCGTTCCATCCCTTGGTGATACGTCTTTGAATCTCTTCGTGCGGGACAATCCTTTCTAGGTACTGAATTTTAGGGTGTCGAGTACCGTTGATTACTACATCATAGGGTTTGGCTGACCATTCACCTTGGTCGGAGTCTATAAAGGTGGCTTTTTCGTATAACTTGATAAAGGTAGTTTCTACGATTTGAATATTATCTGGAAGCTTCGATTTGATATCCTCTAAGGTTAGATCCATGTGGATGAAAGTTCTCTTGGGGTGCTCCCCACCTTTATCGACCACATTATTAGGAATGCTTCTAAAAGGACCGTGCTCGGAATCTATAAAATCGGCTGGGTTCATAATCCCATCGTAGCTATCCTCAACCAAGTAGAAATAATCTCTCGGCGGGATACCTTTGTAGCCTTCCCTGATACGGCGGTTGATCTCCGAAGCTGGGGTTTGGCGATTTTTGCGAAATCGCTCCGGGTGGTTGTTGCCGGGACGGCCTCCTGTTCCCATGACGAAAATAGGTTGAGCTTGCCATTCACCGTATTCACTATCAACAAAGGTGCATGGAGTACCTGCGTTGGTGTAGGTGTCTGCTTTTATCGAAATGAAAGGTCGATCTTTTTGAATCGCTTTGTCTATTTTTCGAGGTGTCCATCGAGTAGAACCTCTTTCAGGGTGTTCTTGACCATTCATGACTTCCGCAGGTGAACATTCCCAAGTGCCATATTCTGAATCAGTAAATGTGATTTTGTTAGTATTGGATTTATAATCAGATAAATTAAAGCTTACGTAAGGTCGTGGTTTAATATCTTTATACCCGTTTTGTATCCGATGCAAGACCTCCAAAGGATCAAGCTTTCTATTATTGATAGCAATCTTGGGATGGCGGCCTCCTTTATGTATTACATGACTAGCTATCACACTCCACTCACCATATAGAGAATCGACAAATGTAGCCGGTTTATTCATGGCGACGTAAGAATCCTCTACTATCGTTGTATTTGGGGGTAATTTCTTTTTAATCTCCGCTATCGCCTTCAAGCGATAATTTAATGTAACCCTTTCAGGGTGCCTGGAACCATCCCGTATCACATGGTGTGGTTTGCCTTCCCACTCACCAAAACGTGCATCGATAAACATGGCGTTCTTTTTCATCCCTTTGAATGTAGACGGTACTATTTGGATAAAATCCCTTGGCGGGACGTTTAAGTATCCGTGATCTATTCTATGTTGAATTTCTTTTGCGTCCAAAGGCATCCTAAACTCCCAGCTTAAGTTTTAAAGAGAAAACTAACATAACTTTTAAGGGTATAAAATGGGTTCTCTTAGAAATAAATTCCCTGCACCAGCGAGACCGCCGGGGCATGAAGTCCGTGGCGCAATCGTAAAGGCTGATTATCAATTTGAGGCCCATAAAAATGTCGAGATCCTAAAAGAAGGGAAGCGCAGGAAAGCTTTAATCCATGCAGCCAATCATCCTAAATTTACTATTGACATGGATGTTCTTCCGGCAGCAGCCGAATCGTACCAAATATCAGCAAATCCTAAAGATTATGTGGTAGTTACGGTTCCAATTGTCACAAATTGCGTGCCCAACAGAAATCTTCAGTGCTTTCCCATCGAAGAGACTTGCCATTTTGATCCACTATATGGCCAGATGGTTTATCAAACCTTCAAATATAAACCAACTCATGTTGACCATATAAACGAAGATCCTACTAAAGCCAAAGGTATTCACGCCGATGCTTCGATGCAATACATCCCCAAATACGACCTTTGGAAGATCAACGTTCTTACGATGTGGGATCGATCTAAAGACCCTAAGCTGATTGATGATATTTTGAACAAGCGCCGTAACGGTTATT
>Ga0307379_10011425_pt1 | contig 11649 bp, 8 predicted proteins | sample UN2MG_FD_202237 | JGI IMG/M metagenome (GOLD analysis project Ga0307379, IMG submission 202237) | Soil microbial communities from Risofladan, Vaasa, Finland - UN-2 | ecosystem: Environmental > Terrestrial > Soil > Coastal area > Acid sulfate soil | place: Finland: Risofladan, Vaasa | collected... | reverse complement strand
ACTACAACACCAATTGTAAAAAATGATAATAAAATTATACTTAAAAATAAAAACCTTTTCTGCATTTAATTTCCTCCTAATTCGATGTCATTAAGTTTGTGAAAATTTATAAACAATCTCTTTTTTTTATTTGATAAACCTATTAAATAAAGGTATTGTATTTGTTTAGCTATCATAGGTTTTCGAAATACTTAGAAAAGAATTGAGTGAAGCTTTGCACATGTTTTGGATTCAGTAAAAGTAATTTTTAAAATTGATATCATAACTCGAGCATAAATTTCCCCCATTTCGCAGTCACTATACCCCGTACTTGAAGGATACGGGGCTTGTTAACGTTTTTTGGCATATAAACGTTTTTATTTATTCTTAGTTGTACAGTCTTGAGTTGAAATGTATTTCTCAACTACTTCCCATCCCTGTCCAACTGACCCATGATAGCACCCAGGTGCCCACAGATGATCCTTGCACCATTCTTTGAGATGTGGAAAATGCTGTCTCAATATTCTGTTCGATCGTCCTTTGATCTTCTTTGCAATAAAACTAACGGAATATTTTGGAGGGTATTGAATAAATAAATGGACATGATCAATATTCACCGAAATATCTATAATCTTGATATCCATTTCTTTACATGTTTTTCTGATAATGGCTTCCGTAACTAGGCCAACTTCTCCATCAAGGATCTTTCCCCGATATTTTGGAGTTATTACCATGTGATCAGTGAGTAACGAAACAGTATGTCTATCATGTCTCAATTCTTTTATCTTGTTGGAGTTCTTTAAATTAAGCTATATTAAATAATGGCGATAGCTCAGTGGAAGTATTGTTCTATGTAAAAAAAAGAATGTTGGAGAGAGTAAATCCCCTCCAAAGTGTTGTTATTCTATATTCATTACTAGAAATCGGTCATAACTCTATATTGATCGATCTCTGCTTTATGCATTTCTTCAAGGAATATCTCAGCAACTGATCTTACATCCTTTGCCTTGGTAATGGCCCTGCCAACAACCATGATATCGGCACCAGCCTCTGTTGCATCCGTCACTCTGGCTGCACCCTCTTCCAGCTTGCCAATACCGCCTGCTACAGCAACCAGTAATTTTGGATGGATCTTCTTCAATTCAGGGATACTGCCCCAGGCATGTGCGCTGTCCTCTGCATCAATGGCTCTGTGTAGTTCGATAACGTCTGGCTTGACACTCAATTCCTTCAGCACCTTCACAGGATCCGCTACATTCAACATATCGATATATGCATAAATGCCGGTCTTCTTAGCTTCCTTTATCGCCTTCTCAATAGTTGATATGGGTGCAAGTCCTGAGATCACAACAGCATCTGCAGTTGCATCAGCCACCATTCTTGCTTCCAGGTTGCCTGTGTCCAGGGTCTTCAGGTCAGCTACAATAAAGGCATTAGGCCGGGCTTCACGCATCTGCTCTATTACATTTAAACCATACCTCTTGATAAGAGGCGTGCCCGCTTCCAGAATAAGGTGGTCGCTTTGTGGTAGCTGTTTCAACACCTTTTTCACGAACTCTATATCCGGGATGTCGATGGCAACCTGCAGATATGGTGGGTCCCACAACCTGACAACCTTGAATCCCATGATCGGGTGCATTGTCCTATCCTTCTCGTGCATTAAAGTATCCACATCAGGGAATCCGTCCATTGCTCTTTGTACTGCCAGTTTGGTAGCACCGTAATTATACCTGTATATCTTACTGTAGTCATTAGCCTGCGGATGAATGAACACGCTAGCAATGATCACCAGGTCTTCAGCCTGTTCTTTGGGTATAATACCTTCATCCATTGCATCGGCAATTGCTCGTGCCACGGCAGTCTGGGCAGGTCCGAAAATCTTAGCCGCATCCTTCATATCCTTTACCGTAACCTTGGGTACAATGAGCGTAGCTGGTTTTGCAAGCAGGTTAGGTCTTACAACAGACAATAAGGGGGTATGACCAGCTGAGAGCTGGGTAAATCCGGTGGCAAATGCCTGTCCAGCCGGACCGTTTTTATCACCAATAATAATATCAACATGTGCTAGTTCTGGTTCTTCACCAATGAGTGCTTCTCCTACTAAAAACAATATTTTACACCTCGAATCGACATTAAGGATAAAAAAGTATTTAAGGATACCTAAGAGCTTACTTTCAATATTCTAAGATGGAACAAAAAACATTTGTTTTTGGGTAAATTTATTAACCCACACCAGCTTTTAATCCCCAATGCCAGAACCAGACGACAGCAAAGCCCACCGCACAAGGATAATGTCAATTATTTCCATAGGGCTGTTCATAGAATTCATGGCCATATTATCATTAATCCCTATGCTGCCTGCAGTCTCAGCAGATCTGAATGTGGCAAAACCCATGATGGGAATAATCATGGGTTCGTTCATGGTATTTATGGCAATACCCCAGATTCCTATTGGGGTGTTGTCTGATAAGTACGGCCGCCGTCCGTTTATCTTTACTGGTATCCTGACTTTCAGCATCGGACTTTTAATATTCGGATTGGCAAAATCAGCAGAACAACTGCTCATCGCCCGCTCACTTTCCGGACTGGGTGTTGCAATGTTCCTCCCGTCTGCATACGCAATAGTTGGAGACATGTACTCAATAAGGGAACGGGGCAAAGGTATAGGATTCATCAGTATGGCCATCGGACTTGGTACTGTTGGTGGTTACATCCTGGGAGGGGTGGTCGGGGGGTCATTTGGATGGAGGACCGTGTTCTTATCCATGTTCTGTGCTTCACTCTTGGTGGCCATAGGCAGTCTCTGGGTAAATGAAACCCGTCCAAAAAGTATTGATCTGGATTTCGGGATATTAAAAATTGCAAAGTCAACCCTGCTAATGTTCAGGGACCGGACCCTGGTACTTACTTGTCTGGTCAGCATGTTATGTTCATTAGCAGTTATCGGAGCCTCATTTACTCTCCCCTTCTTTGTCTCCGGGGCTGTCTCACCTGTTCAGATGGGATTCATATTTATTCCGTATGCCATAACCAGCAGCCTGGGGGCATCGGTTACAGGATCAATCAGCGATTCCGTTGGACGAAAAACACCTCTTATCGCAATGATCATTCTGGGAGGGACAGCCCTTATGTTATTGACATATGATAGTATGAGTCCGCTGATAATCTCAATTAATTTCGGATTTGTGGGTTTATGTCTGGGACCTGTGGTGACCCTTTCTACTGCCATCCTATCAGATAAGGTGGTCAAGAAAGATCCACGAATTCTTGGCACCTCCATAGGTGCATTAAATATGGTCAGATGGTTGGGGGGTGCCTCGGGACCGGTAGTGTCAGGTACTATCCTGGAATTTGCAGATGCCAGAACCAGTTTTATGATCCTGGGTATCCTGGTGCTGTTAGCTACCTTCATTGCATTTTTCTTGCGTGAGACATTAGAATAACCAGGGAAAAATAAAAAACAAACACAAGAAGATCGAATCTCCCCCTACTTCCCAGAAAACCCAAATAGAGTCCTCCAACACATAAAAAGCATGAAATAAATATAACTGCAACGAGAATCATTATTTTTGTGGTGCCATAATCCAAATTCATTGAAATTATATGCTTGCCAAGGGAATATATTACGAAAAAGGATATGGCATTGATATACAATAATGGACTTCTCAACAACTTTATCAAAATTCTGATCATTATTGATAGATTCAATTTCATTATTTATTTAAAGTTTTTCCATATGTAACTCGACTATGGGGTGGTTTTATATACTATATACACTAACTATATGTTAGTAACCATGTGTTACTTACACAGAGTTACTAACTCGGCGTGAACAACAAATCAACAATCAGGATTAAACAGGTCTATGAAATCGTCAGATATGCTGGATATACTGGGAAACGCGAACCGTAGAACAATCCTCCAACTACTAGCTTCCCGACCATATTTTGTCAGCGAGTTGACAGATCGGATTGGCCTGGGGCCCAAAGCGGTCCTGGGTCATCTGGATCGGCTTGAAAAAAGCGGATTGATACAGGGAAAAACCAGTAAACAACGGCGTAAATATTATAGCATAACAGAGAATATTAAGTTAGAAGTGATTGTGTCACCCTACTCCTATACTATGGAGACCAGTACAGTTACTCAGCATCATACCACAGAACAAGGGCAGGAACAGTCAGAAATCCACTACAACGAATCAATTTCAATTGCGAATCTTAAGCTGCTGAACCGGCATCTATTCGAATTGGAATCAAAACGCCGCCAACTTTCCAAAGCACAGCTGGAGATCGAAGGTGAAATGACAGATGTCATGGCCAGATGTATTGAGTGGATATATGAAGTGGCCCAGAATGATATAGAGACCGGGATCATGTTGTCAGTTTTAAAAACTCCTCAGGACAGGCGGTCTTTGTCTATGGATCTTGGTCTCCCTGAGTACTATACAGAAGAACATATCCAGTCTTTGCTGGACCGTAACGTCATGAGTGAGAAAAAGCAAGGCAACAAACAATTATTGAGTCTGATCTAATAATCACGTAATTATATATCAAATCACACATTAATATTAGTTAAGAAAAAATGGAGATTAAGAAATGACCACAGAATTGACACTCAGGGTCGCGGAATCCCACCATAGGGATGTGGGTCGCGACATAGCCCGAATGGAGCGTGACAAAATGGAACTGTTGGGCCTGGTAAGTGGTGATTATATTGAGATTGTAGGTAAGGATACCACTTATGCCATTGTATGGCCTTCCTACCCTGAGGATAGGGGAAGAGGGCTATTAAGGATTGATGGTAATATACGAAATAATGCCAGGATCAGCCTGGACGACATTGTAATAATCAGAAAAGCAGACGCAAAAGAAGCAAAACGGATTACCCTTGCTCCAACCCAGCATGTCAGACTGGTAGGCGGCGCCCAGTATATCCATAGATTGTTAGAAGGGCGGCCCATCAAAAAGGGGCAGCAGATCAGGGTTGAGACTGTCAGCAATCCCCTGAATTTTGTAGTTATTACAACCCAACCCACAGGTCCGGTATTTGTGGGAAAGGCCACACAGATCAACCTTAAGGATGAAGTGATAGACCAGAGTCACATCAAGACCGCACCCCATACCACATATGAAGATATCGGAGGTTTGAGGCGGGAAATCGATCTGGTCAGGGAAATGATCGAACTGCCATTGAGGCATCCAGAGCTTTTCCAGAAAATTGGTATAGATCCACCAAAAGGTGTACTATTGCATGGTCCGCCAGGTACAGGAAAAACCCTTATCGCAAAGGCTGTGGCCAACGAGACCGATGCTAATTTCATATCGATCAGCGGTCCCGAGATCGTATCCAAATATTATGGCGAGAGTGAAAAACATCTCAGGGATATGTTCGATGAAGCTGAAAAGAATGCACCCACCATCATATTCATAGACGAGATCGACAGCATTGCGCCCAAACGGGGTGAGGTCACCGGTGAAGTAGAACGGCGCGTGGTGGCACAGCTTCTCAGCCTGATGGACGGATTGAAGAGTAGGGGCGAAGTCATTGTAATTGCTGCGACAAACAGGCCCAATGCCATTGATGAAGCTCTGAGGCGTGGAGGGCGGTTCGACCGTGAGATCGAAATAGGTATTCCCGACATGAACGGCAGGCTTGAGATCCTCCAGGTCCATTCCAGAGGTATGCCGCTGTCCCTGGAGTTAAAGGGGAATGGCGAAGAGGATATGGGCAAACTGAAAATGATAGCTGAGCGTACCCACGGGTTTGTGGGTGCTGATCTGTCGTCCCTGGCTAAAGAAGCTGCCATGCATGCTGTCAGGAAAATATTACCAGAGATAAATCTCGATGAAGAGATACCTGCAGAAATATTGGACAAACTCCAGGTTACCACGGAAGATTTCGAAGAGGCATTGAAGAATATCGAACCCTCTGCTTTGAGGGAAGTATTCTTTGAAGTGCCCCAGGTGAAATGGGAAGATATTGGTGGATTGGAAGCTATTAAAGAAGAATTGGTCGAAGCTGTGGAGTGGCCGCTAAAGTACCCTGAAGCTTTTGAAGCCATCCATTCAAAACCCCCAAAAGGTCTGCTGCTGTTCGGACCCCCTGGTACAGGCAAGACCCTGCTGGCAAAAGCCATAGCTACTGAAAGTGATGCGAATTTCATCAGCATCAAGGGTCCTGAACTGATGAGCAAATATGTTGGCGAGAGCGAAAAGGCTGTGCGTGAAGTATTCAGAAAGGCCAGACAGGCCAGCCCTGCTATTATCTTCTTTGATGAAGTGGACAGTATTGCTCCACCCAGGGGAACCGGTTTCGACAACCATGTTACTGAGCGGGTGTTAAGCCAGATACTCACTGAAATGGACGGTATGGAAGAGTTAAAGGACGTGCTGGTAATTGCAGCGACCAACAGGCCGGATATGATCGAACCTGCTCTGCTCAGACCAGGAAGACTTGATAGAATGGTCTATGTCACACCTCCTGATGCAGAGGCAAGAAAAGCCATATTCAAGATTCACCTGAAAAACAAAAGCTTAGAAAAAAATGTGGACCTAAATGAACTGTCCAGAATGACAGATGGATATGTGGGTGCAGACATCGAGGCCATTTGTCGTGAAGCATCCATACTGGCTTTAAGGGATATCATCAAACCGGGTATGGATAGAGAAACGGTCAAAGAACTTTCCAAATCGTATTTGTTTAGTTGGGATGATATTCCAGGAAATGATAATAAGGGACTTAAAGAATTTCTAAAAAAGAGATATGGTATTGATTGGGCAAAAACTGCTAATATTCAAAAAATGGATGATGAGACAACTATAAGAGTATTTTCTGAAAAAAATGATATATCTTTAAGACTTAGTGATGATAAAACTCAGGTAAGTATAAAAATCAAGGATGTCAGAACTGATGATCTCATTGCAAGGTTGGAAAATAGTAAGCTAAATATTTTTTCCAAATCCATTACTATCACCCTGGATCATTTTGACAGGGCACTGACCCGTGTCAAACCCACTTCAAATAAAAATAATATCCAGGATTATGATAAGATCGCCCAGGAATTTGCCCAGTATGCCACCATCGGAGACAAAGATAAAAGTGAAGACAAGTTGAAGAGCTACGCATAAAAAAGTTGTAATAATTAACGAGGTAAGAGAAAAATGAGCTTCAGACCAAGAAAAAATCCTATGGACGAAATATTCGAAGAGATGAACGAAATCATACAGGGAATGCTCGATTCCAGAATTATACCTGATGGAAAACCCCATGTGTGGGGATTTTCCATGACCCAGATAGGGGATCAACCACCTGAGATACAGGAATTCGGAAACATGAACCTGAAACACCCCGGGGTTATAGAAGCAGACCTCAGTGATAAATATGGAGCAAGAAAACCCTTAATTGATATAATGGAAGCAGAGGATAAACTCCATGTAGTGGTAGAAATGCCAGGTGTTAACAAGGAAGATATTAACCTGGATAGTAATGGTACAACCCTGGATATCAAAGCATCCAGTGAAGACAGGAAGTATTCTGAACATGTGGAACTGCCAGCCAGGGTATTGCCAGATTCGGCAAAAGCAACCTACAATAATGGTGTGTTAGAAGTGATTTTCCAGTACGATACATCAGATAAAAAATCCATTAAATTGGAGTGAAAAACAAAATTATTTGTCGAGCGGGAAGGGGAGTGGGGGTTAGTGTTTAAAAAACAATTTCCCGCCCAACAATTGCTATAATAATGTTACTCCTATAAAAGAGTTCTGTTAATATACTTTCGATAAATGTTCCCGTGTGGGAAATATATTCATTCTAATAAACTAATAGTAAGTAACTAAAATGATTGGAGTTCTTATAAATGTCAAAAATAGAAGTATTACTTGGTGAGAAGAGAGTTTTTTATCCCCCTGAAAAGCTGGTCCGGGAAAGTAATGTGAAACAATGGATGGATGCCCATAATATCCCTGATATTGAAACCCTCCATAAACGCAGCCAGGATATTCAATGGTTCTGGGGTGAAGTGGAAAAGGACCTGGTTGAATGGTACACACCATATGATAAAGTACTGGATGACTCCAATAAACCTTTTTTTAACTGGTTCACCAATGCTAAATACAATATTGTTCATGATGCACTTGACCGTCATATTGGAACTCCCACTGAAAATAAGATCGCCTATATCTTCGAATCAGAACAGGGGAATATCAGTGAACTGACATACCTTGATATGTACCATGAAGTTAACCGCCTGGCTAATGCTTTAAAAAGTATTGGGGTTGGTAAAGGGGACCGAGTGGCGTTATTTATGCCAATGATACCAGCCCTTCCGATTGCCATGCTGGCCTGTGCCAAGATAGGTGCTATACATCTGGTTGTATTCTCAGGTTTTAGTGCCCATGCTCTGCAAGAAAGGATCAATGATTCAGGTGCCAGGATACTGATCACAGCAGACGGCTTCTGGCGTAAAGGTAAACAGATCGATCTGAAAGCCCTGGCAAAGGAAGCGGTCAATGGAACTGATATCAAGAACACTATAGTGTATCAATGGGCAAATAATGATGTCCTCATGGATGAATCCGATCTCTGGTGGCATGAGTTGACCAAAGATCAGCCTGACGTTTGTGAAACAGAGGTGCTGGATTCGAATGATACATTATTTATTCTATACACCTCTGGCACCACAGGCAAGCCAAAAGGCGTGGTACATGTCCACGGGGGCTATGCTGTGGGTATTTCCATGACGTTAACATGGGTCTTTGACCTTAAACCAGATGATATTTGGTGGTGCGCCGCTGATATCGGCTGGATCACAGGCCATAGTTATATCGTATATGCGCCGCTGATGCTGGGCGTTACTTCAGTGCTGTACGAAGGTGCACCAGCTTATCCTAAACTTAACAGGATATGGGAGATGATCGCCAGGCATAATGTTACAGTATTCTATACTTCTCCAACATCTATCAGGATGCATATGCGCCTGGGTGATGAATGGACAAAAAGGGACGACATGAGCAGCCTGCGGCTTTTAGGCAGCGTAGGTGAGCCCATTAATCCAGAAGCCTGGATGTGGTATTATTCTAATATTGGCAAATCTCGATGTCCGATCATGGATACCTGGTGGCAGACTGAAACCGGAAGTTTCGTAATAACACCGCTGCCTCTCTCACCTTTGAAACCCGGCTCTGCAGTAGGGCCTCTTCCAGGTTATGGCGCACAGGTCAATGATACACAGGGCCATCCTGTAGAAGAAGAAGGGGGTAACCTTGTATTAACTAACCCCTGGCCTTCCATGCTTCATACGTTATATAATGAACCTGAGAGGTTCAGAGAACATTACTGGAATGATGCGGGAGAATTCATAACCGGAGATATTGCAAGGGTAGATAGTGACGGGTATTTCTGGGTACAGGGACGGGGTGACGACGTATTGAACGTCTCTGGTCACAGGATAGGGAATTCGGAAATCGAATCTGCACTGGTAAGCCATCCAGATGTAAGCGAGGCTGCAGTGGTGGGACAACCTGATGAAATTAAAGGTGAGAGTATTACCGCGTTTGTATTGCTTAAGATGGGAGTGCTACCTCACGAAAACCTTACAAAAGAATTAAGAAATCATGTTGGTCAGGAGATCGGTAAGCTTGCCAGGCCTGATAGGATGTATTTTGTCGATGACCTTCCAAAAACCCGCAGCGGCAAGATCATGCGCAGGGTTGTACGCTCAGTGCTTCTTGGAAACGATGTTGGAGATATTTCAACACTGGCCAATCCTGAAGCTGTTAAGGAAATTGAGGAAGCAGTAGTGAAATAAAGCTCACTATTATTGATTATTAAGTGATATATATATATATTATGAAATACTGTTCAAGTGGCATCCCTAACCTGGACGAAGTACTGGGAGGTGGTTTACCTAAACCCTCTATGATTTTGATAGGCGGACCGCCTGGAGTAGGGAAAACAACCTTCGTGCTTCAATCCCTGTCAAAGGCAGCCGAAAATGGGGAAAAAACCTTATATTTGCCCTTAACATCCCAATCTGTTGAAAAATTGACAGATTTTCTACATAGCTATCATTTTTTTAATGATGATATTATTGTTCATTCTATTGACCGCTCTACTGCCGAAAAGGACCCGCTGACAACCTTGCTTGATATTGGCAATATTTTAGCATCTACCAATCCTGATCGTCTGGTATTGAGTCCATTAACCACCTTAGGTTTTGGTTTTTCCCAGCAGGAGAGAAGACGTTTTTTTTATTCTTTTGATTCCATTCTTCAGGACCGGTCTGCCCAGACATTGGTAACTGGAGAGATGAACAGGACTGAAATGGATGAGTCGATACTTTCAAACATTGCGGATGGTGTGATATTTCTTAACAGGGAAAAAGCAGGCAAAAAGAAAATCCGGAAGTTGGAAGTTATAAAATTCCGCGGAATGTCTGAAGTCCCGGATAACGGCTCTTCAATATATGAATTCAAAATAGGATCGGAAGGTATCTACCTATTTCCCAAACTAAAATCACAAACAACTCATCAACTCCGTAATGGACACAAACTTTCAACTGGAGTGGGGGGTTTAGATGAAATGATGCACGGCGGGTTGCCAAAGCAGTCGATCTTATTAGTAGCAGGTGGGGCGGGGTTAGGAAAATCGACAATAGGACTGCAATTCATTATGGCAGGCCTAAGGATTGGTGAACCAGGGGTGATCGTGATATTCGAGGAACAGGATGATCAATTCATCTTTGAAGCTTCCAGGATGGGATGGGACCTGCAGGAGTATATTGATAAAGGATTGCTCAGGATCTTACATTCCAACCCACATGAAATTTTACCAGATGAACATAATCTACTGATCAAATGTGCAATTGAAGAGATCGGGGCGAAAAGACTGTTCATGGACGGTATATACAATCTCGAAATAGCACTCCCTGATAGTCTTGAGATGAAAGAACATGTCATGTTACTTACAGATTTTCTAAAATTCAAAGGTATCACAGCTCTGTTTACCAATGAAGTTACTGAACTGTCCAATCTTGATAAGATGCCTGAATTGGGAGTATCTTCCATTGCCGATGCCATTTTAGTATTACATTTCGTGGAAGATGGCATCAGATTTGAACGAGTGCTTTCAGTCGTAAAACTCAGAGGTAGTGATCACGACAGGACTATCAGAAAATATCATATAAATAATAATGGCGTCGAGATTATTTGAACGAATTTAAAAAGAAGAAATAAATCTAATCTGGTACGAATTTCGTACCATAATAGATCATTCCTTTCTCGCTTTCTTCACCCAGTTTCCTAAATACTGAGTGCACTCTCATCCCGATCCTCATTTCATCACGATGGCATATCACCTGGGCGGTCAGACTGGCCCCTTCATCCAGTTTGATGATAGCCAGATTATAGGGTGTCTGCATTTCAAATCCCTTGGCTGCCGAGTGGATCACAGTATACGTGACCACTTCGCCGTTTCCTTCGAATTTGTGACTCTCAATATTTCCATCCCTGCGACAATTAGGACACATCTGTCTTGGCGGGAAATAATATTCATTACAGGTCGTGCAATGAGTACCTATAAGATTATACCTGTGCGGGATCTTTCTCCAAAATCTGGATACTGTCATCTAATATCACCTATCCCTCGAAAATATATGTACTGCAGCAGTAC
>Ga0307379_10011424_pt1 | contig 11649 bp, 10 predicted proteins | sample UN2MG_FD_202237 | JGI IMG/M metagenome (GOLD analysis project Ga0307379, IMG submission 202237) | Soil microbial communities from Risofladan, Vaasa, Finland - UN-2 | ecosystem: Environmental > Terrestrial > Soil > Coastal area > Acid sulfate soil | place: Finland: Risofladan, Vaasa | collected... | reverse complement strand
GTTTGTGTGGATTTGTCACAGGTTTGTCACACCCTAAGTCGTTGAATTTGTTGATTTGTCACAGTTGTCACAGGTTTTGAAAAGGAGAGGTACGTAAGAAGAAAGATGTGGGGATAAATTATTTTATTTTTTTATATAGCGCTCCCCTTTTTAGGTGTGACAAGTGTGACAAGTGTGACAACCCAATAAAACCAAACAGTTACAAGAGGATCGGGGGGTGACAAAGGTGTGACAAGGTGTGACAACTTAATAAATTCAATGAGTTAAGGTGTGCGAAATTAATTTAAAGAGATCGAGTTAAGTAAAATATCAATCAATAACATGGCTCGATGGGGCGATGAGCCTCTAACGCCGTGCTTAAAACGAGGTGCTTCGCGTGAAGAATAAAAAAAAGACAGGAAGGCCGAAAAGGATCGATAAGAAAAAACTGTTTAACATGCTACGCCAGGGCAAGAGTCAAACCCAATACGCAAAGGAGTTTGGCGTAACCCCAAGCGCTGTGAATCAAGTGGCAAAAACGCTTAATCTTGCAATTGCAAAAAATACGAACTTGGAGACCGGCGCAGTTCTTGTGGCAGAAGGTATTGATTCGATGCGCCAGTTGAGAAAAATCAACGATGAGACTAACAAGCTTATTGATCTTCTTTCAGCATGGATAGATGGCGATCCGGCTGCGGTCAAGAAACTTGAGAAACAGCACAGATTAGGAGGAATCGGGAAAGGGAAAGGTGTGGCGACATTGTCTTTCAAGGATCCAAAGGAAATCTTACTGAAGACTTTGGCTGAGTGTCGCGCTCAGGTTCGTCTAAGCTTGGATATTGCACAGTCTTTGCACAATCTGGAATCAATAGAATTTTTTCAAAAGACTGTAATTGAGATAATCGGTCAGCAACACCCGGAGGTACGTAATGAAATCATCAGGCGGCTTCAACAGCGACGCGCTCTTCGAGGGGCTACTAAGCTCACTTGACGAAATCGCTGTGGAAAAAGAAAGTGATGAACGCGTTCAAGGTGCTTGGGATCAGCTTCTATCGACGATGGCCCCGGAACACATCCAGATCATTCATGACGACTTCGCGGCTTTGAGGTTAGCTCGTAAGAACGGAGAAAAATACCATCTCAATCGCCTCTCATTGGAAGCAGGACGGCTTATCGTCTGCTACGTCACAACACAGCATGACCCAGACAGTCAAGAAGCATTGTCCCTTCCTCCCGAAGTCGCGAAGGATTACCTTAAGAGCAACTCTAATGCGCGCTAATGGCGCGCATTTCCCGCGTCTAATGGCCGCGAAATGAACGGCCTTCGGCCTTGGAAAAGGAGATCAAGAACACTGATAAAAGAGCGATGAGATAAAGGAGGTCAGGGGGATCAGAAAAAAATTTACATAATGGATCTTATCGTGCATAGGAAAGGAATTTATCTAATTATACATCCTACGCCCGATAAGAGGCATTATGTACCAGGCCCTTCGGGAACTTTTTTCAAAACGTGATCCCCCCTCCGCTGATTTAAGAACGTGTGTTTCCGCCGGGAGGCGGTATTTGCGGATGAAGCCGCACACTGACTGTGGTCAAGGTAGGTCAAAAATTCAAAGGGATGACAATCCTATAAAAGATTTTGGTGTCTTCTCTTCAAATTGTTGCCCACCATTTTCCGAATTGATTAGTCGCACCCTTGAACAGCAGGGGACGGGCGAATCAATTCGGTATTCCGCATGAATGCGGTCGTTGCGCATGGATGCGCTGCACTTCGGGGCAAAGGAACAAAGACAAGTGTGTAGGCTAATTTATATAGAGAACAGCGTGATTAACACCGCCCATAAAAAATTGACGTTACAGGTGTTTACCACAATGTGGCATTTTTTATAATATTCTTGACACATTAGGTTAAATATGCGAAAAAACATATAAATTCAAGATTTAACCTTAAACCAAGGGATAGGATATATGGCGATATTTAACCCCATTTCTCAAATAGAGAGTGGGGTTTTATATTTTTATTGATACCGATTAGATATCTCATATTTGGCAATTTATGTGCTCATGGCAAGATATTTGGAATTAATTAGAAAGAAGTTTAGATAAATTTAAAATTTACTATTAAAGACAAGCAATGCAATATCAAAAAGAATCCAGTATAATCTGTTTCGGCAACACCAAACAGGCAGCTTTATATTTCGATAGGATATTTCCTTTTAGTTTTGTCTTTAGAGAATTATTTAGCCTCTCTCCATATCAGAAATATATTACCAAACTAATTCATGAAGTACACAGTGAAGAAGATTTAATGAACTTGAATCCCGAGTTTGAAAAAATAATGAGAGAAGAACTCCTTAAAGAATTCTCAAATAATAAAACAGCTTTAAACAAAATCTCATTATTCAATAAGCTATTAGGAGAAGAAAAATCAAAATATTCCACCAAATTGTTTCTTGAAAGCGCTAAAGTGCTATTAAAATATAGCCTTATAGTATTACAATCAATGAAATGGTATTTAGAGAGAAAACGTCTAAATGAATTTCCAGAAATAACTATTAAGCAATTTAATCATATTAATGAATTAGCTAATCTTTATTTGGATGCAAATCTGCTTCAACAATTCATGGAAGCACTATTTAATCTATTATGTATTTTTTATATTGAAGATGTCCAATTACATTCCCTTTCAAAAGAAGTGCGAAAGATTATTGATGCTATATCAACAAAGTTTGCAGGTCATTACGGACAGGTTTTAATACCATCTTTTGTTATTACAAACGAAAGGGCAACTCAAAATGATGTGTCATTAACCCTTTCTAATATAAATTTGATAGACACTTCAAAAGTAACATGGGAGCAAATAATAGAATATCGAAAAGATGTTACGGCCAAGAAAAAAATTCGCAATTTAAGATTATTTCTAAATACTAACTATCAAGGGAAAAGCCTTGCATTTATTGAAGATGATTTAGGCAAACGGTTAGATGAATATTGCACTACCTGTAAAGATTGGGGATTTGATACTATAACATCAACTATCTCAGCAGTAATGGACTCTGAAAAGCTAATCCCACTTATAGCTGGGTCTACAGGAGCAACCTTATTCGGCGGCCCTTTAGCTGGTTTAGCAATAGGCGGAGGTATTTTGATTGCAAACATAGCTCTTAACGTCGTCAAAGGTAAACATGCATTCAACAAGTTTAAAAGAGACCATGAACTGGCTTATATAATTGAGGCTAAAGAACGTTTCGGAAATTCATCAAAACCTTAGCTTGTAGCAGATACTTGCTATAGATCGCAGGTTTTTCGAGGCTTCGAAATTATGAGATATCTCCAAGATATTCAAATTAACGATAAGCTAAAATTCTCCATGTATCAAAAAAGCAAATGTAAGATATCGATTAGATATCACAACAGCGGTTTTTGTGCACATAATGGTGAAGTATCTGAAATATAGAAATCATGTGTTTTGCCCCCCGTGTTACTGAAACGGGGGGAGCTTTGTGTAGATCTTATTATTTTTTTATCTTTAAATTTCAAATTTTTCCAGTATCATGTAAATAAATCCATTTATCCAATTCTGAGTGAAATAATTTCGCTACTCAATATTCGCCTATTTGAAAATGCTCAGATAACTGTTAAAAATAGGAGTTTTGAATTATGAATGAGCATTTGATTGCTCTTTTGGAAAATTCCGGCTTCCTTCGGGATGGAAAACCAAATTTAGAATTTGTTGACAAGGCAAGCCTGGGCGAAATCATAGATTTTTGCGTCCAATTCTCAGACATATCTTCATATGATAATGTTGAGTTCCAACGTTCTATCTATACACATGCATCTTCCGAAAGCCTTGGCGGCGGAAGGAGCCCATGCATGTCACTTCGGTGTCGGTCAAAAAAAGTTGAACAGCTTATTCAATTTGCAGCCTTATACAGTGACCGCGTCTACATAAAAAACTTCTTGCATGATCATGTAAACGCTTCTTTGGACTCTAAAAATAATTATTGGATTTTTGATCAATTTCGCGTTGATATTGAAATCTTATCACGCTTAGTGCCTCTCATAAAATCAGGACACATCGCCCCTATCACCTTCCAAAATATTTGTCCTCACTGTTTGACAGTAAAGTCTCTCCGCCAAACCGCAGAAAATGAGTACAATAAGGCTTGCCGAGAGCTTGAAGATAAATATTATGATAAAGTAAACTATAAATTGATTTTTGATAAAGGCTTATACACAGTATCAGCTACGGGACCAGAATCTTTGATTCACGATGGTTTGTCAGCTACAATTTATAGAGATAAATCCGCTATAGAAAAAAGTTTGCCAAAACTTATAAAAAAGTTAAAATCTTCTAAAGAAATAGAGCTAACTCGAGCCCAGGCAATCAAACTAAAAATTGGAAAAAAACTCGCAGGAGAAACGATAAAAAGTGCTGCTTTTGAAATTGGTAGTGCACAATTTTTAGGTACCGCATTCTTGACAGACAACGAGTTAGAGGTTGAATTTATACGGCATCTAACAAACGATCCGATCGCCAAGAGGCGAACGGCTCTGATGAATAAATATCTAAACTGTCTCGTGCCATTTATAGACAATATTCATACGACAGATTTAGTAAAGCTCAGGATCGCTGAAGAAGAGGCTTTCATTCTTTTTCGTAATGCAATTACAAAAGCAGTTGAAGAATATAAAACTCATGGATCTACATTTTCAGAAAGAGATGCACAGGCTGTTTACGCTGACATAGTCCAACCCCACCTTACGATGCTAGATGCAAAAATAAAGAAAGCAAAAAGGCATTTCATAAAAGACAGCAGACGACAACTCATCGGTTGGGCTGGGTCGATCTCCGTCGGACTGTATACGGGTTTCTTTACTGCTGACCCATTAAGCGGTGCTGCTGCTTTTGCGGCATCCAAAGCCGGTGCAGAGTTCATCGAACACCTTATTACAAAAAGTGATTCAGAAGAAGAAGTTAAAGATGATGAGTGGTACTTCCTTTGGAATTTAAAGAGGCTCTCTATGTAAATATCTTGTTTGTTAATGAAGTTATTTCAAGGCCACAAACACGGCCTATTATTTATTCCCCTGGCAATGATACTTTTATGGTCGTTTTTGTTGAATTTTTCTTTATTTCATTGAATAAAAAGCCTCTTTTCCCAGTTACCTGATTTGTCCTTTCTGGGGAGGCAACTCGGACTCGAAAAGAACAGATATCAGATATTAATCGCAGGTTTTTCGAGACTTCAAAATCGTGGGATATCTCCAAAGTATCTCATATTTAACAATTTAGGTGTTTGTGATATCGAGCGATAAGAACAGAACTGTCGAGTGATGTTTTAATTCTTTCGCCGATTGTGTCAAATTCAATATAGTTGTACCAAGAGAATATTTCTATACGACTAAAAAAGAGATCCATAAATATGAATCCACCTGATAAAATCAAAAGTCTGGTTGAAACTTTCGATTATAATTTGGAAGCATACAAAAAAGGATCATATAATGAAACTCAAGTACGCCTTGAATTCATAAACCCATTTTTTGAAGAAATGGGTTGGGATATTGCGAATAAGCAAGGCTATTCAGAAGCATACAAAGATGTTATCCACGAAGACGCTATAAAAGTAGGTGGTGTTACAAAAGCGCCTGATTATTGTTTCCGTGTAGGTGGTGTTCGTAAATTTTTTCTTGAAGCAAAAAAGCCTTCTATAAACATCAAGGATGCATATCATCCGGCTTATCAATTGCGCCGTTACGCTTGGAGCGCAAAACTTCCCTTAAGTATCTTGACGGATTTTGAAGAATTTGCCGTATATGACTGCCGCATAAAACCGAGTAAAAAAGATAAGCCTTCAACTTCCCGAATTTTTTATTTTAAATATTCCGACTACATTGATCGCTGGAATGAAATTAAAAATATCTTCTCTCGCGAAGCAATTCTGAAAGGTTCTTTCGACAAATATGTAGAATCCCCAAAAATTAAACGTGGTACTGCTGAGGTCGACACAGCATTTTTGCAAGAAATTGAACGCTGGCGGGATCTTTTAGCTTGGAATATTGCTTTACGCAATCCGATTCTTACTCAAAGAGAACTTAATTTTTCAGTCCAAAAAACTATCGACAGAATAGTTTTTCTCCGCATTTGCGAAGATCGAGGCATTGAATCTTATGGCAGATTAATGGCCTTGCAAAACAAAAACAATATCTACAAAAACCTGTTTCAACTTTTCCATAAAGCCGATGAAAAATACAATTCAGGATTATTTCATTTTAAAAAAGAAAAAGGGCGCGAAGCCTTTGATAACCTCACACCTAATTTAATCGTTGACGATAAAGTATTAAAAGATATTTTCAAAAATTTGTACTACCCTGACAGCCCATATGAATTTTCGGTACTTCCTTCAGATATATTAGGACAGGTTTATGAAAAATTCCTCGGCAAAGTAATTCGTCTTACACCTAAACATCGGGCAATTATAGAAGATAAACCAGAAGTTCGCAAAGCGGGAGGCGTTTACTATACGCCAACATACGTTGTTGATTACATTGTAAAGCAAACAGTTGAAAAACTTGTTGAAGGGAAAAAACCCGGTCCCAGAGGTGCAGTTAGCAAGCTAAAAATATTAGACCCTGCCTGCGGATCAGGTTCTTTTCTACTTAGAGCTTACCAGTTTCTGCTTGATTGGCATCGGGATCAATATGTGAAAAACGATCCTAAAATTTGGGCTAAAGGCAAAACCCCCCGCCTTTATCAAACAGATAAAGGAGATTGGCGCTTAACAACAGATGAACGAAAACGCATTCTTTTAAACAACATATATGGGGTTGATATCGATGCACAAGCTGTTGAAGTAACGAAACTCTCACTTCTACTTAAAGTTTTAGAAGGTGAAAATGAGCAAAGTATTGGAAAGCAAATGGCTTTATTTCAAGAGCGGGTTTTGCCTGATCTGTCGAATAATATTAAATGTGGAAATTCTCTTGTGGAATCTGATTTTTTCGAAAACCAGCAGATGAATTTGTTCAGTGAAGATGAACTATATCGTATTAATATTTTTGATTGGAACGCGGAATTTATGGAAATCATGAAAAACGGTGGTTTTGATGTGGTGATTGGGAATCCGCCGTATATTTTTACTCGCGAACAGATAACAGAAATAGAGCGACTATATTTTTCAAAAAACTATAAAGCAACTTATGAGAAACATAACACTTATATGTTGTTTATGGAAGCGATGTTGCGATTATTAAAGGTATCTGGAAAGGGTGGTTTTATAGTTCCAAATTCTTGGCTTACAATCGAAAGTTCATATTTATTAAGGAACATGTTTATTCCTTATCTTCACAGCATCGCAGATTTAAATTACAAAGTTTTTGATGCTGTATCAATGGAGCCTTGTATTTTTATAATTTCCGGCAAAAAAAGAAACGATTCAGTGTTGGTTCTGAGAGCAGGCGATAAAGATGCCTTTAAATTATTACAATATACAAATATTCAAAGAGATAGATGGTCAAAGGAATCGAAGCAACGTATTGTATTTTCATCTGATGACGGCTTAATGAGGGTAGTAGATAAAATTATCGCTGTTACAAAATCTATAGATCATTTTTTTGATGTAAGGTCAGGGCTTCAAGCATACGAAAAAGGCAAGGGGCGTCCACCCCAAACAGCTTTAGATGTAAAAAATCATATTTTTGATCGTGATCATTGGGAAGATGAGAATAGTTTTCGTTATCTTCAAGGAAAAGATATAGGGCGTTATCAATTAAATTGGTCTGGGATGTGGTTACAATATGGGCCTTGGCTCTCTCAACCACGCGAATTTGAAATATTTAGTCGTCCTCGTGTTCTGTTAAGAGAAATAACTTCGGATTTGCCTTATTGCCTGAAAGCAACCTATTTGTCAGAATCCGTTTATTTAAATAATAAAAGTATTTTAAACATTCTTAATCCTGAAAATGATATTGAAGAATTAATATGCTTACTTGGAATATTGAACAGTAAAATTATTTCGATTTATTACAAACAAAGGGCTGTTAAGAGTTCCAGAAAAATATTCCCAAAGGTTGTTATTAGGAATATGAGAGAATTCCCTTATCCGATAATTGAAAAGAAACAAAAAAAAACATTAGCAATACTTGTTGAACAAATGTTGGACTTGCATAAAAAATTAAATGAAGCAAAAACTCCCCAAGCAAAAGATATATTAATACGCCAAATTGAAACAATAAATAAACAAATAGATCAATTAGTGTATAAATTATACGACCTAACTGATGATGAAATTAAAATTGTAGAATCAGAAGCATAATAAGATAAATGATACCTCAAAATTCTTTCATTCTATTAAATAAGCCTTGACAATCTATAACGATAACGTTATAGATTTAAATAATGAAAATCCTCACAACAAAGCAAGCCGCCAAAATTCTTAAAATCAACGATTCCCGAGTTAGACAACTTATTTTAGATGGTCGATTGCCCGCACAAAAATTGGGTCATGTGTGGATGATCCAGGAGAAGGACCTTCAAAAAGTTGTTGATCGGAAACCAGGAAGACCTAAAAAAAGGGGAGAACATGGCAATTCTGGCTGAATGTCCAAAATGTCACAACAAACAGTCCGTGAAAAAACAGGTCTGTAAGTGTGGAAAAAATCTTGAAAAAGCTAAACGATCCCGAAAAATAAAATATTGGATAAAGTATCGTTTGCCTGGGGGAAAGCAAAGAAAGGAATATGTGGGATTCTCTATCGAAGAGGCAAGGGATGCAGACGGAAAGCGCCGTGGCCAGAAACGGGAGAACCGAATTTTTGATATGTTGCCGGCATCCAAAATCACTTTTGACGAATTGACAGAATGGTTGATCAGCGTCAATTATAATACCCGCCTGACGACAATTAAAATTCCCGAAATTTAAAATCCAAGAAAAGCTGGTACAACTATCCAAACCGATAAAAAGGAGAGATTTGGATGGTTACGAACCAACAGGTAAGGAGGTTATTCAAATTGATACGGACAGAAAAGAATTTCGGGATAGCGGCAATCAAGGCGGGAATGGATGAAAAGACGGCCCGCAAATATCGGATGCTGGGCAAGCTTCCCAGCGAATTGGAGCGACTCCACACATGGAGAACCCGCAAAGATCCATATGAAGATACTTGGCATGAGATTAAAACAATGTTGGAGATCAATCCAGGTTTAGAAGCCAAGACCATATTCGAGGATCTTCAGCGCCGAAAACCCGGCAGATTTGCCGATGGACAGCTACGCACTCTTCAAAGGCGCATCAAAGTTTGGCGAGCATCAGAAGGACCGCCTAAAGAAGTATTTTTTACTCAAATTCACTATCCCGGTCAACTGGGCCAATCGGATTTTACCCACATGAACAAACTGGGTATAACCATCGGTGGCCGGCCGTTTGATCATCTAATTTATCATTTTGTTTTAACGTATTCCAATTGGGAAACGGGAACCATATGTTTTTCTGAAAGTTTCGAAAGTCTAAGCGAGGGGCTCCAGAACGCTTTATGGAAACTGGGCGCGGTTCCGGAAAATCATCGTACGGACTGTTTGACGACGGCGGTACAAAAAGCCAGTCATCCAGAGGAATTTACCCGGCGTTACCAGGATCTTTTAGACCATTACGGTCTTGCCGGTAGCAAAACAAACCCAGCCAGTCCCCATGAGAACGGTGATGTGGAGCAACGCCATTATCGGTTTAAAAGGGCGGCGGATCAAGCCTTGCTTTTAAGAAACAGCCGGGATTTTACTGATCGCCATGAATATGAGCGGTTCCTTCGCAGGCTGTTTAAACAGCTCAATGCAGGGAGAAGAAAACGCTTTCTGGAGGAACAGGGGGTGCTGCACCGGTTGCCGAAGCATCGAATAGACGCATGTAAAAAAAGCAAAACGACCGTTGGTCCCAGCAGTACCATCCGGGTCAATCACAATGTCTACTCGGTGGACAGCAAGCTGATTGGGGAATGCATTAATGTGCGTCTGTTCATGGATCATCTGGAGATATGGTACGGCCAAAAAAAAGTCGATACATTGCCTCGTCTTCGCGGTGAGGGCAATCACAAAATAAATTATCGGCACATTATCGACAGCCTGATACGAAAACCCGGGGCATTTGAGAACTACCGTTATCGAGATGAATTGTTCCCTACAAGCCGGTTCCGGATTGTATACGACGACTTGAAAAACCGACATTCCCAATTACAAGCAACCAAGCAATATCTGAATATTTTATATTTGGCGGCCCGTGAGAGTGAAACGGCGGTGGATGATGTTTTACGGATGATGATCTATAAAAATATTGTCATCTCCGATGAGCAGGTAGAAGCACTGGTGCAGTCCAGCGAACCATTACCGGTTGCCACGAAGGTCCGTATCCCGGCAGTGGATCTGACTTGCTATGATCAGTTGCTCGTGGAGGTGGCGTTATGATGAATATCAATGAAGAAATCGTCCACCATCTCAAGCAGCTTCATTTGCCCACGATGCGTTGCCATTATGAACAGATTGCCGATCAGGCTCGAAAAGAATCGTTCAGTTATGAACAGTATCTTCTTGAACTGCTAAAACTCGAATGCGAAGCACGGCGGGAAAACCGAATTGCCCGTAACCTACGCGCTTCCAAACTGCCGCCCTCCAAAACGTTCGACAACTTTGACAAAAAACGGTTGCCGGCCAGGGTAACCACTCATTTGAATGTTTTAACCGATGGTTCCTTTTTGAACCGCACAGAAAATGTATTGGCCTTCGGTAATCCGGGAAGCGGAAAGTCCCATCTTCTATGCGCCATCGGTCATGAACTTATCGAACAGGGTAGACGGGTTCTTTTTATCTGCTGTGCCCAACTGGTACAGGACCTGCTAATTGCGAAAAAAAATCTGGAAATGACCAAGTTGCTTAAAAAGCTGTCACGATACGATGCTGTCATAATCGATGATATCGGTTACGTACAGCAAAGCCGCCAAGAAATGGAGGTGCTGTTCACCTTCCTTGCGGATCGGTATGAACGCAGCAGTCTGATGATTACCAGCAATTTGCCTTTTTCCAAATGGGAGCAGATTTTTAAAGATCCGATGACGACTGCAGCAGCAATCGATCGTCTGGTGCACCACAGTGTCATTTTGGAGCTAAACATAAATAGCTATCGCATGGAGCAAGCCAAAAAGGCAAAGGGGAAATCCAAATGAAGATAGAAAACGATTTGAAAAAAGAATGGACGAAACATGAAATCGAAGAAGCGGTTACTTTTGTCAGATTGGAGCTGTACAACCGGGATCTGCTCTGTGGCCCCAAGCCGATACGAAAAAGACTACAAAAACTTTATCGTATCGAACCGTTGCCGTCTGAAAGGACAATTGCCCGTTTACTATCACGCAATGGTCTAACCAACGGCAGGACTGGAATTTATGAATAAAAGGCCACATCTAAAATACAGCTCTCATACTTCGGTCACTCTTCCGGCAATAGGGGCACTCACCAGCGTTGCCCTATCCTCCAGAAGGATGAATACAAATTATATGATAAAGTTGTTTTACAAGTGTTCTTTTATAAAATTAGTTTGTTAGGAGGCTGGGAAAGCGGGAATTTTAATTGTCGTTGAAGGGAAATAATAATTGTCGTTGATCATATAAAGCAAGAAATGAAGATAA
>Ga0307379_10011419_pt1 | contig 11653 bp, 8 predicted proteins | sample UN2MG_FD_202237 | JGI IMG/M metagenome (GOLD analysis project Ga0307379, IMG submission 202237) | Soil microbial communities from Risofladan, Vaasa, Finland - UN-2 | ecosystem: Environmental > Terrestrial > Soil > Coastal area > Acid sulfate soil | place: Finland: Risofladan, Vaasa | collected... | reverse complement strand
ATCGGCCTGACGGCAACGGTCCCGGTGGAGGTGCTCCTGGCGGCGGGCGCCGAGCCGATGGACTTAAACAACGTCTTCATCACCTCTGAGGATCCGCGCGCGCTGGTGGCGGAGGCCCAGCGCCGCTCTTTCCCGGCCAACTCGTGCGCGTGGATCAAAGGCATCTACGCGACCGCCCGCCGGCTGGGGGTGCGGCGGGTGATCGGCGTCGCCCAGGGCGACTGCTCCAGCACGGGCGCGCTGATGGAAATCTTCGCCTCCGAGGGCATCGAGGTCATCGAATTCAATTATCCCTATCCGAAAGAAGCCGCGGCTCTGGAGGAGGCGATCGAGCGCCTCGCGCGCCGCCTGGGGACGACCCGCAAGGCCGCCGAAAGCGAGCGCCGGCGCCTGCACCCCGTGCGCCGCACGCTGGCCGAAGTGGACCGCCTCACGTGGCAGGAGAACAAGGTGACCGGCGAGGAGAACCACCGCTGGCTGGTCGGGGCGAGCGATTTCGGCGGCGACCCGGAAGTGTACCGGCGCGAGGCGGAAGCGTTCCTGGCTGAGGCGCGCGGGCGACAGGCGCGGACGGATCGCGTGCGGCTGGGGTGCCTGGGCATTCCGCCCATCGCGTCCGGGCTGCACGAGTTCCTCGAAGCGCGGGGGGCGCACGTTGTCTTCAACGAGTTTCAGCGCCAGTTCAGCATGCTCTCGGCCGTCGCGGATCCGCCCACGGAAAATCTGGTCGAACAGTACCTCGCCTACACGTATCCTTACGGGGTGAACGGGCGCATCGAGGACATCCGCCGGGCGGTCCGCGAGCGGCGGCTGGGCGGCCTGGTGCACTATGTCCAAACGTTCTGCTTCCGGGGCATCCAGGACCGGCTGCTGCGGGAAGCGGCGGACGTACCCGTGCTGACGGTCGAGTTCGACCGCCCGGGCCCGCCCTGTAGTAGAGAGCATCTCTCACTACAGGGCCCGCTCGACGCCCAGAGCCGCACGCGCCTCGAAGCGTTCGTCGAAATGCTCCAGGGCCGCGCGGGCGCGCCGCCCTTCGACCTCGCTCAGGGCGGCCCGAGCATGGTCGAGGGGCCGCCGGAAGGAGACGCTTCGTGAACAAGCGGGTCCGGACGATCCTGTGGCACGTGGCGCGGCTGGCCATCATGGCCGCCCTCGTGGCCTGGGTCGTCAGCCGGGCGGAATGGAACGACACCGTCCGGGACGGCACGCACGTGGCGGGGATTAAGACGATCGCCCTGCGCCTGGCCCACGAGTGGTGGTGGGTGGCGGCAGCTCTGGGCGTGATGACGCTCCAATCGCCCGTCGGCGCGGTGCGGTGGCGGCTCTTGCTGAAGGTCCAGGGCATTCACATTACGCTTCTGGAGAGCCTGCGCCTGACGTACATCGGATGGTTCTTCAACAACTGGATGCCGGGCGCGACCGGAGGCGACTTCGTCAAGGCCTGGTACATCGCCCGCCAGACCCACCGCAAACCCGAGGCCGTCACCGTCGTCTTTCTGGACCGGTTCATCGGGATGACGGCCCTGGCGCTCCTGGGCGCAGTGGCGGCGGCGGCGAGCCTGGGCGACGCGCGCGTCCGCACCGCCCAGTGGATCGTGGCGGCGTTCCTGGTCGCGACGGCGGCGGGGTGCGGCCTGTTCTACAGCCGGCGCGTGCGGCGGGCGCTGCGGGTGGACGCGCTGGTGGCGAGGCTTCCGCTGCGGCCCATCGTCGCGCGGGTGGACCGCGCGCTCTTCATCTACCGTGGGCACAAGGGGACGGTCGCGGCGGCGATGGCCTATAGTTGGGTCGCCCAGGCGGTTTCGGTATTCTGCATGTACTTTCTGGCGCTCGGCCTTGGGGCGGGGGCGGGCTTGGTCCATTACTTCGTCAACATGCCGGTCGTGTGGGTCGGCTGGTCGCTGGTTCCCGTGCCGGGCGGTTTCGGCGTGGCGGAGGGGCTGGTCCAGCAACTTTTCAGCGCCCCGGTGCTCGGCGTACAAACGGCGGCCGAGGCCGCGACGCTCGCCCTGGCAATGGTGCTCGCCTACCGCCTGGTCCAGATGGCCATCAGCCTGCCGGGGGCCATCCTATACCTGGCGCGACGAACAGACATCTCGCCGCGCACCATGCGCGAGGCGCTCCAGACCGCAGACCTGGAACCCGCCGAGGCGGCCCCCAGCGCTTTGCCGGACGCGGAGGGCCCCGATGCCTGAAGTCGTCGGCGCCCAACACGTGCACTCGTGCTACAGCGACGGGAGCGGGACCTACCGCGAGATCACCGCCGCGGCACGCCGCGCGGGGCTCGACTTCCTCGTCATGACCGACCACGACACGCTCCGCCCGCGGGCGGACGGATGGCAAGGCTGGCGCGACGGCGTCCTGGTCATCGTCGGGACGGAAATCTCGTGCAAGCGCCACTGCCACGTCGTCGCCCTGGAAGCGCGGGACGTCGGCGGCCTGCGGTGGAAACCGCTAAGAAGGGTGCTCTTCGACCTGGCGAACCAGGGGTCGGCGGCGTTCGTCGCCCACGCCCAGCCGGCTCGCATCTGGGGGATGCCTCTCAAGGCCGGCGAACTCCACGAATGGGAAATCCCCGGCTTCACCGGCGTCGAACTCTGGTCGTTCATGCACGACATCTGCGACGGTCTGATGCCCTGGCAGATACCGTCCTTTCTCTACACCTGGCGCAGCCGCATCCGCGGACCCCATCCCCGGACGCTGGCACACTGGGACCGCATCACGCAGGACCGGCGCTTCGCCGCCACGAGCAGCCTCGACAACCACGCCATTGCCGTGCCAGTCATCGGCACGCGCATCCTGCCGTATGAGACCGGATTCCGCACGCTGCGAAGCCACGTCTTCTGCGAGGACCTGGCGGGCGATCCGGGCGACGCGGCGCGCGTCGTCCGCGCCCTCTCGGAGGGGGCGGGGTTCCTCGCGCTCGACCTCCTGGCCGACGCGCGGGGGTTCCGCTTCACGGGCGAAGCCGATGGCCGAGTCCTCACAATGGGCGAGGAGGCGCGATGGCGCGGGCCCGTCGCCCTGCGCGTCCGTTCGCCGGTGGCGGCAAAACTTACCCTGCGGCGCAATGGAACAAAAGTCGCTGAGGCGCAAGGGACCGAACTGGAACGTCAGGCGGAGGCGCCCGGCGTCTATCGCGTCGAGGCGCACCTGGACGGCCGGCCGTGGGTTTTCACCAATCCCATCTACCTTCGCCCGCCCTGTAGTAGAGAGCATCTCTCACTACAGGGCCCGCCGGACTGGAAACCGAAGGAAGAACTTGATGCGGGCGGTGCGGACTTTTGACACGCCGTGGGGCCCCATGGGCCTCGCCGCAACGGGCCGGGGCGTCGTGCGCGTCGTCCTTCCCGGCCATCGCCGCCGCGCGGAACTTCAGGCCCTCCGGCGCCGGACGCCCGGCGCGGTTCCCCCGGCCGCCGACCGCCACGCCCGGCGGGCCGAACGCGAAATCCGCGAGCACCTCGCCGGCAAACGCCGCCGGTTCACCGTCCGGCTCGACCTCGGCGGACTCCCGGTTTTCCAGAGGCGGGCCCTTGCGGCAGCGCGGAGGATTCCGTACGGGAGGACGGCGACGTACGGCCGGTTGGCGGCGCAGATCGGTCGGCCGAAGGCGGCCCGCGCGGTCGGCCGGGCGATGGCTCGCAACCCCGTGCCGCTCCTCGTCCCCTGTCATCGCGTGACGGCGGCGGGAGGGGCGCTCGGCGGGTTCGGCGGCGGCGCGGCGCTCAAGCGGCGTCTGCTGGCCTTGGAGAATGTGATTTCAACGCAGAGACCGCGGAGAGCGCAGAGAAAAGAGTGAGTAACAACAGCAAAGCGAATCAGAATGAAAGGTGTAAACGGCATGGCTGTACCGCTGTTCCCCTATCCTGGTTGTTCTCTGCGTTCTCAGCGCTCTCTGCGTTGAAAAACACGGCGTAATAGGCCGGGACCGAAAGGAAAACCCGGACCTCTAGGTCCGGGCCTTCCCATAAACCGCATCGGCGTCCACATGTGCCGTAAGGAGGTCTTGGAACCAACCCACTTGCAAGTTGGGTGCCGATGGGCGGCTTTCGGCTTCCCGCCGAAGCGGGCATGTCGGCCACCGTCCGAACGGGCTCCCTAAGTGAGTTTCATCGGTTGTTCCAATAGTTCCCCTAAACACGGTCACGGCAGGCACCGACGGGTTTCACTCCTCTTTTATGCTACAGCGCTGGTATCGTCCTGCCAAGCGGAAAACTTGACGAGGAAATTCCACCCTCTCGCCACACTGAGACGCACGAATCACGCTTGCAGCAGCCGGGGAGTCGGCGTAGCATAACCGGCGGTAATGCGGGGGCTCCCAATGCCAACCGTCGCGTGCGAGCCGCAACGTCCGTCCATAGCAATCCGCATCGTGACAGTCGTGGTCGTGGTGTCGATAGCCCTCGGCTCGGGGGCCATCTTCTGGGTCATAGCCTGGATTGTTCCGCGCTTCGCGGAAATCTTCGCCAAGTTCAAAATCCAGGAGTTTCCGGCGACAACACAGACGCTCTGCAACATCGGCCTCGTTGTCCGGCAGTTCTGGTACCTGTTTGGCTTGGTATGGCTCGCCGCAACCGCAGGGTTGATCTGGTGTGTCATCCGCATCGCGCATCGTGGCCATCTTATGCTCACAGTGGCGATCGGCCTCGGGTCGTGGGTGTTCTTTGGGCTCCTGATAGGCTTGATCAACATCCTGCTTTTTCAGCCGCTTGTGCAAGTCAACCAGCAAACGGGACACGGATGAAACCGGAAAAGATGGGAAAAAACGTCTATCCCCTTGCAGCGGCCGCAGCGGCAACTTTGATGCTGGCGGCAATTGCGGCCACAAGCGCGGCGGGAGAACCGCCGCCGGGGCCCCCGCCGGAGCATCTGGCGCCGATCATCCTGGAGGCGGACGACGCGGGCGGTCCGAAGCCGGCCCCGGTGGCCGAAGCGAAACCGGCCGAGGAGATCCCGCCCATCCGCGTGGACGAGGAGGCCCGCTCGGTCCGCATCCCCGTCCGCTTCAGCCGGGCCGAGGGAACGGCCGAATGGCTCCTCTCAACAGGCCAGAAGCACCGGCAGATGTCGGTCCTGGTGACGGATCAGCCGGCGAAGGCGGTGGCGGCGGCGCTCGTGAAGGCGGGGCTGCCGAGCGGAAAGCCGCCCGCGCCGTTGGCAAACGACCGCGTCCGCCCGCCGACGGGAACGACCGTCGAACTGGAACTGGTGGTCGCCCGTTCGGACGGAACGGAGACCCGCTACCCGGCGAACCTGTTCCTGGCGACGAGCCCCGGGGGCGACCCCGTCGAGAACGGGCGATGGGTGTACGTCGGGCCGCCCGTGGCGCGCGAAGGCGAGGCCGAAATCCTCGTCACGACGCTCTCGGGAAGCCTGGTGACGACGAACCTGCGGGACTCCAGCGCCCTGGTCTATTGGGCGCCGAACGAGGCCGAGGGATACGTGCGATCCTTCTACCTGTCGGGCGTGCCGCTGCCGCCGGAAGGGTTCGCATGCGAACTGGAGATCCGCGCATCGGAACCCAAACCGCCGGTGCCGATCGCCGAGGAATCGGCGGGAGCGCCCGAAGGTTCCGGCGCACCGGAAGCGGTCGGCGAAGCAGGCGCGGCACCGGGTGCAGAGAGTCCGGCCGAGAATCCGTAGAGGTGTTTCAAAACTTTCGAGTGGTGGCCTTCCCAGGCCATCACCAAGCCGTTCCCATTGAGTTGCGCGGCGGCCTGGGAAGGCCGCCGCGCGGCGTATCTGTAGGAAATCCGTCCGAGGGTCCGTAGGAAAATCGCGGCAGCGACCGAGGGGTAGAAAGCCGCTGCCGCTTTGAAAGGCGGCGGTAAGCCGCCCTTCTTTTCGCTATTTCTTTCCCGGACTGCTCTGTAGGAGCACCTCCATCGCGTCGTTTGCGCTTCCGACTCGGTAACGCACCCTGCTAACAGGAAAGAGATGCATCTCGCTCCGCGCATTCCTATATGGCCGCGCCGCCGAAGATTGTCAAGCGGAAATTAAAACCGCTGGGCCGAAGAAAAGCCTTTTCCTCGCGGAAAAAGTTCCTATCCCCTTTTCCCCACGTCACTTGGGCCGGGCCAGGTTCCAGGGCTCGGCGGGCCGGGCGCGGCCGGCCTTGACGGCCCCAATCCGGTCGCTGAGGGCCCGGCAAGGGCCGTCGTCGGGATGCTCGGCCAGGAGGCGTGCGACGGCCTGCTCGGCCTCAGCCACATTGCCGCCGGCGAGGGCTTCCAGGGCCCGGCCGAAGCCCTCCGCCAGGGCCTTCAGATCCGCCGGGGCGGGCTCCAGGGCAAGCGGCTCGTAGAGGACGACGGGTTCGGCCTTGCCGCGAATCTGCGCCGGGCCCAGCGGGCGGAAAAGAATCGCCTGGCCGCAAGCCTGCCGCGTCGTCTCGGGGACGAGGATGCAGGTGCCGAGCCACCGGTTAGCCTCCTCCAGCCGCCCGCCGAGGTTCACCATGTCGCCCATGGCGGTGTAGTCGAAGCGCTGCTCGGACCCGAAGTTTCCGACCATGGCGGGGCCGGTGGAGCAGCCGACGCGAATCGCCAGGCGTCGGCCCTCGGCCAGCAGCCCCATGCGGGCGAATTCATCGTTGATATCAGGCAGGGCGGCGTGCATGCCGAGCGCGGCGCGGACGGCCCGCAGGGCGTGGTCCGCCGTCCGGATCGGCGCCCCGAAGAACGCCATGATGCCGTCGCCCTCGTACTTGTCGAGCGTGCCGTGATGCTCGTACAGGACGCCCGTCATCGCCCCGAGGTAGCGGTTCAGCAAGTGGACAAGTTGGTCGGGCTGAAGGCTTTCCGAGAGGGGCGTGAAGCCGGCGATGTCGCTGAAGACGACGGTGATGTCGAGCCGCTCTCCGCCGAGGCGCAAGAGCGCCGGGTTCCGCGAGATCTGCTCGACGTGGTCCGGCGGGACGAACTGCTTGGCGAGCGCCGTCGCCCACCGCCGCGCGTGCTCCTCGGTCAGTTGCCGATAGGCCGAAACCCCCGCGAAGGCGACGACCACGGCCAGGACCGGCCCGGCCAGGGGCAGAAGCAGCGCCGCCGAGGCCGACATGGACCAGGCGGCCGCGGCCAGGAGCGCGCTCAGGGCGACGGCCGCGGCAACGCCCCATCCGGTGGGCAGGCGCGACGTCCCCGCTGCCACGAGCCAGGCGAAAAGGACCGCGCCGAGCCAGGCGCCCCATCGCGAGAACTGCCGGAACGCCACACCGGAAAGAATCGTCTGCATCGCCGCCGGGTACACCGTGACGCCGGGTTGGCTCGCACTGATAGGGGTCTTGTGCAGGTCGGTGATGTCGCTCGAGACGGCGGTGGCGGTCACGCCGACGATGACGATGCGGCCTTCGACTCTGGGGCGGGCGCGGACCGAGGCGCGCTCGGCGCGCTCGGCCAAGACCTTCTCGCGGTCGTCACAAGAGGCAAGGAACGGCAGGAAATCCCGCGCGGCCCGAGCCCGCCGCGCCTCCAGGTCGTCCGTCTCGCCCCCGGGCGCGCGGTCGCGGTAATCGAGGAGCGCGGCCGTCGAATCCGATGCGTTCGGGAATAGGATCTTGAGTTCGTCCAGGACCAACTTGAGCCGCGCGCGATGGTCGGCCAAAGTACGCCGCACCCCCACCAGGTCGAGGATCGGGCCGGCCGCGATGCGGTCCATCGCCGCCAGGCTCCGCGGCCAGCGAAGGTCCACCTGGCCGCGAGCGTCCACGGGGACGGCAATCGAGGCCGCGCCGTCGCGGTCCGAGAGGACCAGGCGGTCGCCTTCGAGCCGCACGCGGTAGTCGGGCCCGAATCGCGCGAGGCCCGCCATCTCGAGCGCCAGGTGCGGGAAGACGCGGTCGCCCGCGCGCATCAGGAGCGGGACACGCCGCAGCACGTTGTCCGCCTCATCGCGACGGACGCTCGTGTATCCGGACCCGGCGCAGGCGTCGGCGAACTCGGCGAGCATGGGGTGGACGCCCTCGGCCACACAGATGCCGGGCGCGTCTTCGGGCGCAAGGTCCAGGGCATGGCGCGCGAGCGCCGGCGGAATGTCCAAGGGGGGCGCGGCGACATCCGCGGCCTGGGCCTCCGGTCGGCCCTCCAGGTACACGCTGAACGGGATGAGGACGTTGCCGGCGTCGGCGACCGCCGCGCGGAACACTTCGTTCGGTTCAAAGAGGATATAGGCCTTCTGCCCGCCGTCGGCCGTCGGTTGCCAGGCGACACACGCCTCCTCCGCCGTAGCATACTCGATGTCCAGGGCGATGAAGCGCGGGCCGAGCGAGGCCAGGGCCTGGAGGAACTCGGCCTGGATGGTGCGGGGCCAGGGCCACCGCCCGCCGCGAGCGAGCGCCCGGTCGTCAATCTCGATGGTCGTCAGGGGCGCGGTTTTCGCCTCGGCGGGCAGCGGATTGGCGGCACGCAAGAGGTCCGAAACCGCCAGTTCGAGCGACTGTCCGGCAGGATGCCAAACAATGAACGTGGCGGCGGCAGCGCCCAGGGCCAGGGCGATGAGCGAAGCGACCCAAAGGCGGGCGCGGCGAAAGTGTTTCGGTCCGGGGCGGGCAGAGTCGGCCGACGATGTCACCACGCGGCTCACCTCGAAGCCCGGGTCCGGACGGCAGGCAGCGCACCGGCCGGCTGCCTAATACTCGTAGTGCCCGTCGACGGACCCATTGGAAGGCACGACCGGGGGGGGAGGCGGCGGGGGGACGTAGCCCGGGCCACCAAAGGCGCCCGGTCCGACCAGATTAGGCGGACCGCCGGGACCGAAGAACCCCGGAGGCGCCGGGAACCCCATCCCGCCCTGGAACATGGCGAACAACTCGTTCTGCGTAAAGCCGAACTGGTCGCCGACGTTCGGCAATGCGTTAAACCACTGAAGAAAGATCGGGTTGAGGAACTGCGAGTTGCCCGTCTGGCCGGGCAGAATGTTGGACTGCTGGCCGAGACCGTTCTGCGCGCCCAGCACGCCGTTGTTCGTCAGGCCGAACGTGGACTGCGTGTCCCGCGAATGGCCGGCCAGGACGTCCCAGGTTCCCTGCACCGACAGCGTCACCGACGGGGTGACGATGGTGAAGTCGCTCTCGATCTGTTCTTTCTCGATGATGGACTGGGTGTTGCCCTGCTTCAGGTACAGCCGCGTCCGAATGGCGTCCCCGCGGCGCTGGAGTTCCCCGATGCGGACGACCGAGAGCGGCTCGACCTGGACGAGGCTGTCCACCATGTCGAGGACGCAGCGGGCGCGGAAGCCGGTCCGGAGGTCCGCCCCTTCGGCCAATTGCTGACCGACCTGGACGGCAACCCAGGGCTGGCCGACCGCGGGGCGCGTCTCGACGGTTCCCTCGACGACCTTGACGGTGATGGGGACGTTCTGGGCGGCCGGCTGAGCGCCAGGCGCCGCCGCCTCAGGCGCCGGAGCGGGCGCCGCAGGGGGCGCCTCGGCCCGCACCGCGATCGCGGCCACAAAAAAAACGCCGATGGCCAAGAGAGTCGTCCCGGCGAGAGTCACTCGTGGCATCATTCCTGCTCCTCCGCGGCGCCGTTGGCGGGGATGGGGTGGGCCGCGGCCAATTGGCGCACGATCTCATGGTTGGTCGCCGTATCCTCCAGGATCTTGAGGGCGATCCAACGCGGTTTGGACGTGTCCAGCATCCAGAGAGCCTTTTCCGCGTACTTGACCGGCCTCTGGCCTCTGGCGCGGTCGAACCGGTATTGGACGGTCTCGTGTGCCTGGGGGACAACCCCCAGGAAGACACGTAGCACCTTGACCTGTTGATGGCACTCCGGTTGTCCGTCGTCATCAATCTTCATGATGGGGCCACTCGTCGCCTCACACAGGGCAATGGCCCGGGTCCTCTGCATGGCCGTCGCGAGACTGACCTCGCTGAGAGGCGGCCAGCCGGCCCGGGCGTCGGGGGCGGGGGATGCCACAGCCGGCCCGGGCGCGGGGTCGGCCGGCACCACCTCGATGGTAACGGGCAGCGCCTCGATCTTGCCCGTCCACTCGTCGGGCAGATACGGGCTGTCCAGCCAATGGTCGGCCTTGATCACATACGTGCCGGGTGTTTGCATCGCGGCCACTTCGGAGAGGAGCAGAGGCCTTCGATACACCGTGTGCTCCTGGATGAACAACGGCTCGTTCGGCGGGAAGGACAGGTTCAGGCGCTCCGTGTCGACCCGAAGACCGGTACTGCTCCTCCTCAGTCTGGAGAAGGTAAATCCGTCCGGATAGCCCTTGAGGCACTCAATCTCCAGGCTGGCCGAGATCAGTTCGCCGGCCGCGTACCGGGCCCTTTCGGGCACCAGGCGCATGCGGACGCCGTTGACCGCAGTGCCCCATCTCTGGGAATCCTTAACGGCCGGGCTGACGAATTGGCCGGCGAAATCCTCGGCCACTTCCACTGTGGCACGGAAATCCTGGACCGAATCCGGCGCCCCCGATATCCGCTGCCAAATCCATCTTCGGATGTGCAGGTCCGTCCTTCCGGGCGATTGGGCCAGATATTTTTCGACGAAGGTTCCGGGCCCCTTATGCCCCTGGCCGGGCTCGATTTCCGGTAGATAGGGGTGCGGGGCGTCAAGACTTTTCAGAACGGCACCGCACGAGCCGCCGCCGCCGAATCGGCCATCCTGCTTCCAGAAGCCGATCTCATCTTTCAGCAGGATGCGAATCTCCTGGCCGACGCCGGCCCGCACCGTGCGGCCGTTGTCCTTTTCTGTCAAAATCACAGGATCAAGCGCCGCCGGGGCCGGCCGGGAACCTTCCGGTAGCACAACGAACGGCTGGATGAGCGGCTGTATCGCCTCGGCTTCATCCAGGCAACGCATTTCCAGGCAGTACGTGCCCGGCGGAAGATCCGGGGGAAGGTCCGCCGCGAAGTAAACCGAGGCGGGCACTTCGCCGTGCGAGAGATTGGGTTTTCCCCGGCGATACGAGACCAAAAACTTGGAACCCTTCCGCTTGTACTCTACCGGCTCATAGGTTGTGCAATACAGGGGGCAAGCCGCCAGGCGACCTACCAGTTGACGCTCAGCGCCAGGGCCGCGCGGGTCTCGGAGGGTCAGCCGGTAAAGCACTTGCAGCGTCAGGTCCGATCCCGTATAGCGACCGGCCACCAGGGCGCCGGGCCTGAGATCATCTTCGGGCTGCACTTCGAATCGAATCTTTTCCGCGCCCAGATCCCTGTGGGCCGGGACGTTGTCGGGCTGAGCGGCGGGGGAGGGTTCGGCCGGGGGCTCAGCCGCGGGCGCCGCAGCGGGCGCTTCGGCCCGTGCGGCTGAAGGCGCCAGCACCGTTCCGCACGCGATCAGGAAAACGAGCATCGCTCGGGTCATGGCTGCTCCTCCGCCTCGGCCGCCGCCCCGCTCGGACGACCTTCGAGTTTGGGGATTTCCTTTCCTTCGCGTTCGAGGCGGAAGCGGTCGGCCCGGTCAATGACGCCCACCAGTTCACCGCCCGTCACGTGCTGGTACTCCGCCCCGCGGACCATCAGTTCCAGGTACACGCACTCGCGGAGGGCAAGGCGCGGCTGCGGGCCGAACAGGCGCATCCACAGGCCGCCCTTGATGCCGAGGGCGCGGCAGACGAGAGACGCCAGATGGCCCTTCTGGAGGGGATTGTCCGCCCCAGCGCCGTCGAGCCAACCGTCCGAAACGCCCTGGCC
>Ga0307379_10011418_pt1 | contig 11653 bp, 6 predicted proteins | sample UN2MG_FD_202237 | JGI IMG/M metagenome (GOLD analysis project Ga0307379, IMG submission 202237) | Soil microbial communities from Risofladan, Vaasa, Finland - UN-2 | ecosystem: Environmental > Terrestrial > Soil > Coastal area > Acid sulfate soil | place: Finland: Risofladan, Vaasa | collected... | reverse complement strand
TCAGCTCTTCCTGCCAAGCAGCTGACTGATCGATTTGGCAAGTGTCTGTCTGAAGTCCGCGAAATTCGTCAGCCAACCGGCACAAAGATACACGGCCAGGAACACGGTCGCGATGACCGCAGCGTGCGCCATCTGCAGGAAGATTCCGCCCTGGAGGAGACCACTGATAAACTGCTTGATCAAAAGAGGAGCCAGAACCGATATAGCCGTCAAAAAGGCGATTTGTAAAAGCGAAACATAGAGCTTTCGTATGATTCCCCTTTCCTTAACAAGGAAAACCAACAAGGCCATCCCGGAAATAGCCGCCGCCCAACTGCCTGTGGTGAATCCGGCGGGAATGGCCAGGTGCGCCAGATGCGGCAGGCACAAGACACTTGTCAGCAGGCCTGAAATAAAAAAGACAGCCGTCATCATCAGCCCAAACCACTGTTTGCCTGCAAGGAATGCCAGGCGCATTGCCATGCCCCAGAGGAAAGATCCGCCGACGCTCACGGCGTAAATGCTTAGCGCGGAAGAGGTTATAAACACAGAATCGGCACCGAACGATCCCCGCTCGAAAGCAATTCTGACGATGGCCTCGGATTCGAGAGAGATAAGCACCGAAAGCGGAATCAGCAAAAGCAGCCCTTGCATTGCTATCCTGTGGTAAAGGCCGGTAAGGCCGGCGGAGCCGGTGTGCTGCGCGCATTCTTTCCCTGCCCGCGTAAAGAAGACAATCTGCAAAGATGCACTAATCCCGTTAATCAGCACGACTAGCCGGTGGGCATATTTCACGCCTGCAATAGTCCCCTCTCCCACAGTCGAAAGCAGATAGAGTTCAACCGTCCCATAGATAAAATTGGCAAGAATTACAATCGCCAACGGGACGTACATGACCTTGAGGATGCCCGGAATTTCAGGATTCAGAAAATCCAAACTTATCCCCGAAGGGCAGACTTTGCGGATGTTTAAAATTGCGATAAAGAGCTGCATGAGGACCCCGAGGAGCACGCCCCAGGCAACTATTTGAGGCGAGCGCAAGTAGGACGCGAGAACAATCGCACTGATCACCAAAGTGTTGAATGCGATCCGCGCATACGGAATCAGGTTATATTTGTATTCAGCCTGCATAATGGAGAACAAGACATTAGCTATAACTAACGGGACAAAGGCGAATGCTGCATACGCGAATAGCTGGGATGCAATGGCGATGTCTTGTTGGGAATGGCTTTGCAGAAGCAGGCCGGCAAGTCCTTCAGCGTTGAAACATATCGCAGAGCTGGCAACCAGAGCCACCGCGGCCATGAAGAGGGTCAAAGTAAAGATCGCTTTTAAACCTTCAGAATACTTGTTAGCCGCCCTCATGCGTGCAAGGTAGGGAACGACGGAGAGGCCGGCCACTCCGCTGAGGATCAGCGTGTTGAATGCATCGACGTAATAAATGATTACGGCAATTGAATCGGCGCTGGCAGAGGTCCCGAAGTTAAATGCCAGGACTACTTCCCTGATGAATCCGCTGGCGGAAGCCAGGGCAGTAAAAAGGGTCAGGGAGATTACGGCAAGGATTCCCGGCGAATCGAGTGGCTTTTTGTCTCTTTCCATGTCTGCTATTACTTGGTTCCAGCCCCAATATTGCAGCAGGTCATTGCAGGGGGCCCCTCAACAACCGGCCGCGATCTCAAACGGCGCGAACCCCGATTCGGTAAGTCATCGCAACGCCCTCAGTTCTTCTGCGACGCGCTGCAGGTCGTCGTCGCCGAAATCGAGGTGGGTCACCATGCGTACCTTGCTGTCGGAGAAGCTGCCGCAAAGGATACCCCTTTCCTTGAGTTTGGCGGCGAATTCGGGCGATGTCATTGCGGCCTTATCGACCTCGAATACCAGGATGTTGGTCTCGATCTTCCCGGGATCGATCTTGACGAAGGGTAGCTCGGCAAGCTCCACGGCCAGACGGCGCGCGCGAATGTGATCCTCCGCGAGGCGTTCGACGTTGTGCTCGAGGGCGTAGAGCCCGGCAGCGGCGAGGATGCCGACCTGCCGCATGCCGCCGCCAAGAACCTTGCGCACAATCCGGGCGCGCTCGATGGTTTCCCGGCCGGCGCACAGAATCGATCCAATGGGCGCACCGAGGCCTTTGGAAAGGCAGAACATGACGGTGTCGAATCCGGCGACGAGGGTGCTCACCGGCACTCCACTCGCTACGGCCGCGTTGAAAACCCTCGCGCCGTCGAGGTGCACGGGGATGCCTCGCTCATGGCAGAGCGCGATGATCTGCTTCACCTGCTCCTGCGGGTGGATCCGGCCGCCGCGCAGGTTGTGCGTGTTTTCAAGCGAAACCAGGCCCGTCTGCGCACAGTAGTAGATCTTGGCGCTGATGTTCGCCTCCACCTGCGCCGGTGTGAGGAATCCGTCCTCTCCCGCCACAGGCCGTACCAAGGCTCCGGAGAAGGCAGCCATGGTAGCCATCTCGTAGTTGTAGACGTGCCCCGCTGCCTCGACGATAACTTCCTGGCCGTGGTGGGTGTGGAGCTTGATCGCCGTCTGGTTGGCCATCGAGCCGGTGGGGAAGAACAGCGAGGCCTCGAAGCCGAGCAGATCGGCGGCCAGGGCCTGGAGTCGCTCCACCGTGGGATCCTCGATGTAAACGTCATCTCCGACTTCCGCCGTCGCGATCGCTTCGCGCATACCCGCTGTCGGTTTGGTTACCGTATCGCTGCGAATATCAATAATCTTCAGCCCCATGAGCCTCTCCCTATAATTGACAGCCGCCGCACCGGAATGTGCTGCGGCCGGCCTGGATCTCCCGAGTCACACTGTCCCGGCAGCGGAAGCATTTCTCACCCGCCCTGCCGTAAACCATGAAATGATTCTGCATGCCGCCGAGCTCACCGCCGACGCGGACGTAGTCGCTGATGCTGGAGCCGCCGTTGTCGATCGCCTCGCTTAGCACACGCCTGGTCGAGCGAATAATTTTGGTGATCTCCCCGCGGCCGATCGAGCCGGCGGGGCGGAAGGGATCGATGCCGGCGGCGAAGAGGATTTCGCAGGCGTAGATGTTGCCGATGCCGGCGACAGCCGTTTGATCGAGCAGCAGGTTCTTGACGCTGCGGGCCCGCCCGTCGAAGAGGCGCGCCACCTTGACGCCTGTGAACTGCTTCCCGAAGGGCTCGAGACCCAGCCGCAGCGCAGCCACTTGCGCCGGCGTGTCCTCGCGGGGGAAAACGCGGAGTCGCCCGAATTTCCTGACGTCGCTGAACAGCAGGCGCGAGCCGTCATCCAGTTCGAGCGCTGCATGCGTGTGCTTGGGATAATCGCCGCCGGCCGGCAGCTTCAGGATTCTGCCGGTCATCCTCAGGTGATTGAGCAGAGCATGGCGGGTGAAGGTGATGAGGATGAACTTGCCGCGCCGCTCAGCCCGCTCGAAGCGCTCACCCGCCAGCATCTTGCCCAGCTCTTCCGGCCTCTGCAAACCCTCCACATAACCCGGCCACAAGACCTCGGCACCGAGGAGCGTGCGCCCGTCGAGGACGCGATTGAGGTCGCGCACGACCAACTCGACTTCGGGCAGCTCAGGCATCAGCCGCCTTCCCCTTGGCGCAGGTCGATGAGCCTGAAACCGTCCCCGGCGGCCAGCTTCGCCAGCTCGATCTCGCGGCGATGACAGGAGAAGAGGATCACCTGCCGCGACCGGGCGACCTGGGCGAGTATGCCCAGAGCATTCCCCGCGCGTTCGAAGTCGTATTCGACGAAACTGTCGTCGAGCAGCAGGGGGAGTTTTTCGTTCTTATCGCTGCTGATCAGGTCGGAGAGGGCAAGCCTCGCGGCGAAATAAAGCTGGTCGCGAGCACCGGCGCTAAGCGCCGCGGCGGGAACGATCGACGGCCTTTCGGGAGACCTCACCGAGATTTCAAACTCGTCGCCGACCATCACCTCCCCGTAGCGCCCGGCGGTCAGTTCGCGCGCGAGCTCTCCGATCGTTTTATTGAGGGCCGGGGCAAAGTCGGCGTGAATCGTCTCGGCCGCGCGGTTGATCGCTTCCATCGCCAGCCTGAGCGCCTCGCGCCTGGCTCTGATCCGCACCAGCTCCTCCTCGGCGCGCTCGATGTCCGATCCGACCAGGCCGGGATCCCGCTGCTTCTCCTGCATCGTCCTGACCGTCCCGATGAGTTGATTGCGCTCCCTGGCAATTCCGGCGATCTTTTGCTGCCGCTCGGCGTGTTCGCGTTTCAACTCCTCGAGTCCGTCAGGGGCCTGCTTTGCGCCGGCCTCCGCGCCTGAATCGATCCGACCCTCCGCCTCCTCGAGCTCTTCGACCAGGGTTTCGTAGCTGCGCCCGTCGAGCAAGGCTTCCAGGGTTTCGGTGTGGCGCTCGAGTTCCCGCTTGTGGAGGTTAAACCAGTGTTTGCCTTCCGCCTTTTCCTGGAATTTCGGATAGCTTTTGACTCCCGACTGCTTGTAGATCTCTTCCAGGCGGCCGATGATATCGGCTTTCTCGCGCTCCAGCGAATTCTTCTGCCCAAGATGTTCAGTGCGCAATTGCTCCTGCAGACGTCCCTGCTCTCTCAACTCACGGCATTTATTGAAGCCATCGAGGAAACGGGAAATATCGTCGTTAGTCGGCGGCCCGCCCTCGGCGAGTCCCGCGGGACGCAGTAGGTCCATCAGCCGCGCCTCGACGCGTTCCACCTCGTCTTGCAGCCCCGGGAGGCGGCGTTGTTGCATCATTGCCGTGTTGTCGGCAAGCGTCTGCTCGAGCCCGGCCAACTCGGCCCGCATCATGAACAGTTGCTGCAGGTCCTTGGCACCGGCCAGGCTGAGCATTGTGCGTCGTTCCGAGCGGATCTCCTTGCGTCGCTGCATCTTCTCTTCGTATTCCCGCGAGGCATCGCCCCCCTCCTGGTCAATGCGGGCGCGCTTGCGGTGCATCGCAACCGAGAAGCCGGCTGAGAGGACGGCCAGGAGGGCCAGAATCGGCCAGGCGAAAATTGCGCTGATGACGGCCATCCTGTCCAGAATCGCCAGCACCAACGCTCCGGCCGCGCTGCCGACTGACAGTATCGCCGAACCCATCGACAGCACGCGGAAGGTTCCCCGCGACCAGATGGCTTTGCCGGCGCGGCTGGAAATCTCCAACAACTCCTCGTTTAGTGCCTCCTCCTCCTCGGCCATCTGCTCCATGCGCTGATCGGCATCCTCGCCGATCGCCTCGAACAACACCTTCAGCTCGCGGTAGCGATTCATCTTGTCCTCGGCCTTGGCGATGTCGCTGCTCAATTCGGCCTTGACGCTCTGCAGGTTGGCCAACGCCTGCTTCCACTGCGCGCGCAGCTCGAACATCTGATCTTTCGAGTCGTCAGGAAAAGCCAGGTAGATCTTGTAGGGCTCGATTCCGGTCTTGAGTTCCTCGATCCTGGCCTCTATCTGCTCGAGCCGCTCCTTGTGCTGTTGCAAATCGCGATCGCAATCGGTTTTCCTATCCTCGAGCCGTTGCACCTCATCGCGCAGCTCCAGCGGGAAGTCGGCGAACTGCTGGTAGTCCTTCAGCGCTTCCTCGTGCTCGGTTTTTTTCTTTACCAACTCACGTGTGCGCTCGACCCGGCTGCGCAGAGCCGCAATCTCGGTCAGCGCTATTGTGGAACGCAACGCTTCAATGCGCGCGCTTTCGCGTTCGCGATCAACGTCGAGCTGCTTCAGCCTGTTCTTGTGCGACTGCAGCGTTTCCCGGTGCGACCTCGCATCCTCCAACTCTTCTGCGAGCGCTTCCAGCCGGTCGATAAGCTCCCTCGCCCTGCCGCCGCGCTCGGTCTTGCCGACGCCGTCCAGTGCTTTCTCCAGGATGGCGAGGACGTCCGCCGCACCACTGTCTCTGCCGCTCTCCCGGGTGCTTACAGCCTTGAGTAGAACCGCCGAGAGGTCGCCCGTCTCATCGAAGCCCTTGCTGAGCGACAACTGGCGCACCATCACCGTGTTGAGGAAGACGGAGCGCGGCATGCCCCACAGCTCGGCCGCGAAAAGGGGCTCTCCCCTTTTGTCGATCTTGAAGCGCCCACTGAGATCCTTACCCAGATCGGGATCGTTGACGACGCATTCCTCCCGCTCGCGATCGAAACGGCGGAAGATTTCCATCTTCCTGCCGCCGTCGAGCGCCAGAGTCATCGCCCCTTCATAGGGCGCGGCCGACCAGGGGTGGTACTGTTCGTACTCGGGGAGGTAGATGCGGCGAGCGACTCCGTCCCTCTTCGCGCCGTAGAGCATCAACTCGATGAAGGTGATCAGCGTCGTCTTGCCGGTTTCGTTCTGACCGAAGACGAGGTTCAAACCGGGTGAGAACTCGAACTCACGCCCGGCGAAGCGGCCGAAGCCGATCAGATTCAGGCGCTCGATTCTCACAACGGCAACTCCTCCACTCTCTGCCCGTCGAATGCGGCGAGGCCCAGCCAGAGCGCGCGCTGTAGAATCTCCTTGCGCTCGGGGTCCTCAGCCGACTCGATTTCAGCCATTATTTCTTTACAGAACGCCCCTCTGGCAGTCGGCTCGGTCGCGAGTGTTTCAACGTCGTAATCCGGGCGCGTGCGGTCGGTAAAGCGGAAGTCAAATACGCGCGCGGCAATATCCTGATAATCCGAGGGGGAGAGGACCACTCCCGGGGGAACGGCCCCGCTGAGAACAAGCTCGACAAGATCGCCGTCGAGGCTCACGCCGCCGATTGTCTCGCCGATGCGCGCGTCCACGGCCGCGGCGTCGGCACAGTCGCTCAGATCGATTTCAAAGCTGTGATAGCGCCGCCGTTGCGTGTTTATCCTCTCGACGGAAATCGGGCCACCGTCGGGCTCGATTTCCAGCAGCAGCACGCCGTGCTCGCCCGTGTGGCGGTAGCGCAAAGGCTCCGGGCTGCCGGGATAGGCCGCTCGCAGGCCGCGCTTGTCGCTCAACACGTCATCCGCCCGGTGATAATGGCCGAGGGCACAGTAATCGGCGCCGCAATTGACCAGGTCTTCCCTGGAGATCGGGTTGTATTCCTCGGCGTGTCCGGGCGATCCGCTGAACACCCCGCCATGTGCAAGGAGGATGTTGATGCCGGGGCCGGCGTCCAGGGAGAGGCCTTTCAGCAACTGCCTGCTCTCATGGTGGGCCCGGAAGGCGAGGCCGTGGACCGACGTGTCCAGTTGAGGGAAGTCTATCCGCTCAACGGTGTCGTTCCTGAAGACCGTAAGGTTTGAAGGCAATTGCTCGGTGGCATATGGAGATGCCGGATGGAAGGGATCGTGGTTGCCGGGAGAAATCAACGCCGGCAGCGGCGACAGCTCGGCGATCGCCGCGAACACCCTGTCGACTGTCGCCTGGTTGACGTACTCGTCCTCGAACAGGTCGCCGGCGATCAGCAGCAAATCGACCTCCCGGCGCCTCGCCAGGTCGGTGATCCCGCGGAAAACGGTGATCATGTCGTTCCGGCGTTGCAGCACCTTTTCCCGCCCGAGGCCGGAGCCGGTGAAGGGCGTGTCGAGGTGCAGGTCGGCAGTGTGTAGAATCCTAACCATCGGACAATTCCAGTACCCCCCTGAGAAATTTGCCGGTTAACGATCCCTCGCGCGCGGCCACCTCCTCCGGCGTGCCGGAGGCCACCACCCATCCCCCCTTCTCGCCGCCGCCGGGACCGAGATCGATTATCCAGTCGGCGTTCTTGATCACGTCGAGATTGTGCTCGATCACCAGAACGCTCGCTCCGTGGAAAACCAGTCGCTGGAAGCATTGTAATAGTTTTTTGATATCGGAGAAGTGCAAACCTGTGGTCGGCTCATCGAAAATGTATAGAGTGTCTTTGACGTCGGCACGGCTCATGTGATAGGCGAGCTTGACCCGCTGTCCCTCGCCGCCGCTGAGCGTGGTCGCCGGCTGGCCGAGCTGGAGGTAACCCAGCCCGACCTCTTCGAGCAAGCCTAACTTGCGGCAGAGGCCGGGAAATTCGCGGAAAGTCTCGAGCGCCTCCGTGACGCTGAGTTGCAGCACATCGTGGATGCTGAGCCCCTTGAATTTTATGTCGAGAATCTCCTTGCGGAAGCGGGTGCCGTCGCAGTCCTCGCAGGTGACATAGATGTCGGGCAGGAACTGCATTTCAATCATGATCTGACCGTTGCCCTGGCAGGTTTCGCAGCGGCCGCCCTTGACGTTGAAGCTGAAGTGGGAGGGCTTGTAGCCGCGCATCTTGGAGAGGTAGCGCGTGGCGAAGATCTCGCGGATTTCTGAGAAGGCCTTGATGAAGGTGGCGGGATTCGACCTGGGCGTCCGGCCGATCGGGCTCTGATCGACCATCTCGATCTTCTCGATCAATTCGAGGCCTTCGATGCCGTCGCACTCGCCCACCCTCTTCTGCCACTCGCTGCGCGCTTTCATCGCGTTGGCATAGAAAATATCATGGACGAGGGTGCTCTTGCCCGAGCCGCTGACACCGGTGACGCAGCAGAACAGCCTCAGCGGAAATTCGACATCGACATGCTTCAGGTTGTGCTCGCGGGCGCCGAGGATTTTGATCGCCCCGCCGGCGGGCTTCCTCCTCACCGGCTCGGTGGCAATGCTGCGCTCGCCGCGCAGGAACTTGGCCGTAGTCGAATCCCTGCTGAGCAGGAAATCGCGGTATTTTCCCGCGAAGATTATTTCGCCGCCCTCGCGTCCCGCGCCGGGGCCGAGATCCACGATGTTGTCGGCTGTAGACATGACATCCTTGTCGTGCTCGACGACGATGACGGTGTTGCCGATCTTGCGGATGGAATGGAGGATGTCGATCAGCTTTGCGGTGTCGCTGGGGTGCAGGCCGATGGTGGGCTCGTCGAGGACGAAGAGAGTGCCGATCAGGCCGCCGCCGAGTGCCGTGGCGAGGTTGATCCGCTGAGTCTCGCCGCCGCTGAGCGTCTGTGAGCGGCGGTTTAGCGAGAGGTAGCCGACGCCGATGCTGTCGAGCAGGCCGAGGCGGTTGCGCAACTCCGCCACCACCCGGCTAACGATCTCCTGCTCGTGTTGCGACAGTTCGAGCGTTTCCAGCCATTCGACCGCGCGGGAAACCGGCATCGAGACAATGTCGCCGATATTCTTCTTGCCGATCCTGACCCTCAGCGCGTCTCGCCTCAGCCTGGCACCGCCGCAGTCGGGGCAGCGCCTGTAGGCGCGGTAACGGCTGAGCAGGACGCGTATAGGCAGCTTGTATTTCTTCTTCTCAAGCCGGGCGAAGAATCCGCGCACACCCTTGTAGCGGCCCGAGCCGTCGATAATCCGGCTCTGCTGCTCCTCGCTGAGGTCCTTCCACGGCGCGTCGAGGGGTATGCCCAGTTCTTCGGCGATCCGCAGCATCTTCGTCTTCTCCCGCTGGCGCGTGGACGGGCGCCAGGGCTCGATCGCGCCTTCGCGCAGGCTGCGGTTGGGATTGGGTATGATGGCGTTGAGATCGATGTCGATGACGTCGCCGAAGCCGCGGCATTTGGGGCAGGCGCCGAAAGGGTTGTTGAAGGAAAAGAGCCGGGGTTCGGGTTTGACGAATTCCAGATCACAGCTTCCGCAGCGGAAAGCGGTGTCGAATTGATGGCGCCGCCGCCCGATAAGCAAGGTCATACGGCCTCCGCCCTCGCGGAAGGCCGCCTCCGCCGCCTCCGCCGCGCGCAGGCCGGCGGCCCGCGATTTGCCGGTCTTCAGGCGGTCGACAACTACCAGGGTATCGCCTCCGACTAGTCCCTCAATAGAATCGAGGCGTTGCTCATCTTCGCTCTCGATTATCCTGACGAAACCTTTTTTACGCAGGATCGTTGCCGCGGTCGGCGCAGTGGGGTTGAAGCAGAACAAGGCGCTCTCGCCCTCGCTGTTTTCGAAGGCGCGGACGACGTTGTCGACGGTGTCGTTGCGAACGAGTTTTCCGCACTTCGGGCAGCGGACGATGCCGATGCGGGCGAAGAGGAGCCGGAGGTAGTCGTAGACCTCGGTGGAGGTGCCGACGGTCGAGCGGCTGCTGGAGACGCCGTTCTTCTGCTCGATGGCGATGGCCGGGAAGATGCTCTCGATGAGGTCGGCATCGGGACGGTCGATACGCTCGAGGAACTGCCGGGCATAGGCGCTGAGGCTCTGGACATAGCGGCGGCGGCCCTCGGCGTAGAGGGTGTCGAAGGCGAGGCTGCTCTTCCCCGAGCCGCTCGGCCCGGTGAACACGGTCAGCTCATTGACCGGCAGGTCCAGGTCGATGTTCTTGAGGTTATGGACCCGGACTCCCCGCAAGCGGATTACGTCATTCATTCGCAGCAGACAGCGTTACCTTGTGGTTTCGTGTGGAGACACACAATAAACAGTGTAGTTTAGCACAAGCTTAAGAGCACTTCCAGATCCGCGCCACAGCCGCCAAAAGCTCCCGATCCGATCTTAAATGCTAGAACAGCATCTCCGGCACCGGCAAATGTATAATATTAAAGTATTGGCATGTTGCTATATCTATACAATTATGATTATGATGGCCGCCGGGGCTTTTAATTACCGGGCCGACCGGCCATCTCGCACTCATTTTATCTGAAAGCCCTCGGTTTTTTCACAGGAGGGTACCAATGATTACTTCATGGGAAATCCTGCGGGGGAGACGTGTCAACACCACGGCTGTTTTCCTTTGCCTGTTATCTGTACTTCTGACACCTGCTTTAGCGGCATCTGAGGAAAGCCCGCGGATAAACGCAACCGGCGTGCCGGTCGCAAGCGACGCGGGCAAGCCGGCAAGGCAGGAAATCCCCGATCCATCCGTAGAGTTACCGTCACTGCAGGTGTTTCTCCATCCCGACGAGGCGGTCAGCGCGGGCGCGAAATGGCGCCTGTTGGGCCGAGTCGAATGGTGGGACAGCGGTTTCACGTATGACGATCTCGGATACGGAGAAACCGTCACGGTCGAGTTCAAGGCAATCTACGGATGGGCAAAGCCTGCGAACAAGGCCGTCACCATTGGCAGCGGTCTCACAAAGCTGGACGCCTGGTATAAGGCTGCGGGTGGTATCAAGGTCGTCCTTCACCCGCAGGGGGCCGTCGATGCCGGTGCCCGCTGGAGGCGGTTGGGAACCGGGGTCTGGCGCGAGAGCGGCACCATCGAAAGCGGTGTTGAGACCGGCGACTACTCGCTCGAGTTCAAGTCGATCTCCGGCTGGGGCACGCCGGATAAGATGCCGATCACCATCCTGCCAAATCAGACGACCACCTACGAGGCGTATTACACCAGCCAGAAGGGCTATCTCAAAGTGCGAATCGGCCCGATCGAAGCAAGAGACGCCGGGGCTAGATGGTTTGTGGATGGAACTGCCACAGCTCATCTCAGCGACGAGACGATTACACTGCCTGCCGGTGCACACGTCGTCTCCTTTTCTTACGTAAAGGACCTGGCGCGACCCGATTTTAAGGTTGTGAATATCCTCAATGGTCAAACAACCGCCGTCTTGGGAACCTATCAACCGCTGATAGTGGGTAATGTTCGAATATTAGCGAATCGAATCGAAATTTCTGCGTTTCTGAGAGATGCCAATTTCATCGCAAGCGGCAATGTACGCCTTGCATTTGCCACCAAGGCATCAAGCCCCGTCGAGCCCGCAGGCTTCACCTACCCTTACGTGAAAATCGGCGGGCAAGTACAGGGTACCTTTTCGCCGGCTCGCATCCAGGGCAACGG
>Ga0307379_10011414_pt1 | contig 11656 bp, 9 predicted proteins | sample UN2MG_FD_202237 | JGI IMG/M metagenome (GOLD analysis project Ga0307379, IMG submission 202237) | Soil microbial communities from Risofladan, Vaasa, Finland - UN-2 | ecosystem: Environmental > Terrestrial > Soil > Coastal area > Acid sulfate soil | place: Finland: Risofladan, Vaasa | collected... | reverse complement strand
GGTTGGTACAGCTACGGCAACCCGGCTCAGGCCATGCAGTGGTTCAGCCAGACCCAGGCGTGGAGTCGTTGGGCCAATGACGAGTATGACCAACAGTTCTTGATCGCCAAGACGAGCATGGATGAGGGCGCGCGGGAGCAGGCCTACTGGCGTATGGCCGAGATCCTCAAGGAGGAGATGCCGTCCATCTTCCTGCTGCAACAGCCGGCTCCGTACGGGATCAGTGATCGCGTGCAGGGTTTCGTGCCTCACCCGGCGCAGCAGATTGTGTTGACAGAGACTGATCTCGGCGAGTAGACTAGCCGACAGGCTCTGTAGAGTCCGGCCAACTGACGTTGACGGGTGCCTTCCACGGGGAGGCGCCCGTCAACCGCTCACCTTAGTCACAGGTGAAGTGCATAGATACAGTCTTGCTCCTAGGAGGCGATAAGACGTGAGCAAAGAGAAGTTGATGAACGTGGACGAGTTCCAGAGGCAATTGGACCAAAGCGGGTTCGATGTCGTCGTGGCTACGTCGCTGCACAACGTGTTGTACACGTCTGGTGCTTATATCCATACCCAAGTGTCCATCCCCGATCGGCTGGCCCTCACCGTGCTTCCCAAGAAGGGTGAGGATGCTCTTCTCGTTTGCAACATCGAGGAAAGCCTGTCCAGGGACGAGTCGTGGATCAAGGACGTGCGCTCCTACGTGGAGTTCGCGCAGTCACCAGTCTCCCTGCTCGTGGAAGTGCTCAAGGAGAAGGGACTGGCCGATGGGCGCATCGGCATCGAGAAGAGACATCTCACGGCCATCTATTTCGAGGAGCTGGTGGAAGCGCTTCCCAAAGCCAAGATTGGTGCTGGGGACAAGGTCTTCGAACATGCAAGGAGCATCAAGACACCGGGCGAGATCGAGAGATACCGAGAAGCGGGACTGGCGACCGAACGTGCCATGCTGGAGGCATTCCAGGAGGCGAGGCCGGGCGACACGGAGCGAGCGGTCCTGACCGCGATGAAGGACAAGGTTGCGCTCTACGGGGCGACCGGTATAGACTTCGCCATCCTGGCTGCGGGCGATCATAGCTACCAGGCTCACCCAACTGCACGCGAGCGCCCTCTGGAGCCTGGAGATCTGGTTCGAGTGGACTTTGGGGCTGTGTGGGATGGGTATGGATCGGACGTGGCGCGAATGGCGGTGGTGGGAGAACCGACCGACGCACAGCAGGACACATACCGCAAGGTCTGGCAGGTGCAGAGGAAAGCCGTCGAATTCATGCGCCCTGGTGTCCGCGGCTGTGACGTGTTCGAGTGCTGCCGCCAGGCTTATGCGGACTTCGGGATCGAATACTTCGGGCCGCACGCGGGTCACGGTTTCGGTTTTGCGGGCCACGAAGTGCCCATGCTCCAGCCTTTCAACAAGGAAGAGATGCGTCCCAACATGCTGATCTGCATCGAACCTGTGATCTTGTTCAAGGAGCTAGGTGGCTTCCAGGTGGAGGATCTCATCCTCATCACCGAGGATGGTTCTGAGATACTCACGGACTATGCCGACAGTGAAGAACTGTTCGTCATACAGTGAGGCAACCAGGTATAGAAGTGGCGCGAGCTGGGGAGCCGAGTCATGTCTCGCTTCATAATCAGACGGATAATACAGATCCCCTTTGCCGTTCTGGGCATTACCTTGGTCATCTTTGTCCTCATCCGCTTACGGGGCGATCCGACGGCTCTCTACCTACCACCCGATGCGCCCGAGGAGGTGAGGGCACAGGTCAGGCACAACATGGGCCTGGACCTGCCGCTGCCTGTCCAGTACGTCCGTTTCGTCTCGAACATGGTGCGAGGCGACTTCGGGATGTCGATGTGGCACAGACGGGCCGCGCTGGACGTGGTGGTCTCCTACATACCGGCCACGGTGCAGCTCATGGCCATGGCGCTACTGCTCGGAGCGCTGCTGGGAATCGTCCTGGGCCTGCTCAGCGCGACGAATAAGGGTTCGCCCCTGGATGTGTTCCTGGTGAGTCTGTCTGTCTTTGGGCAGTCCATGCCCAGCTTCTGGCTGGGCATCATGTTGATTCTGGTCTTCGCGGTCAACCTGCGATGGCTTCCTGCGTCGGGCAGAGGTGGGTGGGAGCATCTCGTCCTACCCACTTTCACGTTGCTGATGTATCTGGTGCCTCCCACCCTGCTGCTGGTCCGCTCTAGTGTTCTGGAGTTGCTGCGTGAGGACTTTGTGCTGGTCGCGCGGTCCAAGGGGCTGACGGAGAGGGCGATATTATACGGTCATGTGCTGAAGAACGCCCTGCGCCCGACCATCACGTCTCTGGGGATGCAGATGGGTCGAGTCATGGGTGGCGCTGTGATCACCGAGACCGTCTTCGCATGGCCGGGCTTGGGAAGGCTCAGTGTGCAAGCCGTGGGGAACAGGGATATGGCGCTCGTGCAGGCCTCCGTCGTGATCCTGGCCATATGGGTCATCCTCTGCAATCTGGCAGCTGACATAGCGAACGCGAGCATAGACCCCCGAATACAGGCCGAGTAGGGTTTGAGAGAGAATGTCTACCGTTGTATCAGATGGAGATACCAGGCCCCAGAGGGGTAGCATGGCTCGGGGGCTAACGGGCGCGGTGCACTGGGTGGGCGAACACAAGTCGCTGGTGGCTGGCGCCGGTATCCTGGTGGTGGTGGTGCTGGTGGCCGTGTTCGCACCGATCCTCGCCCCCAGGGACCCGATTGAGCAGGACTTGTTCAACCGTCTGCAGCGCCCATCGCTCAGCAGCGAGGGAGATACACCCTTTCTCCTGGGAACTGATGGGTTCGGACGCGATATCTTCAGCCGCATACTGTATGCCACCCGCGTTTCCTTCATCGTGGTCATCTCCGCGATTGCCGTATCTGGCACTGCTGGCATCTTGCTCGGTCTCGTGGCCGGGTACTACGAGGCGAAGGTGGGAACGATCATCATGCGCCTGGCAGATATGCAGATGGCCCTTCCGCCTATCTTGCTGGCGGTGACTGTGATCGCTGTCTTCGGGACCAGCCTGGCCAACCTGGTGATCGTGCTGGCCCTCAGCGGATGGGTGACCTACACCCGCATCACGTACTCCGAGACGCTCAGCATCAAGCAGATGGAGTACGTCACGGCAGCCAGGGCAGTTGGCGCATCCGATCTGAGGATCATGCTGAGGCACATCCTGCGCAACGCCTTTGGTGCCCTCATCGTCGTGGCCACTCTTCAGGTCGGAAGCCTGATCCTGTTCGAAGCGGCCCTGAGCTTCCTGGGCCTTGGCGTCCCCCCGCCTACTCCCAGCCTGGGCTCCATGTTGAGCGAGGGCCGGAATGTCCTCGCCGTTGCGCCCTGGCTGGCCACATTCCCTGGAATGACCATCGTGTTCATGGTCCTGGGCATCAACTACCTGGGCAGCGGCCTCCGGGAGATCCTGGATCCCAGACTGCGAATCGGCTAGCAGGGTTCTACCCGTATGGGGTGCGCGCAGAGTCGAGAGGGGGATTTGCTCCACGCGGAGTGCGCGGGGGCGGTGGGAGCGAGCCGTCTATAAGTTGGGTATTCCCGAGCCCCAACATTGGTCTCGATTCGGGCGATCTGGTTTCGTCCGGACAACCCATAATCTACTGCAGAAGGAGAGATTAGTATGACGACGGCAATCAAGGGCAAGCTACTACTCGACGGCACCGGAGGGGAACCGATAGCGAACCCTGTGATCCTCGTGGAGGGAGACACCATCGTCGCGGTCGGGTCGGAGGGCGACGTGCCGGTTGATCCCAAGGCCCAAGTGATCGACCTTTCGGACAAGACCATCCTTCCCGGTTTGATGGATGCGCATGTCCACCTTGTTGGCTTGAAGAGTATGGAAGACCTGGCGGAGTTGATCCGGACCCCCCCACCGCTCTCTGTGCTTCGTACCACGGTGGAAGCCCGCAGGCTCTTGGATGCTGGGTTCACCGCTGTACGCACGGTCGGGGGCCCGGTCGCCATCTACCTCAAGCAGGCCATCGAGGAAGGAGTGGTTTCGGGCCCGCGGATTATGGCCTCGGGCCGCTCGTTTATTCAGACCAGCGGCGGCGGAGACCCGTGGGATATCCCTCTCGAATTGATGGAGATCGCCTTCGGTCTGGGGAGAGGATTGGCCGAGACTGTGGACGGCCCGGTGGAATGCCGGAAGGGCGTGCGCCGCCGCTTACGGGAAGGGGCCGATCTGATCAAGATCCTGACCACGGGAGCCGTGTTCTCCAAGGAAAACCCACCCACACGGGTCGGGTTCACGCAGCCAGAAACCGATGCGCTGGTGGATGAGGCCCACCGCTTGGGACTGAAGGTCGCCGCTCATGCGCATGGAACCGGGGGCATTCGCAGCGCCCTGCTGGCAGGTGTGGACAGCATCGAGCATGGCACGTACCTGGATGACGAATGCATCGACTTGATGCTGGAACGGGGCACGTACCTGGTTCCCACCTTCGCCATCTTCCGGCGGATGATGGACACTGCAGGTGAAGATGTGCCTGAGTATGCCATGCGCCAGGGCCTGGAAGTCCACGAGACGCATGAACGGAATTTCCTCAAAGCCTATAGGGCCGGGGTCAAGATCGGTTGTGGAACAGATTTCGTGGGGCCGCCGCCGGTGGAGCATGGTCCAAACGCCCTGGAGTTGGTGTACCTGGCGGAAGTAGGGATGGCGCCGATGGATGTGATAGTCTCTGCTACTGCCGGAAACGCCGATCTGCTGGGGTTGGGGGAGAAGACGGGGACGATCACCGGGGGCAAATGGGCGGACATCATTGCCGTCGATGGCAACCCGCTCGATGACATGCGCACGCTTCTGGATGTTCCTTTCGTGATGAAGGGTGGAGAGGTTGTTAAGCAGGTCGCGCACTAGCGGCGCATTCCGCCAGTTGCGTGGAAACCAAGGGTCGGGCCAGACGGGCGCCGGGCGGGATGATGCAAAGCGCCGCAAGGATCTCTTGCAGACACGGACTGTGGTCAGCATGGAGCGGTTCTGTCCAGATCCGAAGGTCGGTTCTGTCCGAACCCAGGGGCAGGTGAACGTCCCTGAGAGCGCGCCAGCGGCACTAGCGGACTGCTCGGACTGAGTCGAGTTCTTCGGCCCTACCTAATCCTTCGCACCAGTTGTGCGAATCTGGGCGCGGGAGGCGCGTTGTGACGGCTGTTATCAAAGGCAAGCTCCTGATTGACGGTACTGGGAGGAAGCCGGTGGCGGATCCGGTCATCGTAGTCGAGGGTGACACGATCAGCGCCGTGGGTGTGGCTGGGGAGATTCAGGTCGACCGGGATGCCCGCGTCACCGACTTGTCCGGAATGACCCTCCTTCCTGGCCTCATCGACGCCCACATCCACCTGGAAGGGTGGCGGTCGATGGACCTCATGGACTGGATGACCACTCCCGTGGCGGTGAGTGCCCTGCGCGCCACCGCGGACGCTGACCGGCTACTGGAGGCAGGATTCACGGCTGTGCGCTGCTTGGGTGGCTCCGCCAGCCTCTATCTCAAGCAGGCGATCGAAGAGGGTGTCGTGCGGGGGCCGCGCATCGTGACTTCCGGACGATCATTCATCCAGACCAGCGGTGGGGCAGATCCCTGGGACATGCCGGTGGAGTGTGTGCAGGTTCTCGCGCGTCTAGGGCAGACTCTGGCTGACACCGTCGATGGGCCGGACGAGTGCCGGTTGGGGGTGCGCCGTCGATTGCGGGAGGGCGCCGATTGTATCAAGATCCTGACGACCGGGGCCGTGCATTCCGAACATAACCCACCCACGCGGGTGGGGTTCACCCAGGAAGAGACGGATGCCCTGGTTGATGAGGCGCACCGGCTGGGACTCAAGGTCGCGGCCCATGCCCACGGCACGGCTGGCATTCGTACGGCCATCGTGGCGGGCGTAGACACCATTGAGCACGGCTCGTACCTGGATGACGAGTGTATCGAGCTGATGCTCGAACGGGACACTTACCTGGTACCTACGCTCTCTGTGATACGCTGCAACCTGGACCCTGGACCGGATGGGTTGCCAGACTCCGAGTACGGGCTGCGCCAGGGCAGAGAGATCCAGGACATTCATCGTCAGAGTTTCGTCCGAGCCTACGAGGCAGGCGTCAAGATCGCTGCAGGCACTGACTTCATTGGCGTACCACCGATGAGGCACGGCTTGAATGCGCTGGAGCTGGAATGCCTGGTGGATGCAGGCATGGCTCCGATGGAGGCGATCGTGGCGGCGACGGGCGGCGGCGCGGAGGCCATCGGTCTTGGTGAGAAGACAGGGACCGTAGCAGTCGGCAAATGGGCCGACATTGTGGCGGTCGAAGGGAATCCACTGGAGCAGATTACTCGCCTGCAGCAGATCGGCTTTGTGATGAAGGCGGGCGAGGTTATCAAGCGCCAGGCTGGGAATACGTCATGAACAGAGCACGGAGGGGGGTGGTGGATGTAGCGGATGCTAGATGTGAAAGATGTCTAGATCTATGGAATGGCAAGTAGTGTGTTGGAATTCACCCGGAACAAGGAGGATAAGATGAGAAAGCACCTCGGAAGCGCAACTGTTTGTATCCTGTTACTGGCGATGGTTGTTGCCCTGTTGCCAGGCTGTGGGGCACCGGCAACACCCGCTGTGGAGTCCACCATCGCCCCGACCGAACCCCAGGGGGCGGAGGCGACTCCAGTCCCTACGCCGGAGCCCGTGGAGCAGGAGCCGCTGGTCATTGTGATCGGAACCGACGCGGAAACCCTGAATCCGTTGCAGTTCAGGGCTCGGACGACCGGGATAATTATCTGGCACGTAAATGAGCGTCTTGTTGCCCGCGGCAGCGACATGAAGATGGCGCCCTGGCTTGCGGAAAGCATTGAGCAGCCCGACGATCTGACGTGGGTATTCCATCTGCGGAAAGGCGTTACCTTCAGCAACGGGGAGGAGTTCACGGCTCAAGACGTCAAGTTCACCTTCGAGCAGATGGTGGATCCAAAGTGGAACAGCCCCAAGTCCACAATCCCCAGCGACCTCAGCCTGGATATGGACAACATCGAGACCCCGGATGACTATACGGTCATTTTTCACACCACCGAGCCGGCACCGTTGATGCTGGAGCAGCTAGATTTCACCTCGATCATCTCGGAGAAGTACTTCTCTGAGGCGTCCGATGCGGAGATCAGCCAGCAGCCGGTGGGGACCGGCCCGTACGTGGTGACGGAATGGGTGAAGGATGATCATGTGACGCTGGAGCGCCGGGATGATTACTGGGGTCCCCTACCCGCAGTCAAGACCATCATCTTCCGGCCCATTCCGGATGCGCAAACGCGACTGGCCGAGCTCCTGGCTGGGAACGCGGACATCGTTCTGAACGTCTCCCCTGACGACATGGAGCGAGTGGAGGCCGCGGAGGGAGTCCGCATGGCAACGATTGCGGGTGGCCGCGAGATCTTCCTGGGTATCCGTTGCGATCAGGCACCGTTCAGCGATGTGCGCGTGCGGCAGGCCCTGAACTACGCGGTCAACGTCGAAGCGATTCTTGACAACCTGATCGGCGTTGGCACGCGCATGGCTACGGGCTCGAACTTCCCGGTTCCCAGCCCGGTAGAGGCATACACATACGACCCGCAGAAGGCGGCGGACCTGCTGGACGAGGCTGGCGTGGTGGACTCTGACGGCGACGGTGTGCGCGAGTGGAATGGCCAGCCGCTGAGCATCGAGGTCGGTTCCCCCAACGGGCGCTATGTCAAGGACGTAGAGATCGCCCAGACCGCGGCGGCCGATCTGACGGCCATAGGGATCCCGGCGGAGGCGAAGGCGTACGAGTGGTCGGTCTACTCGGATATGAGCCTGAACAACACCCTGCCACCTCTGCATCTTTTGGGATTTGGCACGACCTTCAGCGGCCAGTATGAGCATTGGTTCATGACCGAGGGCTTCCCTATGAACACCACCCACTGGAACAACCCTGACTTCGAAAGGGTCTATGCAGAGTTAAAGAGCACGCTCGACCCGGACAAGAGGGTGGAAATGATCCACGAGTTGGACCAGATTGCTCACGACGGAGCACCCTGGGTGTTCATCTGGAAGCAGGTCGATTTCTATGGCGCCAGCGACCGGGTGGAATTCACACCGCGCGCTGACGAAATGATCGCCTTGAGCGAGCTTCGCTGGGCGGAGTAGGATAGGCAGAAGCGGTCACCTAGCGGCAGGGGATACCCTGCCGCTAGGTGACCCTCACCAGAGGAAGGCACAGACTTGACCGCGAGGAGTCGATAGAGGTATAGCGAATACCGGGTCGATCCGGCTAGGTGTCTGGCGGACGTCGAGAGCCTACCCCAGGCCTTGAAGCTGGATGCTCGTTCCCGCAGTGGTCGAAGTCGCCCCGATGAAGTACGATCTGTCTGTCTCCCCATCGATTCGCTTGTGTGAGTGCACATGAACCTGTACGTGTGCCCAACAAGCCCGGAAGCCATCATCATTGGCAGGCTGCACCCGATGCGCGAAGAAGCAGAGGGCAATCTGCACGTACGGCACGTGTGCAGCCAAAAGGCCCACAGGGCTGTGTTGCCGTTGCTGGACCATATCGCTCTGCGCCAGGCCTTTGAGAAGGACGTGCGATGGTCACATACGTAACACGCAGATTGTTGCAGGGGATTCTGGTGCTGTTCGGGATTTCGTTCATCTCGTTTGGAGCCATGTTCCTGAGCGGCGATCCGACGGCCCTCATGATCAACGAGCAGTGGACACAGGGCCAGATCGATGAGTTCCGCCATCGGATGGGCTTCGACCGGCCGTGGCCGGTGCAGTACGTGGATTTCCTGAGCCATGCGGTTCGTGGCGACTTCGGCACCTCGCTGCGCACCACAGAACCCGCGTTTGCACTGGTCATGCAGCGGATGCCCGCCACGTTGGAACTCACATTTGCGGCGATGCTCTTCTCGACCATCGGGGCGATTCCCCTTGGAATCATCTCAGCGGTGAAGCGCAACACCCTGCCCGACTACGTGAGCATGAGTTTTGCCATTCTTGGCCAGGCGATACCCCTCTTCTGGTTGGGGATATTGATGATCCAACTGTTCGGGCTCGAGCTCAGATGGTTGCCGATTTCGGGCCGTGGAACCATCAAGCACCTGATTATGCCGGCGGTAGCCCTGGGGACCTTCTCCCTGGCCTGCAATGCGCGGTTGGTCCGCTCCAGTCTGTTGGAGGCACTGGGCCAGCCCTACATCGTCACCGCCCGTTCGAAGGGCCTTGCTGAGCGCACCGTGATTATTCGCCATGCGCTGCGTAACGCGCTCATTCCCGTGGTTATCGTCATGGGGCTTCAACTCGGTTCACTGCTGGGAGGCGCAATCATTACCGAGACGATCTTCGCCTGGCCGGGAGTGGGCCGCCTTACGGTGAATTCGATCTACAATCGGGACTTCCCGGTAGTGCAGGCGTCGGTGACACTGCTGGCCGCTATCTTTGTGGTCACCAACATCGCGGTGGACATAGCCTGCGCTTACCTGGATCCCCGGATCAGGTTAGAAGCAGACTGATTGAGGTTGCAGCCGTGACAGAACGATCAGCCGCTCAGGATTCCTTGATGCGCGAAATCCAGCCGCGGAGAACGCGCGTGCTGCTTGTGCGCAGCCTATTGAAGTCAAAACTGGCACTCATCGGTATGGTGATCATCGTCGTGGTAGTTGCGACTGCGGTCGCCGCGCCTTTGCTGGCCCCTGCAGACCCATCCCTGGTGGCCGTCGCGGAGAGGTTGCTGCCGCCTGTGTGGCAGGAGGGGGGTACCTCGGTGCACATGCTGGGCACCGATAGTCTGGGCAGAGATATCCTGAGTCGACTGATCTATGGTGCGCGGGTGTCCCTGCTGGTAGGCTGCGTTTCGGTCTTCCTGGCTGGCCTGATCGGGGTGTCTCTTGGCCTGCTGGCCGGGTACTTGGGGGGTTGGCTTGACACGGTGTTGATGCGCATAGCCGACATACAAATGGCCTTCCCTTTCATCTTGCTGGCCATCACCTTGATGGCAGTGCTGGGAAGCAGCCTGGGGAATATCATCTTCACACTGGCCATCACAGGTTGGGTTCAGTACGCCCGGATGGTCCGCGGGCAGGTGCTTTCGCTGCGAGAGAAGGAGTTCGTGGACGCTGCCCGTTGCGTCGGGGTCCCGCGCCTTCGCATCATCTGGAGACACATCCTCCCGAATGCGATTTCACCCATTATCGTGTTGGCCAGTTTTGGAGTGTCCAGCGCCATTATCGCGGAGGCCGGCCTGAGCTTTCTTGGCCTCGGGGTTCCACTGTCGGTCCCTTCGTGGGGCGCAATGTTGTCGCAGGCCCGGGGGGTGCAGAGCAAGGCATGGTGGCCGGCGGTTTTCCCGGGAATGGCCATCACTGCCACAGTGTTTGGCATTAACGTTGTGGGGGATTGGCTTAGAGATGTGCTAGATCCGCACCTCCGGATAGGTTGATCCCACCCCACAAGGCCGGCATACGCCCGCCGAGTCGATTCCGGCCCGTGCGTGGCGTGCCCAGGATTCGGGAGGGGCTCTCTGAGGTGTCCCTGGGGGCGGATGAGGGTCCGCTGTGCGCGGCCAATTCCACTAGAAATGGGGCAACTGTGGCAGAGTTGAGGGCGAGGAGTACATCTACACACAGGAGTCGAGAGGAGGACTCGGACGCAGTTTGAGCTAGCACGAGAGGTGGAGCGGGCCGGGGTTAAGGTGCCGGTGATCGCCCAACGCGTGGGGACGCACCGAGCGAGGGCGCACCGTTGGTTGAAGTGAATGTGGCAGGGAGGTTTGGGGGAGTTGGTTTGCGAGTACAAGAATGCCGAGAATAGACCACGTCGGCGGAAGGTTAACCCTGCCGTCGAACGGCGGATACTCGATGCTAGGCGAGAGCACCGTGCTTTCCCGCAGTCTCCTAGTAGGCGGGTCAGGGAAGGCTTCACTACCTCGGGCCGGGTGTCACTGATCAAGATCTGTTGGTGTAGGTGAGCCACTCAGGGAGAGGTCCTGTAGCCGCGTGTTTGTTATGCTGAGAGCCTTACAGGAGATGAGACATGGCCAGAGAGAAACTGATGAATGTCGCTGAGTTCCAGAGAACATTGGGTGAGAGCGGCTTTGATGCTGTGGTGGCCACATCGCAGCCGAACGTATTCTATACCTCGGGCGCTTATTTCATAACCCAGATCAGCATCCCAGATCGTCTGGCGATGACCGTGCTGCCCACGAGCGGTGATGATGCGCTGCTCGTATGCAATATCGAGGAGAGCTTGGCCAGACAAGAGTCGTGGATCGAAGATGTGCGCTCTTATGTGGAGTTCGCCGAGACCCCCATGCACCTTCTGGCGGAGGTTCTGAAGGAGAAAGGTCTGGCGCAGGGGTACATAGGGATCGAGGGCCGGCGCCTTGGCGCCGCCTACTATCAGGAGCTGAGCCAGGCGCTGCCCAAGGCGAGACTTGGGGTGTGTGACTGGTTGTTCGACCACGTGAGAAGCATCAAGACGGAGGGAGAGATCCAGAGGTTCGCAGAGGCTGGGCGGGCCACGGAGCGGGCCATAGCGGACGCGTTTCGCGGGGCCAAGGTCGGCGACAGCGAGCGGGATCTACTGCGCACTATCAGAGAGAACGCTGGAGTCTATGGCGCCACCGACATCGTCTTCGGCATACTGGGCGTGGCCGAC
>Ga0307379_10011413_pt1 | contig 11656 bp, 5 predicted proteins | sample UN2MG_FD_202237 | JGI IMG/M metagenome (GOLD analysis project Ga0307379, IMG submission 202237) | Soil microbial communities from Risofladan, Vaasa, Finland - UN-2 | ecosystem: Environmental > Terrestrial > Soil > Coastal area > Acid sulfate soil | place: Finland: Risofladan, Vaasa | collected... | reverse complement strand
TAGCGCAAGACCCCCTCGCTGCCGTGCCAGATACTGTAACAGTCGTTGTGGATATAAGTGCTGACCAAAACCCCCGTAGCGCCGGATTCGAATTCCATTATCAATGCGTTTAAATCAGGGTTCCCCATCTGCAGCATTACATTTTCGAAATGCGCGGACACACTGACCACATCGCCCAGTATGGTGCGCATGGTGTCAATCGAGTGGATCGCCATCTGGATAAGCGCCAGGCTCGGACAGGTGAGCGCGCTCCAGCGCCAGTCGCCCGGTTTCATACTGAAAGCGTTGCTGGCTCCGAAATGGCATTCCACTGCGATCGGCTGGCCGATTTTTCCGGCTTTGATTAGTTCGCGCAGCTTGCTGTAGGAACCGAAAAAACGGCTGTTGTGGCCCACAGCCAGCTTTACCCCGGTACTCTCGCAAATCGAGATTATCTCTTTTGCCTCTTCCAGGCTGTTGGCTATGGGCTTGTCGACAAAAACGTGCTTCCCCCGCGAGGCCGCCTCGTAGGCATGCTCGAGGTGATCGTGATTGGGCGAGGTAATGATTACCGCCTCCAGTTCTTCGAGTTCCACCATCTCCCGGTAAGTCTCGCATGCCGTGCATCCGAACTCCTCGGCAAATGCCTTGCGGGATAACGGGGTGCGGCTGTAACAGGCGACAAGCTCGAGACTGCCGTTTTTGATCCCGCTGGTGACCAGTTTTTTCCCGAAATTGAGTCCGACCAGGCCCACCCGTAGAGCTTCCATCATTACCCCCTTGCTTGCTTGGATAGTTGACAATGGTCTAATGCAGTTGTCTTTGAATTATGCAGTTAAAATTGATAATATGTTAATAGCCGATATCTTAGCCTTCTTTCGTAAAATATACCGGCAGTCCATCGGGGCTAGCAAGGAGAAAAGCAGGAAGTATTATTGGCGGAATTTATGGTTGCCCTTTTTACCTCGAATGGGAGATTTTCTAATAAGGCTGTTGCTAATCAGGGGAAAGATGTATAAATTTCTTCAGATTTATTTGTTCAGGCGCGGCTGACCCCTTTTTCAAACAAGCAAATTGCCGTCCTTTACCAAATAAAAATGGCCTTGATTCCTGGAACGTTATTCGGGAAGCCCTGGAGAAAAGATTCAGCAGGACGTGCCGTTTACTGATTTTTCAGCGCCAGATCAAGCAATTCGGCCGGAGCTGCCCGGAAATTGTTTTCAAATCTCTCACAGGACTTCATCTCGGTTTCGCCCTGCAATGTTTGGGTCAGATAAGAGATGAAGAGAAATAGTCACGGTTTGCAACTCCGTTGTCAGGAGAGATTTTTCATCAGAAACTCCTTCAAAGTCACAACGCTTCAGAAGAGTAAAAGGGAAGAACAATGAAAAATATCACCGAATTTTCTGTGGTTCCTTTGCTGCCTGAAAAACTGCAAGTGCTGCCGTCAATCGCCGGAAACCTTTACTGGAGCTGGAACCAGGATATTATCGAGCTGTTCCGCCGCATGGATTCTCAGCTCTGGGAGTCCACCCGCCACAATCCGGTGCTGATGCTGCAGACAATAGACCAGGAAACTTTGGACACGCTTGCCAATGATGACGGTTTCCTGTCCCATCTGGAGGAAGTCAAGGGCCAGATGGAAGAATATCTCAAGGAGAGCAAAACCTGGTTTGTGAAAAATCATAGTGATCTTCTGGATCGTTTCTCTGTAGCCTATTTCAGCGCGGAGTTCGGGATCACCGAGTGCATCCCCGTTTACTCAGGTGGCCTGGGAATCCTTTCCGGCGACCATGTGAAAACCGCAAGCGATCTCGGTTTGCCCTTTACCGGTGTGGGACTGATGTACCAGCACGGATACTTCCGCCAATATCTTAACGTTGACGGTTACCAGCAGGAGGCCTATTACGAAAACGATCCGTTCAAAATGCCGGTGAGTCTGGTGCGCAAGCCTGACAACAGCACATTGATCATTTCGGTTGATTTCCCGGGCCGCAAGGTCTACGCCCGTATCTGGCGGACTCAGGTGGGCCGGGTGCCGCTTTATCTTCTGGACACCAACATTCCGGAAAACAGCCCCAATGACCAGGCAATCACCTATCAGCTCTATGGCGGCGATAAGGAAATGCGTATCCAGCAAGAGATACTTATCGGTATCGGCGGCGTGAAAACTCTTTTTGCATTGGGCATCGAACCGACTGTCTGCCACATGAACGAGGGTCATGCCGCCTTCCTGGGCATCGAGCGCATTATGATGCTAATGGAGAAAAACAAGCTCTCTTTCGATGAGGCCCTGACAGTGATTCGTGCAGGAGGCATCTTTACCACCCATACTCCGGTGCCTGCCGGGATAGATATGTTTGAGCCCGGTCTGGTTGACCGTTATTTCTCTCAGTACTACGACAAGTTGGGACTTAATAAAAAGCGCTTTCTCGCTCTTGGCAGAAAAAATCCGGATAACGAGCTTGAGCCTTTCAACATGCTTTTTCTCGCCTTCCGTCTCTCGGCTTACTACAACGGAGTGAGCAGGCTGCACGGCAAAGTGAGCCGTACCATGTGGCAGGCAGGTTGGCCCGGAGTGCCGGTAGATGACATACCGATAACCTATTTGACCAACGGCATTCACATTCATTCCTGGCTCAGCCAGGAGGCTGTCCGGCTTTATGAGCGATACCTGGGACACCGCTGGAGCGAGGATCCCACAGACAGCAAGGTCTGGGGAAAAATTGAGGAGACGCCGGATGAGGAACTCTGGCGGGTGCGCGAGCGCCGAAGGGTCCGTCTGATCTCTTTCGCCAGGCAGAGGCTGAAACAACAGCTCCAAGATCGCGGAGCCTCGAATCAAGAGATCGACATGGCCGATGACGTGCTCGAGCCGGGTGCGCTCACTATCGGCTTTGCCAGGCGTTTCGCCACTTACAAAAGGGCAACCCTTATCCTGCGCGACCCTGAGCGGCTGAAACGCATCTTGACGAACAAAGAGCGTCCCGTACAACTCATTTTTGCCGGTAAAGCGCATCCCCGCGATGAGGAGGGTAAGGCCCTGATCCGTCAGATCATCCATTTCTCTCGGGACCACGAGGTCCGGCGCCGTGTCGTATTCCTTGAGAATTACGATATGATTGTCTCCCGTTACATGGTGCAGGGGGTTGACGTGTGGCTCAATACACCCCGGCGGCCAATGGAAGCCAGCGGCACCAGCGGGATGAAAGTAGTCTGCAACGGGGGACTCAACCTGAGCATCCTGGATGGTTGGTGGTGCGAGGGATATGAAATAGACCAGAACACAGGCTGGGCCATTGGAAAGGGTGAGGACTACGATGACCTGGCCCTTCAGGATGAGATAGAAGCCAATGCTCTTTATAACCTGCTGGAGAATGACGTGATACCTGTTTTTTACAACCGCGGCGAGGATGGTTTGCCGCGGCGCTGGATCCATAGAATGAAAGCCTCTATCAGTAAGCTGGCACCCGTTTTTAATACCCATCGGATGGTCCGGGAATACCTGGATCGTTTCTATCTGCCGGCTGCTAAAAACTGCAGCGCATTGGCAGAAAACGACTTTTCCCAGGCCCGGGAGCTGGCCGCCTGGCGGGATAAGGTGATAGCCGGGTGGGAATCTTTAAAAATCGAAAAAGTTACAGCAGACACCAGCTGTGACTACACCGTGGGAAGCCAGATGACTGTAAAAGCCGAGGTGCGACTGGGCTCCCTTAAGCCTGATGATGTATCAGTGGAGGTCTATTACGGGACGCTCAACCAGCGGCGGGAAATTATCAGGGCCAAAACAGTCATCCTGCAGCACATAAAAACCTCCGGAGACAGCAAGCATATTTATGAGGGCTCTGTCAGTTGTACCACCAGCGGGCAGCACGGCTTCACAGTGCGGATTCTCCCCAAACACGCGGGCATGGTGTGTCCCTACGAGCTGGGACTGATCCTCTGGCAGTAAAGCGGCTTTTGGGGCATGGGGGCGCAAGGGGAAACAATAAAAAGCGCTTGATTGAAAGACAGGCTTTGGACTCCGTTTATCTGTCTGGCATTTTTCTCGGTTAAGGGAGCGGGCCTGATTTCCAATCAACTTTGCGCTCTCTTTAAACCGGGTTCGTGAAATATCTTATCTCGATCTTGCCTCCAGGGATTTTAATCTTCCGCTGTTTTGATTCAAATCCATCGCTTGCTGCAGTAGACAACAAATAGCGGGATTTTCCAGGATGTTTTGGGAGAATCGCGAAAACCAGCCAGCCGTCAGCACTGCGGCTATAAATCAAATTGCGGTTCTATCGAGAGACAAGCCCTCGATCGTTTTTCTGAATCCCGGCCGATAATCGCACAGGCACCCTAAGGTGGTAATTCCCCCAAGGTTTTGATATCACTTTCTCCCAAATATGACTGAAATTCAGGGGGTACTTTACATGGCGCTGATCATTGCTTTGCTTTCCTGCGCTATCGTTTTGGCAGGTTGTGGCTTCCAGGAGCGTTTTTCCTCAAATCCAGGGCTTGGGGAACCTCTGCGCTTGGAGACAAGGGATGGTTTTGGGCCGATAAACAATGGTTTCCTGGGCGAGCTGACCCTGGGTGACTGGGATAATGACGGCTGGAACGATTTGATTGTCTTTTCGGCCGGTTACCGCGGCGGGCTTTTATTGTACCGGCAGCTTCCCGGAGAAGGCGTTCCACGCTTTAAAGCCGGGGAGAGGATCGATGGGAAATACGGGCTCCCGGCTCTCGGGGAGGAAGGCCTTTTCTGGTGGGGGGAACGGGAAATCGGGCCGGCATGGTGGATGGATACAAATCGGGACGGCTTGCCCGATCTGCTCAGCATGACAAAAGACGGATTGGTGGTTTTCCCGAATAAGGGACGGCCCGGAAAACCGTTTTTCGGCCCCTCTGAAAAAATTCCAATAGATCTTGGAACCGGGATCTGTTTCGCTGATCTGGACAGTGATGGAGTGATGGATCTTCTAGAATGCAGGTGGAGCATCTCCTCCTACTGGCCGCCGTTCAATCCTCTAACCATGACTCCCGGACCTGCAGGACCTGTCTATCCGGGCCGTTATTTTGAAGGCAGATGGCTTGGCCGGCTGGCTGCCGCAAGGCTTCTATTTCACAAAGGGCTGGGTGGAATGAGATTTGCCCCGGGTGAGGAGCTGCTGGATTCGCTTTTGCTGACCCGGACAGTGGGCTCAATCAGCCCGGCAGCCGGGGACTGGGATGGTGACGGTGACCTGGATCTGGCGCTGACTGACCGGGTGGGCGGCCTTTTTCTGTTCCGGAATGCCGGGGACAAAAACTCACCCCGCTTTGAACATTTGTTCGTCCGGCATTTCCCCCTCTCGGGCCTTAAGCCTGTATTCGGTACATTGAAAGCCGGCAGAAGCGAGGTGGAGCTTTTTCTGGTGACAGAATCGAGTTATATATTCTGGTTGGATTCTCGAGGCTCCGCCCCTTCGCACGAGTTTCCGTTCAAAGCGCCGGTTCAGCTCACAGCCAGTGCGCCCATTCTTTCAGCCGGGAATTTTTCAGTCCCTACACTCGGGGACCTGGATAATGATGGAGTCCTGGACCTGGCTGCAGGAAATGAGGATGGCTACCTCACTTTTTTCAAAGGCTACAGCAAAAAGTCCGGCCTCCGTTTTGGCAAGCCGGAGCTGATCAAGGTCGAGGGCCAGGCTGTCTATCTGGCCGCGGGTCCGACCGATTCGCCCCAGGGACCCCTGGAGGCAGCCTATGGATATACCTGCCCCAAAGCCGCGGATTGGGACTCCGATGGCCGGGTCGATCTTGTGCTCTCGGATATCCGGGGATATTATTATTTTCTGCGCAATAAGGGGGAGGATTCCCTTTCTTTCGCTCCCTTGGAAATACTGACCTCCGAGGGCGATACGCTGAGAAGTGTGTGGCGGGTCCGGCCGGTGATTTACGATGTAGACAGCGACGGTCTCCCGGACCTGGTGACTCTCGACCGGTGGGGGCGTTTCTGCTGGTTCAGGCGGATAGACAATGGAAACGATCTGGCGGCCAGCCAGACCTTTATCAGCGATTCCGGTGAGCCGGTCAAACTGGATGGCGACCTGGGCCAGGGGCACGTGCATACCGGCAGGATCAAACTCGAGCTGACAGATTGGGATTCAGACGGCGATCCGGACCTCGTGTACGGGACGGCCCGGATGGCTGAGTCGTATAAAGTGGAGCCTACCGGCAGGGGCGGATTTTCACATATCGACTGGCTGGAGAATGTAGGATCGAAAGACCGCTGGATATTTAAAAGGCGCGGAGCAGTGCTCAATCGCGGCGGGATTCCGCTCAGGCTCGGCTGGCATACCGCCAGCCCAGAGGCCGTGGACTGGAACGGCGACGGGAGAATAGACTTGCTGGTAGGAACGGAGAACGGCCGGGTTTACCTGTTCGACAGGGATTATATAGACAGCGGCTGTCAGCCAAAGGTTCACTGAAAACTTATATTTATCCCAGTTATATCGTATATTAGTCTTTTTTAATAGACTGCGAAAATTATAATCTTGATTTTCCCGGTATCAGAAAGCGAATATTAAATCGATGTTTTGCAGAGTTTAGATCAGGGGATGAAAAAATTATTTCTGCGCTCTAACAATCACGATACCGTATAAGTCGAGTAGAATGGAGAGCTGATCGAGAAACATGCAGAGCAGGCGGTCTGTTGCGACCAGCATTGTCTTGGGCAATCCCATCCGGGTGATTCGTTCAAAGCGTGAACGTAGTGTTCTTCTCGGTTCGTATTGAGTTCTGAAGTGCTCGCGGTAAAATGATTCAATGTCGAAAAATATGAAACGTGCCACTAAATATTGCAGCAAACCATAGGATGAAGCTTTTGAAATAGTGTCGGAACCATATGCTTTCTTTACGGTGAATCCATGTTTACTGAGCAGCAGGTTCAGAGTTTTTCTGGTGAAAAGAATCAGGTGGCGAGGAATATCGTCGAACTTCAGCAGGCCGGTGGCGATACTATGGTAATTGGTAGTCAACAGGATCAGAGTTCCACCGGGTTTGAGAATTCTATGTGATTCTTCGATTTGCTCGCTGATGTCGGGAATGTGTTCGAGAACAGACCAGAAAGTTATTACATCAAAGTAATTTTCAGGATAATCTGCCTGCCTCAATGATCCATAATGAATCGGTAGGTCGAACAGGTTAGGAGCACGGGAATTTAGATCCACACCATGAGTTTCCCATTCTCTGCGTCTCAGGAACTCTAAAAACTCACCTTTCTGGCATCCGACATCGAGGATTTTTCCCGTACGGGAGAGCCCATCAAAACAGGCAGCCTTGGCACGATTTATTCGTTCCTGGCTAAGGAGAAGCTGGCTGCCATCGATTTGAGGCTCGAAATATTCATCAGGGTAAAGCTTGGGAATGTCTTCATTGCTGGGCCGGGGATTTACAAAGCGAAGAGAGCAAGACAAGCATTTCACTACCCTGTATATAGTCGGGTCACTTAAAACCAGCCGGTCGGTGGTTGAAAAGATTTCCTTATGTTCCTTAGAGGCACACAAAGGACATGCGACTTGGATCAGCTCCATTGACCGAACCTTTTATGGGATATTTAACAATTTATCATATTGAGAGAAATGTTTTGAGAAATCAAAGACTCTTACCTTAGCTGTCTTAAGGAAAATTACAGAAGTTGAAAGCATTGGGCAAGTTAAAGTGATTTTATTTCCATAAATTGAGTCGATGTTTTCGGATCGTTCAAGTATCATTCTCGCTTATAAATCAAGGGAGCAAAAGTGGAGGTAAAAAATCCTGTTGCTCGTAATATTTTGGAGGGTTTTTGATCCACGGTCCGACTAAAATAGTGACTCTCAAAGGTAAATTGCCATGGTTGCCTGTTAGTTACTAATCAGATCATAAAATTATTTACATCTATCTGTAAAGATAAAATTTAGACTTCTTTTAGTGTCAAAAGAAGGGATACTATTTCTTTTTTAACAAACCCTCTTGCCCATATGCGGATACAACGAAGCATGAAAATCAAGAAGACACACCACGTCCGCTTTGCACGCCCCCCTCTCAAGAGGGTATTTTTATGTAAAAAGAAACAAAGGTTAATCCTGACATCTGAAGTAACTGCTCCGTTTCTCCGAGGTCGCCTGTGCGTAAAAAATCGCGCTAAGGCATGCCGCGGCGTTGTACATATATCAAGCCGTTCATGGAAATTACTTGTCATCTTCACCCCTCAAAAAAAGTTCCTCGGACTTGAGGGCTTCTTATGATCTCTAGTTTCACCCGGGATGATCTATCATCCCAGATAGTGTCCCTCAAACCTCTTTTCGGAAGTTGCAGAAGTTTTTCTCTCGGGGTATTTCAATCGTTGTTACGTAAAGTAAGCCGCCGATACTTTGAATGTAAAAATTGATACCTGATAAATATTTTCTTCTTATTCGACTTTTGTGAATTATTCGAGCTAGTACAGTGACAACTTTGTTTTGCAGGGTTGAACCTTTTTGGGCCAACCGATTCGCGTTTTATAGACCATGCGGATTGAGACTGTAGGCTGTTGGCTATAGGGCTGCAATTTCAAGGTCTTATCTTTTGTCCAAGCTGTCGATTGTAAACTATACTCCGCAGGTTGGATTGTGCACCCCTGCACCCCTGCACCCCTGCAGCCTACAGCCTATAGCCTATTGTCAGCTGTCTTGATATTCTTAGTTATTTAATCTGTGCAAACAACTATGCATTTCTAGTGTGTCAGAGCACTAGTGTCCTGTCCCGGAAATAACAGTCCATATTTTGATAGGGGTGCACCCGCGTGTATGCCCACGCCAAAACGTTTGTTAATAATAAGGATAGTCTTATTTCCTCGTTACCCTGGAACAAGAGCTCCCCTTCCAGGGTTGCTTGAAGTCCGTTTTTTCCGAACCATCCAGCCGGTGAAGGGTATGGAAAAATAGCGCTAGCCAGTTATCAGTCGAGCCGGAAAGACCGTCAGGTCCCGTGTACATTTATCTCAAGCAAATTGAGTCGTTCTAAAAATACTACCTGAATTTCCGTTTGGAGAAGGAGCTTTTATGAACATCAAATGTCCGAATGGAGTTTTAAAGGTGTCCTGCACAGCGTTGATCTTCTTTTTACTCACCCCTGGTAAAGCTGTTCTTCCCTCTAATCTGCAAAAGAACAATTCTTTTCCGGCAAACGGCACGGTGCAAAGAGGAGATGTGGATAACAGCGGGACAGTGGATATTGTCGATCTTTTAAGCCTGCTGAAAATACTCTCGGGCACCGATCCTTCATCCCACCTTTCCGATATCGATGGAAACTGGGATACGGATGTCCTCGATCTGCTGGCGCTGATTCAAATACTGGGTGGGAAAGTCAAGGAAAGTACTCCCTATTATGAAAAAGAAATGTTCTGTGACTCTTCCCTGGTGCGGGATGTGGATTTTAATAAATACCTGCATTTCCTGCTGGTAGATACTTCCCTGATCTCAACTAATTATATCCGTTTCCTCGAGAGAGACGGGGCGCCTCTCAAGGATGAGGGCCTGCGGCCTGTCAGAATCCGGGTGTTCAGGGATGACGGTAGTTTTACCAATAACGGGTTAGTCCGTCCGGGATTTCTTTTTGTGGATCCCGACAATCCCGGCTCCGCACCTTACTGGGACCGTGAATTCGGTCATTTCGACGAGTTATTGATAAACAAGGATTTTATCCTGGAGCAGTGCGGGTTAGTTATCAGCCTCCCCTGGATCGACGGCAGGGAAAAGATAGGGGTGATCTACGAAACAGTGGGCGGGGCCAGGGTCGGAGAGATACGGAACGACACCCTCCGGATGAAGCTCATAGAAAGCGCTACCATGAGTCCCTATCAGTTGGCAGGGCATGGTTGTCCCTCGATGCTGCGCAATGTTTACAGCTTCGGCGAGGTCGATCCCCTCATTTATGATATCTCGAATATTAATGTCCGTATCTTTGCCCGCGACGATCCGAGCCGTTATGAGGAGGGAGGGAGGGCTTTTTCGCAAATTTTCGGGCTGGACCGTGACGGTGACGGCAGGCTGGACCCTGATAATGTCGACTACGCGCGCGGACTGATCTTTTTCCCTATGCTCGAACCGTTCAACCTGCCTTTCGATTCGAGTGGAAACCTTTTTAACCTTTCGGACCGTAATTCCTTGATTTATAACGAAAATGACCCGGAGAGACTGCTTGAGTCCCACAAATACACTATAAAATTATTTATTGAATAAGATGCACTTGAGTGCCTTGACGGTTGGATTCGATAATACGGCAGACAAGCGCAAGGAACGGTCCGCTCCTGATTCTTCCTGTGAGCCGACCCACAAATTTCACAAATAATTCTGAGACCTCATTTCACTTTCCAAATCCTGATACTCTTTCTCAAATAATCTCTAAGCCAGGGTGGAATAGGCCTCTCTGATCATCTCGCGGATGGGCAGACTCCTGGTACATATTGCCTCGCACCTGCCGCATTCCAGGCAAGCTGAGCCGTCGCTGCCATCACCCAGCTTGCCGTAGCAGCTCCGGGCGTAGCCGGCCAGATCATAATCCCGGTAATACATGCGGTAGCGCAAGATACGTGTTATCTCCACTCCTGCTGGGCACACACCGGTGCAGGCGCCGCACATGCTGCAATAACGGCCTTTCCGGCTGGCCCAGAATCGCCGCTCCAGCTCGGTGTTCACATAGCCGAGATGCGTCCGGAGAATATCGAGGAACATGTCCACAACCTGGAAGCTGCCCATGGAAGCGAGCACTGTGTGGGCGTGCTGGCGCCGCACCATGGCGCTGCAAAGCGCGGCGCAGGTTTCAAAATCAGGAGTGCTCGAGTTGAGAGTGATCTTCTCGGGCATGCCTTTCATGGTCATAATTCCTATTCCCGCCTGGCTGGCCGCCCTGGCTGAGGCAATAAATTCGGGATTGTCCGCGTTGGCATAGCTTAGCAGGACCACATCGTAGCTGCCGTTCCGGCGGGCGGTGTCCAGGATCCCGGTCATTGACTTGTGGCAGGCAAAGCCCATGAAACCCACCTTGCCAGCCTGCCTGGCCTTCTCGAAATTTTCCTGATATGCAGGGTTGTCCACAAGGTTGATTTCCTGGATCGGCGGCACGAGTATATCAACATAGTCGGTATGCATAGCTTTCAGGCTCGCATCTATTTTCTCGGGCCACTCCTTGATAGCAATGATAACCTTGTGGCGGCGGTTTTTCAGCGCCCTGCCGAAAGCCTCCAAACTGCGGTGATCCTGGTATCCGGGAGCCAGATGGGCGAGGTTGATCCCCTGCTCGATTGCCCGGACAAGCACCCGCGGCTCGGTGATCATAATCCCGCCGAAACTGATCCGGGTCACCTTGAGCCCTGTTCTTCCCAGTACCGCACCGGGAAGACCGTTGACAGTCACAGGCTCGGCCTCCTGAGCCTTGACCGGACCGGCACCGAGACCTGCCGCAGCACCGACTGCGGCAAGCGATGCGCGTTTGATGAATTCTCTCCGGGGCAGGGCCCCTCGGGCGCTGAATCGATCCAGCCTGCCAGGCATAAATACCCCCATGACTATTTGTAAGTTAAAGACTAGCCAAAGATATTTGAAATTCTATTTAAATGTCTAACCACCAAGGCACCAAGACACAAAGAATAGTGTCAATTCTTCTTGCATTATTGTTGGTTGAATCGGAGAAT
>Ga0307379_10011411_pt1 | contig 11657 bp, 8 predicted proteins | sample UN2MG_FD_202237 | JGI IMG/M metagenome (GOLD analysis project Ga0307379, IMG submission 202237) | Soil microbial communities from Risofladan, Vaasa, Finland - UN-2 | ecosystem: Environmental > Terrestrial > Soil > Coastal area > Acid sulfate soil | place: Finland: Risofladan, Vaasa | collected... | reverse complement strand
AGGATGGTGTCGTGGCCCGGGTCCTGTTGAAAGTAGGCGTTGAATCTGTCTACGATGGTCTGGATCAGCATGGTTTGTCTTCACCGTACGACCTGACGTCCGGTCATATGCAACCTCGACCGGCGATAAAGTCGCCGGTCTACGGAGCAGCGCCCCATCAATGGGGCTAAGCCGGATTCATCCGATCACGAAGCGAACTGGATCACCAACTCGCGCCCGTCATCAAGCACAATACGGTTGTCCTCAACTGTGAGAGGGCTGTCTGGTGGGACTGTTACGACGGGTTCGGGTGTGTCCAGTTGTACCGTTATGACCAGAGGCTTGGCCTGGCCAACCAGGCTGGCCCAAACGCCGAAGAATACGTCGGCTGACAGATCCCCATGCCAGGTTTCACCCCAGGCTAGATGTGCAGCGATGGCCTCCTCCCAGTCACGATCAGGAATTTTGTCAATAGCCTCTTCAAACATGACGTCGCCTCGAAAGCCCAACACCTCCAGGTCCCACGGCGACACACGCTCCTGACGGCTGGTCAGATCGTGGGCCGTGAACTGAATACCGCTCTGGGCCAGGTCGCGCAGTACTTGAACCTCAAAGATGTATCCATAGGCGAAAGCATACCACCAATAGAGGCAATAGGCAACCAGGAGGCGAGTAGCGGGCTGATGAGGGGGCACCAATCCCGCCTGACGTAACTCAATGAGAATTCTCTGGGCCACGCCAGCCCAGGTCTGGACACCGACAGATTCTATCTCAGGGGCATCGAGAAGTGCCTGAATGAAGGAATCTGCGTACGGCTCGTCCACGTGGCGATGGTAAACGACAGGAAAGGGCAGGATGCCCTGGCGGGTCACGACGGACGCTTCCTTGAGCAGGTCAAAGGCGCGAATAGCGACTTGCCACTCCTCATGGTTGAACTCATGCCCCCGACGTACCCAGGCAAGCGCCGCTTGCCGGTGAACATCCTGGAACTCGGCCGGCAACAGAATCCGTAAGACCATCGTTTCTTCTCCCTCGTGCACCAGCTCTCAATCTACCGTAGCAGATCAGGCACAAGTCCTCTTCAGAAGACCAGCAGGAGTAGATAGGGCTGAAGGTGGGGCCGTAGCTCCTCCCATTCTCTGTGGGGGTCGAACCACAGCACCGTATCGTACTGCAGATCCCGGTTGAAGTAGGAATTGAATTCGCTGGCAACTGCTTCAATTAACATGCTTTATCCCTGGCGCTGTGCTGCTAACGTCTCTGCCACCAGAAAAGAAGAACACCCAACAGTACCAGGGCCGAAGCACCGCACAGTCGCCGAAGCAAGTCCTCAATCAATTTCTCGATGAAACTCTGGACCTCTCTTTCGATAAGCTTAATGATCTCTTTGATCAACTCTTCGATCTTCTGTTCGCCTGCTTGGCGCCATTCTTCGATCTTTCGCCTGATTTTCTCCTCCAGTTCAGAGTTTCCCTCTGGCAAAACGACGAGATAGGCAGAGAGTGTGGGGCCAAATGTCTCGTCTGCTTGCTTGAGCCGCCATTCACTCTTGAAGACCCCCGGCTTATCAGGAGCGTGGATGTCAATGTTCCAGGTCACCGTGCTGCTGGGCAGAGTCTGTGCAGGAAGTGCTTGTGTTTCATTGGCGTTCAGCGGTTGCTTCACACTGGTCAGTACCACTTGATCTGTTCTCCAAGTCTGGAGACCGGTGTTCCTAACTTCGATCCGAATCTCGGCAGTCTGACCAACGTAGGCGATGACAATGTCTGGACTGCCAGCCAGGGCAGCGTCGAACTGAGGTGGTGCTTCCCCCACCCGAACGAGGCGGACCGCATCAAAAGCTATGGTGGCTGACTTGATGGGCTCGCCTGTGAGGTCGCTTAGCCGAATGTATTCATCACCTTGGGCAGCAAAGGCATATTGCCCCAGACTCACCCATTCCTTCAGATGATCTATTTGGGAAAGCTCGACCGGATTTTCGGTGCCAGCGTGTTGCACGAGGTAGTGGGCATGTTTGGTCGTGGCTTTCAGGGGTGGGACATAGACAGAGACTTCGTAGATCCCTGGTTCGGACAGTAGTGGTGTCCAGCGCGCCCAGTCGTCTTCGTTGGATGGAGTTACATTGGTCCAGCAACTATGGCGCTTGTAGCCCACACCAAGTTCATACCAATACTTGGGCGTGCCACCGTGCTCAAATCCAGCATCTTTATCATCCACAACAATGCCCGGCACATCCTCGCCTGGAGGTGGTTCACCCGGCACATCGTATTGGAACAGATCATACTTCTCCAATATGGAAAGGAGGGTATCACCATATTCAGGGTCTGTGGCATAACCAGCGGCTGCTATCAGGCGCGCGAATTCGCGGGGTTCTGTCTCATATTGGAAAGCTGGGTGATAAAGCTCGTTTTCCCACAGGAAATACCCATGGTCAGTGAAAGAATCAGCCATGTTGGCATAGTCGCGGAATCGAGCCTGGATCTGTTCCTCCTTGCCATTTATCGTTTCAGTGGTATTAGCCAACACCCAGCCCTCTGCCACAGGACCTACATAGATTGTGCCGTCAGCCATCTCAAATGCTTTGATACCAAAGTAGTTGTAGGCTTCACCGATATGCTTGTCGCCCCACGAGGATTCTGTGATGGCCTGGGCAATTGTCACTGAGGCTGGCACCCCTGTTTCCCGCTGACTCATTTGAGCTGGCTCGACGGCATCTTGGATGAAGTCAGGATAACTGAACACGGGGTGGGTCGTTACGAAGGCGGCCAGAATAGCTGCAATCCCAACCAGGGCAATCAGGCATGTTCTTCGTGAACCAGAGATTCGCTGCCGAAAGTCACTCATCGCGCACCTCCCATTTCTTTCGATACGCGGTACTGCCTCTTTGTTCACACCACCTTCTTCGCCGGTAGCAGCCCCGCCTCTTGCAGCGGCAGCAGGTTGACCCGGACGCCGTCGTCCAGGTCCGGGTTGTAGGGCGCTACGCCGTTGCGGTACGGCCCGTTGGCCCACTCGGGCAGGTCCACCTCGACGGTGCCCTGGATGAGGCGCTCCAGGCGCGCGTTGCACTCCTCCAGGTCGGCCAGTTCGTCCTCCAGGTCGGCGATGGCCTTGACGGCTGGCTGGGCGGACAGCAGTGCGGTCCTGGCGGCCGTCAGACGGGTGCGCACCTCCTCCATCTGCGGCCACAGGTAGAGTGTCTGTACCCTGGGCAGCGTGTCGTGGGTCAACCGGTGGTAGTCCAGCAGCACGGCGAAATACCCTTTGGGGCTGGCCAGGTGCCACAGGATGGGGCGGTTCTTGTAGAGTTTGACGTGGAAGCGGGCGAAAAAGTCACGGCACAGCCACTCCTCGAGCGGGCGGCCCAGGTAGGGGGCGGCATCCTGCTCCAGTTGGTAGGCGACGGCGGGGCCGAAGGCGGCCTCCAGTTGCGTGCGCACATGGTCCACCAGGTATGGCTCGCGGGCGGCGCAGCCAGCCAGTGGGACGATGCCCGATTCGCTTTCCCGCACGGCCCGGCGAGCGAAGTAGGAGAAGAAGCGCCGGACGTGCTCGCGCCGCTTCTCCTTGTCCGACCTCCCCTCCATCTGTGGCCAGACCAGTTCTGGAGGGCGGTCGCCCAGTTCGCGCTCGATGAGCGCGCGGTCGGCGGGGATAATCTCGTAGAGTTCGTAGACGGCCTCGTCTATCTCGGCCTGCAGGGCCTGCAGGCGGGCGTCGGCGGCTTTTTCGATGGCGCGGGCGGCATCCAGCAGCACGGCGAGGGTCAAAGGCGCAGGAGGCAGGGAGACGCTGGGGACGTCTTTGCCCAGCAACTCCAGGACACGACCGAGGCCCTGGGCAAAGGCTTCGCCCTGCGGCTGGGCCAGTTGCAGGAGCCAGGGGGCGCTGAAACGGGTGCAGATTTCGTTGGCAGTGTCCCAGGCGGCTTTAATGTCGCGGGCTGTGTCAGCGCAATCACTCAAGCAATTGTGCAATTCGACATCAGGTGTTCTGTGTGGAAGCTTCCTCACAAAACCGACATCCCAGCTTCTACTTGGAGTTAGCATCAGCAGGAACAACTGAACAAGTTCAGAGTTGAGGAAGGCAAGCAAATAAAGCGTGTCTTCGGGATTCTTTGGGAATACTCCTGGTCCTTTGATCGAGAAGATACACCCTCTCGGCATCACACGCGCATTGAACCCCTTGATTGTCACGCTAGAGTATGTAAGACCAGGCCTGAAATAGTGCTCAGAATTGGGAGTTCGAGATCGCTGGTGCCCCTTCTCATTCACGAAGTGTTTGATAGCATACCCATTATTCTCCCAATACATAACCAGATCTATATCGCTGTAGAACCGAGAGAAATCGCCTCCTTTCGCATACCGGGCCCATTTTGCGTCTTCCCCAATCTCCTCTTTTCTAATCTCCCAGAAGTAACGCATAAAGCACTCATCATCTGCACTAAAAAGCCCCCAGTAGATCTCTGCTGCATTTGGATGGAATCTATGGAGTTCCGCAAAGCATCTCCGCAATGTAGTCGAAGCCCAGTAGGAGAATGGAGATCGCGGGACAAATCGGAAACTGTCACCTAAGACGAGAAAGCACATAGGATAGGATTTTCCGCGAACAATCCTGTTCAAAGCGCTCTCGAAATTCTGCTGACGTCCCTTTTCCATACTTGTCAATCTAAAGAACACCGAATAAGAGGTTTTTGAGCTCTCGTTTAGAGGCTGGCTTAGAACTGTCGCTGCTGTCTCGACTACAGCGTCATCCAATATGCCGAAACCCAGATCAAGCAAAGACACCAACTGTGCTTCTCCAAGCATCAACTTCTCTCGTAACTCTTGGAAAGAAGGAAGATTCAGGAATGTACGAGAAGTCAAAGCTCCAATAAAGCCGTTTCCCCTGGTTAAGTCCATAGATCTCTCAAAGAATGCAGCATACAAATCACGCCTGGTCAGCGGATAGTTTTGATTAAGATAGCTTTTTCCCGACCCGGTGGTTTTCCCATACGGTGGATTCATCACCACCACATCGTACTTGCCCATCAATACATCCAGCAGACGCACTGCCTTGTCAGCCTCAGTGGCAAAGAGTTGGGCATTGAGGTCATGCTCGTCGAGCGCCTGGCGGGCAAAGGCGCGCAGGTCGTCCCGCAATTCCTGCAGGGTGTAGTGGGGCGTCCAGGCGGCAGCCCGCTCCTTGTCTGCCACTTCGGCGAGGCCCATCTGGCGCACCTGTGGCTCCATCCCCGGCAACTCACGTTGGCGGCGCGGGTCCAGTTCGCGGGTCACAGCGGCGTGGCCTGCCTTAACCAGCAGCTCACGCAGCCGCTCCTCCACGCGCAGCAGGCTGCCCACCTGGGCCACGTGGTCCAGGTCTTCCAGCGCCTGGGCAAAGGCCTTTTGCACGGCCTTGTCGTTGGCGTAGCGGGCCAGGAACTTTTCCTTGATGCCGCTATCGGGCAACGTGGCGTCGGCCACCACCAGGTTGACCTGCCGCACCTGGGCCTGGGGGTGCATGGTGCGCGCCTTCATGAACAGGCTTAACGCGGCCAGTTGCACGGCGCGCCGGTCAATGTCCACGCCGTAGAGGTTGTTTTGGAGGATCGCGCCAGGGATGTCGCGGTCGTCTATCTGGACGTGCCCCCAGTCGCGGGCGTCGCGGTACATCGCCTCGAACACCTCGCAGGCATAGTGGCCAAAGTGCATCGTCCCGCAGGCGGGGTCGAGCAGGCGAATCTGGGTGACGGGCTTTTCCTCGCGGCGCGGCGCGGCGTGGGGATTGTTGATCGGCGAGTCTGGGTCCAGTTGGAATTTCTCTTGCCCTTCCGTCCCCTTGTCTCCTTGTTTCCCTGTCTCCTTATCTACCGACAGCGGCTCGGGCACCAGGTAATCGCACTTCTCCCGCACGCGCGGCGAATCGGGGTGCATCTCCAGCCACAGCCGGCCCAGCGTGTTGTCCACCAGGAACTTGACCACCCAGCGCGGGGTGAAGAACTGGTTGATGACGGCGACGTCGTGAGGGGTCTGGGGCTTGCCGCGCTTGCGGATGGCGACCTTTTCCTCGGCGTTGTAGAACTGGTAGAGCCAGCCGATGATCTCGTCCTCTTTCCAGACCGCTTCGTCGAGTGCATTGAGCTTTTCGATGCAGGCCTTGAGCACGGCGTAGCGCGGCCAGACCAGGCTGTGGTCGTCGTCGGGGTCAAAGAGGTAGCCGATCAGTTCGTCGTTCACGCGGCGGCAGACGGCGGCCAGACAGGCGGGGAGGGCGTCGTCGGGGGCGCGGGCCTCCTGGGGGTGCTCGTCGCGGTAGTCGCGGTGGGCCAGGCTACGCCCGCCGTAGACGTCGCGGGTGGTGATGACTTCGTCAATGATCCTGCGCACCTCCAGGCATTTGAGGCCCACGAGCCGGTTGAGGAAGGTGAAGGCGGACTCGCGTACGTAGTCGGCGCTGGCCTGGGGGAGGGTGCGACCCTCCTTCATCCCGCGCCGAATGACGGCGACGATGCGGTGCCAGATCTCGCGGTCGGCGTCGGTGGTCAGGCGGTCGGGGGGTGAGTCGAGCGACCAGTCGCGGTCGGTGAAGAGGCCGTAGCGCTTGAGGGCGATGGCAAGTTCGTCCTCCAGCGTGTGGCGCAGGTCGAGGACGAGAGATTTGATGGCGGATTTGGTGTGTGGGTCCATAGGCCTCCGATGTGTGCAATGCCAACTACCCCACGCAAAGCATTGACCGCAACCCAATAACTCTCGCGGGCAACGCAAACCTTAGCTCTACATCGTCTCTACGCCACCGCTGCTCTATGGGTGGGTTGCGTGTGTGCAGAGTTGCGCCCTGAGTCTCTTGGCTATGCTCAGAGCGTGCCCGCCGAAGGACCACATTGGATTCGCAGTGGAGTAAGCGGCTAACGTTCCCGCTGTGGCCGAGGCTGCCGCCCCAGACGCCGTCCGCTGCCTCGTCCACCTGCGCCTCAATGGCTGTCATTCACCCCCGCCTTCAGCAGTTATAATGCACGATCAAGAAAATAGGTTCGGTGCTCACCGTAGCGCAGAGCGAGAACCAACTTCAAAATTCCTCATCACCCAATGCGAGAAACTCTTTCACCTCTTGTTCGTACAGATCGTGGTCAAATTGCACCTTATTCACATTAGTTATGTCATGCGTAAAGAGTTGCTGCAGCAGTTTAGTATATGCGTGTAATAAGATTTCCTGCCTGGAACGCAGCTGCTGAAGCGATTTTCTGCGTTCTTTCACCCAATCGAAGGACAAGATAAATGAGATCATATAGAACAATGGAGGTCTGGGAGGGTTGGGGCGTTGGTAATACAGTCTATATGGACAAGCCACCCGGAATCCAGCATCCATTCCAAAACTCCCAAACAGCTTCGGCAAAGTTAGCAAAAGAAACTCATGGTATTTGCTGTCTAGCAGTCGCCCCACGTCTTCGTACCTCTCCACAAACGCATTGTGAAACCAGTCATGTTTTCTCTTGTTTTCACGCACATGGCCCTTCAGTTGCTTGATTGCTTCTTTGTTCTCATTTGATCTATCCGCCCTGAAGGTGAGGAATATATCGAATCCTTGCTGATATGGCGGCTTTCCTAATTCGTCTACAAGAGTTACTATGGCGTCCAATGTTCTGGAGAATGGTGGGTCCCTCCTTGGAAAACACATGCCTGTGAAGTCTAAATTGTAGACATCAAATGGTAGTTCCGAGTAGAAGTCTTCACTTTTCGCCTCATTCCGGTCAAGCACCAAACTCCCGAAGTCCGCAAGGAATCCGCGAGTGCGCCCCAAATTCTCAGCAATCACAGCATATTGATCGGGGAAGTGCTCGCAGAACACAATGTCTGGATATCCCCGTCCATCGAACTCTACAAGTTTTTCTTTCCTAAATAGACGAACATCTATCGCTTCCTCAGCACACAGCGTGAAGTATCTCAGATATTCGCGTCCCTCGTCTCGCACTATCTCGCGCCGGCTTTGTGCAGCAGGCACCCAAGCATGCTTTCGCACAAATTGCTTTACTGGGCCGATGTAGTCCTGTTTGTGCTCACGCTGCTTCCTTTCTCGTAGGAGTCGGTCCTCGGTTGTCTCGTTTCTTTGATGGTTGGCCATGCCTAGCTCCCCACCAAGAGTCGGTAAAACTCTTCTCGAACCGCATCCCTAGACTCGGCAATTCCATTGGCTAGCTCGTACGCAACCAGAATTCTTTCAAAGAGTCTTCTAGCTGCTTTTGCCCGGGGGAACATAGGATGTCCTTCATAGATGACTATTCTGCCGTTATCCATGTCAACTTCAACAGGAACCGGGGATTCATCCTCGCACGATTCAATTTCAAACGATATACCCGATATAGTCTCAATGTCGGCAAGAACCTTCTCGCGAGCTTGCAGTTCCTCTTTCGTTCGCCTCGCCTTATTCCATTCATCCGACCGTCTGGAGATATCCGAGAATATGCCCGGCGCTTTGGTCTCTCTGTCACCTCCCAATCTCTTGTACACGACTTCTTGCAGCACGAGATAATGCGGATCTGTCTCTCTGAAACTGTTTCTGTCCACATTCAGAGCATCTTCCAGTCCTTCTTCCACGTATATCTCGCCCGAAAGCCCAGCCATTCTAGGCCCTTGTGCCTTCGGGTAGTTCAGCAGACTCTTATCATACATTCCAATGGCAACATTTCGTATTCTGACCAGAAGGCCCCGTAATTCTGGTGGCCAGATAGACTGCCGTTGGTGATAGATGTATCCTTTGAAGGCGAGTCGCTTGCCTTCCACCTCACTATCAAATTCTACAGTATATATCTCGTAGTCTTCTCCCTTGTTTCTGATCTCTGGAGAAGTGGGAAACAAAATGGGCTTCCTGAGTTCTAGACCATCAATTTTGACCGTGAAATCATAGTCCAACAAGGTTCGCTTAATATCAGGTATGACATCGTGTCCTTTTATTGGCCCGTTTTCAAGATAGGGCACAGGACAAATCACTCCAAGCTCCCATAGCAATCTGAGATGATCCGGAACCTCACGAACACTTATCCGTTTCTTGGTCAGCCAATCCACAAGATCTTCTAGCGCTTTTGGATCTCCTTCCCGAAACTTGTACCCCGGTATTTTGGTTTCAGGTCCACTCGTTTCTAATAGCCTAGTTCTGAAACCTGGTTCAATATCTTCGAGAATGATTTCGGTGTAGTGCGCGTCTGGATCTTCTGGCAAATCATCAAATAACTCATAGCTGCCTATCTTCTTTGCTTCTTCACTTCCCAAGGAGATTTCTCTAGCTTCGAGGGTAGCAAAGCCTGTGAAGTCAACGCGGGCTTCAAATTTGGTGCCACTGCCCCGCTGAGAGGAGATTATGGTAAATCGCCTGCAAATCTGAGCAACGGCTAATATGCCAATCCCTATCTTCCCGATTATGGGACGTCCTTTGTCAGTATACTGTCCTTCTTTTCGTTTGATGCTGCCTCCAATTTTTTCCATAATATCACGGAACTCCCCGGGACTCATTCCATGGCCATTATCTCGGCAAGTCATTGTACGGAAATACGGGAAACCTGTATTTATCACCACGCGTGTGGCGTCCGCATCAAAAGCATTGCTCACCAACTCTTTCAATGCATTGGCTGGGGTACGGTATATACCCAAGCTAATATCCGCTAGCACACTGACGGCAACATTGATCGGTATTCGTTCTGGCATCGTATCATTTCCTCCCTCAAGCCCTCTTTTTCCTGCGCCCAGCGAACTCCTTAGCTCTCGAGTATTCGGTAAACCCGTGACGAATCACGATGTTCTGTTCCCTAACCTGTTTCCTAAAAGTACGTATCTGGGCATCTGTCCAATTAGGATGAATATAGTAGTCCTGGCTTGTCTGTCCTGTCCTCCACGCTTGCGGATTGTAGCCATCAGACGCCTGATCCAGAGGGTGGTATCGACAATCCGCAATCTGGACACCCCATTCCACACACTTCTGCCGCTTTCTGTTTAACTCTTCATAACTCAGCTCAAAGTTATAGAGCATAAAAACGTAGATATGCTTAGGATTGTATCCTACACTCACCAACATGTCTATCTGGGCTTTTATCTGCTTATGTTGTTCATATTCGTGATCCCAGGCGATCCTAGGATATCGAAAACAAGCTTTCTTCAACAAGCAAGCTATGTCGTAAGTAAGTAATCGCCCATCAAAGCCAGACTGACTCTCACAAACAACAACTCTTCCGTTCACCCTAGTCGCCGCAATCTCCTCTAATATGCTCTCAATGCACGGGTTTGCCAATAGGTTGTTATCGTAGAATAAGACTCTATTCTTGCAAATCTCATCAGCTACTGATTCCTTGTAAGAGAACTGTGGTTCGATTTTCCACACCCCGCAAAACGGGCATCTCCGGGGACAGCCCCGTGATGTATGAATTATCTGGAAATCCGTATCAACCAAATCATGTGCTGGTGGGAAACGCTCGGCCTCTTTGTGTAGACCGATATACACTTCATCACAGCCCGATTTTCTGCAATGGTCAGGCATCAGGCTTGCATATACACCTCCTACGATGACTGGGGCTCCAGGAAACCTGCGTTTGTAGTAGTGCACGACGTCCCAAACATATTCGGACCAATAGGTAAACAGGGAGGTCACAAGTACCCTATCCGGTTCATAGTCGATCTCTCCACACCCTCGAACCAACTTGACCTCATCTCCTAAAGACCGATGGTAAGAGGCTAGTTTCAACAACCCGATTGGAAGAGATTGGCTATGGTTCTTGCTTTTCTTGTTAGTAGGGAACTCAGGTTCCACTAGAAGAATCTTGTTTGCCATCGCCTCTTCTTATTTTGGATCAGTTCCAATTCAATCTTGGAGGGAGTCCTCGCACGAATTCGTCTTGCCACAGTGAAGCGATTCTACCACAGCTTCCTCCTCCGTACTAAAATGAACACGGAACCTATTTCACCGATCGTGCGTCCGGCAGCGGAGTAGCGCAGGAACAGCGACTTGCCTAGTCAGCTTGGCAGGGAAATCCTCCTCGGCCAGGCGGTATGCATTTAACAAAAAGTGTCTGGTAGTGAGTCTTCCGTTCCAAGTTGAGATGATGATCCTGACGTTCAACATCCTCACCCTGCATCACAGGCCACACGGAACCCGATGTTTGCCGCATGCAAATCAGGCCCGACACCGTTGCGCCAGGCGCAGCAGGTCAGCAAAGGTCCCTCGTCATACGCCCCACCACGCACCGCCCACTCTCCTTCTGCGTCCTGGTCCTCGCGCCCATCGCCAGCATCGTACGGATAGGGTCGGTAGAGGCTGGAGGTCCACTCCCACACGTTACCGGCCATATCCGCCAACCCGTAGGGGCTGTCGCCGGCTGGCGAATAGCGGCCCACCGGGCTGGACTCTAGCCGCAGCGCACCGTGGGCATCCACGTTGCAGCGCTCCTCATCGAACTCGTCGCCCCAGGGATAGCGCCGCGCCTGGCCGGTCGCCGGGTCCCAGCAGGCGGCCTTCTCCCACTCCGCCTCGCCCGGCAGCCGGCAGCGGTAGCCGCTCACTTCGCTCAGCCAGCGGCAATAGGCCAGCACGTCGGGCCAGGTGACCAGGACGACGGGATGCTCCTCCAGCCCTCGCGGATGGGTACGTGTCCGGCGCTCCCAGTTGTAGTGTTGGGCGAAGCGCATGGGGCTGTAGGGCACGGGATAGTCGGGGTT
>Ga0307379_10011407_pt1 | contig 11660 bp, 8 predicted proteins | sample UN2MG_FD_202237 | JGI IMG/M metagenome (GOLD analysis project Ga0307379, IMG submission 202237) | Soil microbial communities from Risofladan, Vaasa, Finland - UN-2 | ecosystem: Environmental > Terrestrial > Soil > Coastal area > Acid sulfate soil | place: Finland: Risofladan, Vaasa | collected... | reverse complement strand
TTTTAAGCCAATCAGGAATGAGCCATGCCCTGAACCGTTTGCGGTCCCTGCTGGATGATCCGATTTTGATGCGGACGGAACAGGGGATGATGCCGACCCCACGGGCCCTGGAAATGGAGGTGCCGGTCAGAGAGATGCTCAACCGGATTAATCGCACCCTTTATAACCAACAGCCTTTTGACCCCTTGACCTCCGACAGAAGGTTTGTTCTGTATTGTACCGAATATTTTGAATGCCTGATGATGCCGAAACTCATGGCGCACCTGGAGAAAGTTGCGCCCCATTGCAGCATCGCAGCTGAAATACTGACGCATGAACTGCCAGAGTCCAAACTCACCACCGGCGATGTCGATTTTGTCATCGGCGTAGAAAGCCTTATGGATATCCCAAAAAATCTGAAGAGTCGGAATTGGATTCAGGACTCATTGGTATGCCTTGTTCGGGAAAAAAACAAAAAGATCGGACCCTCTGTTTCCCTCGAACAATTTGCTGAAGCACCCCATATTTTACTTTCCATATTGGGCTCGCCATTTAAATTTGGAATTTTGGGCAACTGGCTTAAAAAACAAAATGTTCAGAGAAAATACAGCGTTACCACCGCAGCTTTTTTACCCGCTGCCCTGATTCTGGCCGAGACCGATTATATCATGACACTGCCTCGCCGCATGGCAACCAAACTGTCCGAGATCCTGCCCTTAAGGCTGGTGGAGCTTCCGAATAATCCCCCGGATTTTCGACTCAATCTGATCTGGCATCCCCTGTATGAAAAAGATCCTGCACACATTTGGTTCAAATGGCAACTGCTGAGTCTGTAGAATTCATTGAACAATTGACCGGTGGTTTTATTGACGCTCAAATTCGATGAACAGCGGGCATACATATCCGACTTCAGAGCGGCCGGCCTTTTTAGGATTAAAATGCCGTGTCTCCTGAGGAGGCAAGAATAATGGATTTGAGACTAAAGAAGAATTATTTTTTATTTAATTTTCGAGCATATCAGGAAAATTCCGCAAAGATCTCCTGTTCAACCTGGAAAACATAGGCGATCAAAGCTGCCCGAATCCACATGCCGTTTCGCTCCTGCCGCCAGTAGGCGGCCCGCGGATCATTATCCACTTCCACTTCTATTTCATATCGCCGGGGAAGTGGGTGCATGATGGTACAATTCGGTTGAATGATGGACAGGTGTTCTTTCTTGAAATGGAACTCAGGATAGGTGTCGGCTTCGCCGGACGGGTCGTCAGAATACTCTTTCTGAATTCTGGTCATGTAAATGGCGTCCACCAGCGGCATAACGCTTTCGAAATCATCGGTTTCATAATAGGGAATGCCGTGCTTCTCCAAAAATTTTTTAATGTCGTCTTTCATTCTGAATACATCCGGTGAAACAAAGTACAGGCTTACGTCATTATAATTTTTCATCAGATAACTCAGGGAACGGACGGTTCTTCCGCGCTTTAAATCACCGACCATAGCAATCTTTTTGCCGTCCAAACCGCCGATGTGTTGAAATGATCTTTCAAGCGTATAAATATCCAACAGCGCTTGGGTCGGATGTTGATCCGGTCCCGAGCCCCCGTTTAAAATGGGAACGGGACGATCGGTTTGATTCAGGACCCACGCGGTTTTTTCGGCAAACCCGGCTTCCGGATGCCTGGAAATTATCAAATCGACATAACTGGCAAATGTGCGAATGGTATCTTCCGACGATTCTCCTTTGACCTCGGAACTTGTTGACGTTCCCCGACTTTCGGAAACGCTCAGCCCCAGAATATAACATGCATTTTGGAAAGATAGAAAGGTCCGTGTTGAGGGTTGAACAAAATACAGCATGGCCCGTTTATGGGGCAAAAGATGTCTGAGTTTTTCCTGGCCCATTTTCGTTTGGGCCAATAACCGGATCATGTCTGCGATCTTACACAAATAGTCCATGAACGGTCTGTCAAACTGTTGGGCAAAAATCACATCAAACAATCTGCCGTTTAACTTGAAAAAATCTAATTTTTCATCAATATCTTTATTGTAGAACTCATCCCACCCTGGGTATGTTTGACGAGTTTGTTCTACCGATCCATTCATTTTATTCACCTCGAGGGATAGGTTGGAATTAAGTGCTGTATCTGCTCTCCCTTTTTGAGCAAGACAGGCGCTGCATGGAAAAAGCATGGATCTGCTTTTCAACCTCAATTTATGGCAAAAATCCGTTATGTGTCAAGTCGAAATGGCCGCTTCAAGTGTCGCACCCCAAATTACAATCAGGGCGGTAAAAAGCAACCGACGATCTGATCTGACCGATGAGATCTCGAGCCGAGTGTTCTGCAAATTTCCAATCGTGGCACCCTTCCAAAGGCTTTAGAATCTGACTTACTAAAGAGTTCATTAAGTGTTCGATATCGAGCAAACGCCCTTCATTGACGCTGGGCCGAGGCGGGCTGGAGATGGCAGCGACAATTACGAAACCTGCGACTAGTCGCGCTTGAACTTGCTATAGTCCGGCCTGAGGTAGCGGCTTTCATCTCCGCCATTGATGGCCGACAGGGCCTCGACCTTCAAGGGCAGACCGAACAGCTGAATGAATCCGTGAGCATCCTGTTGATTGTACACATCTTCTTCTCCGAATGATGCATAATCTTCACGGTACAGACTGTAGGGACTTTTTCGTCCTGCAATGATGACATTCCCCTTGTACAGCTTCAGGCGGACGGTGCCCGAGACTCTCTCCTGAGTGATCTTGACAAAGGCGTCCAGTGCCTCCCGGAGCCGCATGAACCACATGCCGTTGTAGACCAATTCAGCATATTTGACCGCTACGAAATCTTTATAGTGCATCGTGTTTTTATCGAGGCACATGCTTTCGAGGGCTTGATGGGCCCGCAGCACAATTGTTCCGGCAGGCGTTTCATATACGCCGCGGCTTTTCATTCCCACCAATCTGTTTTCGACCATATCCACCCGCCCGATACCGTGAGCCCCGGCTATTTTGTTCAATCGGGTGAACAGTTCCACCGCTGTCAGCATTTCGCCGTTCAAGCTGACCGGGTTTCCCTTTTCAAAGTCGATATCGATATAAGCGGCTTTGTCCGGTGCATCCTCTGGACTGACGGTCAATCTGAACAGACCCTTTTCCGGTTCATTCCAGGGATTTTCCAGGGGTCCGCCTTCATGGGACAGGTGAAAAATATTCCGATCCCGGCTGTAAATATCCTTTTCCGTCTGGGACAGAGGGATGTTGTATTTGACGGCGTACTTTATAGCGTCCTCACGACTGCGAATATCCCACTCGCGCCATGGCGCAATGACCTTAAGCTTTGGGTTGAGCGCCATCACCGTGAGTTCAAAACGAACCTGGTCATTGCCCTTGCCGGTGCAGCCGTGTGAAACCGCATCCGCACCTTCGGCTTCGGCAATTTCAACCAGTGTTTTCCCCATTAGCGGTCGAGCAATGGAGGTCCCCAACATATATTCACGTTCATAGACCGCGCCGGCCTGCAGCGTGGGGAAGACATACTCTTTGAGAAATTGTTCACGCAGGTCCCGCACAATCAGCTTGCTGGCGCCTGAGGCCAGGGCCTTTTCTTCGAGACCCTCCAGTTCTTCTTCCTGGCCCAGGTCTGCCGTAAAACAGATCACTTCACAGTCATGGTAATTATTCTTTAGCCAAGGAACAATTATCGATGTGTCCAGCCCGCCACTGTAGGCGAGAACGACCTTGTTTACCCTATCTTTTGCCATTTTCAATCTCCTTTCAAAAAACAAAAACCCCGACTTTTGCCGGGGTTTTTATTTTTTCACTGAATTTTATGTTACAAGGTCAGATTCAACGCATAAAACACCCGGACGACTGTCGGATACGGCGTCGTCGGTTGCGGATACGGATGCGAGTATTGGGTGAATCTAAAACCATAGTGTATGACTTTCCGAGTTTTGTATTGGACATATGGCAAAAAACCGCTGGTCTGTCAAGTTCAAAATGACTTTTATGCGCTGATTTCAGCCGGATCGACGATTTTTATTCGACAATGCCTCAGATTGCATAATTTCACCCATAACCAAAGAGCATGTTTTATGCGCTATTTTGGGAAAGGGCACTGAACTCTTTGAGTGCCGCCAGGGCCAAATGGGCAAAAAATAAAGCCTTGCTTGGGGGCTTTTCGGATGCTACAGGTCAAAAGAGAAAAGAAGTCGGTGGGTTGCCCGGGTTCCAGGCATGGCAGTTTTTCAGATAACAATTCCCGGCCGATTCCACCCCGGCAGATTGGAGATACAAAATTTGACGGCTTCGTAAAAAGTCTTTTGTGAGCGACATCGAGCAATTTTGGAGAAAGATTCATGACGCGTCTGGCGTTAAAAATTGCAAGCTGTTTGAGGGCGTTAGCCCGAGTTCTTGCAATTTAGCCAGGCGAATCCTGAATCCCAAAATTGCTTGCGGAGCGAGCAAAATCAGACTTTTTACGAGTTCATCAAAAATTTAATTCTTTTAAAAATGTGACCCATTAAAACAGGATATGACGTTGCAGACCATTCAAACCACCCAACTCGACATTCCGCCGGGGATGATTCACCTCGGCATCGGTCAGCCCGATCCGTCACTGCTGCCCCTGGCTTTGATGAAAAATGCCGCCGAACATCGCCTGAGCCATGACGACGTGTCCCTTCTGGCATACGGTGCGGAATCGGGGGACGGGTATTTTCGACTCGCACTGGCCCGGTTTCTGACTGAACACTATCATAAACCCGTTGATGCCGACGATCTCTTTGTCACAGCCGGGGCCTCCCAGGGACTCGATTTGATCTGCACCCTTTTCACCAAACCCGGTGAAACCATTTTTGTGGAAGAGCCGAGCTATTTTTTGGCTCTTAAGATCTTTAGAGACCATGGACTGAACATCATCGGCCTGCCCATGGATGAAGACGGCTTGATCGTCGAGGCGTTGGAAGAAAATCTGACACAACACAATCCGGCGTTCCTTTATACCATCCCAACGTTTCACAACCCGTCCAGTATCACCCTTTCCGCTGCCCGCCGGGAACGGCTGGTTGAGATGAGCCAAGAGCACAATTTATTAATTGTTGCCGATGAGGTGTATCATTTACTGGCCTATGACACTGCCCCTCCGCAACCGCTGGCCAACTACACCGATGGGGGGATGATCTTTTCAATCGGGTCATTTTCTAAAATCCTTGCCCCTGGCTTACGACTGGGCTGGATTCAGGCGAATCAAGCTTTGCGCCACCGGCTGGTCAAAAGCGGCTTGCTCCAAAGCGGCGGCGGATTGAACCCCTTTACTTCCAAACTGGTTCAAAGTGCCCTGGAGCTGGGTCTGCAGCTCGACCATCTGATCAAGCTGAAAACGGTGTATGGTCAACGGATGGTCTTTTTAAGCGCCGCTTTGCGGCGGCATCTTGGAAGTTCTGCCAGCTTCAGCGAGCCGAACGGCGGTTTTTTCATCTGGCTGCGTCTGCCCGAACAGACAGATGCTGAAGCATTTCTATCAGAAGCCCGTCAGCACAATGTTGGTTTTCAACCGGGCGTAAGATTTTCAAGCCGGCAGAGTCTCAAGAATTATGTCCGTCTGTGCTTTTCCTTTTATGACACACCGGAATTAGAGGCCGCTGCCCGTCGTCTGGCTGATGTTCTCAGGAACCATCGATAATCGCTCAATTTAGGTTACAGGAACTTCAAAAGACACGATAAGTTTTTTCAATATTTCGTAGACACGGATCAGGCTTTTCAAACTTACCCATTCATCCACTGCGTGTGCGCCATGACCGATGGGGCCAAACAAAACGGAAGGGATCCCCGCCTGCCCGCATAGCGCTGAGTCTGACCAGAAGGAGAGTCCGACAAGTTTCGAGTGCGGGGAAGCGTCTTGCAGACACGTTAATATTTTTGCCGCCTTTGAAACTTTATACGGCGGTCTTACAAAAATTTCTCGTCCCTTCACATGATGATCTCCCGGAAAACTTTTCACCGACTGGATAACGCGCTCCAGTTCCAAATCGACCCGGGTTTGAGATTCTCCTGGAAGGGTCCGTCTCTCCCATTGAAGTCGTGATCTTCTGGGAATCACACTCAAAGCAGTCCCGCCGGCAATGATACTTGCGTGAAGCGTTGCATGCCCCAGCAAAGGATCTGCCTCGCTGTTGAGCAGCTCAGATTGGATGTCGTTCAGTTCCGCCAGCGCGGATCTTAACGGCAGAATAGCATCAACACCTTCGGAAGGTCGACTTCCGTGAGCCGCCTTGCCGAACACTTCTATTTCATACCAGGATACGCCTTTATGACTCACGCCAATGTCCAGTTCGGTGGGTTCCAGAAATATGCCGCCAAAAGGGAGGGGAAAAAACTCCGGAAGCCATCGTTTAACCAAATACTCCATTCCGGCACTTCTATCTTCCTCGTCGACCACAAAAGTGAACAGAACGGATATGGGCGGCGAGTGACGGGTGAAATACTCTGCAAGCAACAACATAACGGCAATACTCCCCTTCATATCGTAAGTGCCGCGGCCGTAAAGCTTGTCACCCTCGTGCCTTAAGTTGAAAGGCGCATCCATACCTTCCACGCCGACGGTGTCGAGATGACCGTTCAACAAAAGTGTATCGTTGGGGTTGATTCCCGGTATGATGGCGACAACATTGGCCCTATGGGAATCTGTCGGTTGGATTTCCGGATCTAACCCGAGTTTAGTGAGATACCGCGCAACGAATCCGGAGATTTCTTTTTCTCCGGGTCCGCCTGAAAGCGTTGCATTGACGGAATTTATCTTAACCAGCTCTCTCAGAAGACCGATGATTCGATTTTTCATGCATTTTTTCCCAGAATTATATGCTAAACGCCAGTTGAGCCAAAAGAAATTCCTCTCAACCCATTGATGGGTTTTCCTATAATTAAAATCTTTCTTGACCCCTCCCCGCGCATCTGGCATTTCTGTCTGCCACGATGTTTGGGTCAAAATAGATCAGAGAAAAAAGGTTCGAGTGATTTTTTCATACTAAAAAGTAATCTGAGGCATGTCAATCAAAGTTCGTTACCGTTTATCAAGATTCCGTGCCGTAAGACTTTTTGATGAAAAAATTGGCCGATATGGAAGAAAATTGAAAACGGCCTCAGCCGTAACAGGAGTTCAAACATATGAAACAAAACTACAAAGGCATAATATTTGACATTAACGGCGTTCTTGAATTTCAGGGCCGGGTTTATCCGGGCGCCGTGGAACTCATTAATTTTTTGCGGCAAAAAGGGATCGTCATCAGAATATTGTCCAACAGCACCTTGAAAAGCAGAAAATATTGTGCCGAACAACTGAATCAGATGGGCTTTAATATTCGTGAAACCGAGGTGATTACCGCCGCATATGCGACGGCTAAATACCTTGAGACCTTAAATCCGCGATCATGTTGGATAATGCTAAAAAGAACCGGATTGGAAGAATTCAGACACTTTTGTCATGATGTTGAGGATCCGGAGTATATTGTCCTGGGAGATTATCGCGATGGGTTCAACTTCCATAACATGAACGCGGCACTAAAACTCCTGCAAAGGGGTTCAAAATTCATCGTAATGATATCACAAATCGTTGATAACAGTATGGGAGAGGTGGAACTTACCGTGGGTGCCTATGGAAAAATGCTGGCGGAAGCCGCAAATGTAAAAGCAACGTATATCGGGAAACCCAACAAACTCATTTTTGAAATGACCCTCAAGACGATGGATGTCGAAAGGAATGCAGTTTTAATGGTGGGCGATCGGGTTTCCAGTGATATACGGGGCGCAAAAAATGCCGGGATAAAATCGGTTTTGGTAAAAACAGGTGAATTTAAAGAAAGTGATTTAGCCGGTGATGTTCAACCGGACTATATTGTCGATTCTATTAATGAAATTAAGAATTTATTCTAAGTTGAACCGGTCCGGGATGTGAAGTTTATCGCATCAACCTTCACGGTGTGATGGTCAAGAGTCGCCCGCCGTGGCAGCCTATCGGAACGGATGGAAACCAATTGACAGCTGCTTTCAATTCATTTTAAGCTTGTCCATAACAAATGATATAACGGTAATTCCTTTTAAGCATTGACGCATAGACAGTCGCCAGCTATATTTTTATATGGAAAAAGTAAACACTTATAATATTTCTCCCTGTTTGTTTACGATCAATTAGGGTAACAGGACCCTTTAACAGTCTATAGGTAATTGGCAATGGAATATATTGAACCGCCGCCGGCTCCAAAATCCGAAGAGACAAAACGCAAGGAAAAGTTCCTGAAATCTCGCCTAAACGACAAAGACGAGCGCCAAATTGTCATCAAGAAAGCTCAAATTAGGGACGTAGAAGAAATCCTTGAATTGATTAACGCCTTTGCGGCAATGAATTTAATGCTTCCTCGAGGTCCCCAATACCTGTATGAAAATATCAGGGATTTTGTCATCGCCTGTGACAACAACGTTCCGGTTTACAGCATAATGGAAACCAGAGAAGTATTGCATCTTCTTGTGGCCTGCGGAAGCCTGCATGTGCTTTGGGAAGATATTGCCGAGATCAGGGCGCTCGCGATTCATCCGGACTACCAGCACTTGGGGCTGGGAAGCAAATTAATCGAAACCATGAAAGATGAGGCCAAACAACTGGGCATACATCGTTTGTACACGTTCACATTGACCGAAGATTTCTTCAAAAGGTTTGGATTCAGACGGCAAGACAGATCGGAACTTCCGCCCAAGGTATGGGGCGAATGCAGCCGCTGCCCGAAATATTTCCATTGTGATGAAATCGGAATGGTTCTGGACCTCTAGCCCCTGTGAGGATGACCGGACCGCCTCCCCCAGGCGGATTTCCGCTGGGGTGTGTTCCAACCACAATTGAGTTTGATGGACCGATGAACACAGGAGAAGGCATGAAGCGCGTTCAACAATTCGCCTTTTCCCGTATCAGTGGGTTTTATAGTATTCCTGAAGGCACTGATATTTAAATGGTTTTTTTCTTTGGGCTTTTAGACCCCGTACAATCGCTTCGGCGGCGGAAAGGGTGGTAATGAATGGAACGCGGTACTTAATCGCCGTCCAGCCAATAGGAGATTCATCCTTGCGGGATCGCTGCCCTAAAGGGGTTTTAATAATTAGATCGATGTTGTGGTTTTTGATGTAATCGACGACATTGGGACGTCCCTCGCTGACTTTCAATACCGTCTCCACCGGAATGTCCCGGCCGGCGATATACTCCGCCGTCCCTCGGGTGGCAACCAATTTATAGCCCAATTTATACAAGCTTTCGGCAATGGGAAACATACGGGCTTTATCGTTGTCATTCACGCTGACAAATATAGTACCTGACGTTGGAATGGTAATGCCGGTGGCTTGAAAGGCTTTAAACACCGCCTCTCCAAAAGTCGTAGCAATCCCCATGACCTCTCCGGTGGAACGCATTTCCGGCCGCAGATAAATATCGGCTTTTTCAAAGCGGTCGAATGGGAATACCGATTCCTTAACGGCAACGTACGGCAATCGATCTTTAAAGGTGTACCCGATCTGGTCCAATCGTTTGCCGGACATCACTTCTGCGGCGATTTTGGCGATGGGAATTCCGGATGCTTTGCTGACGAAAGGCACCGTTCGCGATGCTCGGGGATTCACTTCGATCACATTAAGTGTATCATACATAATCGCAAACTGAATGTTGATCAGGCCTTGGACATGGAGTGCTTCGGCAAGCATACGGGTATATTCTTTGATGTCTTCATGCTGATCCCGGCTCAGCAAAAAAGGCGGTAATACGGCCATGCTGTCCCCTGAGTGTACGCCGGCCTCTTCGATATGCTGCATGACACCACAAATCTCTGTTCGCTCACCGTCGGAAATGGCATCCACGTCAAACTCAAAAGCGTCTTCCAAAAAGCGATCCAGAAGCACCGGATGTTCCTCTGAGGCAGTGACAGCATACTGCATATAATGTTCCAACGATTTAAGATCATAAACAATCTCCATCGCCCGTCCGCCCAGGACGTAGGAAGGTCTTACCATCAACGGAAATCCGATTCTCTGACCGATTTCAATGGCATCCTCTATGGAGACGGCCGTTCCGTATTGGGGGTGGGGAATATCCAGGGAGTCCAGCAGGGCGCCGAACCGGTCGCGATCTTCGGCCAGATCGATGGAATCTGGTGAGGTTCCCCATATGGGCACGCCTGCCTGTTCCAGGTCGATGGCCAACTTCAGCGGTGTCTGGCCGCCAAATTGAATAATGACACCATCCGGTTTTTCCAGCTCAATCACATTCAATACATCTTCATAGGTAAGCGGCTCGAAATACAGCTTGTCGGCCACGTCATAATCCGTGCTCACCGTTTCCGGATTGCAGTTGATCATGATGGCTTCGATTCCCAGATCTTTTAAGGCAAGAATGCCGTGCACACAGCAGTAATCGAATTCAATTCCCTGGCCGATTCGGTTGGGACCGCCGCCTAAAATAATCACTTTCTTCCGGTTTGAAGGGATGGATTCGTTTTCCGGGTCGTAGGTGGAATAAAAATAGGTGGTAAAGGACTCAAACTCGGCGGCACAGGTGTCCACAATTTTAAAAGACGGCAATATTCCATTTTCTTTGCGCAGGCTCCGGATTTCCTTTTCCGGTTTGCCGGTCAACCCGGCGATGTGCTTGTCGGAGAATCCAAGGCGTTTTGCGCTTCGGAGGGTTTCCGGTGTGAGCGTGCGCCGTTGTTTGAATTCCTCGGCAATGTGAGTCTCGAACTCCACAAGTTGCTGGAGATTTTTCAGAAACCATACGTCAATACGGGTAATCTTGGATATTTCTTCGGGAGAAATACCGCTGGTGAGGGCCTGCCAAATTTTCAGGATGCGATCCGGCGTTCCCCATCTGAGATCATCCAGCAAGACTTCACCAGACATTCGGCTGACGGAATCGTTGCCATTGGCATGGAAACCGGACCAGCCGTTTTCAAGGGACCGCAGGGTTTTGTTCAGCGCTTCCTTGAAGGTTCTGCCGATTCCCATGGCTTCGCCAACCGATTTCATCTGAGAGCTCAACCGAACGTCGTTCCCGGGAAATTTTTCAAAATCCCATCGGGGGACCTTGACGACAACATAATCAATAGCCGGCTCAAAGCATGCCGGAGTTTTTCGGGTAATATCGTTGGGGATTTCGTGAAGATAATAGCCCACAGCAAGTTTGGCGGCAATCTTGGCAATGGGAAAACCGGTGGCTTTGGATGCCAGCGCCGAACTGCGTGAGACCCTGGGATTCATTTCAATGACCACCATCTCGCCGTTTTCCGGATTCAAGGCAAACTGGATGTTGGCCCCTCCGGTTTCGACGCCGATCTTGGCCACAATTTTCTTGGCCGCATCCCGCATGGCCTGAAATTCGACGTCCGTTAAGGTTTGGGCGGGCGCTACAGTAATACTGTCGCCCGTGTGGATCCCCATGGGGTCGAAGTTTTCGATGGAACACACCACCACGAAATTGTCCGCCGCATCCCGCATCACTTCCAGCTCGTATTCCTTCCACCCGAGCACGGACGCCTCGATTAATATCTCGGTGACCGGGCTGGCGCTCAATCCCCACTGGACCGCCCGGCTGAACTCCTCTCTGTTATAAACGACACTCCCGCCAATACCGCCAAGGGTAAATGAAGGGCGAATGATGAGC
>Ga0307379_10011404_pt1 | contig 11661 bp, 9 predicted proteins | sample UN2MG_FD_202237 | JGI IMG/M metagenome (GOLD analysis project Ga0307379, IMG submission 202237) | Soil microbial communities from Risofladan, Vaasa, Finland - UN-2 | ecosystem: Environmental > Terrestrial > Soil > Coastal area > Acid sulfate soil | place: Finland: Risofladan, Vaasa | collected... | reverse complement strand
GCGCGGAGGGGCCAGCCAGCGCCGGGCCAGGCGGCCCCGGCCGGCCGTCTGTTCGTCGGCTACGACGACGGTGCCCTCAGGCGCTCCTTGCGCCGCCAGGTCCTTCGCCACGTCGTTGGTCGAGCCGGTGCACGGCAGGACCACCAGTTCCCGTCCGAAGACCTGGGTGGTCAGGGCGGACTCAATGGCGGGAGCATCTAGTAGGTCGTAGCCCATATATCTACCGATGTCGCAAGATGCAAGATATAGGATGCATGGTACAGAAAAGGGCGCAATGATTTTCCTGCCCCGTGCAGGCTGATGCGGCTAATCGAGCAGCATAGCACCAGTATACACTGTGATCCTTATTCTGCAACGAGGCTGTCGCAGCAAGTACACTATCCGGCCTCAAGCGCGGAGGGCGGCTACCGGGCGAGACAGGTTTTCAAGTTGCGCATGCGGACAATCCATGCTATACTATTTTTTGCCACAGGCCTGCGATAGAGGATTTGCGCCGACGGAAGGAGAGGAGAAAGATGGGGGACCCCAGGCACATCGGCAAGTACAAGATCCTCGAAGAGATCGGGCGGGGCGCCTTTGCCACCGTCTACAAGGCGCACGATCCTACGCTAGACCGCTTCATCGCGCTCAAGGTGTTGCATCCCCATTGGGCCGCCACCCCCGATTTCGTGGCCCGCTTCCGGCACGAGGCACGTGCCTCCGCTCAGCTGCGCCATCCCCATATCGTCACCGTCTATGAGGCAGACGAGGCTGACGGCCAACTATACATCGCTATGGAGTACCTGCCCGGCCGCACCTTGAGGGCATTGCTGGAGGACGAAGGATCGCTACCCTTGGAGCGAGTGCTGCCCATCCTGGAGCAGATTGCCGGCGCGTTGGACTGCGCCCACGGGCGGAGTGTGGTCCACCGGGACGTCAAGCCCGCCAACATCATGGTTGAAGAGACCACACAGGGCATCCAGGCGACTCTGACGGACTTTGGACTGGTGAAGGCGATGGAGGGGAGCTCTGCGCTCACCTCTTGCGGGACGCTCCTGGGCTCGCCGGAATACATGGCTCCCGAGCAGGCTGACCCGCAGCGGGCCGCCAAGGTTGGCCCTGCTGCCGACCGATACGCTCTGGGTGTGGTGGCCTACCGGATGCTCACCGGGCAGGTGCCGTTCCCTGGCGATACTCCCGCCACGCTCAATGCACATCTCAATCTGGATCCGCCTGACCCCAGGGACATCTGCCAGGACCTGCCGCGCGCGGTGGCCGATGCGCTGCTCCGGATGTTGGCCAAACGCCCTGCCGACCGCTTTGCCTCTGCCAGCGCTTTCGTAGCCCGGCTGCGGAAAGTCCAGCAGGAGGAACAGCAGGAATACCAGTCGCCCCAAGCACGTGCCCACTACGCTGATCCTTACACCCCATATGAAGTGGGACTGGGTGAGTTGCGCAAACGACTGGGACCGGATCATCCTCGCTACCCCGAGGTCCTTGTCTATCAAGTGCGGTTGATCGAGAACATTGATCAGACCCGAGAGTTTGGTGATACTGAAACGCGTAGAGCTGAACGTGCAGAAATCGTTAAGCGGTTGGATGCAATCTCACTATCTACACTGAAAGTACCGTTCAGTGACCTGTGCCGCCCAGTCGAACCACCTGGGAAGGGCAAATGGCCTCCTTTGGATGAGAAACCAGCTCCGCTGCCTCTTGTGCACATGTTCGAACCATTGCGACCATTTAACTCCCTCCTCATAAACAAGTTCCGGCTAGACGGAATTGCAGTAGCATTGCTGTCTTGGGTTACTTTCCTTTTGCTATACGCTGGAGGCATCTGGGCCTTCAGGAGAATAATGAACACACCCTATCCGCAGAGGTTCGTGGATCTGCTGGTTGTTGCACCGGGGTCTGCGTTCTACTATCCGGATTGGAACGCCATGACGTTTGACGTCGTGCTCAATCCAGCCTTGGTAGCGTTGGCCAGCACCTTCCCCCTTCTCATGGCTAAGCGACTGACCCTGCTATTACGCTCCAATCTCCTACAGCCAAGCAGCGGCTCTAGAGGCCAACTCCTGGAGCTTTCACCTTGGGCAATCTTGGGTTCCTCGCTGCTGTTTGCCATCGTAACAGTCGCCGGGAGTTGGTTCAGCCGCTATCAGTTCTACTTTGATGATCCGCTTGCGTTCAGGCTCTACGTCCTCTTTCTCGTGGGGCTCAGTACGTACGTCAGGTGGTCGCTACTGATCGTGGCACTGCAAACTACCATTTGGGTCTTCAGATGCGAGTTCAGGCCCAACAAGGAATTGCTCAGCCGGGGTGGGGAAGCCAAGGTTCATCCGCTAGGAGAACTAGGTATTCTGCTCTTTCTGGTTTTTCACTCGCTCATCGCCTATGCAGTGGCGACAATCGGGACATCCGTGGTGAAAGGGGTACTCACTGCAGCCGACGCTCTGTTCTGGGAAGCAGTTGCACACCTATTGCTCTCACTGCTCGGTTGTGGACTCGCGTTTGTAGGGCTAGTCCACCGGCCATGCTATGCATTGCAGCGACTGCAAGACGATTTCATCAGGAATGAGATTGCTCAGATCGTAAGCCCTCTTGAGCAACGGATACCCTTCAGTGCCGCCGAGAGGATTCCCATGTTTCCAGTTCTCAGGAGTGCTCAACGCCAGGCCTACCTATTGGTTCCCTTTCTCTTATTCACTTCAGCCCCTTTGTTGCTTCTGATCATAGGAATCGTCATATGAGTCAGCACAATGGCGTATAAGTCTGAAAGGAGGAGTGTCTTGATGAGTCATAGGAGGGTAATCGCTCTAGCCTTCTTGTCCCTCGTCGTCGTGCTAACCGGTTGTGACAGAGACGGTTCAACCCCCACACCAGAGGCGACATCAACGCCAATGCCTGTGCAGAAGCCGACCGCCTCCCACACCACACCCCAGGAAGCTTTCGATGCTGCCGAGGAGTGTGCCGGCAAGTGGGAGAGCGAGCAGGAATCAGGTGACTTGGATTGTGCAACCCGCTACTACCAAATGGCGATTGACTTGACCGATGACGAGAACCAGCGGTCCTACTACCAGTTCAGGCTTGACAGGATAGTCTGGAGCAGCGGGCAGAGGGAGCCGCGTGTAAGAGAGAGGATCCTGGATTTTGTCCGCGTGAACCTTGACAATAAAGAGGCAGCCGACTTCATGTTCCAAGAAGTCTTGCCGATGCCGCAACCAGCCAACATCGGAGAGAGATTCGTGATCTACGAAGACGAGTGGAACGCCTCACATCTCGTCGCTGCCCATCCTGATGCGTATGTTGATGTGAGCGAGACCTCTTTACCAGGAAACGTTTATGAAGGGCTCAAATCGCTTCAGATTGAATGGAGTAACAAGCTTACGGATACCTGGGGGAGCCTGATAGTTGGCTTTGACCCTCACATAGATGACATAGACCGGGCCCGGGCTAGTGAGATGCTCTCCCTCGTGCTCGACTATGCCTCCATGAACGAATACCGGCTGGAGTTTGCAGTCAAAGCTGATCCCGGAGTACTGAAATCAGAGCCGTTTATGCGAGTGAAAATCCAGGATCAGAATCCGATAGTTCGTGAATCGCTGGGCAACCAGTTAGTGTGCCACATACGGCTTACAGACGAATGGGCGGTCTATAGCATTCCCTTGGGAGAATTCATCACTGATCTATGGATCATCCAATTCTATGCAGATAATAGCCTGGAGATATTCGACAGGCGCCCCTCGCTTGCATTCGATTGGAGCCGCATAAAGCAGATCAACTTCGATATTCCCTTCCGTGCAGCGGGCAGTGGCACAATTCTATTGGACGATGTCCGTCTTGTGAGAGCCGATTCGGCTGATACCTTTGGTGAACTGCAATCTGTCACGACGACTTGTGTATGCCTCCCAGAGTTCTCGCTGGACAACCCTGCCTGTAAGGTCAGCCAATCAGCGCCCCCGTGACCTGTTACCCCTTACGTTGAGAGTGGAACGAATAGCTGAGTAAAGCGCCGAGATATAGGAAATCATCTGCCAACCAAGGAGGATGAGCAAACCGAAGGGAAATCCATGTGGTGAAACGAGCAAGACTGTGGCAAGCCCGATCGTGATGGTGAAACTGCCAGCCACAAGCTCCTCTCGGACACTGGCTATTGCTGACGCCCAAGAGCTGAGACTGATTGACTTGGGAGTGCGATGAAATGGAACCTCGCGTCTTGTAAAGGCTCTTAGAAAGGCCAGTCCCCTAGTAACGCATAGAGCTAAGAGTGTGCTGAAAGCGGACAGGGAATCCCCCCAGGGAAACCCCATGTGTATCTTGAATGCCAGCACAGTGATCATTCCCGTCAGGATCAGGAAATATGAGAAAATGGCTATGGACGTCGTTAGGGGAGAAAAGACAGCGGTGAAGCGTTGGGGAGAGTATACGATTAAGGCAGCTGCTACTGTGAGAAACAAAGTCGACGTCAACATAAGCAGAGCGCCAAACGACATGCTTCCACCAATGAGATAGTCCCACCGTTGGACAACGGATAGCCCAGTCTTCCGGGTGGGCTTTAGCAGGTTGTACAACCTATGCTTTCGGATTATCTGGGCGGCTCCAGTCATCCAGCGGGACCATTGCCTCTTCATATCACCGAATGTCTGAGGCAATAGACCAAACCCAAAGCTCTCATTGATATATATACCCTGATAACCAAGCTGCAGAATACGGAGCGACGCCTCGGCATCCTCAGTGATGCACCATTCATCCCAACCTCCTATCTCGCGCAAAGCCCTCGACCGTATGAGGCCCATGGAACCGCTAAAAATGACAGAGTTGCGCGTATTCCGCGTGACCATCACGATGTCGTAGAAAAACCGATAAAGTGGATATATCCCACGCAGGTAGGGCCGGCTCTGCCACTCTCTATAGTCCTGACGAGTCTGCACAAAACCCACTTCTGGATCATCAAACAGAGGCACAACGCGACGCAGAAAATCCGGGCTGACGATGTCATCTGAATCAACGATCCCTACCAGGGTCGCATCACTATTGGCCTCTCGCAGTGCCTGGTTGAGTGCCCCGGCCTTGTACCCCCCAAGATGATCAAAATGATAGAAATAGAACCCAAGCCGCCTGCATTGTGCTTCTATAGGCCGCCACAGATACTCATCAGTTGTATTGTTGCTTACCACAATAACTTCATAGTTAGGGTAGTTCAAGAGCGCCAAGGCATTCAGGGTCTCAATGACCACTGAAGGTGGCTCTTTACATACCGGTACGTGCAGAGAGACCGACGGAAACTCATCTTTGTCTGCCATCAGATTGGAGGCAGTGGATATCTCTGCGACGTTCATTGCGGCTACGACATCGAAAACAGAATGAGCGCATGCGATGAGTGTGAACGCTTCGGAAGCGGCGAGAGCGAGGGTGACAACAACGCTAAATGGGTCAAGCTGCAAGGACGCGACAACCAGCAGCTTGTGCAGTAGGTAGAACGCTTCTGAAAGAATGAAAAGAACGAGGAAAAGCTTGTCGGGGAGACCCCATGACGGATTGGCATAATGTGACATGAGCCATGTGATGCCCCAAACTGATACGACAGTTAACGATAGAACCCATGGGTCAAGCTTCCTTAGCCAGCCGATCAGGAAAACCGCCAGCGTTCCCAGAAGGTTGATCTCTATTACGTGAGGTAGGCATGATCGGCCGGTCGTTGCCTTCACTCGGAGTCTCCACAGTCCCAAGAAGTTGGCACTCGCACTGGTTATGCTGAAAACTATGCCCAGAAAGAGCCACTGTATGATCTGAACAATGAAGTCTTGCATTGTCTCTATTCGTTCTTTGCAGCTCACCAACGGCAGATTGGTAGGCTGATGGATTACCTAGATCAAATGGAGACCATCTGCCTGTGGCGGACACGACTGGGAGAAACAGGTACACGGAAAGGCCGAAAGCTCCAGTTAATTGCCACTTCCTTCTCTCTCACTTCGTAAAATGACACGGAACATCTGCAAAGCCCAGGCTACTCCCTCCTCGTCATTGCTGGGAGCGACGACGGTGGCCTTCTGCTTCACTTCACCTGGTGCATTGGCCATAGCGACGCTGATCCGGGCATGGGGGAACATGGGCAGGTCGTTGGGGTTGTCCCCAATTGCCATCGCTCGTTCCCAACCGAGGCTCAGCCGGTCGAGTACCAGCGCGAGAGCGGCTCCCTTGTTGGCCTGGAGCGCAAAGATACCCAACGAGTGTACCTGGCCGTGGGGGCCATAGTACGTCTCGGTGTAGCACCGGCCGGCGAACTGTTGGCAGAATGGCCGTATCCCTTCGATAGCCTCGGGCTGACTTGCCAGGATGCGCACCGGGTCCCCGATGATCGCGTCTGAGTTGGTTGCCACGACCATGACGTGGGGAGTAATTGGGCCGAGTGCCTGGTCAGGCCGCTGCCGCCAATACGTCGTTGGGCCAACCGTGGTGCTCAGTTCCCATCCTTGGGCGTCCGCCAACTGCGCAATGGCCAATGCGACTTCCTGGGGAATGGCGTGACAAGCCCAGACCGGGCCATCTGGCGAGCCCCACACCTGGGCGCCGTTGGTGCAGATCAGGGGATCGTTGATTTCCAGCGAGCGGCAGACCGGTTGCACGCGGTCTGGATTGCGCGTGGTGGCCAGCACTACGCGCACGCCGTCTCTAGCCGCCTGCCTGAGCAAACGGGCACCCTCAGCGGCCAATGTCCCGGCACTGGTCAGCAGCGTACCGTCGAGGTCAACGGCGACCAGTGATATCTCTCCCCTCACAGAGCTAATCCCTCTGCAAACTCAAACTCGCCAGCGATTTCCCAACAAAGGCACAATGGAATACCGAGCGCATGCTTGAGTTCACGTATGAAACCGACGTCATCAGAAGTGGGCTGCTCATCCAAGACGATTACCCAATGATCAGTGAGGTACCTGCCAGGATAGTAGTTATATTCGAGCAATTGGCCAAGAGCCTCGCGGATTGCTTTTGTGCTACCTGTGCCGTAGCAGACTTTTAGTTCGGCTAGGTAGAACTTTCCTGACCTCTTGAACAGCATGTCGACATAATGGTCTTCCTGGACAATTTCCTGGTAGTCTGCTCTTGTGAGCCATTGACAGAAGTCATTTGAGAGCTTGTTATGGCGCTTGACGATGAGTTTTAGAGACTGTGGGCTCTCCCGATAATAACCGTCTTCAGCAAGTGCAGAGGGTCTTGCGGGAGGCATTACAGCCTCAGGTGATGCTTGAGTGAGGCTCAGAACCCGCAGTAGATCGTCTGTCCCTGAATGGATGAATGTAGGTCTGGCAAAGCGTTGACCAACATTTGTTGACTTCACTACCTCATCAATCGGAATATACTCAGCAAAATGGCGTACCTCCTCAACTAGGCACTTGAGGCTGAGCCAGGGCTCTGTGACCGAATTGGTTACGTGGCGGCATACATCATCATCCGACATTGAAGGAACGGCGGCGCACAGCTCTTGTTTCCTGCGTTTATAGATACCCCTTGAAGAAAACTCTAGATTTACTTTAGCATAGTCGCCATCCGTTGGTATGGTAGCGTCGCCGTACATTCCGACCAGCAACTTCTCCTGAGTATCAGGATGGATACTCCAGAATAGCACCCTGAAATGCCCCCCTGCTCTCTGGATCGTCTTGACCGGAGGTTTGTAGTATATGTAACCGTACACAAACCCGTCAACCTGATCTTCGATCTGGAAATTCCACTCTTCGACCCCAAAGCCTACCTTGCCTGGATCCCCTCCGCCTCCTGGATTGCCCGTGGGCAACCTCCACCCCCTCGAATTCCAGCACATTCTGTTCAACATGGTGAGCACTTTCTCATCTCCTTGGCAGGTCCAGCCTGACTCCCGTGATACCAAATGGCACACACCCGCACCAGGCGCGAGTTTGCCGTCGGTACGGCCAAGTGCGCTTGTTTCTCCCAGCCTGAGGGGTTTCTACCAGATTGTGCCTCAAGTATATTGCGCCTCCGCACAAAAGTCAACAGCGGATTGCCTCTTGCGCTGATTCGGTGTACAATACCAGGCGATGAGCCACTTGTGGACCCCCTGGCGCATGGCGTACCTGCGAGGTCAAGAGCCCCGGCCAGAGGGCTGCCTCTTTTGCGTCAAGCCTGGCGAGGAGGATACCACGGCCTACATTGTCCACCGGGGCCGGCTGTGCTACGTGATCCTCAACCGCTTCCCCTACAATAACGGCCACCTCATGGTCGTCCCCTACGCCCACGTTGCGAACATTGAAGACCTGGACGCGGAAACGGTGGCCGAGTTGCTGGCGCTGACCCAACTCAGCGTGCGGGTGCTGCGGCAGGCTTACCAGCCCCAGGGCTTCAACCTCGGCATGAACATCGGCGAGGTAGCCGGGGCAGGAGTGGCCGGGCACGTCCACCTCCACGTCGTCCCCCGCTGGGGCGGGGACACCAATTATATGACCATCGTCGGCCAGACGCGGGTCATCGCCGAATGGTTGGACCAGACCTATCACCAGTTGCAGCCGCTGTTCGAGCGGCTGCTGGCAGACTAATCATCATAGCAACGGAGGAAACATCCATGTCCAAGAATCCTCGGGAAGCCGTCATCGTCTCGGCCGTGCGTACCCCCATCGGCAAGTTCCAGGGCACACTCGTGCCCTTCTCCGCCTCCGACCTGGGCGGGGTCGCCATCCGGGCCGCCGTAGGTCGCGCGGGCATAGACCCGGCCTCGGTGGACGAGGTGCTGATGGGCAACGTGGTTCAGGCCGGGCAGGGCCAGGCCCCCGCCCGCCAGGCCTCCATCAAGGCCGGCCTGCCGGCCACCGTCGGCGCGACGACGATCAACAAGATCTGCGGCTCCGGGCTCAAGGCCATCATGCTGGCTACCGCCATGATTGCCGCCGGTGACGGCGACGTCTTCGTCGCCGGTGGGATGGAGAGTATGGACAACTGCCCCTACCTGCTCCCCCAGGCCCGCTTCGGCTACCGGCTGGGCGATGGCAAACTGGTGGACGGGCTGGTCTACGACGGGCTGTGGTGCGCCTTCGAGAACCACCACATGGGCAATTCGGCCGAGTGGATCGCCCGCGAGTACCACCTGACGCGGCAGGAACTGGACGAGTACGCCTGCAACAGCCAGATGAAGGCGGTGGCCGCGATTGACGCGGGGCGCTTCAAGGACGAGATCGTGCCGGTGGAGATTCCACAGCGGAAAGGGCCGCCGATCTCCTTCGACACCGACGAGGTCCCCCGGCGGGACACCACGGTGGAGGCGTTGGCGCGCCTGAAGCCCGCCTTCCAGCCCGACGGCGTCGTCACCGCCGGCAACGCGCCGGGCATCACCGACGGGGCAGCCGCCACAGTGGTGATGAGCCGCGCCAGGGCAGAGGCACTGGGGATCACGCCGCTGGCCCGCGTGGTGGCCTACGACCAGGCGGCAGTCGAACCGCTCAAACTCTTCACCGCCCCCATCTTTGCCGTGCGCAAACTACTGGCCAAGACCGGCACGGCCGTGGCGGACTATGACCTGTTCGAGGTCAACGAAGCGTTCGCCGCGCAGACTGTGGCCGACGGGCGGGAACTGGGGCTGCCGTGGGAGAAGGTCAACGTCCACGGTGGAGCGATCGCCCTGGGACATCCTATCGGCTGCTCCGGCACGCGCGTCGTCGTCACACTCATCTACGCGCTGCGCCAGCGCGGCCTCAAGCGGGGATTGGCCACACTGTGCCTGGGCGGCGGCGAAGCGGTAGCGATGGCGATCGAACTCGAGTAATGGCGCGCAACTTGGATACGTGAAACGTGAAACGTGAAGCGTGAGGTGTGCTCGATTCAGGAGGAGCCAAGATGGAGATTAAGCACGTTGCGGTTATTGGTGCGGGCACGATGGGCAATGGGATCGCCCAGGTGTGTGCGACGTACGGTTACCGGGTTACCCTCATTGACGTCGTGCCGGAGCAACTCGAGCGGGCGACGGCGTCCATCAAGACGTCGGTCGAGAAACTGCACAGCAAGGGGCGGCTGACCGACGAGCAGCGGCAGGCGGCGCTGGCGAACGTTGCGACCGCCACCGACCTGGCGGCGGCCGCCGACGCCGACTTCGTGGTCGAAGCGGTGGTCGAGAACCTCGAGATCAAGCAGCGGGTCTTTACCGAACTGGACGGGCGCACCCGGCCGGAGGTGCTCCTGGCCAGCAATACCTCCTCCATCTCGATCACCGCCCTGGGTGCGGCCACCGGCCGGCCGGATAAAGTCATCGGCATGCACTTTATGAACCCGGTGCCGTTGATGAAACTGGTCGAAGTCATCCGGGCGTTGCAGACCTCCGACGAGACGGCGGCCACCGTCGTCGCGCTGGCGGAGAGTCTGGGCAAGACCCCGGTGGAGGCCCAGGACTATCCCGGCTTCATCTCCAACCGCATCCTCTGCCCAATGATCAACGAGGCCATCTACGCGCTGATGGAAGGGGTGGGCACGCGGGAGGGAATTGACACGGTGATGAAGTTGGGGATGAACCACCCGATGGGGCCGCTGGAGTTGGCCGACTTGATCGGGCTGGACATCGTGCTCAACATCATGGAGGTGCTCCACGAGGGGCTGGGGGACGACAAGTACCGCCCCTGCCCGCTCCTGAAGCGCATGGTCGCCGCCGGTCACCTGGGGCGCAAGGCCGGGCAGGGGTTCTACCAGTACGGGTAGCCGGTGCGGATGGCGCGGATGGGTACATCCGGGTACATCCGGCGTAAGAGCAGGGCAGGCTTTCCCGTCCGCCACCTGAGCAGCCTGGAAAGCCTGCCCCGTGTGCTGATGGTCATTCCTGGGGCAACATCAGGGAGCGAGCCCCTTCTCCAGTTCATCAAGCCCTGCCTTTACCTCCGGCTGGTCCGGCTTCAGCAACAGTGACGTGCGGTAGGCGTTGATCGCCTGTTCCGTCTGCTGCTGCGTACCCCGCCACCATCCCCAGGTGTTGAGTTCCTGGACGATGTCGGGTACCTCCTGGAGCAAAGGGCTTGCCTTCTCCAGTTCGCCGACCCACACGTACGTCAGCCCGAGCGCCTTGCGTGTGGTGGTGTTGTGGGAGTCGGCCTGCCACGCCATCTCCAGGTGCTCGACCGCCTGCTGGAACTGGCCCTGGTCCACCAGGATTTGCCCCAGCCGCTGCTGGGCGGTCCGGTCGTGAGGTGCGCTCTGGATCGCGCGCCGGTAGTGGTCTACTGCCTGCTGCCGCAAGGCTACCCGCGCTCCATCGTCCAGCGACGCGCGCAGGTCGCCGCGCGCTTGCAACACGCAGCCCAGGTTGGCGTGCAGCGTGGCGGGGAGCGGGCGCAGGCCGATCAAGGCGGCGACCAGAAAGGCCCCTACCACGGCAGCCGGAGCGACCCACCCTCGCCTGGAGGACGTGGCAGGAGCCCGGCGCAGGATGATGCCCGCGTTCAGCCCCAGCAGTACGAAGAACGGAGCCCAGCACCACAGGTCCACGTACTGCCGGGCATCGCTGAGGCCGTGTATCAAGATCGCCGTGAGGCCCAGCCAGGTACCCTGGTACAGGAAATCGGGTCTGGGCTTGGCGTACGTTCGGGCCGCCTGGACCAGCGCCGCCATCAGCCACAGCCACGCCACCGCGCCCGCCAGCCCCTGCTCGAGCCACACTTCCAGGTAGAGATTGTGTGAGTAGGTGAGGAACGGTACCTG
>Ga0307379_10011403_pt1 | contig 11663 bp, 10 predicted proteins | sample UN2MG_FD_202237 | JGI IMG/M metagenome (GOLD analysis project Ga0307379, IMG submission 202237) | Soil microbial communities from Risofladan, Vaasa, Finland - UN-2 | ecosystem: Environmental > Terrestrial > Soil > Coastal area > Acid sulfate soil | place: Finland: Risofladan, Vaasa | collected... | reverse complement strand
GACGGCGGCGTCGTTGCCCACCACCTGGCACGCCACCTGGATCACCGACTCGCAGATCACCGGGTTGACCTTGCCGGGCATGATGGAGCTTCCGGGCTGGACGGCCGGCAGCAGCAGCTCGCCAAGGCCGCACCGGGGCCCCGAGCCCAGCAGGCGAATGTCCGAGGCGACCTTGCCCAGCGCCAGGCCCGTCGACCGCAGCGCCGCCGAGGCCAGCAGCGCCGCGTCCCGCGCTCCCGAGGCCGCGAAGTGGTTCGACGCCTCCCGGAACGGCAGGCGGGCCTTGTCGGCCAGCGCCTCGCAGACCGCCGCCGCGAAACCTTCCGGCGCGTTGAGGCCCGTGCCCACGGCCGTGCCGCCCAGCGGCAGCTCGCACAGCCGCTGGACCGCGAAGTGCAGGACCGCCACCGCCTCGGCGACCTGGGCCTCGTAGCCGGCGAACTCCTGCCCGAGTCGGACGGGCACGGCGTCCATCAGGTGCGTCCGCCCGATCTTCACGACGGCGTCGAACGCCCGGGCCTTCTCGGTGAGGCCCTCGCGCAGCAGCGCCAGCGCCGGCAGCAGATCGCGCGTGATCGCCAGCGCCGCCGCGACGTGCAGGGCCGTGGGAATCACGTCGTTGGAGCTCTGGCCCATGTTGACGTGATCGTTGGGGTGCACGGCGGCGGCGCCCTCGCCCAGGAGCTGCGTCGCCCGCCGGGCGATCACCTCGTTGGCGTTCATGTTCGTGCTCGTCCCGCTGCCGGTCTGGAAGACGTCCACCGGGAAGTGCGCGTCCAGCCGGTTGGCGGCGACGTCCTCGGCGGCCCGCACGATCGCCTCGGCCACGTCGGCGGGCAGCCGCCCGGCCGTGCCGTGGACAGCCGCGGCGGCGGCCTTGATCATCCCCATCGCGGCGAGAAACTCGCGGGGCATGGTCCAGCCGGAGACGGGGAAGTTGGCCACGGCCCGCGCGGTCTGCGCGCCGTAGAGCGCGTCGGCGGGCACCTCGACCTCGCCGAGCGAGTCGCGTTCGATGCGTGTGGCGGTCATGGTCGTGCTCCTGGACCGGGCCGCCCGGCCCGGCGGGGTGATTATAGACCGCCCGGCGGGGGGCTTTCCAATCTTGGCGCGACCGCCCCGCCGGGCCTATCCTGTAGCGGTATGCCCGCCCTCTGGCCGTATCTCCGGAAGCACCGCTGGCAGCGACGCCTGCTGACCGCCTCGCTGGCGCTGGCCCTGGGCGGCGTGGCGGCCATCCTCGCACTGCCCTACGTCCGAAGCTACCTGCTGCTCGCCGACCTGGCCAGCAAGTCGTACGCCGTCCGTGTGGCGGCGATCGACCGCGGCGCGCGGCTGGCGCTGCAGTCCCCGACCGTCCTGCGGCAGTTGGAGGCGGCGCTGGACAGCGACGACGACCGGCAGTTCTCCGCGATCGTCGCCGTGCTGAAGCGCCTGGGGCGCTTCACCACCGCCGGCCGGGCCGGGCCCCACGTCGATCGCATGTGGGCCCTCGAGCTGGAGACCAATCCCTCCGGCGAGACCCGCGAGCTGTTCCTGACCGAGATGGCCCTCGCGGGGCGCGACAGCGCCTTCGTCCGCCGGGCCCTCCGGGCCGCCGGCAAGGACGAGGCCCCCGCGGTGCGGGCGCGTTCGGCCGTGCTGGCGGCGCGGCTGGGCGACGACAAGCTGCTGGCGACGCTGCTGGGCGACGCGGACCCGAACGTCGCCGCCGCCGCGGCCCTCGACGCCGGCATCGCGCGGCGCTCGGCCCTGGCCACGGACGTCGCCAGGCTGCTGGCCGACGGGGCCGACCCGAATGTCTCTGCCGCCGCCGCGTACGCCCTGGCGCGTACGGACCCCTCCGCGGCCGCGACGCGGCTGGCCCCGCTGCTCGTCCGCGCCGAGGAGCGGGGCGAGCAGGCCCTCCGCGACCGGCTGCTGTACGCGATCGCCGAGCTGCCGCCCGCGGTCGCCGGCCCGGCCCCTCTCGGCGTGATCGAGCGCGCACGCAAAGCCGGGCGGCACCCCTCCGCCTATGCCCTGCTCCTGGCCGGACGACTCCGCCTGAACGACGCCGCCGGCGACGTCCGCAACGTCCTCGCCGCGGCCGTCCGGCCCGATGGCGGCGTCCTCATCGGCCAGGTGCACGCGGCCGTCGTGGCCGCCGGCGCCCTCGACCTGCCCGTCCGAGCCGAGCTGATTCGCCTCATCGACCGGCTCTGGCGGCACGACCCGGCGTACCGGCTGATGCTGACGGCCGGCGTGCGGGCCCTGGCCCGGCAGGCATCCGTCGTCCAGCGCGACCCCAACGCCCCGACGGCCGACGACTGTGTCCGCATGCTCCGCAAGGCGGCCGTCTATCCGACCGACTGGCCGCCCGGCACGGACCCCGAGGACGTCCAGACCCCGCTGCCCTCCGCCGCGGCGGCCGTGGCGCTCTGGCAGCTCGACGCCCCCCTGGCCGAGGAGTTCGTCACCCTGTGGGCGGGCTCGGACCTGACGCTGCCGGGCGACTACGTCTCGTGGCACCTGGGGCTCGCCGGCGGGCCGGGGGCCTTCGAGCTGGGCCTGCGATTCGTCCCGCCACTGGACGCCCCCCGCTCGCAGCGGGAGTACAACGACGACCGCCGCGGCACCGGGGCGATGCTCCTGGCCGTCGCCGCACGAACGGAAGAGCAGAAAGGCGCCGCCCGGCGCCGGGTCCGCTCGCGGCTGGAGGGCGGCGATCTCGGCGGCGAGGACAACTTCTACGTCCGCGGGGCCTACCGCTGCGCCCTGGCGGTCCTCGGCGACGCCGACAGCCTCCGGCACGTCGCCGGCCTGCTGGAGACCGGCCAGTTCTCCCAGCGCCGGGCCATCACCGCCCTGACCCTCGCCGGATCGCTGGACGGGCTCGACTGGCTGCTGTGGAACCCCCAGGTAGACGAGGAAGACATGCTTCTCCTCCTGGTCGACGAGCAGGTCGCCGGCGTCCTGTCCGCCTGCCTGCCGTCCCTGCCGGCCCTCGACGCCGCCGCGGGCACAGCCCTCCAGTCCTTCCAGCTTCGCATCCTCCGCGACGCCTACCTCCTCCGCCGCCCGACCCTCCGCCCCGCCTGGCCGCCACCGAGGGCATCCTCCGCCGCCGGCCGGCCTGCTACAATGCCCGCGAGATGACCCGCAAGCCCCACACCTTCGGCGCGGCGGTCCTGGCGGGGGGGCAGGCCCGGCGGTACGGGGGGGCCGACAAGGCGGCCCTCGACTGCGGCGACGGCAGGACGATCCTCCAGCGCCTGCTGGCGGAGCTGGCGGCCGCGGGCGTGCGCGACATGGCGATCTGCGCCAACGACCCCGCGCGCTACGCCGGCTTCGGCCTGCCCGTTCTCGCCGACCAGCCGGCGGGCCGCGGGCCCCTGGGGGGCATCGCCGCCGCGCTGGGGCACTTCGGCGGGCGCTGCGACGCGACGATCCTGCTGGCCTGCGACCTGCCGGGCGTCGGGGCGGGGGCGGTCCGGCGCCTGCGGGAGGCCTTCGAGGCCGGCGAGGCCCGCGTGGTGGTCGCCGAGACGGGCGATTCGTTTTGGCATCCGCTATGCTCTGTGGTACATAACGGGATTCTGGACGACGTGGCCGCCGCGATCGCCCAAGGCGAGCTGGGCGTCGGAAGGCTCTGGCGCCGGCTGGGCGCCGCACCGGTGCATTTCGACGACGAGGCGGCGCTGTTCAACGTCAACACGCCGGAGGACCTGGCGACGTGGCGAGCGCGAGGCGGCGAAGCCCCCTGACCTGGATCATCTGCGGCGCCGGGCGGCGCGTCGGCAAGACGCACCTCGCCCGGCGGCTGGCCGACGCGCTGCCGAACAGCACCTACGTCAAGCAGGGCCACGGCCGGCCCAAGCGCGGCAAGTGCCCCGCCTTCTTCCGGTCGTCCGCCGAGGCCCGCGAGCACGTGGAGGCCAGTGGCCGGCAGCACGATCACGTCGTGGTCGAATCCAACGCCCTCGCCCGCGAGGGCTTCGGCGACGTGCTGCTCTTCGTCGAGGCCCCGCCCGGGCGCAGCGACGTGCGCGACGACGCGGCCGCCCTCCGGGCAGCGGCCGACGTGACCGTCTCCGCCCGGCCGGACGAGGCCCGGTGGCGAAGGGCCTTGCGGCGCGTCGTGCCGGCGGGGCTCGCCGGCGAGGTCGTCGCGATCCTTGCCGATCACGCGGCCTTCCTCGCGCGGTGCCGCCTGAGCGTCGGCGTGAAGCTCTGGCTTCAGGCCGGCGGCGGGCACGCCTTCGGCCAGGGGCTGGCCGACCTGCTGGAAGGCATCGCGCGGGCCGGATCGCTGACCGAGGCCGCCCGCGCCTGCGGCATGAGCTACCGGTACGCCTGGAAGCTCATCCGCTCGGCGGAGGGCCACCTCGGTCGGCCGCTGGTCCACGCCCGGCCCGGCGGGTCGGGAGGAGGCGGCTCGGCCCTGTCGGTCGATGGCGAGAGGCTGGCGGCCGTGTTCGCCACGCTGAAGGCCGACGTGACGAGCTTCGCCGCGAAGCGCTTCGCCGAACTGTACGGGAAGGACGGAGTCGATGGCTGACGCGCGGGAGACGGTGCCCCTCGACGCGGCGTGGGCGCGGCTGGACGCCGCCCTGGCCGGCGAGGCCCCGGCGGCCGAGATCGTCCCCGTCCGCGCCGCCCGAGGGCGGTGGCTGCGGGCGGACCAGGCCTCGCGCCTCGAGCTGCCGCCGTTCGACAAGAGCGCGATGGACGGCTACGCCCTCCTGCCCGGCGACGAGCGAGAGGAGTACCGCCTGCTGGAGACCGTCGCCGCCGGGCAGACGCCCTCGGCGCGCCTCCTGCCCGGCACGACGGTGAAGGTCATGACCGGGGCCCCCGTGCCCGAGGGCACCGGCAAGGTCGTCATGCGGGAGGACACCGAGGAAGTCGGCGAGATCGTGCGGGTCGTCCGCCACGACGACCGGCCGAACCTCTGCCGGCGCGGCGAGGACGTCCGCGTCGGCGACGTTCTCCTCCGCGCCGGCCGGCGGCTGGGGCCCGTGGACGTCGCCAACCTCATCTCCTGCGGCGTCACCGAGGTCCCCGTCGCCCCGCGGGTGAAGGTGGCCGTGCTGTCCACCGGCGACGAGATCGCCGCCGACCCCGCCGACCTCCGCCCGGGCATGATCATGGACTCCAACGGGCCGATGCTCTCGGGCCTTGCCGCCGCCCACGGCCTGGAGATCGTCCGCGAGCGGGCCGTGCGCGACGACCTCGGCGAAACGATCGCGGCGCTCGAGGACGCCCTGGACGCCGCCGACCTGGTCGTGCTCTCCGGCGGGGTGTCCGTCGGCGACTTCGACTACGTGCTGACCGCCTTCGAGCGGATCGGCCTGAAGGTGCACTTCTCGCTGATCGCCGTGAAGCCCGGCCGGCCCACCGTCTTCGCCTCGCGGGGCCGCCGGGCCGTGCTGGGCCTGCCGGGCAATCCCGTGTCGGTCTTCCTGATGTTCCACCTGTTCGTCCTGCGGGCCGCGGCGCGGCTGGGCGGAGTGGCGCCCGTGCTGCGCGAGTTCCGCATGACCCTGGCGAGCGGCTTCCGCCGCCGCAAGACCGACCGGCTCGAGTTCGTCCCCGTCCGACTGACCGAGGCCGCGGGCGTGGCGCCCGTCGAGTTCCACGGCTCGGCGCACCTGGCGGCCCTGGCCGAGGCCGACGGCTTCTTCGCCGTGCCCGTCGGCGTGGCGGAGGTCCCCGCCGGCCAGCTCGTCCGATTCGTGCCGTTCGCGGAGGGCGGGGCATGATCGACCGCTTCGGCCGCACGATCAACTACCTGCGGGTCTCCGTGACCGACCGCTGCAACCTGCGATGTGCATACTGCATGCCGCCCGAGGGCGTGCCGCTGCTGGCCCACGCGGACATCCTGTCGTTCGAGGAGATCGTCGCGGTCGTCGTCGAGGCCGTGGCGCTGGGCGTGCGCAAGGTGCGGCTGACCGGCGGCGAACCGCTCGTCCGGCGCGGCATCGTCGAGCTGGTGGGCATGCTGGGCAAGGTGAAGGGCATCGAGGACCTGGCGATGACGACCAACGGCACGCTGCTGGGCGGGCTCGCCGCGGCGCTGAAGGCGGCGGGGCTGATGCGGGTCAACGTCAGCCTCGACGCCATCGACCCGGCCGAGTACGCCCGCATCACCCGCGGCGGGGACGTCCGCGACGTGCTGGCGGGCATCGACGCGGCCCTGTCGGCGGGGCTCCGGCCGGTGAAGCTCAACTGCGTCGTCCTGCGGTCCTCCGCGGAGGCCAACGCCCGGGACGTGGCCGCGTGCGCCGCCGAGCGAGGCCTGGAGGCGCGGTTTATCCACCGCATGGACCTGAAGAACGGCTCGTTCTCCGTGGTCGAAGGCGGCACCGGGGGCGACTGCCGCCTGTGCAACCGCCTTCGCCTGACCAGCGACGGCTACGTCCGCCCGTGCCTGTTCTCCGACCTGCGGGTCAGCGTCCGCGAGCTGGGCGCCCGGCAGGCGCTGCGGCAGGCCGTGACGACCAAGCCGCCCATCGGCACGCAATGCTCCCAGGACTTCATCAAGCGGATCGGAGGCTGATGATGGACCGCCTGACGCACGTGGACGATTCGGGCCGGGCCAACATGGTGGACGTCGGCGCCAAGCCGCCCCAGCGCCGCACCGCCCGGGCCGAGGGGTCCATCTCGCTGGCGCCCGAGACGCTGCGGAGGGTCCGCGAGAACGCCATGAAGAAGGGGGACGTGCTCACCGTCGCGCAGGTCGCGGGCATCCAGGCCGCCAAACGCACCGCGGAGCTGGTCCCCCTCTGCCACACGCTCTCGCTGGAGAAGGTGGACGTCCGCCTGTCGCTGACCGAGACCGGCGTCGCGGCCGAAAGCGAGGTCCGCTGCACCGGCAAGACCGGCGTGGAGATGGAGGCCCTGACGGCCGTCAGCGTGGCCCTGCTGACCGTCTACGACATGTGCAAGGCCGTCGACCGCGCCATGCGGATCGGCGGCATCCGCCTGGTCGAGAAGACCAAGGAGTAGCACCCCCGCCGCTCCGCGGCGCACCGAGGACATCCCCGACCTGATCGCTCATTTCGTGGCGCACCTCAACGTCAAGTATCGCCGGGAGATACAGGCTGTTTCACCTGAGGCGATGGACCGGCTCTGCCGCTGCGCCTGGCCCGGCAACGTCCGCCAGCTCGAGCATGCCATCGAGCACGCCTTCGTCGTCACGCCGCGCGGGGCGGCCGAGATCGTCGCTGGTGCCTTGCCGCCGGGCGTCACCCGCGCGGGGCTCTACCAGAAGCTCAAGCGCCTCGGGATCGAGGCATAGGGGCCAAGCCCCTCACCCGCCCGGCGCGCCCAGGGCGCCTGGCGGAAGTTGGCCAGAGAATGGGGGCTCGATCTCGTCGCCGATCTTGCGCCAGATGAGCCTCTCCCGGAACGCCCCACCGGGCCCGCTGCGGACGGATTCCTCCAATTGCTTTCCACGGGAGGAGATACGGACACGTGAGTACGTGCGATTCCCGCCCGGCGTTCGCGCACACCACTCCAGCGACCACTGGCGGCGGTCGGTTTCCACCACCTCGTAGGTGAGCCTCGCCATGCCGCGCTCACGGTCGTAACGGTTGACATAAACAGGGGATACCCACTGGACGACCTGCTTCGGCGTGGTGTAGGCAGCCCTCCCGTCCGGGGTGGGCACCAGCCACTGATGCGACACAAGGGCCCACTTGCCCATCAGCTCATCCTCCACCGGGTCGGTGTGCAGCGCCAGCCACACGATGACGGCTCCGGCCGCCAGCACGGCCAGCAGCACGATTTCGACTTTCCGGCCGAAAGGCCCCACACCGGTGCAGGAACCGTACATGACGCGCTCCTTCCGATGAACACGCAGCCCCTCTTGGATAAACGTTGCGCGGGCCTTGCATATTCTGGCTTGCGCAAACTGTGCGCCCGATTCAGCAATCACAGGGCCGTGCAGAGGCGTCGAGGCCGCTGGCCCAGGAGCAGTACCCCGGATCGGAGTTGGCGCATACCTCGCGCCCGGTGGTGTACGTTATGCGCATACCACCGTGGTTGGGCCTGGATCCGTACATTCCGTAAGATGTGTTTTTGCAATGTGTTGTATCGACAGACAACCTGAATGGGCGCGATTGGCACGGCCATCGCTCGTGGCAAGGCGAATCGACAGGCAAGTGCAGCCACGATAACCACCCATTGTGAGACACAGGAGCAAGTGCGATGAATGTGACGAGCAGCATACTGGAACTGAACGAGGCGAGTTTCGACGCGGCTGTGGCCGGCGGGCGGGGTGCGGATCGCGAAGGTGAACGTGGACCAGGCCCCGCACCTGGCGGCCCGGTTCCGCGTGCAGGCCATTCCGCTGCTGGTGCTGCTGCGCGACGGCCGGGAGGTCGCCCGGTTCGTGGGGCTCCAGAGCAAGGCAGCCCTTCTCCGGGCCATGGCGCAGTTCGCGTGAGGCCGGCAGGTCCTGCACGATGCGGAAGATGAATCCCAACCTTGAGTGGGCAAGCCGGGATTGCGGCGATATATTTCTGTGGCGGGCCGTTCTCTCCGGCATGCTTCGTTCTGGGTAGCGGGAAAGGTGGACGAAATGTCGATCGGATCGAGCATCGTGGATCGAAGCGTGCGGCACTACAAGGCCGTGACGGCCGGGGTCGCCGCAGTCACACTCGTGGTGGCGTTGGCGGCGGGCCTGCCGACGGTCTTCCCACAGGCCTTGAGCTTCCTGCACCCCGCCGAGGTGGACACGGACCCCGAGAACATGCTCTCGGAGGATGAGCCGGTCCGCGTCTTCCACAACGCGATGAAGAGGAAGCTCGACCTGCACGACATCGTCGTGGTGGGCGTGGTCAACGAGCAGGACCCCTGCGGTGCGTTCAACGTCTCGACGCTGCGGAAGGTCTACGAGCTGGCGGAGTTCGCCAAGGGCCTCCACGGCGAGCGGATCGGCCAGCCCGCCGGCAGCGGCGAGGGCGTCATCGAGGCCGACCTGATCGCCCTGTCCACGGTGGACAGCATCGAGCCCACCACCGGCGGGGTGAGTTTCTCCTGGCTGATGCCCGAGCCGCCCGCCGACGCCAACGCGGCCATGGAGGTCTGGCGAAAGGCCCGGCGGATCCCGTTCCTCTTCGGGACGATCATCTCCGACAAGCAGCCGGCCAAGCCCTCGAAGGCCGTCGGGCTCTACCTGCCGCTGACGCGGAAGGACCTCAGCCACCGCGTGTACGTCCAGCTCCAGGAGAAGGTCGCCTCCCTGGGCGGCCCGGAGCAATATCACATCACCGGCCTGCCGGTCGCCGAGGACACGTTCGGCGTGGAGATGTTCGTGCAGATGGCGATCTCCGCGCCGGCGGCGATGCTGGTGATCTTCCTGCTGATGCTGGCGTTTTTCCGCAAGCTGGTGCTGATCCTCTCGCCGATGCTGGTGGCGCTGGCGAGCGTGATCCTGACGATGGGGCTGCTGGTGATCGCGGGCTTTCCCGTGCACATCATGAGCAGCATGATCCCGATCTTCATCATGCCCATCGCCGTGCTGGACTCGATCCACATCATCAGCGAGTTCTTCGAGCGATACCAGGCCACGCGCGACCGCGCCAAGACGATCCGCACGGTGATGGACGAGCTGTTCCTGCCGATGCTCTACACGTCGCTGACCTCCGCGGCGGGCTTCGCGTCGCTGGCGCTGACGCCCATCCCGCCGGTGCAGATCTTCGGCGTGTTCGTGGCGATGGGGATCATGGCGGCCTGGGCGCTCACCGTGACGCTCATCCCCGCCTACGTGATGTTCATCTCTCCCCGGACGCTGGAGAACTTCGGCGCCCGCCACGTCGACGGCGAGCAGGCCGCCGACCGGACGCTGCTGGGGCGCTTCCTGCACTGGCTGGCGGGAATGACCTACCGCCGGGCGAAAGCGATCCTCGTCGTCACGCTGTTCGTGCTGGCCGTCGCGGGCTATGGCATCAGCCGGATCAACGTCAACGACAACCCCGTCAAGTGGTTCAGCGCCTCCCACCCCATCCGCGTCGCCGACAGGGTCCTCAACCGCCACTTCGGCGGGACGTACATGGCCTTCCTGGCCCTGGAGGCCGAGACCGAGCCCTTCGACGCCAACGCCCTGGCCGGCGAGGTCCGCCGCCGCGCGGCCGGGAGGCTTTCCGCGGCCGCCAAGGACGCCGGCGCCGCGCCCGACGCCCTGGCCTTCCGCGCCGAGTTGGACCGCCTCGCCCGGGCCGTGGACCATGCCCTCGCCGGCAGGCCGAGCTCCCGCGAGGGAATGCTCCAGGCGATCAACAAGGCGCTAGCCACCCCCGCAGCGCCGGCCCGGACCCCGGCGCCGGCGGCCGGCGCCCGGCCGGGCGGCGGCGACGAGCCCGCCCTGCCGATCGACCAGACCAACGAGCCCGCGCTGCCCGCGACCGAGGGCGATGGCCCCGCCCTGCCGATCGACCAGACAGGTCAGGCCCCCGGCCCCTCGACGGCCCCGGCCCTGGACCGCGCCGCCCGCGAGGCCGTCAGCCTGCTGCTTGACGAGATCCGCCAGGAGGCGGAGGTCTTCAAGCGACCCGACGTGCTGGAGTGGATGGTTCGCCTCCAGAAACACGCCGAAGACACCGGCATCGTGGGCAAGACCAACTCCCTGGCCGACATCGTGCGGACCGTTCACCGCGACTTCGTCAGCGGCCGGCCGAGCGACTACCGCGTGCCCGACAGCCGCGCCGCCGTCGGGCAGATGCTCATCCAGTACCAGTCCAGCCACCGCTTCCGCGACCTTTGGCACTTCGTCACGCCGGACTACCGGATCAGCAGCGTCTGGATGCAACTCACCAGCGGCGACAACCGGGCCATGCAGCTCGTCGTGGCGGCGGCGGACGCCTTCGTGGCCGCCAATCCGCCCCCGGCGCCGCTGAAGCATCGCTGGTTCGGCCTGACCTACATCAACGTCGAATGGCAGAACCGGATGGTCTTCGGCATGCTCGAGGCCTTCAGCGGCAGCTTCCTGGTGGTGTTCCTGCTGATGACGATCCTCTTCCGCTCGCCCCTGTGGGGGCTGCTGAGCATGGTGCCGCTGACGGTGACCATCGTGGCGATCTACGGGGTCGTCGGACTCGTCGGCAAGGACTACGACATGCCCGTGGCCGTGCTGAGCAGCCTGACGCTCGGGCTGGCGGTGGACTTCTCGATCCACTTCCTGGCCCGCAGCCGGGCGATGTACCACGTCGGCGAGACGACCTGGCACGCGACGCTGCCGTCGGTCTTCGGCGAGCCGGCGCGGGCGATCGCGCGGAACATCATCGTCATCGCCGCCGGCTTCCTGCCACTGCTGCTGGCGCCGCTGGTGCCCTACCGGACCGTCGGCGTCCTGATGGCCACGATCCTGCTGGTCAGCGGCGTGGCGACGCTCCTGCTGCTGCCGGCGCTGGTGCGGGTGCTGGAGAAGCGCCTGTTCACCACGGGCCAGCCGATGGCCGCCTCGTGCAACTGCGGCCTGTGCATCGTCAGCGCGATCACGCTGCTGGCGATCCTGGCGATGGCCGTCAAGCCCTACGTGCCCTGGCGGTGGACGACGCTTACGTGGATCGGCGTGGGACTGGTGCCCGTGGCGGCGGCGGTCTGCGGCCTGGCGAGCCGAAGGCAGAAATGCAAGCTCCAACAACAGCAAACGCAAGGAGATGAATCATGAGACGTAC
>Ga0307379_10011400_pt1 | contig 11665 bp, 11 predicted proteins | sample UN2MG_FD_202237 | JGI IMG/M metagenome (GOLD analysis project Ga0307379, IMG submission 202237) | Soil microbial communities from Risofladan, Vaasa, Finland - UN-2 | ecosystem: Environmental > Terrestrial > Soil > Coastal area > Acid sulfate soil | place: Finland: Risofladan, Vaasa | collected... | reverse complement strand
GCCCACGATCGGGCTGCGATCCGGGCGGAGCGTGACGGCGTGCTCGAGATCCTTCGCCGACCGTCCGACGGTGCGGCCCTGGCCGGTCGCAGGTGGACGACCCGTTATGCAGCGCACCGGATCGCCTGGCACGCCCTCGATCACGCGTGGGAAATGGAGGACCGCGCGGTTCCCGGCTGACGAGATACGTCTGAGATACGTGGCAGCCGAGTGCGGCCTGCCATCGTCGCATCCATGTGGCTCGACCCGTTCGTGGTCGAACACCGCCGGATCATTTGGAGTGATGACAGCGGGTCGGACGGCGACACGCGATGGTCCACCGTTCAGATGCGGGCGCTCACGGATCCGTATGGAAGAGGCGCATCACCTGGTCCGCCGCGATCGGCCGACGAGTTCTTATGAGGCCGACCGCCGCGGCGGACTCGCCGATCAGCTCGTCGGCGGCTCGACCGGACGCGCGTAGATCGCGAACGGACGTGTCGCTGTCGGCCTTGGACAGCTTGCGACCGTCCGGACGCCGCACGAGTGGGTGATGGGCGAACGACGCCGGCCGAGCACGACCCAGCAACCGACCGAGTCTGATCTGGGCCGCCGTCGCTCCAAGCAGGTCGCGCCCGCGCACGACCAGGTCGATCTCTTGCCGGAGGTCATCCACGACCACCGAGAAGAAGTAGGTCCAGTTGCCTTCACGGGCTCGGATCGGTGGGTCGCCGTGCGACGCCACCGCGTCCGTGCATGGTCCGACGAGCGCGTCCATCCACGACTCGGATCCACCACCGAGTGCGACGCGAAGCGTCGGCCCGTCGATCGCACGTTGCCGGCAGGCACCCGGACAGCCAGGACCGCGCCACGCCTTGCCCCGCTCAGCGGCCCAGCGCTCGAAGGTCGTCCGCGAACAGTCGCAGCCGTAGACAAGGCCTTCGTCCTGGAGTCCGGCCGCTGCTGCCGAGTACGGCCTTCCATCCTCGCTCTGCCGAACCGGTCCCGCATCGGGCGCAAATCCGAGCCAGGCCAGGTCCTCCAGGATCGCGGCGTCATAGCCGGGACGCGTGCGCAGCCGATCGTGATCCTCGATCCGAAGGAGGACTGAACCGCCCGCGGCCCGTGCCATTCCCCAGACGAAGATCGCGCTGGCCGCGTGACCGAGGTGGAGATAGCCCGTCGGGGCTGGGGCGAAACGCGTTCGCCCGGGAGGCGCGGCCATCGTCAGGGTACGAGTGACGGCGTTCGCAGGACGACCTGGTGCGGATCTTGATCCCCCTCAGTCGTCGTCGACACCAGCGCCCCCCGCGTCGAGACGGTCGCGCGCCTCGAGCGCCCGAGTGGCGCTGATCAGGCGACGGTAGAGCGCCAGGAGGTCGGCTTGCGGCATCGGTCCGCGATTGGCCATCGTGACTCGCAGGAGCACTTCACGCTCACGATCCCGGTCGCGGATGGCCCGCCGTCCAAGGGCCGCCTTCTCTCGTCCGGTCAGGCGGGCCAATTCCGAGCGGTCGTTGAGCAACGCGACAATCCGGCGGTCGATGGCGTCGATCCGCTGTCGGAGCCGCCGAAGCTCGGGCGTCTCGATCGGCTTGTCAGCCACGATCGGGACCTGGTCGGCGGGCGATCGAATCGAGCGCAAGGTGATAACCGCGGGCGCCCTGCCCGACGATCGATTCGAGCGCGATGTCCGTCAGATAGTTGACCAGGCGAAAGGACTCGCGCTGGGCGGGGTCGGACAGGTGGACCTCGATGAACGGCCGATCGATCGCCAGGAGCGCATCGCGCAGCGCCACGCTGGTGTGGGTGAGGCCGCCGGCGTTGACGATCGCGACATCGAAGTCGCGCCGCTGCAATCGATCGATGAGCGCACCCTCGTGATTCGACTGGAAGAAGTCGAGCGTGAGTCCGAGATCGGCACCGTGAATGACCATCGCGGCATGGATCTCATCGAGCGAGTCATGGCCGTAGATCTCGGGTTCGCGCGTCCCGACCATGTTGATGTTCGGTCCCTGGAGGACCAGCACGGTCGTCATCGGACGCTCGCGGTCGGACGGAGCAGCAGGCTGGCAGCCGCCCGTTCGACGGTCTCAGGATCGACATCGTCTCGGACGACCACGCCATCGGCTGTCGGCAGGACCCAGCGTTGCCGGCCCGCGACGCGTTTCTTGTCGGTCGTCAGATGGCCCATGACTGCCTCGAGGGAGTAGGGAAGGGGCTCGATCGCCAGTCCGACCGCGTCGAGCAGGTGGTCGAGCCGCTCAGCCCGCTCGCGCGGTGTCACGCCGACCTCGAGTCCGATCCGGATCGCCGCTCGCAGCCCATAGGCCACAGCCTCCCCGTGAAGCAAGTCGTTGTAACCAGCCGCCGCCTCGAAGGCATGTCCGAGCGTATGCCCAAGGTTGAGCGTGATCCGACCTGCGGCGGCGCCCCGCTCACGTTCGTCGGCGGTGACGACCTCCACCTTGGCCCAGGCGGCTCGCTCCACGACTTCGGCGAGGACCCCCCGTTCGAAAACGTGCGCTTCTGCGCCAGCGATCGCTGCCCCATCGGTTTCGAGCAGATCGAAAAGGCGTGAATCGCCGAGGGCAGCCATCTTGATCGCCTCCCCGAGAGCGGCTCTTCGATGGCGTTCCGGGAGGGTCCCCAGATACCGCAGGTCGATGACGATCGCCGTGGGCTGATGGAAGGCGCCGATGAGGTTCTTGCCGTCCGGCAGGTCGACGCCGGTCTTGCCTCCGATCGACGAGTCGATCTGGGCGACCAGCGTGGTCGGCACGTGGATGACCCGGATCCCCCGGAGGTAGATGGCGGCCAGGAACCCGGCCGCGTCGCCGAGTGCGCCGCCCCCGACCGCCACGATCACGTCGTCGCGCTCGACCCCCAGCGCCGCGAGGTCGCGAGCCGCAGCCTCGATCACGGCCATGTGTTTCGCCGCCTCACCCTCAGGCAGCAGGACGTGGACGATCTCGAGGCCGCCGGCGCGTAGATCGTCGGCGAACGACTCGCCGTGGGCGGCCCATGCACCCGGCTCGCTGACGATCGTCGCCCGGAGAGCCCCCAGACGGGCAAGCTCCCCAGCGACGGTTCTTGCCCCGATGCCATCGCCAAGCACGATCCGGCCGATCGATGTAGCCGCGCGAAGCAGGGTGGTCGTATCGGCGAGGTAGTCGAGGCCTGCGATGTGTTCTTGAACGGCGTCCACCACGCCGGGTACCTCGGAAATGCCCGATTGATGGACATCCGCGGCCGCATAGAATCGCTCGCGCTTGGCACCGAGGTCGCGGATCGTCCCGATCGGGTCCCGGCTGGTTACCAGCGGTCGGACGCGCGGCGAGCGTCGCAGGCGCTGAGCCAGGACCTCCGGCCGGCCGTCGAGCCAGACCGAGCGCCGACCCCGGAATAGCGACCAGCGATTGCGCGGATCGACGATCGTGCCGCCCCCGGTCGAGATCACGCGTCGCACATCCGGGGCGGGATCGGCTGGTCCCAGGCTGGCGATCGCCGCCCGCTCCAGGTCGCGAAAGGCGGACTCGCCATCGGCTTCGAAGATCTCCGGGATCGAGCGCCCCGACGCTGATTCGATTCGTTCGTCGAGATCGACGAACGACGCGCCATGGCGACCGGCCAGCCGACGCCCGACGACGCTCTTGCCACTCCCCGGCAGGCCGACCATCACGACATCCATGCCCGCTCGCCTCAGTCGTCGCCGCCGGAGCCGGCTTCGTCGGAACCGGTCAGTCCGTGCGCTGGGGCGACCTCGCCTGCGGTCTCGTCGAACGCGTCACGTCGCCCGCCGGCGACCGGTGGCTCCGGAGCATCGGCGATCCGGGCCCGATAGCTGGCCAGGGCCGCCTTGACGTCGTCGAGCGTGTCGCCTCCGAACTTCTCGACGACGAATCCCGCGAGGGTGAGCATGACCATGGCCTCCGCCACGACCCCGGCAGCCGGCACGACACTGATGTCGCTGCGCTCGTAGTGCGCCTTGTCGACCGCTTCGCCGGTGATGAGGTCGGCCGACGGCAGCGGTCGGGCGAGCGTGGAGATCGGCTTGACAGCGCCGCGTACGACGAGCGGCTCGCCATTGGTCACGCCACCGGTCAGGCCCCCCGCGTTGTTGCTCCGGTGGATCCACAGGCCACCTTCGGCGCGCCCCTCGATGACATCGTGCACGTTGGAACCGAACCGTCGCGTCTGCTCGAATCCGAGCCCGAGCTCGACGCCCTTGACGATGTTGATGCTCATGACCGCGGCGGCCAGCGCGCCATCGAGGCGGCGATCCCAGTGGACGTACGACCCGAGGCCGATGGGCAGCCCATGGACGACGACTTCGAAGACGCCACCGACCGTGTCACCGGCCGAGCGCGCCTCGTCGATCCGGGCGATCATCGCGGCCTCCGCCGTCGGATCGGGGCAACGCAGCGGCGATTCGTCGGCTTCGTCCCGTGAGCGCGTGCAGTTCGCCGGATCGGCAGCCACGCCGCCGACCTCAGCCGTGAATGACCACGTCTCGATCCCGAGTTCACGCAGGAACGCGCGGGCAACGCCGCCTGCGGCGACGCGTGCGGCCGTTTCGCGTGCAGAAGCACGCTCCAGAACGTTGCGGACGTCGTTGAAGCCGTATTTGAGGGCACCGGCGAGGTCGGCGTGACCCGGTCGGACGCGGGTGACCGGCGTGGCCCGTTTGTTGCCTTCGAGGGCCGCTTCGCGGAGCACCGCGGCTGCTTCGTCGTCGAGCGGCTCGACGGCCATCACCTGAGTCCAGTTCTCCCAATCGCGATTGCGAACCAGGAGAAGGATCGGTGACCCAAGGGTCACGCCGTACCGGACGCCGGCCAGGATCTCGGCACGATCCTGTTCGATCGCCTGGCGGGCACCTCGCCCGTACCCTCGCTGGCGCCGGGCCAGATCGACGGCGATCGCATCGGCGCTCAATGCCAGGCCCGCCGGCACGCCTTCGATGGTCACGCCGAGCGTCGGTCCATGCGACTCGCCCGCGGTCAGGAAGCGGAAGGCAGTCATCGTCGGTTCGTGCGCGCCTGCAGGTCCGTCGGCTCGCGCGCGATCAGTCGGCCGTGCCGGCGGGGGACGCTACGTCATCCGCCGCTGCGCCGGTCGCTTCGCCCTCTGCTGAGCGGAGGCCGTCGGCCCGCGCCGCGGCGAGGGTCTCTTGCATGAGTTCCAGTGGCGCCGGCTGCCCGGTCCACAGGGTGAAGGCTGCGGCTCCCTGGTTGAGCAGCATCAACTCTCCATCGGCGACCGAGGCTCCAGCCGCCGCGGCCGCACGTAACAGCGGCGTTCGGGCATAGATGAGGTCAAGGACGAGGAGATCGCCATGAAGGACTTCGGCCGGGATCGGGATCTCGTCGGTCGTCAGCCCGATGGAGGTTGCATTGACCAACACGCGCGTCTTGGCCAGCTCCGCTTCGATGATGGAGTCATGCCAGGGCATCGCCCTGAGCTCCATGTGGGCGGCGCTCCGCCCGAAGTGTTTGACCAGACCCTCAGCCCGATGAAGATGTCGATTGAAGACGACGATCCGCTGGAACCCTTCCGTGATCAGGCCATGGACGACGGCCCGGGCGCCACCGCCCGCACCCAGCACGACGGCCTGGCGGGGCATCTTCTGCTTGCCGACGAGATGATCAAGGGCGACCTTGAAACCGGGCACATCGGTGTTGTGGCCGATCAGGCGCTTGCCTTCGCGGGTGATCGTGTTGACGGCCCCAGTGGCGTGCGCATCCTCGGTCGATCGGTCGACCATGGGGACGACACGCTCTTTGTGCGGGATCGTGATGTTCGCCCCCAGGAACGCGGCGTCTCGGAGTCCGCCGATGGCCTCCGGCAGTTCCATCGGTGTCCGGTCCCAGAGTTCGTAGGTGGCGTCGATCCCGGCCGAATCGAAGGCTGCCTGGTGCATCGCGCCCGACAACGAATGGGCGACCGGGTGCCCGATGAGGACCACGCGCTTCGTCATGCTCGTACCCTTTCGAGATCGTCAAAGAACCGTGGATAGGAGATGGACGCCGCCTGTGGCCGGCCGACACTCGTCTCACCGGACGCCACAAGCCCCGCGACGGCGAAGGTCATGACCAGCCGGTGATCGTCAAGGCCATCGGTCGCCGCGCCGCGCAGCCGCCGGCCGCCCGTGATGGACAGGTCATCGCCATCGATCTCGATCTGCGCGCCCAATGCCCGAAGCCCGGCGGCCGTCCCGTCGATCCGGTCCGATTCCTTGTGTCGGAGTTCGCCGGCACCGCGGATCACCGTTGTCCCGACCGCGGCGGTCGCGGCCAGACACAGGATCGGGATCTCATCGATCGCCGCCGCTACATCGGTCGGCGTCAACTCGATGGCGCGCAGGGTCGACGAGCGCACGATCAGATCGGCCATGGGCTCACCGACGCCCTCGTCTGTCGCGCCTTGAGGTGCCGGGTCCGGCCGCTCCTCGATATCGGCGCCCATGGAGCGCAGGAGATCGACGATCGCGCGTCGGGTCGGGTTCAACCCGACACCGCGGATCGTGAGTTCGGCATCGGGATGGATCGCGCCGACGACGAGCCAGAAGGCCGCCGCGGAGACGTCGCCTGGGACTCGTTCCGTCAGCGCCTGCACCGCCATCCCTCCCTGTACCGTCCATGCCACGGAACCGTCCGCGTCGTCCGTTCGCTCCACCGGTACGCCCCGGCTTCGGAGCATTCGCTCGGTGTGGTCCCGCGTCGCTACCGCCTCGCGAACCGTGGTCCGTCCCTCGGCTCGTAACCCGGCCAGCAAGATCGCCGACTTGACCTGCGCGCTCGGGACCGTCGTCGTGTGCTCGATCGCGCGCAGCGGGAAATGACCGACCACGACCACCGGGGGGAGCGAGTCGTCTTGCCGACCATGGAGGTCGGCGCCCATCGAGCGGAGTGGTTCGATGATACGAGCGACCGGACGGCGACGCAACGAATCGTCACCGTCGAGGGTGGCCGTCATGGGCAATCCGGCGAGGACGCCGGTCATGAGTCGCAGGCTCGTTCCGGAATTGCCGCAGTCGAGCACGCCCTCGGGTTCGGTCAGGCGGTCGATACCTGGTGATTCGACGCGATAGTCGACCGTCGAACCGTCACCAGCGAGGCGTTCCACCCTCGCACCAAGAGCACGAACGATTTCGGCGGTCGACCGGATGTCCGCTCCATCGCCGCTGCCCAGGATCCGGCTCTCTCCGGACGCAAGCCCCGCCAGGATCAGTGCGCGGTGACTGACCGACTTGTCCCCCGGCAGGTGCAACTCGCCGCGCAGCCGAGTGGCGGCGTGGATCGTGGCGACGGCCGGATCGGTCATGGCTGGTGCCCTCACGCGCTCACCCGTTTCCGGCGTACACGGCCCGGACCTGCTCATGGAGCGGGATCACGGTCGCCATCAAGTCACGGAACTGGTCGAAGTCGAGTTGCTGCTCTGCGTCCGACAGGGCCGCGTCTGGATTCGGATGGACCTCGACCATGACGCCGTCGGCGCCAACCGCGATGCCCCCGAGCGCCAGCGGCTTGACCAGCCATCGCTTACCGGTCGCATGACTCGGATCGACGATGATCGGCAGGTGGGTCAGGCGGTGGAGTAGCGGCACCGCTGCGAGGTCCATGGTGTTGCGGGTGTACGTCTCGAAGGTCCGGATGCCTCGTTCACACAGGATCACATTCGGGTTACCGGAGCTGACGATGTATTCGGCGGCCATCAGGAATTCCTCGACGGTCGCGCCATAGCCGCGCTTGAGCATGACCGGCCGCGCGACTCGCCCGACGTCACGGAGGAGCGAGTAGTTCTGCATGTTCCGCGTGCCGATCTGGAGGACGTCGGCGTACTCGGCGACGATGTCGACCTGACTCGGCTCCATGACTTCGGTGATGACCGGGAGGCCGGTTCGTTCTCGGGCTTCGGCCAGAAACCGGAGGCCCTGCACGCCGAGACCCTGAAAGGCGTACGGCGAAGTCCGCGGCTTGAATGCACCGCCGCGCAGGATGGTCGCGCCGGCCGCCTTCACGGCGTCAGCGGTTTCGAACAGCTGCTCCTTGCTCTCCACGGAGCACGGTCCGGCCATCATCGTCAGCGATCCGTCGCCGATCACGGCCCCGAGGATCTCGATGACCGTGTTCTCCGGGTGAAACTCGCGCGAGGTCAGCTTGAACGGACGGCTGATCGGCGTGACCGACGCGACGCCGGGCAAGCGGCCGAACCGTTCGATGAGGGTCGGCTTGCGCGCGCCGATCTCGCCGACGACGGCGACCGTCGTCCGACCCCCACTGACGTGCGCGAAGGGTGTCAGGCCCTCGGCCAGGATCTGGCCCTTGACGCCGAGGATCTCCGCCTCGCTGGCGCCGACGGTCATCACGACGAACATGGCGCTGGTGTCTCCTCAGTCAATCACCCGGCACAAAAACAAAAAAGCAGAGGTCTCGCCTCTGCTTCGTTTGCCCGGCACGACCCGTGCCCCGCGGTCTCAGCGACCGTGAAGCGTCATGCCGGGCATCGAAAGTAGAAGGTGTGGCTCATGTGCGTGCTCCCGACGGTATCGATTGCCGCCCTCGATGTCAACGCGCCTCCGCGCTCGTTCGGTCGGCGACCGCACCCGCGATGATGGCCTCGACGACCTCACCCTTCGCGTCCGCATAATCCTGGGTGTAGACCCAGTGACGTGCGGCAAGCTCGCGCTTCGTCCGCAGGTACCGCTCGCGATCGTCGTCATGGGTCCTGAGCCAGTCGCGGAAGGCGAGCATCCGGTCGGTCTCGGGCGAATCGGCGCTGAAGACGTGCAGGTTGACGTCGGTGTCCGGACCTTTGAAGAGGCGATGCTCATGCCAGTCCGGCTCGCGGATCCGCAGGACATAGCCGATGGCCTCCATCGGCGGGACGTACGCGGGCTCGGTGGCCGCGTCGGCGACGCCGAGGAGCATGTCGATGATCGGCTTGGCGGGAAGACCCGGCACGGAAGTCGAGCCGACGTGCTCTAGCATGAGCACCCGTTTGCCGAGGGCGCCGCGGACACGCGTCGCTTCGCGTCGATAGAGCGTCGGCCATGATGGATCGTAGTCGGCAAGGAGGATCGCACCGTCCACCCGCCGGCGCGGGCCGATCGTGACGGCGCCCATGTAGTCGTCGCGGTCCGTCGGCACGGAGCTATCCGAGCGCGTCGAGCAGGGGGTTGCGGAGGTCGGCGCTGAGCATGGTGGTTCCCTCGGGTTCGGCGGGCGCATCGAGTCGGACGGCGACAGCCTCCATGATAGGATTCCGGCCGCGGTCGCGACGGAGAGGTCGCATAGAGGTCTAGTGCAGCGGTTTGCTAAACCGCCATGTGGGGTAACCTGCATCGAGGGTTCGAATCCCTCCCTCTCCGCCAGTCCCGCCAGCATCGTGCGCCCGTAGCTCAGTGGATAGAGCGTTAGGTTGCGGACCTAAAGGTCGTGGGTTCGAGTCCCGCCGGGCGCGCCAACGTTTGATGCCCGCAGCGAGGCGCTTCGATGCCTGCGATCCGAAGCCCTCATCGAGCGAGAGGAGCGCGTCCTCCCAGGCGACCCACGCCGCAGCGGCCCGATGCCGAATCGATGGGTCAGCCTCGTGAATGAGGAGTCGGTCGTACACCGCCACAAGCTCGAACGGGCCACACTGGAGGCTCCTCGGTACGGGATCAACGGCATCGGGCAACGAGCCGACAGGCAATCTCAGGACCGAGAACATGGGATGATTCGTGCATGGTCGACAGACGGATCGTCGTGCGCGCAGATCCATTCAATGCTGAGGCGCCGCTCGATGCGCTCGACGCCCACCTCACGCCGGTCAACGACTTCTATGTCCGCAGCAATTTCGCCGTGCCCAGGATCGATTCTGGAGCCTGGAGCCTGGCGATCGACGGCCTGGTCGAGCGAGCCCGGTTCTTCACGCTCGAGGAGCTGGTTGCGGCCCCGACCCGAACCGTCACGAGCACGATGGAATGCGCCGGGAATAACCGGACGCGCCTCATGCCCATCACCGAGGGTGAACCCTGGGGCATCGGAGCCATCAGCACCGGAACCTTCACCGGCGTTCCACTGACCCACCTCCTGGATCTGGCGGGCGTTCGCCCGGAGACGGTCGAGGTCCGCTTCGAAGGCGCCGACCGCGGCGTTCCCCGGGGTCAAACCGAGGAGATCCGTTTCGAACGGTCCCTTCCGATCGATGTAGCGCTGAGCGGCCATGTCCTTGTCGCGCTCCGGATGAATGACCAACCGCTGACCGCCGAGCATGGCTCACCCGCGCGCCTGATCGTCCCCGGCTGGTACGGGATGGCGTCGGTCAAGTGGCTGCGCCGTATCGAGCTGATCGACCACCCGCTCGAGGCTCATTTCCAGACCCGCCAGTACCGCTACCATCAGGGACACCCGGATGGGCGTGACGCTCCGCCGGTCACGACGATGCGGGTCAACTCGATGATCACCAACTTCGCGACGGGCGCCACAGTCGCACCCGGGCCGCATGAGATCGCAGGCAGCGCCTGGTCGGGCGATGCTCCCGTCGTCGCCGTCGATTTGAGCGTCGATGCCGGGCCGTGGGAGCCGGCCGAGCTGCTTGGCCGGCCCCAGCCGTTCGCCTGGCGACGTTGGCGATTCGAGTGGGCTGGCGGTGCGATCGGCCGACATACGCTGCGCAGTCGGGCGTCCACCGCCGACGGCTCGACCCAACCCGACCGACCGGATTGGAACCGCCTTGGGTATGGCAACAATGCCATCGCCGCGACGCTCGTTGCGATCGTTTCGGAATCGTGATCGCCACGCCACGAGGGCTCGAGCGGGGCGCAGTGATCACGCCTCGCCGAGGGTCCAGGGTGGTCTGACAGGGCCGCGATCGAGTCCATCCTGCTAGGCTGACTCCCACATCGGGGCTGCCGAGGGCCGAATCCGGCCCGACCCCGCGTGACTCCACCATCGCTTGAGGTCTGTTGTGTCAACGTCGCGTCCCGGTCTCCGTCGGTTTGCTCTCGTCGCTGCGGCCGCCGCTCTCCTGAGTGCGATCCTCGCCGTGCCGATCGTGGCTGCGAACCAGACGGTCACGGGCTCGCTGAGCTATGTCGAGCGCGTCCCGCTGAGTCCGGAGGCTGTGGCCATCGTGACGATCGTTGACATCACGGCTAACCCCGACGCGGGAGCGATCATCGGCCAGCAGCGGATCGACGGACCGGCCGGCGTGCCCATCGATTTCTCGGTCCTCGTCGACAAGAACGCGATCGACCCCACCCATGCGTACGCATTGTTCGCCACGATCGAAGATGGCACGAATGTCTGGCAGAGCCGCGACGGAGAGCCGGTCATCACCGGCGGGCCGAGCAACGGCATCGACCTGATCCTGCCTGCGCTCAATCCGAATCCCGCAGCATCCATCACCGGCACGATCGTGCCCCCGCCGAACGCCTCCTTCGGCCCGTCGTCCGTGGCCATCGCCGCGCTCATCAAGGTCGGGACCGGCACCCTCGTCGCGCGCGAGGTACGCACCGTCAGCGACGTGAGTGACCTATCCTTTTCGATCGGATTCGACCCGGCACTCATCGACCCCGCGGCGACGTACGTGGTCAAGGGTGGCCTCGTCGACGGCCCCAAGGTGTGGCAGAACCGCGACGGCGTCACTGCGATCGAGAACGGGGCCGTCGTCGGTGACATCGCCCTTCCGGTCATCAAGG
>Ga0307379_10011397_pt1 | contig 11667 bp, 19 predicted proteins | sample UN2MG_FD_202237 | JGI IMG/M metagenome (GOLD analysis project Ga0307379, IMG submission 202237) | Soil microbial communities from Risofladan, Vaasa, Finland - UN-2 | ecosystem: Environmental > Terrestrial > Soil > Coastal area > Acid sulfate soil | place: Finland: Risofladan, Vaasa | collected... | reverse complement strand
GACTATTAGGAAAACATGGGATGGCAAAAGTTGGAATTGTTTACGGAACGTTGTTTATTGTCTGGCTGATACTGGGAGTTTTGTTGAATCATACCGTGAAAGGCAAATCACCGGAGATATTTGTAGAGATACCGCCTTATAGAATTCCATATTTTAGAGGTTTATCAAAAAAAATATGGATAAGAATGAAGTGGTTTATTAAAGAGGCGGTTCCATTTGTGCTGCTGGGGGTGCTTATTGTAAACATACTGTACACGCTCGGAATAATTCAATTCGTAGGGAAAATTACGGCACCGGTTGTTACCCGTGTTCTGGGACTTCCGCAAGAAGCTGTTGGCGCATTGATAGTGGGTTTCCTGCGAAAGGACGTGGCTGTCGGGATGCTTATTCCACTTAGCCTAACCGCGAAGCAACTGATAATTGCATCGGTTGTGCTGGCTATGTATTTCCCGTGTGTTGCTACGTTTGCGACACTTGTCAAGGAACTTGGAATCGTGGACACGCTCAAATCTGCAGGGATTATGATAATATCCAGCCTTTTAGTCGGAGGACTATTAAATCTCATCCTTCCATGAGAAAAATATCTTGAAGAATCTGAAACAGCGTGCCAGCTTGCAATAGTAGTTGCATTTTGCAACTGTCTGTGTTATATTGTTTATGGCAGAAAATGAAAAATACAGAACAAAATGTCATTTTGGACTCGATAAGCGAAGGTGTTTTTACGGTCGACTTAGACTGGCGGATCACTTCTTTTAATCGAGCGGCTGAGGAAATCACCGGTATTAGACATCAGGATGCCATCGGTAAATTTTGCCGGGACGTTCTAAGAGCAGATGTTTGCGAAACTGGCTGTACCCTGGCAGAAACGATGCAAACCGGTAAACCCATAATGAATAAGGCTGTGCACATCATTGATGCCCAAGGTAAGAAAAGAGCAATAGCCATATCTACAGCTTTATTGAAAGATTCCAGGGGCAAGGTTATTGGCGGAGTTGAGACGTTTCGTGACATGAGCATAATAGAGCAGTTTCGCAAGGAAATTGAAGGTCGGTATTCTTGTGAGGATATTATAAGCCAAAGCCATAAGATGCAGAACCTCTTTGCCATTTTGCCAAACATCGCTGAAAGTAATACAACAGTTCTAATTGAAGGCCAAAGCGGTACGGGTAAAGAACTTTTTGCCAGAGCTATTCATAATTTGAGCTTTCGTAAGGACAAACCTTTTATCGCGGTGAATTGTGGGGCCTTGCCGGATACACTATTGGAATCCGAGTTGTTTGGTTATAAAGCGGGTGCATTTACAGATGCCAAAAAGGATAAACCCGGACGATTTGCTTTGGCTGAAGGTGGAACGATTTTTTTGGATGAGATTGGCGATATTTCTGCTTCTGTCCAGGTTAAACTGCTGCGTGTTTTGCAGGAAAAGACCTACGAACCGGTAGGCGCTGTTTCTACTGTTAAGTCAGATGTTCGGATTATCACCGCTTCCAATAAAAAACTCGACGAACTTGTTAAAGAGGGCAAATTCAGAGACGATCTATATTATAGAGTCAACGTGATGAAATTGGAATTGCCTCCGCTGATGGATAGGAAAGAAGACATCTCGCTGTTAGTGGAGCATTTTATCGGCAGATTTAATAGGCTGCATAATAAGAATATCTGCTGTGTTACAAATGAAGTAACAGCGGCTCTGCTGGCTTATGATTATCCCGGCAATGTACGCGAACTCGAGAATATTATTGAGCACTGTTTTGTCTTGTGTGAAGGTGAAATAATAGAAGCGAAATATTTGCCCTCATCGGTTCGTCCAGCCTTGAAGAAGGAAAATGCCCAAGACAGCAAACCGGCAACCATTAAGCAGATGGAGATTATTCTGATAACTCAGGCTCTAAGACGAAACAATGGCAATAAAACAGCGACGGCTAAGGAGCTTGGAATCGACAAAAGCACGTTGTTTCGCAAAATGAAGGCATTTGATATCAAATCAAAATCATATCCCGAATAAAGGGTATTTTGCAATTATCTCTAAAGACAAGTATTGCAATATGCAATCATTAGATAGGCAACCCTATAGGTATTTAGAACATTAAAGTTTTTATAATACCCTCCCCCGTAAGAAGTTAGTGCAATTTCACCGTTCTGGCCAACTTTTCTGGCACATTGATTGCGTATATGATGGTTGAAAGGTTTTGTTGGTGTAAGAAAGATGAAGTTAGCAATACCTATATACAACGATAATATTTCGAATGTTTTTGACTTTGCTCACAGGCTTTTGTTGGTAGATATCGAAAACGGCAGGGAAGCAAATCGGTCTGAGGTTGCGTTAGAAAACCAATTGTTACCACAACGTGCAGGTCAGTTAAAAAACCTTGGGGTAGATGTACTTATTTGCGGAGCGATTTCACGGGTACTTGCCAACATGGTTATAACATCAGGGATTCAAGTGCTTCCATACGTAACCGGCAAGGTTGATGATGTGTTACAGGCCCATTTAAACGGTCAATTGGTTAAGCCGGAGTTTAGTATGCCTGGTTGTTGGCCGGGTGCGCGAAAAGGCTTTGGACGCAGACGACGAGGTTGTCAATGGCGAGGCGGACGAAGATAAAAAATAAATTGATTGAGTTGTTCATGAATGTCTCATGTAACCGAAGGGGACGGAGTCTAAACAGAGAAGAGAAAGGAAAAATAGAATGAAAATAGCCATAACATCACAAGGTAAAGAGCTTTCGAGCGAAATGGATTTGAGATTCGGACGGGCAAAATTTTTGCTCGTAGTTGACACAGAAACGGATGGCTTTGAAGTGCATGATAATTCAATGAACTTAAATGCAGCTCAGGGTGCAGGAATCCAGACTGGGCAGAACATAGCGAATCTGGATGTCGAAGCAGTAATAACCGGCAATGTAGGCCCAAACGCTTTTAAGACACTAAATGCGGCCAATGTAAAAATATTTCTCGCTGAAAAGCAAACAATCGCTGAGGCAATAGATTTATTTAAGACGGGCAAGCTAAAAGAGGTAGACCAAGCCAATGTTGAGGGACACTGGATTTAGAATTTAGGGCTGAAAGAAGTTAACGAAATTATGAAGATTTTTTTAGATTGTATTCCTTGTTTTGTTCGTCAAGCCTTGGATTCGGCAAGACTGGCAACAGATGATGAGCAAATTCACGAAAAGGTAGTTCGAGAAGTTCTTCGTCTGTCTGCTGATTTAGATATGAGTCAGTCTCCGCCAGAGATGGGACAGAAGATACATCGATTGATTCGAAGTCTGGTAGGTAGCGATGATCCGTATTACAGGGTTAAGAAACAGTTCAACAGCCTAGCGTTAAAATTATATCCCGATCTTAGAAAGCAAATCATAAGTTCAAATGACCAGTTTGAAACAGCGGTCAGATTGGCCATAGCTGGTAATATTATCGATTTTGGGGTTAAAAGTTCATTGTCTGAGTCAGAAGTCAAGAAAACAATCAATGATTCGCTAAGCAGCTATCTTGACCCTGAACAAGTTCTGAATTTTAAAAATGCTGTAATAGAAGCAGAAAAAATCCTTTATCTGGCTGATAACGCCGGCGAAATTGTTTTTGACCACTTGTTGATAGAGCAGTTGCCTATAGAAAAAATTACAGTGGTGGTCAAGGGATCGCCTGTCATAAACGACGCTACGATAGATGATGCCAACGTTGTTGGTTTGGGTCGAATTGTTGAAGTCATTGATAACGGTTCAGATGGACCTGGTACAATTCTGGAAACATGTTCGCAAAGTTTCCGAGATCGCTTTGAAGATGCTGATCTTATCATAGCAAAGGGACAGGGCAATTACGAAACCCTCAGCGATTTAGATAAGAATATATTCTTCATACTAAAGGCCAAATGCCCTGTTATCGCAAGAGACTTGGGTTGCGAAGTTGGTGAAATGATTTTGCGGAAAAGTAACTCATTTAAAAGGGTCGATAATCTGATTAGGGAGGCTGAATAAATGCCAGGTTTTGATGGTACAGGCCCGTTAGGCAAAGGTCCTATGACAGGTAGATGTAAGGGATTTTGCGTTTTGACAACATCAAAAGAAAACCCTGATAAAATAGATGGACTCGTCGGAATTGAAGGTAAGCCCGTGCGAGAAATTGATAGCAATCTTAACTTTGCCAGAAAGGATGGATATTATTATGCCAAGAGGTGACGGTACAGGTCCTGGCGGTCAAGTGCCCGGCACAGGACGTGGTATGGGACAAGGACAAGGCCAGGGTAAAGGTAGGATGGGTGGACCGCTTGCTGGAGGACCAGGCGGAAATTGCGTATGCCCGAGTTGTGGAGCAACGGTCGCTCATGTTGTCGGACAGCCTTGCAATCAAAGAAGCTGTCCTAAATGTGGTACGAAAATGACAAGAAGTTAACTTTTTTGAAAGGAAATTTATTATGCCAGGTGGAAATGGAACAGGGCCTGCAGGTATGGGGCCAATGACAGGTAGAGGTGCTGGTTTTTGTGCTGGTTATGCGGTACCGGGTTATGCCAACCCAGTTGGTGGACGCGGCTATGGTATGGGTTTTGGCAGAGGTAGAGGAATGGGTCGAGGTCGTGGTTTTGGCCGAGGCTTTGGTCGGGCCGGAACTGGGTATGGTATGCCAGCGTATGGCGGTGTGTCGTTTGCGCCAACAGTTGCGCCTCAGCAAGAGCTGGATAGTCTCAAGGGCCAGGCCGAATATCTTGAAGACGCTCTTGATGGAATTAAGAAGCGTATTGAAGAACTCGATAGCCAGAAAAGCAGCACATAATAAAAAGCTTTGAGGGCAAGGTAATCCTTCTTTGGTTGCCTTGCCCTCCGGCAAGCTATGTAGGGATTGTACGTTTATTTCTTAGGCCGGGTCTCTAAGTTTTACTCTCCCTTGCACTTAAAAAGTAAGTGACATTAGAAAGGAAAAATGATGCCTGAATTTGGAAATCCATTTAGTGGACTTGCAAAAGACCGAAAGCTCACAAATACCGAATTGGTTAGAGCGATTCGCTTTATGATATCAGCTGAATATGAGGCAGTTCAGTTGTACATGCAGCTCATAGAGTCTACCGATAATCAGTTGGCGATAGATGTACTTCGGGATATAGCTGACGAGGAACGTGTTCATGCCGGCGAATTCTTACGGCTGTTGCACGAATTGGCTCCAGATGAAAAGAAGCTATATGATGAAGGGGCCGATGAAGTCCAAGAGATGATAGATAAACTAAAAAAAGGCAAGTAACGTTTTGAGAAGATATGAAAAGAGGTCCAGCAATGCCAATATTTGAATACAAGTGCAGCAAATGCAGGCATAAGACCGAATTCCTGGAAAAAAGCAGTGGTAAGAACAAGCACATCTGCGAAAAATGTGGAAGTTCGGATATGCAAAAACTATTTTCAGGCTTTTCCGTTGGGCAAAGCAGCCAGGGAAGCGATTCATGCTCAACCGGAACGTGTCCAACTGGAACATGTGGACTCTGATAGAAAGGATTTTTTATGAAAATTGCAATAACATCGACTGGAAAAACTTTGGATTCACAGGTCGATCCGCGATTTGGAAGAGCAGCTTGCTTTGTCATTATTGACACTGAAACGATGGATTTCAGCGTTATTGAAAATAGCAATGTGGCTGCCGCAGGCGGTGCAGGTATTAGTTCTGCCAAAGCTGTGATTGATACTGGTGCCGAAGCTGTGTTGACAGGTAATTGCGGTCCAAATGCTGAACGCACATTAAGTGCTGGCGAAATAAAATTGTATACCGGTGTATCAGGAACAGTCTCAGAGGCTATCGAGTCGTTCAAGACTGGTAAGTTGAACGAAGCCGATGGCCCAAACGTTCAGTCGCATTTTGGTACCGGTAATTAGTCTGCTAAAGAGGAGACAAATGATGGATCCGATACTTAATGCCAAGGATGTCATAGTAGGATTTCATCCGGCCGGTTACAGAATAGACAAAAAAGCTTTGCCAATGAACAGGTATACAAAATGGGATATTCTGCAAGGTAATCACTGGTGTAATCCTAAACCGGTTTGTTTCGATTCGTTACCGCAACAAGGTTGGATTGCGAAAGATAAATTTGATTGGGACATAGCTAATACGTTTGTGGAGTAAATTTTAATATGAGAATAGCAATTGCAAGTGGTAAAGGCGGTACAGGAAAAACAACAATAGCAACAAACCTGGTCTGTTCAATTGCTCAGATGGGTAAAGTGGTACAGTATCTTGATTGCGATGTTGAAGAGCCGAATGGCCACATATTTTTGAAGCCTGATATAGAAGAAACACTCAGTGTTACTATTGGAGTACCGGAAGTTGATGCCGAATTATGCAACGGCTGCGGCAAATGTGGTCAGCTTTGTCAATACAGTGCCATAATTTGCCTGAAAGATAAACCGCTTGTATTTGACCAGTTATGCCATTCGTGCGGCGGGTGTATGCTGGTTTGTCCCACCGGTGCCATTACTGAAAAACAGAAAGAAATTGGTTTTGCTGATTTTGGAACGGCAAATGGTGTGAAGTTTGGACAGGGTCGGCTGAAAATCGGTGATATACATACACCATCACTTATAAAGAAAGTTAAAGCTAACGCACTGGCGGAAGGTATTGTCATTATAGATGCCCCTCCCGGGACATCGTGCCCGGTTATCGAAGCTGTTAAGGGTGCAGATTTCGTTTTGCTTGTAACCGAGCCCACGCCATTTGGATTGAACGATCTGAAATTAGCAGTTGGAATGGTGAGAGAACTGAAAATCCCATTTGCTGTGGTGATAAATCGCAGTGAACCCGATGAGCAAATGACAAATCAATATTGCCATGATGAAAACATAGATGTTGTTTTTGAGGTGCCCGATGACCGCCGAATCGCTGAGGCTTATTCGGTTGGCAAAATGATCGTTGATATTTTACCCGACTACAAAAAAGATTTTGCCGGTTTATACGAAAGTGTCTCAAAAAGACTTAAAGGCTGAAACAAATGAAAAGAGATGACTGGGGATTTATGGAAAGAGTAAGCCTTGATCTGGAGACTCGGCGTATGGCATGTAAAGTTCTTGATGTAGATGAAATGGCAGATAGAAAGCAGCTAAAGAAAGCTTACCGGCAAGTTGCAATGAAGTTTCACCCTGATAAGAATCCGCAAGATCCTGAAGCTAACAAGAAATTTACACTGGTCAAGTGTGCGTATGAGTTTTTAGCAGAGGATAAACCCTGCCCTAAGTTGTTAGAGGAGATCAACTCATGGCCAGGCGTTCCTGAAGACGATAAATACAAGCTCAATAATCCATGGGGACACTTTTTGTGGTGGCGTGAAAAATTTTTCGATTTAGACGAGAAAAATAAATTAGACAAACCAACTTTTTGTATATGAGGTTATTGTTATATGAAAGAATTAGTTGTTATAAGCGGTAAAGGCGGAACGGGTAAGACAAGTATTGTAGCAGCATTTGCAAGTCTTGCAAAAAATGCAGTGCTTGCTGACTGCGATGTTGACGCGGCAGATTTGCACCTGGTTTTGGAGCCAGATGTTAAACAGACTTCTGATTTTTCCGGCGGTAAACAGGCATCCATCGTTACCGAAAAATGTATCGGCTGCGGTAAATGTAAAGACCTGTGCAAATTTGACGCGATAAACCTCAATGGACCTGCAAACGACATTGTAGCAAAGACGTTTACGATTGACCATGTTTCCTGCGAGGGCTGTAAGGTATGCGTTGAATTTTGTCCTGTCGATGCTATTGAGTTTAACGACAGTATCAACGGCCAGTGGTTTATATCGGAGACACGGTTCGGAACTATGGTTCATGCAAAACTCGGAATCGCCGAGGAAAACAGTGGCAAATTGGTTTTTCTTATACGTAAAGAAACCAAAAGAATCGCTGAAGAGCAAAAGAAGGATTTGATTATTGTAGATGGTTCACCTGGTATTGGCTGTCCTGTAATTGCGTCAATTACCGGAGCTGATTTGGTGTTGATAATTACAGAACCAACGCTTTCAGGAAAGCATGATTTAGATCGTGTCGCCGAATTGGCTGCCGGCTTTAAGATTCCTACACTGGTTGCGATAAATAAGTTTGATTTAAATTCTGATATGGCCGACCAAATTGAGAAAGATGTCCTCAAACGGAACATTAAAGTGGTTGGGAAAATACGTTATGACAAGGCCTTTACCAAGGCACAGATCATGAAAACATCAGTGGTCGAATATACCAGCGGTGCTGTAACAGAAGATGTTAAGTCTTTGTGGAGAAATGTTACATATGCCCTTGGTTAATGCAAATATAGAAGGTCCTGCAGATAAATTATCACGGTTTGATTTTGATGTCGTGGCTGATAAATACGATAAGTGGTACGAAACAGCTGAAGGAGCAATGTATGACCGCCTGGAGAAAAAGGCTATTTCCAGATACCTTCGGCAAAATGCTCAGGGGAGAAAATTGCTGGAGGTTGGATGCGGTACAGGCCACTGGAGCCGGTTTTTCAGCGACTGTGGTTTTGAGGTTACAGGTGTTGATGTTTCAGAGTGTATGATAAAGATAGCACAAGGTAAAAATATTGCGAACTCGTCGTTTCAAATAGCAGACGGCCATTCTTTGCCGTTCGCAGATAACAGCTTTGATGTAACCGCAGCTATTACAACCTTGGAATTTGTACATGATGCTGAGTTGGTATTGCGGGAGATGGTCCGCTGCACTCGCAAGCCGTCAGGTCAATTGCTTATCGGTGTGTTGAACGCGTTGGCACGATTGAATCGCAACAGACAAGAAAACCCAGAATTGCTATATGCAAAGGCCCGGCTGTTTTCTCCGGATCAGACAAAAAGGCTTTTACAGTCACATGGTCAAGCACATGTGAGTACAGCTGGATTTATTCCCAGACAGAAGCGTTTTTTACCCTTGTCGCCGTTTATTGATGCGATTGGCCGGTTTTTTTACTTGCCATATGGAGTTTTTATTGCAGGTCAGGTGAGATTATGAAAGTACAGGCAGAAGTAAGTTTGTATCCGTTGCGTCAGAATGATTTAACCAAACCCATTCAGCAATTTGTTGAAAGTCTTAAGAGTAACGATCTTAATGTTAAAACCGGATCGATGAGTAGTGTTATCTCGGGAGATGAGTCGATAGTTTTTCAAAGCCTACAAAAGGCGTTTGAACAGGCAGCTCAAAAATATGAGGTGGTACTAACAGCAAAAATATCCAACGCTTGCCCGGAGATTGAATAGCAGTAAATAACTTTAGATGGAGAAGGAAACAGAGTATGGCAAAAGAAATGAATACAGCTCAAATTAATGGAGATCAGAAACTACAGATGCAGGCTGAACAGCAGCAAATTCGTGATCGAATGAGTCAGATTAAACATAAAATACTTGTTTTATCCGGCAAAGGTGGTGTGGGTAAAAGTACAGTTGCGGCCAATCTTGCTGTTTCTTTATCTCTTGCTGGCAAAAGTGTTGGACTATTGGATATTGATATTCATGGGCCAAGCATACCCAAGATTTTTAACCTTGAGGATAAAAAACTAATGACTTTGGGTGAGGCTATTATGCCTGTGCCTGTTTCAGCCAATCTTGTTGTTATGTCAATAGGATTTATGCTCCAGGATAAAGATAACGCCGTTATATGGCGAGGACCGATGAAATATCAGATGATAAAACAGTTTCTCAAAGATGTTGAATGGGGCCAGTTAGATTATCTTATTATTGACTCACCTCCTGGAACAGGTGATGAGCCTTTATCTATTGTACAACTTCTTGAGAACGCTGATGGTGCTGTTATTGTTACCACACCACAGGAAGTAGCATTATCTGATGTAAGAAAGGGTATTAGCTTCTGTCGTAACTTGAACTTGCCCGTTATAGGTGTACTTGAAAACATGAGCGGTTTTGTTTGCCCTAAATGCGGTGAGATAACCAATATATTCAAGTCTGGGGGCGGTGAGAAAATGGCCAAACAAATAAATGTGCCTTTTTTGGGCCGAATACCAATAGATCCACAAATTGTACGAGCTTGTGATTCAGGTCAGCCGTATGTACAGCATTATAGCTCGAGCCAAGCGGCACAAGCTTTTAAGGAAGCTATGCTGCCGTTACTTAACCTTGAAGAAAAACGTTAAGAATTACAGCGGAAACTGCATGGAATAACGTTTATAAACAAGCAGTCGTAGCTGCTAGTCATGGCTGCGAAACATTATTTGAAAAGGAAAGGATAACGTGCTTAAAACTAATCTAAAGCATCTCGAAACTGAAGAAGAGGGCAACAAAGTACTGGAAAATAACGAAAACGTTATGATTTGCTGTGGCAGAATGGGACAGATGTGTATTCCTGTCTATAGCGTCATGGAACAACTAGAAAGTGAATATTCCCATGTTGCCTTTCGTGATCAGGAATTTGATGCACCAACAGCAGAGTTCATAAAGAGTTTACCAGAGTGTTCATCTTTCATGGGACTGCCATTTACAGTTTATTTCAAGAATGGAAAAGTTGTGGCCGCCACGTCTAGTGTTCAAACCAAAGAACAAATAACAAAAATTTTAGATAAAGTGTTTGGCAAGTCGTAATTAAACAATGTTAATCAAAATTCAAAAAGGAGTATAGTAAAATGAGAATTGCAATTCCATTAGTGCAGGGAAAATTAAGTCTTCATTTCGGCCATTGTGATCAGTTTGCAATCTTTGATACCGATGAAGATTCCACCAAAATCGCAAACCGTGAAGATATTACCCCGCCGGCTCATGAGCCAGGCGTATTGCCGAAATGGCTTGGTGGTATGGGAGTGAATGTTATTATTGCCGGTGGTATGGGCCAGCGAGCCCAGCAGTTGTTTGAACAGAATGAGGTTAAAGTAGTTGTTGGCGCTTCATCCGGCACACCTGAAGAACTTGTATCCGCTTTTCTGCAAGATACACTCCAAACAGGAGATAACATCTGTGATCACTGATTCGGCCAGAAGTGCCTGTGTATTCTGCAATGGTCAGTTGAAAAATCCTGCAAACGTCAAGCAAATCGCAAATGATTGCGATTTGCTGATTGCCGCAGATGGAGGAGCAAAATATTTTTTCGATATAGGGCTCACTCCTCAAGTCATCATTGGTGATATGGACTCTATTGACTCTGATATTTGGAAAAGTAAAAGTGGTATCGAGTACATTAGGTATCCAGCTGACAAAGATAAGTCCGATGCAGAACTTGCTGTGGAATATGCCTTAGAGCATGGATACGAACAGGTCATTCTTGTTGCAGCAACTGGTGGACGTCTGGATCACATATTGGGCAATATCGCTTTGGTTGCCGGTTATCCCGGACGGGTAGCTATCCTTGATGGTACCTCTACATTGATTGCGGTTGATAAAAGTGAGAAATGTGTGCTGCATGGCAGAGTTGGGGCTATTGTTTCTTTGATGCCATATAGTACCAGCCCTTTTAAAGTAAGAACAAATGGCTTGAAGTATCCTTTACAAGATGAGTGCTTGATATCTGCTACACATGGCTTGAGTAATGAACTGTCTCAAACGGAAGCTTGTATCTGTGTTTCTGATGGTATTCTACTGGTTTACATAGAGAATCAGGACATGTCTTGCCAAGCAAGTTTGAATGAAAATAACGAAAGGAAGCCTTTATGAATATTGAAACAGTACAAAATACTGTTGCTAATATACGTAACATAGTCCATCCCAAATGCGT
>Ga0307379_10011396_pt1 | contig 11667 bp, 8 predicted proteins | sample UN2MG_FD_202237 | JGI IMG/M metagenome (GOLD analysis project Ga0307379, IMG submission 202237) | Soil microbial communities from Risofladan, Vaasa, Finland - UN-2 | ecosystem: Environmental > Terrestrial > Soil > Coastal area > Acid sulfate soil | place: Finland: Risofladan, Vaasa | collected... | reverse complement strand
ATCGGAGCAGTCGGGCGACACGAGCCGGGCAGCGCTGTGGATGATCGGGGCAATTGCGTCGTTCACGCTGATGGCGGTGGCGGGACGTGAGGTGTCGGGCGATCTCGATACGTTCGAGTTGATGATGTACCGCTCGCTGATCGGGGCGGTAATTGTGACCGCGATTGGTGCTGGGACGGGACGGTTGCCGCAACTGCGGACCCGGCGACTGCGGCTTCACGTGATCCGCAACATTTTCCATTTCACCGGGCAGAATTTATGGTTCTACGGCGTCGCGGTAATCCCGCTGGCGCAGCTTTTCGCCTTCGAGTTCACCACGCCGCTTTGGGTGGCGTTGTTGGCGCCATTGGTCCTGGGCGAGGCAATGACCCGGACGCGGGCGATGGCGATCCTGGTTGGATTTCTTGGCCTGCTGATCGTTGCGCGCCCTGGGCTCAGCCCGCTCGGGGTCGGGCATTTGGCGGCGGCGCTGTCGGCGATTGCTTTCGCCGGAAATTTGCTTTCGACCAAACAGTTGTCGCGAACCGAGACGGTCTGGGCAATCCTGTTCTGGATGACCTGGATCCAGCTCCTGTTCGGGTTGGTCTGTGCCGGATACGATGGCGATATCTCACTGCCCCAAGCGGAATCCGTAATTTGGGTGGTGATCGTCGGCCTGTGCGGGTTGACGGCGCATCTGAGTATCACGTCAGCGCTGCGATGCGCCCCGGCCTCAATAGTATCGCCGATGGATTTCGCCCGGTTGCCGATCATCGCCATTGTCGCAATGGTTCTCTACGATGAGCCATTGGAGATTGCTGTGTTCGCCGGGGCGGCGTTGATCCTGGCTGGCAATATGATGAATATCCGCGCCGCCAAACGTCGCTAGGAAGGAAATACCATGACCACCCTGCCCCGTGACACATCGGATACGCTGATCTTTGACCGTGCGGCCGGAATCGAGCGGCTGGTCGAGATCATGGTGCGGCTGCGGGCTCCGGATGGTTGCCCGTGGGACCGCGTCCAGGACTTCCGCTCGATCGCCCCCTACACCATCGAGGAAGCCTGCGAGGTGGCGGAGGCCATCGAACAGGGTGACATGGCGGCGTTGAAGGACGAACTGGGCGATCTGCTGTTGCAGGTGATCTATCATTCGCAGATGGCCGAGGAGGCGGGCGCGTTCGATCTGGGAGACGTCGTGCGGGCGATATCGGACAAGATGCTGCGGCGCCATCCGCATGTGTTTGGAGCGACCGCCGGCGGACCACTTGCCCGGCCGGAGGACGTGGACTGGGAGGGGATGAAGGCGCGTGAGCGGGCCGAGCGCGGCGAGCAGCGCGCGAGTGTCCTCGACGGCGTGCCTGCCACGTTGTCAGCCATGACTCGGGCGCTAAAACTGACGCAGCGCGCCGCGGCGGTGGGGTTTGACTGGACCGATCCGAAGGACGTTCTGGCCAAGGTGGCCGAGGAGGCCGCCGAGCTCGTGGCGGAAATCGATGCGGGCGACGACGAACGGATGGCGGATGAATACGGCGATCTGCTGTTCGTCATGGTAAATCTGGCCCGGCACTTGAAGGTCGATCCCGAATCAGCGGTCCGGCGCACCAACGCCAAGTTCGAGCGCCGGTTCCGGGGGATTGAAGCTATATTGACAGCTGAAGGGCGAACACCGGAGCAGGCGACCCTCGCGGAGATGGATGGGCTATGGGACCAGATAAAGGCGGCCGAGAAACTGATCGCCAAATAGCGGAAAACCTATCCTGAGTATTTTGATCGGATATTGACAAAGTGTTTTAGTCGGGTATTGATTGCGCCGAACCAACCACGGAGTCTCCAAATGTTCAAACGCCTTCTAATGGCGGCAATCTTGTCGCTCGCAGTGACCCCGGTCCCGTCCGCAGAGGTGAATATTTACACCTCGCGCCAGCCGGAACTGATCCAGCCGATCTTCGACGCGTTTACCGCGAAAAGCGGAATCGCAGTCAATGTGCTTTATTCGGAAAAGGGACTGATTGAGCGCCTCAAAGCCGAGGGCGACCGCAGCCCGGCGGACCTCTACATCACGTCCGACATCGCCAATGTGAAAGCCGCCACTGATGCTGGACTGACCCAGCCACATGGCTCGGCCGTGGTCGATGAAGTGGTGCCTCCTGAGCTGCGCGATGCGGGCGGGCACTGGTTCGCCCAGACCACCCGCGTTCGTGTCGTCTATGCGTCCAAGGAACGTGTGGCGACCGGGGAGGTGACGACGTTCGAGGATCTGGCCGACCCGAAGTGGAGAGGCCGCATCTGCACCCGCCCCGGCCACCACTACTACAATCTGGGCCTGATCGCGGCGATGATTGCGCATCACGGACCCGATCAGGCGCGGGAATGGCTGATGGGGCTGAAGGCAAACCTCGCCCGCACGCCGCAAGGCAATGACCGGGCGCAGGTCAAGGCGGTCTGGGCTGGCGAGTGCGACCTCGCCATCGGCAACACCTATTATATGGGTAAGATGCTGGAGGAACCCGAGCAGCGCCCTTGGGCGGAATCGGTCAATGTGGTGTTCCCGGTGTTCGAGGGCGGCGGCGCCCATGTGAACATCTCCGGCGCGGCGGTCACCAGCTCGTCGCCAAACCATGATGCCGCGATGCAACTGGTGGCGTTCATGCTGTCCGAGCAGGCGCAGGGGCTATATGCCGAACTGAACTATGAATACCCCGTACGGGCTGGGGTTGCGCCCTCGGCTTTGGTCGCGGGGTGGGGCAGTTTCCAGCCGGACGACATCCCACTGACCCAGATCGGCGAGCTGCGCGGCGAGGCGCTGAAACTGGTCGAGCAAACCGGTTTCGATAACTAGATCGCCTACGCCGTTCAGGAATGATGTCATCAAATTGAGCGTCGCGGGTGATCCCTGCGGCGCCCATGCCGCTTTACCGGGCATGGCTGCTGATGTATCCCGCTGGCATCCGGAAACACGAGCCCCGGAATCATAAGAAAGGGACGCCCTCCATGAGCGCGATCATCGACATCAATGCCCGCGAAATCCTCGACAGTCGCGGCAACCCCACGGTCGAGGTCGATGTGTTGCTGGAGGATGGCGCCCAGGGCCGTGCCGGGGTTCCCTCGGGCGCGTCGACCGGCGCCCACGAGGCGGCGGAGTTGCGCGACGGCGAGGCGCGCTATGGCGGCAAGGGCGTGCGCCGGGCGGTCGAGGCGGCGAATGGCGAGATATTCGAGGCGTTGGCGGGCATGGATGCCACTAACCAACAGGCCATCGACCAAACCATGATCGAGCTTGACGGCACCGCCAACAAATCCCGGCTGGGCGCCAACGCGATCCTCGGTGTTAGCCTTGCCGTGGCCAAGGCGGCGGCCGATTCGGTCGGCTTGCCGCTTTATCGCTATGTCGGAGGCACGGCGGCGCGCACGTTGCCAGTGCCGATGATGAACATCATCAACGGCGGCGCCCATGCCGACAATCCGATCGATATCCAGGAGTTTATGATCATGCCGGTGGCGGCCCAATCGCTGGCCGACGCGGTGCGGATCGGATCGGAGACATTCCAGACGCTGAAGGGTGAGCTGAAGGCCGCCGGGCACAACACCAATGTTGGCGACGAAGGCGGCTTTGCCCCAAACATCGCCTCGGCCCGGGACGCGCTAGATTTCATCATGCGTTCGATCGAGAAAGCCGGCTACAAACCAGGTGAAGAAGTCTGTTTGGCGCTTGACCCGGCCGCGACCGAGTTCTTTGCTGACGGCAAATACAATCTGTCGGGCGAAGGGAAAATTCTGGGACCGCAGGAGATGGCGGCCTATTGGGCGGCGCTGGTCGGCGACTACCCGATCATCTCGATCGAGGACGGCATGGCCGAGGACGACTGGGAGGGCTGGGTCGCCCTGACGCAAGCGATCGGCAACCGTTGCCAGTTGGTTGGCGACGATCTGTTCGTGACAAATCCGAAGCGGCTGCGAATGGGCATCGACAAGGGCGCCGCCAACTCGATCCTGATCAAGGTGAACCAGATCGGATCGCTGTCGGAGACGATGGAGACAGTCGATATTGCGCATCGCGCCGGGATGACAGCGGTGATGTCGCACCGCTCCGGCGAAACCGAGGACGCCACCATCGCCGATCTGGCGGTCGCCACGAACTGCGGACAGATCAAGACTGGATCACTGTCGCGCTCGGACCGGTTGGCGAAATACAATCAGCTGATCCGAATCGAGGAGGAGCTGGGCCAGAGCGCGATCTATGCTGGACGCTCGATTCTGCGCCGCTAGTCGATGACCTCGCCGGTGGATCACTGCCGGCGTGCAATAAAATGATTCACTTTCCCGCCGTCTTTGTTTAATGATTCGCATGAGCTTTCCAATATCGAACGACTGATCCACAATCGTTTTGGGCATGAGCAGGGGTGGTCATCAAATTGCTGCTGGGGTTTCAATGAGCAGATGGGACTGGGGGCAAATCGTTTCCCCGGCAATTTACATTCTGCTGATCGCGCTGCTCGCAGTGTTTGGCCATAGTGGCTTGCAAGGCGAGCTAGGGCTGGCCGCATTGCACGAATCCCAGGCGTTGGAGCGTCAGCTTACGGCTGAACTCGCTGAGACCAGCGACGAGCGGCGCTCGCTGAATAACCTCGTCCGACGGCTTGGCGATGACAATCTCGACCTTGACCTGCTCGACGAGCGAGCCCGCGCCATGTTGGGCTATACCCGCCGCGAAGAACTGGTGATCCGCTAACAACAGCGAAAATTTACCGCGTTCACGGCAATTTACCAAACCCCCGAACGCAATATTTGCAACGTCGTAAGCGCAATCGTGCGTGCTTCGCTTTGACAAAGCCGCTATTGATGTTTGAAATCACCGCTATGCAAGGCGGAGACACGTGTTGTTCCCCTTTGGCGGAGGAAGATTGATGGCCAGCCCCAAATCGAAACCCAAACCGAAATCCGGCGCGAACACGCCGTCGTCGGATGAGCTTCTCGGATATTACCGTGACATGCTGTTGATCCGGCGTTTCGAGGAGAAAGCCGGGCAGTTATACGGCATGGGTCTGATCGGCGGGTTTTGCCATTTGTATATCGGCCAGGAGGCGGTGGTGGTCGGGCTGCAATCGAACTGCATCGACGGCGATCAGGTGGTGACCTCGTATCGCGATCATGGCCACATGTTGGCCTGCGGCATGGACCCGAAGGGCGTGATGGCCGAGTTGACCGGGCGATCAGGCGGCTATTCGCGCGGCAAGGGCGGATCGATGCACATGTTCTCCGCCGAGAAAAAATTCTACGGCGGGCATGGCATCGTCGGCGCCCAGGTGCCGATCGGCGCCGGGCTGGGGTTTGCCAACAAATACCGTGGCAACAACAATGTAAGCTTGGCCTATTTCGGCGATGGCGCCTCGAACCAGGGCCAGGTCTACGAGACCTTCAACATGGCGGCGCTGTGGGATTTGCCGGTGATCTTCTGCATCGAGAACAACCAGTACGCCATGGGCACGTCGCAGAAACGCTCGACCTCGACCCCGGCGCTCTACACCCGGGGGGCGGCTTTCGGCATCGCTGGCGAGGAGGTCGACGGCATGGATGTGCTAAAGGTCAGCGAGGCCGGTGAGCGCGCGATGGCGCACTGCCGTGGCGGCAAGGGGCCGTATATCCTGGAGCTGAAGACCTATCGATACCGTGGCCACTCGATGTCGGACCCGGCGAAATACCGGACCCGGGACGAGGTTTCGAAGATGCGCGAGGAGCGTGACCCGATTGATGGGCTGCGCAAGGTCCTGCTGGACGGCGGCTACGCGAAGGAGGACGCGGTCAAGGAGATCGACAAGGAGATCCGCGCCATCGTCAACGACGCCGCGAAGTTCGCACAGGAGAGCCCGGAGCCGGATGCCTCCGAGCTATACACCAACATCCTGGCAGAAGCCTGAGACGCGGGGAAATTTGACATGACAATCCAGATATTGATGCCCGCGCTGTCGCCCACCATGGAAGAGGGCAAGCTGGCGAAGTGGAACATCAAGGAAGGCGATAAGGTAAGCTCCGGCGACATCATCGCCGAAATCGAAACCGACAAGGCGACCATGGAGGTCGAGGCGGTCGATGAAGGCATCGTCGGCAAAATCTCCGTCGCCGAGGGCACCGAGGGTGTGAAGGTCAACGCTGAGATTGCAGTTCTGCTGGAGGAAGGCGAGGATGCGTCCGCCATTGGGGCTGCCCCGGAGGCGGCGGCTGCTCCGGCCCCAACATCGGCCCCAGCATCGGCGCCTGCCCCGGCCGCCGCACCAGTCGCGGCTGCGGTTGCCAGCACCAATGCCGGCTCGCCCGACTGGCCCGACGATGCGCCGATGAAGTCGATGACCGTGCGCGAGGCCCTGCGCGACGCCATGGCCGAGGAGATGCGGCGCAGCGACAACGTCTTCCTGATGGGCGAGGAAGTCGGCGAATATCAGGGCGCCTACAAGATCAGCCAGGGTCTGCTGGACGAATTCGGCCCGCGCCGGGTGATCGACACGCCGATCACCGAGCATGGGTTTACCGGCATTGCCACCGGCGCTGCCTTCGCCGGGCTAAACCCGATCGTCGAATTTATGACCTTCAACTTCGCCATGCAGGCGATTGACCAGATCATCAACTCGGCGGCCAAGACACTGTACATGTCCGGCGGCCAGATGGGCTGCCCGATTGTCTTCCGTGGCCCGAATGGCGCTGCAGCCCGCGTTGGCGCCCAGCACAGCCAGGATTATGCCGCATGGTACGCGCAGATCCCCGGCCTGAAGGTGGTGCAACCCTATTCGGCGGCCGATGCCAAGGGGCTGCTGAAGTCGGCGATCCGCGACCCCAACCCGGTGATCTTCCTGGAAAACGAGATGCTGTATGGCCGGTCGTTCGAGGTGCCCGACATCGACGACCTGACGATCCCGATCGGCAAGGCGCGGATCTGGCGCGAGGGGTCCGACATAACGCTGGTCAGCTTCGGCATCGGCATGAGCCACACACTGGCGGCGGCAGATTTGTTGGCCGCCGACGGCATCTCGGCCGAGGTGATCGACCTGCGAACGATCCGGCCGATGGACACTGGCGCTATGGTCCGATCGGTGATGAAGACCAACCGTTGTGTGACCATCGAGGAAGGCTTCCCGGTTTGTTCGATCGGTAATTATATCTCGGCGGTGTTGATGCAACAGGCGTTCGACTATCTCGACGCGCCGGTGATCAACTGCACCGGCAAGGACGTGCCGATGCCCTATGCCGCCAATCTCGAAAAGCTGGCGTTGCTGACAGTCGACGAGGTGGTCGCGGCCGCCAAGTCGGTTTGCTACCGCTGAGGGGGAAAGAAAATGCCGATAAATATTCTGATGCCGGCGCTTTCCCCGACCATGGAGGAAGGCAAGCTGGCCAAATGGCTGAAATCCGAGGGCGACGTGATTGCCTCCGGCGACATCATCGCGGAGATCGAGACCGACAAGGCGACAATGGAGGTCGAGGCGGTTGACGAAGGGACGCTCGGCAAGATCGTGGTGGCCGAGGGGACCGAGGGCGTCAAGGTCAATGCAGTGATCGCGATTATGCTGGAGGAAGGCGAGAGTGCATCCGATATCGGGTCTGCTCCGGCGGCTGCTCCAGCGCCAGCGGCATCACCAACTCCTGTGGCAGCGGCGGCTGCACCAGCGGCTCCCGCAGCGCCGATTGCGGCATCCAGCGCGCGCGTTTTCGCCTCGCCACTGGCCCGCCGGATCGCGGCCGACAAGGGATTGGACCTGGCCCGTGTCAAGGGCTCCGGCCCGCATGGCCGGATCGTCAAGACCGATGTCGAAGGCGCGGTCGCAACGCCAGCGGCCACGGCAGCGGCTCCGGCCGTAGCCCTCGCCCCGGCCGGACCCAGCACCGAGATGGTGCGCAAGATGTATGCCGACCGCGAGCATGTGGAGATTGCGCTCGACGGTATGCGCAAGATCATTGCCAGCCGCCTGACGGAAGCCAAATCGACCATTCCGCATTTCTACCTGCGCCGCGACATCGAGCTTGATGCGCTGCTGAAACTGCGCGGGCAAATGAATGCCAAAGGTGAGAAACGCGGCATCAAGCTGAGCGTCAACGACTACATTATCAAGGCCAGTGCGCTGGCATTGCAGGAGGTTCCGGGCTGCAATGCGGTTTGGGCTGGTGACCGGGTGTTGCAGTTCAAGGCCTCGGATGTGGCGGTGGCGGTGGCGATCGAGGGCGGGCTGTTCACGCCGGTGCTGCGCGACGCAGATACCAAGTCGCTGGCAGTGTTGTCAGCCGAGATGAAAGATTTGGCGGCGCGCGCCCGCACCCGCAAGCTGGCGCCGCACGAGTATCAAGGCGGCAGCTTTGCCATCTCCAATCTGGGGATGATGGGGATCGACAACTTCGACGCGGTGATCAACCCGCCGCACGCCTCAATCCTGGCGGTCGGCGCCGGGATCAAAAAGCCAGTGGTCAAGGACGGCGCGCTTGCCATCGCCACCGTGATGTCGGTGACCTTGTCGGTGGATCACCGGGTGATCGACGGGGCGCTGGGGGCGCAATTCCTCGAGGCGCTGAAGGGTTATCTGGAAGACCCGCTGGCGATGTTGATGTAGGCGATACCCGTGGTGACGATGCCCCGGGCGTGATCGGCGGCGGTGTAAGGGTACTGGTTTCATTAATCATAAAATACTACCACACTGCAATCATAACAATATCAAGGACTTAACCACCGTATCAACCTTGATACGGGCTTGCGCCGCGCCGGGAAGCGGCTGTTTCAGTCCTGGGATCACCCCGCCAGCAGTGCTTCCGCCGCCCGGATGGCATCCTCGGCCTTCGAGGCGTCCGGGCCACCGCCCTGGGCCATGTCAGGCCGCCCGCCGCCGCCCTTGCCGCCAACCGCGTCGACGGCCACGCGGACCAAATCGACCGCCGAAATCCGCGCCGTCAGGTCTTCGGTCACACCGGCTGCGACCGTTGCCTTGCCGTCAGTCTCGGCGATCAGCAGGACGGCGCCGGAGCCGAGGCGGGATTTGTGCTCGTCAATCAGGCCGCGCAGGTCTTTCGGGTTGATACCGGTCAGGCTGCGGGCGAGGAACTTCACGCCACCGATCTGCTTCGCCTCCGGCTCGGCGGCACCCGATCCGGTGCCACCCAGAGCGATCTGGCGTTTCAGTTCCGCCAGTTCCGCCTGTAGCGTCTTGCGCTCGTCTAACAGCGCCTGCACCCGATCGACGGCCTCCAACGGGCGGGCGCGCAGTACCGAGGCTACCTTCGCCAGCGTCCGCTCCTGACCTTCGAGGTAATCGAGCGCGGCGGCGCCTGTCAGGGCCTCGATCCGGCGGATACCGGCGCTGGACGCGCTCTCGCTCACCACCTTCAACAATCCAATGTCCCCGGTGCGAGCGACATGGGTGCCGCCGCAAAGCTCCATCGAATAGATCGAGCCCGCCGGGCCGGGCTGACCCTGCGAACGCTGGCCCATGGTAACGACGCGAACCTCGTCGCCATATTTCTCGCCAAACAGCGCCCGGGCGCCGGCGTCCTGCGCCTCATCCGGGGTCATGATCCGCGTCGTGACAGCATCGTTCTGGCGGATATAACGGTTGGCCTCGGCCTCGACCGTTGCGATTTCCGCCGGTGCCATCGCCTTTTGATGGGCAAAGTCGAAGCGCAGCCGGTCCGGCGCCACCAGGCTACCGCGCTGGGCAACATGGTCGCCAAGAGCGCCGCGCAAGGCCTCGTGCAGCAAGTGGGTGGCCGAGTGGTTTGCCCGGATTGCACCGCGCCGGGCGCTGTCAACGGCAAGTTCCGCCGCCTCGCCCTGAACGATCTCACCTTCCTCAATCAGCGCTGCATGGGCAAAGAGGTCCCCGGCGCGTTTGCGAACGTCGATGATGCGGACCCGGCCAGTAACCGTGCGCAAAATGCCGTGGTCGCCAACCTGACCACCCGATTCGGCATAGAACGGGGTTTGATTGAGGATGATCTGGACGGTCTCGCCTGCTTTGGCCGAGGACACCCGTTCGCCGTGACGGACCAGCGCTTTGACCACACCTTCGGCGGTCTCGGTGTCGTAGCCAAAGAACTCGGTCGCGCCGATCTCCTCGCGCAGATCGAACCAGAGGCCATCTTCGGCCGCGTCACCGGAGCCTGACCAGGCGGCGCGGGCCTTGGCCTTCTGCGCTTCCATGGCGGTCTTGAAGCCGTCGGTATCGACCGTCCGACCCTGCTCGCGCAGCGCGTCCTGGGTGAGGTCGAGCGGGAAGCCGAAGGTGTCATACAGCTTGAAAGCGGTCTCGCCCGGCAACGCCGCGCCGTCGGGCAGGCGTTCAAGTTCCTCGGTCAGCAGACCGAGGCCGCGCTCAAGGGTGTGGCGGAAGCGATTCTCCTCGAGCTCCAGCGTCTCGGCGATCATCGACTGGGCCCGCGACAGTTCCGGAAACGCCTGACCCATCTGCTGGACCAACGCCGGGACCAGCCGGTGCATCAGCGGCCGGTCGGTGCCGAGCAGATGCGCATGACGCATGGCGCGGCGCATGATCCGGCGCAGCACATAGCCGCGGCCTTCGTTCATCGGCAAAACACCGTCGGCGATAAGGAACGCGGTCGAGCGCAGATGATCGGCGATGACGCGGTGGTGGATTTTCGCGTCTTGCCGGTCGGGCTCGACGCCCGAAGCACTGGCGCTGGCCTCGATCAGCGCGCGCATCAGATCGGTATCATAGTTGTCATGCTTGCCCTGGAGCACGGCACCTAAGCGCTCGAGCCCCATGCCGGTATCGATGGATGGTTTTGGCAGATTCTCCCGCCGCCCGTCCTCGAACTGTTCGAACTGCATGAAAACCAGGTTCCAAATCTCGACGAAGCGGTCGCCATCCTCGTCCGGACTGCCGGGAGGACCGCCGGGGATATGGGCACCGTGGTCGTAAAATATCTCCGAGCACGGGCCACAGGGGCCGGTCGGGCCCATCGACCAGAAATTATCCGAAGTGGCGATGCGGATGATCCGGTCATCCGGCAGGCCGGCGTATTTTTTCCAGATATCCGCCGCCACGTCGTCGTCGTGAAAAATCGTAACCAGCAACCGGTCTTTTGGCAGGCCGAATTCCTTGGTCAGCAGATCCCAGGCGAGCGGGATTGCCAATTCCTTGAAATAGTCACCGAAGGAAAAATTCCCAAGCATTTCGAAGAAGGTATGATGCCGCGCAGTGTAGCCGACATTGTCGAGATCGTTGTGCTTGCCACCGGCACGGACGCATTTCTGCGAGGTCACGGCGCGGACATAGTCGCGGTGTTCAAGACCGGTGAAGACGTTCTTGAATTGCACCATCCCCGCATTGGTGAACATCAGCGTGGGATCATTACGCGGCACGAGCGGTGACGAGGCCACGATCTCGTGGCCGTGGGCCGCGAAATAGTCGAGGAAAGCCGAACGGATTTCGTTCAGAGACGCCATGAAAGCCTCACGCCGAAGATTGCTGTCCGGCGCTCTATTAGCTTGGGTCCGACCGGGTGTCCACCGGCGGTTATCCGGCGAAATTTCCGATCGTGTTTAGGGGGTGTATTCGGGATGCTAAAACGCGGCCCCGAGTACCTGTTTAGCCTGCGCCCTCGGGTTGAGGGCTCATGGTCAACTGTTCGACGATAAGATCGACGAACGAGGTTCCGGTCTGTTGGCAGGTTGCTGCGAGCGAGGTGAGGATC
>Ga0307379_10011395_pt1 | contig 11669 bp, 6 predicted proteins | sample UN2MG_FD_202237 | JGI IMG/M metagenome (GOLD analysis project Ga0307379, IMG submission 202237) | Soil microbial communities from Risofladan, Vaasa, Finland - UN-2 | ecosystem: Environmental > Terrestrial > Soil > Coastal area > Acid sulfate soil | place: Finland: Risofladan, Vaasa | collected... | reverse complement strand
CTTTAAATCAATACATGTATTTGTAGCCATATCACACGATAGACGCAAAATACTGCACTTTGCGGTTACTGCAAATCCTCACTCGCAATGGGCTATTCAGCAACTTCGTGAAACTTTTGCTTTTGACGAAACAACCAAATATGTTATCCGTGACAACGACAAAATCTTCAGTGAAGATTTCAAACTGCACATAAGGAACTTTGGCTTAGAAGATACGCCTACCGCACCACGAAGTCCATGGCAAAATCCAATTTGTGAAAGAGTAATCGGAACACTACGCCGAGAGTGTCTGGATCATATGATCATTCTCAACGAAAAGCATTTGCATAGCGTGCTGGACGAATACATCAATAATTATTACAACGTCAGCAGAACGCATATGTCGCTTGAGAAAGACTCACCTGTCCATCGCCCTGTTCAGGCCAATGGAAAGATTGTAAGCAAGCCAATTCTTGGTGGATTGCATCACGTCTATAGCCGGGTTGCTTAGGCTGAAAATCTGAAACAGAATTTTGAGCTGATTGTAAAGCAAGGAAGATAAGGTCTGCGCCGATTGCGACATGTTTGTCAAAGCTCTGACTTTGCCGGAAATCACTCTTCCTGAAACTGTCAATATTCAGTCTTCAATGAGCTAACTTCCATTTCAAAAACTCACGACTCAAACGTTTTTGCCTTCATTCCAATTTTTGCGTAGGACAGCCGTATGCTGGATCAGTACGGCATCCCGTTCTTCTACAGGCAGGCGACCATCATCTACGACCAGGGCAAGAACGAGGTTTGGAAACCTTCGTTCACGGTGTACCCTTACGGCGGTCTTGTTATAGATTACGTACCCGGCTCAGAGCAGGGCCAGAACGATGAGCTTCTGCGAAAAGAACAAGTATACCGGTACAACCAGATCCCCGCGGTGCTGTTGGGCCCGAAGGATATGACGGATCCGAACTGGGAGGAGTCTCTATATGAAAGGCTAAAGCAGGAACCCAGACAGATCCGGGACCTATCGCTTTATATAGATCAATAAGGTAATAGGACATTTGAAATGTTTGCATATTTTTTGATTTTTTAAATGATTGTTAATAAAGCATTTATGGAAGGAGTATTTTAAAAAATGTGGAGATAATGACCTTTCTGGTTGTATAGTAGTTGTATGAATTTGCGAACAAAAATAAGGCTAATTTTGGACAATTTAATGTGAGGTATTGATACGCTTTCTATGGTAGAATATTGTGACACTCCACAATAGAAAGAGAGTAGCTACAGGGGATACAAAGCATGAATAATAGAGCTTCACGCCTACTCGACCATAATGTCACCCTAAAAATTGTGGTGTTTTCAAGTTACTGAAAAAAGGTCATATTAAAGACTATTTATTACAAATGTTTTAAGATTCTTTTCTTATATAAATCAGCAAACACAGGAACCAAAACAAGCTTAACAAAATTGTTATTGTGCAAAAGACACTACTAATCAACCATAGATATTTAAGTCCCCAAGATTTCAGATTCTTAAATATTATGTTGAAATCATTTGGTTGCATTGATTAATTAATTGTATTCAAATTTCCTATTAATCTTCTGTTTATACTAAAGGGAAAAATCTTGTAGTATTATTGTTTTTCAAGCTCAGATAGTTCTTCAGCAGTAACAGTTCTTGCATTCAGATCACCAAAGATGACACGATATTGACTGTCTTCAAGATTCCATCTCAGCAGTACCTTATCAGCATCGCCCGGCTCAACCGTATCACCGTAGTAAACTGGTTCTTTGTTTTCATTTTCCAAAGTCTTTGATATCTTGTGATAAGCTTTAGAATGTGGTTTTTTAGATCTCAAAATCATGTTGAAGAATGGCAACTCATGAATGATTTGGCAACATCGCTGAGTCTATTAATAATTATTGTATTTTTGCTTGAATTATGTCTACATTATAGTTAAATTTACAGTTTACTTATTAGTTTTTAAGATTTATGAATATTATCTTATATTCAAGCAATTTAGTTAAACTGATAATGGAGGGCAAAAAAATGGTTTTGAAAAAGCAAGTCGACCAAGGGCAAAGAGGCACTACAACGGTTCAAGAGCTGTATCTGCGAACAAAATATTTATTTATGACGACATTATTGGCCATTTTTCTTTTTGAAATCCCTGCTTGGCCTATTGAATCCTATGAGTCTGAACTTCAGAAAGCAGTGATAGAGGCTGATTGGTTGAAGATTGTTGAAGTCGGGAACAAGTGGAAACAAGAGGATAAAAATGCGATCATTCCTATATGGCTTTTGGGATATGCAGGTTTAGCAAAGCAGGATTATCATCTAGCAACTGAGAATTTATCACAACTCGGACAGTCACAAGCGGCAAGTAAACTAATTAAATGGGCCGAAGGATTAGTAAAAGCTAATCCAAAAAGTGCTGTTTCGATGATGTTGAAGGGCGACGCACTAGCGCGTAGTGGAAAATATGATCAGGCGATTGTCGCTCTCGACGAGGCCGTTCGTCTGGCAGCTGATTCGGCACTTGTATACAACTTACGCGGAGTAGTGAAAGCACTTTCTGATAGACCGGTCGAGGCCGAAGCCGATCTTGAGAAGGCTATAAGCATTGATCCTGACTTTGCCGATGCCCTTGTTAGTCTGGCAATTATCCGATTGGAGAATGAGGACCTTTTAGGCGCGCTCTCATATCTTGACAATGCAATTGCTGCGTGTCCTGATTTCGCCCTTGCCTTTAACACAAGGGCTGTAGTTTATGGCAAGCTCAAAATTTGGGAGGAATCGGAAGGAGATTTCGAAAAGGCCGTGAAGCTTGCCCCGGCCGTACCATTCCTCGCCGGCAATCTCAGATTGATGGTCTGGGTTAAAGGACAAGAACAATTCGAAAAGATGCGCTCGACAGATAGTCAGACAACTGGACGCGGAACAACGCTTGTAGCGTCATCTTATGATCGTTACTCTGTGGACATAGGCGACGGAAGGATTGTAGATATTATAAGTATTAAAAATACTTCACAAACTGCGACATTAGCCGGTATGGAGGCAACGCTTAATCATATTTCCGATGAACTTCGTAACGAGGCAAGGTTGCCTGATGATTGGAAGCCTGAGGTACTGATTGCGCAACCTGGCCTTGGTTCCAGTGCATATGCTGAGCGTAAGAATTTCGCGAAGATGGCCTTTAATTCAGGTAAAGACTTCGTCGTGTGCGTTGATACTACCGACAGGTTCCAATGGCCTAATACTTCGGGCGACCTTCGAATGCTTCCTATTGAAGAGAACGTAAGCCGACGATTCGAACGGGCAGTAGTGGCTGCTAATCATGTCTGGGAGAAGGCGCCTGATGCTGTCCTTGAGTCACAGGCTACGCGAATGCTGTTGAACGGGCAATACGGATCAGTTACTGTCGCTGATCTTCACAAGAATGGCTTACTTAACCAGGACTTCAAGCTTGACAAGGTAGTCGTCGTAGGTGTCCCGTTGCGTAGTCAATCAGTGGAGAAGCAGTTTCAAACGGATTGCATAGGCCAATTGATGGCTATTACTACTGTTTCTAAGACCGGCTTTATCGCCAGCGAGCCGATCCGCGGAGTTCCTAGTGTTCAGGTACAAACAAGACTTGGAAAGCCACCGTCACATGGAGAGCTCTTTGCGGATCAGTGGAAAGATAAACAGCTAAATCCCATACCCGAATTAATAGGACATTACAACCGTGGAGTAAGTATACAGGCGGTTCAGGATTGGACAAACGAGTTCGAGGGTAGCGTTCCGATGTACACGTCGCGAACAACGGAACCGATCTCGACGCATCTTGAGATGGCGTCTATGACTAGGCGGGGGCTTACGGATCCTCTTCATGATGCTGTCCTCATTGGGTGCAAGGATCCAGACCTTGGTCAGAAGATCGCTGGACAGTTTGGTGGAAACTGGCGTGTACAGATCGTTACTGAGACCAATTCGACCAGATTACAGGAGATCGCGAGAGAACAAGGTTTTACCCGAATAAACAGGATCGCAGATATCTCAAGCCCTGTGGTTGTGCCAGAACCTCTCAGTAGTCAACCTGTGTTGACCTCTTATACGCTACCGGAAGCACGGTCTTTAGCTAAAGGTATCGAACGATTCAATGATACAGTCAGCCTTCTTTACACAGTGGCAGAGAAAGAAATGCCTCTCGGGATGCAACTACCACTTGAATTCGGAGGGCCGCTAATTCGGGATATTCAGAGTGCTCGCGAGGGACGCTTCCACCCCCTGACGTCTCAGGTTTTTGAACAAATAGGTCGATTCGGTATGAGTGAACTACCCAAGATAGTACAGGACCTGCAAGTTGAAAAGAAGTTGTCACAATCATTTACTTTGCCAGGTCCACTCATGGCGGGATTACCAGACATTGTGGCTGGTTCAGCCTCACAAATTGGGCGAAGTGGTATTCAACCCACATGGCAGGAATGGGATTTGTATATAAGTGGAGTGAACAAGGCAGCATGGTGCGCCCTTGGAGCAGTAGCGTCGGAGGGTAACATCGAAACTTCCCAAGCTTTCGCCACTGCTGGTGGCCTTCTGGATGATGTTCTTTCAGAAGTGTCCTATTCTGGATTTGATTACTTCGCACATGGATTTGTTAGGAAAAATATGATTCAATCATACGAAACCTATCTTAGGCGATGCTCATTTGACAAACTCCCCGCGAAAACCTTCAGTGAGATGCATGGACAGAGTTTCGTATCTCGAGTTGGTTTTAATCCCAGTCATATAACTCAACTCGACCACAAAGCTCACCTGACAAACACAATGCTAACTGTAGGCCAGGGCTCGTCTTCCGGACAACTTAATCCCTCCGGATTCAACATTGACTTTGTCCCGGTTGTTGTAACGCCAACTCAGGATGAGATTTGGAAGAAAACTCCCGGCTTTTTCCCTCCGGACAGATTCAGTGGGGCTGGAATTCCAACTACCGACTATCGAATCCCATCAATGGTGTCATTGGGAGATGAACGTGGCGGTGTGTCAATGAGAGCTGACGTTGTGAAAGATCAGCCAGCGGACATGAGTGGAATTTTTGGAGGCGAGACAAGTGCACAAACAGCTACTCAACAGGACCATCTGGTTTGTCCCTTTTTGTTATTCTGTGCGATGCCAGGCAGAAGTGAGATAAAATGAAAAAAGAAAATGTGTTTGTATTCTGTTTCTGTTTTTGGATGTACCTTGTGTTACTACCGGATACTTGTCAGGCACAGACAGAGACCAAAACTTTTGTCGCCTATTCGATGAAGATAGCACAAGCTAGGGTGCAAGAGGCAATCGAAGAGGGTGAAGATTTTCGCAAGAATCAGCCTGATCTCTATTATCTTGGAGGCATTACTAAGCCTCAGGCCATAATATTGGACACCGAAAACGATGACTGGATTCTTATTGGCGAGCGCGATCCTGAGTGTTCAGTTCTGACACTGGATGACTGGATAGTGGCGTTACGGGCACGGTTCATTCATCCTCATGAAGATCCAGGAGTAACGATTGATCCAAAGCCTTGTGAGGAGTGTAGAAAGGCGGAAAAACCAGAGACTTGCAGGCACTACAGAGAGCAGAATGTGCTTTTCTTTGGAGGTGTCGAGAATACACACTTTGGAGAAGTGTGCTATGAAGCTGATTGGCTAATGAAGAAAATCGGTTTGGGCTTGGAGAGACTACCAATTAAAGAACTGAAGACATACTTTGAGCTTTCGGTAGAGCAGGCACGAAACAAGGGCGCTAGCAAAACGGATGTGTGCTCTCGCTTTTGGTTTTATCCTATAATGAGCCGTGTGAATATTATCGATGAAGTGGTACTATTGGAAAATTTCCAAATGGGAGTATTTACAGAGGTGCTTTACGCTGAGGTAGATGGGAAACCAGTCACAGATGTGGATAAGTTTGAACACTATCCTTCAGAAGGTTTTTCGAGATCATTTAGCAACAATTATGATGATATTGCTCAGACACGTGAAGTACTAGAGGCCTTGCGAGGTATGACACGACTTGCAGCATTAGGAAAGGGGCTAACGCAAGTCGACAAAAAACCTAAATTAGATTTTTGTTTGACAGAATATCCTATTGAAATATCTAAAACACCCGAAGAAGTGGAAGTCCTTAGTGTTGTAAATGCGAAAGTAGGAATTGAAATTGCAGGAGGAGTTGATTTGATGGCAATGGTAGCACAACTCAAGGGAGGTGACACAAAAGCTCTTAAAAATATTGTGCTAGGAATAAGACCAGGATCTTCAGCTTTAAACTGGGATTATGATATGAAGGTTCAAAATGGACAATTAATAAATATTGAACTTTCCCAAGATTTAGCAGATCCAAGCAAAATCGCGCCATTGTTTCAGCAGGCATTATTTTTACAACAAAAGAATTACTGGGAAGCAGCGATCGAGTGCTACAATGAGGTCATTAATCTAGGCCATGATGAGGCAGAAGCCTATAATAACCGTGGCCTTATGTATAGCTACTTAGGAGATTACTTACGAGCCATTGATGATTTTGGCAAATGTTTACAATTACGACCACTGGATCATAGTGCTTACTCAAACCGTGGTGTTAGATTTAGTATTTTGGGTCGTCATGAAGAAGCAATGAGAGATCATAATAAAGCCATATCGTTAGCTCCAATGATACCCCTTTATTATAATAATAGAGCTATTACGTATACCTATTTAGGTGATTACAATGCAGCAAAACTAGATCTGGATAAAGCACTTGAACTGGATCCAAAGTCCATTGAAACGCTTATGAGTAGATCTGTTGTGTTCATTCGGTTGGTACTTTATGAGGAAGCTATACGAGATATACGCTTGGCTATAAGTATTCGACCAAATGAACCTCGTTTGTATCATAACCTTGGACTCATTTACTATATGAAAGGCGAACTAAAGTCTTCATTGCAAGCGTTGACACAGGCTATAAGCCTTAATCCAAAACTTACTGAATCATTATTCAAACGTGCTATTGTATATGAAGATTTAGGTCAGTTGTATGAAGCCATTCATGATTATGAAACGTTGATTAGCATCAAACCAACTGATCGAGGATCATATGCAAACTTAGGACAATTGTATGAGAAACGGGGTGATCTTGAGAATGCCGTTAAGTGTTACCGTGAGTTCATCAAACTTGTTGAATCGCCCGAAGTCAGCAACGGTAAAAAAATCTCTAATGGCAAATTCATTTTTATGGAGACCGAGACGGACTTTTCACGTTATCTTCAGTATTTTCAATGGCGGATAAAGACCATCGAGCAGGAACTCAGTAAAAAGTAAAAAGGAAGGTAGTATATGTCCCATACTAAGCATATTTTAAAACCGAGAGTGGAGCGGTTGATATGGCATGCGAGCAGATGCTTCCTGACTTGTTATATTACCGCTATCCTCTTGTTCACTTCATGTGGGGGAGGTGATACAATCTACCACATTCTGCCGTCGGAAGTAGTCCGTTCGTTGAAAATTGGTAACGTTGCACTAGTACGACGATACCTAGAAGAGGGCGGTCAAATTAATGATAGAGATAGCGATAGTGGAGGAACGCTTTTACACTTTGCTTCGAAGAATGGCCAAGTGGGAATCACAAAAATGCTTATAGATCGAGGGGCTGATGTCAATGCTCGTGATCAGAAAGGATGGACTGCTCTTCACTACGCAGCTAAAATAGGATTTTATGATATTGTTGAGTTGCTTCTTGAGCATAAGTGTAGTCCTGATATTGTCGAAAATGAATTTGGCACAACTCCATTGATACTTGCTGCTCAGATTGGTCATATAGAGATACTAAAATCCCTCTTAGAACGAGGGGCTAACGTTAACACATGTACTAAAAAGGATGGATGTACGGCATTGTTTTTAGCTGCACAGAACGGTTGGTTAAATGTCTGTAAAGCTCTAGTAGAGAATGGAGCAGATGTAAATCTATGCGATCATAGTGGGCGGTCTCCACTATATATGGCTGCACAGGATGGTAATATCAAAATTTCACAATTATTATTGGATGCTGGAGCTGACGTCAATAGAGCCGCTGAGCAATACCATAACAACACACCTCTTCATGTGGCTGTAGTGAACTGTCACCCCGAAATAGTAAATATATTGCTCAAGGCAGGGGCTAACGCTAATGTTAAGACTACAAGTGAAGATGCAACACCTCTACATTATGCTTCTCAGGTCGGAGATGCTAATGTGGTTAAAGTCCTTTTGGACAAAAAGGCAAGTGTTAATGCACGTGCTGCAAAACAAAAAACGCCGTTACACATATCAGCGTATAATGGTCATTTAGATATTGTACAAGCGTTAGTTTCACAAGGAGTAGACCTTAATGTCCAAGACTCTGATTTTTATACACCATTAGATCTTGCTGTAACCAGTGGTCATTCTAAAATTGTAGATTTTCTGTTGACGAATGGAGCTGATCCTAATATTACAATTGGCAAAAAAATCGGCGCTTTACCGATTCACTATGCTGCCTTAGAAGGAAAAGCAGATGTTGTATCGGTTCTCCTTGATCATGGATTGAACCCTAATGTAGAGGATTTTGATGGTGATACACCAATAATATATGCAGTGCGTTCTGACAATATCAAGTGTGTCGAAGTTCTGTTAAGTTCTGGAGCCAAAGTCAATGTTAAAAACAAAGATGGTACCAGGACTCCTTTAATAATGGCAGCGGAAGGGGGAAGCACTTCTATCTGCAATATGCTCATCGAACATGGAGCCTTGGTAAATACACAAACAAGTGACGGTTGGTCTGCACTCCAAGTTGCAGCTGCTACAGAAAAGTTAGAATGTGTAAAACTTCTCTTAGAGCATGGTGCCAATGTCAATGAGAAAAATAATCAAGGTATTACACCTTTAATGCGGGTAGCAAGTAAGGGCTATGCTAATTTGTGCGATTTATTTATTAAGCATGGAGTTGATGTTAATCTGCAGGATTTGGGGAACTATACTGCACTTCATGGTGCTGTATACCATGGTCAGGAACAAGTCGTCGAGCTACTTCTGAATGCAGGTGCCTCAACAGATCTAATAGATGAAGAAGGTTTCACTGCAGCAGATTTAGCGTGCTTGAGGGGACCAAGTCATCTTGTTACATTGTTCCGCTTGAGGAATGCAACCTTCCATAACCTTGATCCTGATCATCGAATCAATGTGCTCATAGAAAAAATCTCTAAAAATCCAAGGGATGCACACGCATACTATAACTTGGGAATTATCTTTTCGGATTTTGCAGGTAGTTTCGACCAGGCTATTGAGGATTTCACAAAAGCAATAGAAATAGATAATAATTTTGTTGAAGCCTATAATGGCCGAGGCCTTGCATATTTAATTGGAAAACAAGACTATATTCGAGCTATTGCAGATTTTGATAAAGCTATCATACTCGAACCGAATTCTTCAGAGTATTATAATAATCTCGGTAATGCCTATGCGGCAGGTTGGGGCGATCTCAATAGAGCCCTTGCAAACTTTGATAGGGCTATCGAGTTGGATTCTAATAATTTTGACGCTTACAATAATCGTGGACGTATCTATTATATAAAGGGAAAATATTACTATGATAGAGCAATATCTGATTTTGACAGGACGATCAAGATCAATCCAACATTTGCTTTAGCATGGTTTCACAGAGGAAACGTATTTTACTATAAAGAAGCATATAACAGTGCTATTTCTGATTATAGTGAAGCCATTCGCCTTGATTCAAAAGATGGCATTTTTTTCTATAATCGTGCTGTGGCTTGGTACAACCTTAAAGAATATAAAAAAGCATTAGATGATATTCAAAAATGTAATGAGATAGGTAACTATGATCCAGATCAGAAATTTGTAGAGAATTTGCTTAGAGCCTACTATAGGCAAAATTAAAATGTACTCCATAAAATTAAGATTTCTTTAATATTTACTATGTGACATATAAATGAAACCTAACAATTAAAGTCTTTGAAAGAGAAAAATTTATCCAAGCTGATCCAAGGTTAATCTACATATTGGATAAAAAATTAACAAGGTGTAAATGTGTTGAAATTTTGTATTTTTAATTGTGAAAATATAAGTTTTTTTTTGATATAGTTTTATTGTTATTAATGATGTTGTGCAAAAAAGAAGATGATTCTAATTTTTATCTAATGTCAGAGGGAATTTATAGTTTATTTTGAATAAGGACGTTTTTAAAATATTCTACCAAATACATTCTTTAGGAGAAATACTATGAAAAAAACAACTTTTATTATCTTGATACTAGTAGCTTACATTATATCCGGATGCGCTTCAGTTGAACATGATTGGGAAAAAACTCAAAATATAAATACAATAGATGGTTATGAGAAGTTCCTTTTAAAACATCCCGACTCAAAGTTTTCAAATGAGGCTAATAGACAAATCGAGAACCTAGATTGGGAGGCTACCCAAAAAAGAAATACGGTTTTAGCTTACCAAAGATTTATTAAGGAATATCCGCAAAGCCTCTACTTCGAAGAAGCCAAAAACAGAATTGAAAATTTGCACTGGATAGCTGCAAAACTGCAAGACACTGTCCAATCTCTGAGAGGTTTTATTCAAAAATACCCAAATAGCATTAACGTTGAAGAAGCCCAAAAAAGAATAAAAATACTTGAGGATTTTGAAGAACAAGTTAAGCAAACTAAGAATATAGAAGAATTGAGACAATTGTTAGGTAGCCTTCCGATAAGTATTGCCTCGAGATCAATTCCCATTATAGAAGACGATATTGTTTCTAGAATAAAGCAAGGGATACAGCCCGGCTATTCTATCCCACTATATATTAGTACCCGCATAACAATTTGGAAAGGCGTAATCGATCAAAGTGAAGAAAATCTTATTGCAGCAAGAGCAACACTCACGTCTTCTGAAATAGTAAGAGAAACACCGAAGGATATTATCCCACCTACATATCAAGTTTCAATACCTCTAGATTCGCCTACGACTTATCAAACCTCCCCCTATATAAGTCTAACGTTGACGAATGCTATTAGGCCTAGGAATTTCTTCGGATACAATAGTATAATTCGTTTTGATGGACAGATGACCCTACAAAACTTGTCAAAGTATTTGAAGATATCTAAACCCAGCAATCTTCAATCGCTTGTCTTCTATGGCGATGGAGATCCTCAGAATCGTCTGACTTTCTTTGTCTCACCAGATAAGGGACTTATTTACGTTCGCGGTAAGGGGCGAGTTTTACACAATGGAAAAGAAATGAAATTTGGATATTGAACGATAATGTCTTGACAATAAACCTAAATCTCTTTTTCAATTATTAAAGGGTGATTAAAAGGATTCTTTCGCAAATTTGTTGGAGCTCCATAAGAATAAAGTGTAGATACTTTAAGGGTATACACATGAAAGCAATAACATTTATAGTGTAACTAATTATGGAAGTATAATCTTTTCTTCCTGCCTCTTACTTGGACTTAGATGAATAATTACAAAAGGAGCTGATATTCAGGCTAAGTGTACACGTTTAACTTGATTGTTTTCTAAATTATAAACAATATCGTTATAACTGACCTCGTGGGGTGTAAATATTATTTCCACATAACTCATTATAGAACAGTGACATAAGGTCGTCGCGGATGAAAGTGATTGCCTGTTGAAGGAGGATTTCGTAGTGTATCCGGACTATGAAACAGAAAATGT
>Ga0307379_10011393_pt1 | contig 11670 bp, 8 predicted proteins | sample UN2MG_FD_202237 | JGI IMG/M metagenome (GOLD analysis project Ga0307379, IMG submission 202237) | Soil microbial communities from Risofladan, Vaasa, Finland - UN-2 | ecosystem: Environmental > Terrestrial > Soil > Coastal area > Acid sulfate soil | place: Finland: Risofladan, Vaasa | collected... | reverse complement strand
ACTCTGAATTCCGACCCATAGTGATTGGCGTGATCAAAGACTTTCACCATCAAAGCTTAAAGCTTAAGATCAATCCAATGATACTGTCTATTGAACCAGAACAATTCGCTTTCGTTGCAGCACGAATAACTCCTCAAAATGTTTCCGCAACTCTTGAACACATAGAAACGGTCTGGAAAGAACAGTTCCCGAACCGCGAATTCAACCACTATTTTGTGGATGACAATTATCGTCAGAGATACCCGGAAGAGGACAAAATGCAGGACATTTATCTGATATTCGGTTTTTTGGCTATTTTTGTCGCCTGTCTGGGACTTTATGGATTGGCCTCTTTCGCTACAGAGCAGAGAGCCAAAGAAATCGGAATCCGCAAGGTGCTTGGAGCCACAGTCCCTAATATCACTTTTTATCTGTCCAAAGATTTCTTAAAGCTGGTCTTACTGGCCAACATCATTGCATGGCCGTTAGGATTTTACGTGATGAATAACTGGCTGGACAACTTTTCCTACCGAATTGGAATAAAGTGGTGGGTGTTTGTGGCATCCGGATTACTCGCTCAATTTATTGCAATTATGACAGTAAGCCAACAAGCTCTCAAATCGGCTCTATCTAATCCCGCGGATATCTTAAAGTATGAGTGATCCGGAACCCTCTTGGGGCTCCTCTTCCTCATAACGACGACCTATTTCCATGATATCATTTGGTTGTTATTTTTGTTATGATAATCGGAAAATTGGATCGAGGAGGACTTGGATGAGAAATCCTGCTAGATTTTTTCACTATCTACTTGGCTGTCTTGTGATTTTAATTTTCAGTGTAGTGTCAATCTCTCCAGCTGCTGGCGCGCAACAAAAGGTCACATCCCCTGAAGATTTTTTTGGATTTCAACTGGGCAGCGACAGGAATATTGCACGTTGGGATAAGATCGTCGATTATTACTATCTACTCGAGAAAGAAAGCGATAAGCTCAAGGTCATCAACATGGGTCCCTCTACGGAAGGCAATCCCTTTTTGGTCGTCATTATCTCCTCAGCGGATAACCTGGCTAACCTAAGCCGGCTGCAGGAAGTAAACGCCAAGATCAGCGACCCGAGAGGTATCGAAGAGTCGGAGATAAAAAAGCTTGTCAAGGAGGGGAAAGCTGTCATCTGCCAATCCATGAGCCTTCATGCCACAGAGATCGGTGGTACACAGATGGCGCCCGAGCTGACATATGACCTGATCACTCGGAACGATGAGGAGACACAGAGGATCCTGGACAATGTGGTCTTCTTTCTAATCCCCAGCTTCAACCCGGATGGCCAGATCATGGTCACGGATTGGTACCGGAAAACGCTAGGAACAGAATACGAAGGAGTAGGCCTGCCCTGGCTGTATCACAAGTATGTCGGACATGACAACAACCGCGACGGCGACTTTCTCAACATGATCGAATCAGTGTATGCGGCAAAGATCATCTACAGGGATTGGATTCCCCAAGCCTACATCGACCATCACCATATGGGAAGCTATGGAGCCCGATTTTATGTCCCGCCCTATAGCGAACCCATCCGTCCGTATGCCGATCCTCTGATTTGGCGGGAACACAGCTGGTACGGCGCTCACATTGCCTACAAACTCGAGGAGGCAGGTAAAGCAGGTATCCTCAATGCCGCTCAATACCCCGGCTGGGGTCATTTCGGATGGCACTGGATCACACCCTTCCACAATATCGCAGGGATGCTCACGGAATCGGCAAGTGCCAGCCTGGCAACGCCCATCTATATCCATCCCGATCAGCTCCAAGGAGGCGCCAGACAGTTTCCGGAATACGAAGCTCAGACGACCTTTCCGAATCCCTGGCCAGGAGGATGGTGGAAGCTTCGCGACATTGTCGAACAGAAATATATTGCAGCCTGGGCTCTCCTAGACCTCGCAGCAAGGAACAAGGAGACAGTACTCTGGAATGCCTACTTGAAAGCGAAACGACAGACAGAACGGGGCGCTCAAAGCACGCCTAAAGCATATGTGATCCCAACAACACAGCACGATCATCTGACCGCAATAAAGATGGTGAATACGCTGATGTTATCAGGGATCGAGATCAAACAGGCAAAGAAAGAATTTATAGCCGGGGGAAAGATCTATTCTGAAGGGTCTTTCATCATTTCTTTAGTTCAGCCCAAAATGGGATTGATCAGGAACCTGTTGGGACGTACTCGTTATGCCGATAACGCATGGACCAGGGATAAAGATGGTGCTCCGCTCCGGCCATACGATATAGCGACCCACAATATGAACGAGTTTATGGGTGTCTGCGTCGATCCGATAAAAGAGTTATCCGAGAGCGACTTTGTGATTCTCACTGATTCGGTTCAGACTGTAGGAGAGGTTGAAGCAGGAGATGCGGGTTATGTTCTGGATGGGAGGCTGAACGCAAGCTTCAAGGCTGTAAATCTACTCCTGGATAAAGAAGTTAAAGTTCAAAGGTTCGATAAGACAGGATCGGAGTTGCTGCCTGGAGATTTTGTAGTCTCCGAGGGTCCGGAAGCTGTCCTCCAAGATGTGGCTAAGCAGACAGGCGTAGATTTTGGAGCCTTGAATGGTGAGTTGAATGTCAAAACGCACGAAGTCAAGCGAATGCGCACGGGAATGTATCAGCGCTACATGGGCGGCAACATGGATGAGGGATGGACGCGATTTGTGCTAGAGCAGTTTTCGTTTCCCTACACATCGGTCATGGATGATGAGATAAAAAAAGGAAATCTCAACACAAAATATGACGTTATCATCCTTCCGGACGATTCCACGGCCATGATCACGGGCGAACAACAAAAAGAGTCGGAATACCGCGGTCCCCGGACTAGCTATCCTCCAGAATATCGAAGTGGTATCGGAGAAGAGGGTGTAAAAGCACTCAAAGCCTTCGTAGAGAATGGAGGCACGTTAGTTACCTTCGGAGGCTCCTGCCATTTTGCAATCGAAAAGTTTTCGTTAAATGTTCGCAATGTCGTGGAAAACTTAGACTCTAAGGAGTTCTTCTGTCCTGGATCGACACTCAAAGTGACCTTCGACAACACTCATCCATTAGCTTATGGGATGCCTTCTGAGGGACTAGTTCTTTTCAGTTCAAGCCCTACGTTCGCTATCAGCCCAAGTCAACACAATGAACGGTACGAGACCGTTGTCCGTTATGTTGACAAGGATCTCCTCCGAAGCGGTTGGCTCATCGGTGAAAAACATCTCTCAAAAAAAGCAGCTATGGTCTCTGCTCAACTGGGCAAAGGCAAGGTGGTGCTTATCGGTTTTCGGACTCAACACCGAAGCCAGACTCACGGCACATACAAATTGCTCTTTAACTCTTTAATCCGCTGATCTTTACATCAGTTTTCGTTCCGATGAGGACTCCTGGTCCGATCTTATCAACATGGGAGAAAGGGTGAATGGAACGGGAGGCGAAAACTGCCAGATCCTCTCACCGTGCGGAAAATATCTGTTTTACACCAATCGCAGATACAAGGACAGAAAAAAAACTCCTTTTATGACTTATGATGACATTTTGGCATCCTGGACAGAACCTCAAAATGGCTCAGGGGATATTTATTGGATAGATGCAAGTAATATTGAGGAACTGCGACAAAAACACATCAAACGATAGGTAAAGATTCGATCATCAGCCTCCCTCTATCTAGAGATACACAGGATGATCTCATTCATAGCGCAACGATTCGACGGGATTCGCTAACGCTGCCTTCATGGCTTGAAAACTTACGGTGACTAGGGCAATCACAAAAGCAAGAACCGCAGCTAGGACAAAGAGCCAAGGTTCCATAGGCACTCGATACGCAAAATTTTGAAGCCATTTTTGCATGAGCAAATAAGCCGTCGGCCAGGCAAAGATATTGGCCAGAAGAACCAGAATTGCAAACTCTTTGGAAAGTAATGCAAAGATACTTCCAACAGAAGCACCAAGTACTTTTCTGACGCCGATCTCCTTGGTCCGCTGTTCGACCATAAATAGAGCCAAGCCAAAAAGCCCGAGTGCCGCAATAAATATGGCGAGCATCGAAAATATACTGAAAATATTGCTAAGCTTCTCCTCGCTTCTATACAACCTGTCAAAAGTCTCATCCATAAAAGAATATTCAAAGGGATGAGCAGGATCCAGTTCTTTCCATTTATTTTCAATAAAGGCCAGAGTGCTCGAGATATCGTCCGGCTGAATTCGCAGAGCAAATACAAAGGTATTTTGTGACCACACGTGTATTATGAGTGGACTGATCGCATCTCTCAGCGATTGAAACTGAAAATCTTTCACCACTCCGATGACCCTCCCTTTCTTTTCGATTCCATAATCATAATCCGATCCACCCCATTCCACTTGTGTTGCTAGGGGATTTTCCAATTGCAGCTCTCGAACAGCCGCCTCGTTGATGAGAAACGCTTCTGAAGCATCTGTACTCATTTCTTTAGATAAATCTCTTCCTTCCACTATTTCCATTCCCATGGTCTTGACGTAATCATGATCTGTGTAGATCATTCTCAGTGTCAGGGTCTTTTTCCCTTCTTCCGTAACTAATCTTATAGCATCCCCAGCTACGATTCCTCCGGGAACCCCGATAGTGATTGTCCCACTGATAATATTGGGATTCTGCCTGAGTTCTGCCTTTATCGCCTCTGCATTCTTTCTAATTGAGTTCGACCTAATTGGAACGACAACCACATGTTCCTTGTTAAATCCCAGTTTTCTGTTCCTTAGAAAATCGAGCTGGTCCAAAACAACGGCTGTCGCAATAAAAAGAATTATGGATAGAGTGAATTGAAAAATGACAAGGCCTTTCCTCAGGTATGACTTTCCAGAGCTGATATTAACCGTTTTTTTCAGGGCATCAGCCGGTTGGTAACGAGAAACAAAAAATGCAGGATAGCTGCCCGAGATCAATCCCACAAATACAATCAAAAGGCCAATGCTTCCTAAAAGAATAAAATTGGTCAAATTATTCATCTCGATCTCTTTTCCAGTCAAGGAGTTGAAAAGAGGCAGTGCAAGAACGATAAGGATCAAGGCTAAAAAAAGCGCAAATAGCGTAAAGAACAATGATTCCCCTAGAAACTGTTGGATGAGTTGGTAACGGCTCGCGCCCACCACCTTTCGGAGTCCGACCTCCTTCGAACGATTAACCGACCGGGCTGTGGCCAAGTTTATAAAATTCACACAGGCAATGAGCAGGATAAAGAGGGCTATCACAGAAAAAATGGCCACATATTTGATGTCGCCGTTCGGATTTATCTCCATCTGAAGATGAGAATGGAGATGGATGCTCTTCAGGGGTTGAAGTCGGGAAGATAAGCTACCACCGAGAATAGTCTTTATCTCTTGGGCTGCGTATTTTTCTATAAAGGCGGGTAACTTCGCCTGCAAATCTTCAGGGGAATAATTCTCATGAAGGAGAAGATATGTGTAGAACTCATGACGCGCCCAAGTCTGGAAATAGAGCTCTTGAAGTTCAGGATCTTTTTCGAATGTTTTCATGGAAGCAAATAGCTGAGCATAAAAATGTGAGTTCTTGGGCATATTTTTCATTATGCCCGTAACGAGATAATCTTGATCATTGATGTTGAGTGTCTTGTTCATTGCATCATCTTTACCGAAATATTTAAGGGCTGTGCTCTCCGAGATCACGATTGTATTCGACGCCGCCAATGCAGTTTCGGGATTTCCAGCAACCAGAGGAAAAGTGAAGATATTAAAAACAGAAGCATCCGCATAAAAAAGAAAATCCTCGAAATATTTCTTATCATCGTAAGTCACCATATGTCGTCTTGTAAGTAGTCGGACTGCGTCTTCGACCTCGGGAAAATCCTGTTTTAAGGTTGGAGCGAACGGTGCAGATGTGAAGGCAAAGTCTCTTTCAAAACCCCCTGGAACGTCAAAACTATCGACAACTCTGTAGATCCTGTCTGCCTTCTCATGAAATCGGTCATAACTCAGCTCGTCCTGGATAAACAATAAAATGAGGATCACACAGGCCATCCCAATCGCGAGTCCTGTGATATTTATGAAGGAATAGGTCATATATTTTTTTATATTTCTCAAAGCGATTTTTAAATAATTGAAAATCATGGTTAAACTCCAATGTGAGTAATTTTTAAAATAAGAGGGGAGGAATTTGAAAACCTGGGTAACATACCAACATAAGGCTCTCGTTTTTCCCTTTTGATGAGAAATCCGGTCATACATCTCTGCGAAATCCCCGGCTAAGTTTTCCTGATCCTCGAAGGCAATGAGATTCTTCAGAAAAAACTCAAGAAATTTTAAAGAGAGATGGTGTTGTTTCACGGACATTTTCTTTCTGCGTCTAATACTCCAGATAATTTTCCCACAAAATATCGGAGACTCTTTTGTGTTCCTCCAATGCTTCCAATCCCAGATTTGTGATTTTGTAGATCTTTTTTCTTCGTCCTCCTCTGACAGCTGTAGCTTCTCCGTAATTTGATGCGATCAACTCAGATTTCTCCAGGCGGCTTAACGGTATGTGTACGGAAGTGAGAGAGACTTTTTTCCCTGTGACCTTTTTGAGATGATCTACGATAGCGATCAAATAGGCATCGTTCTTTAGGTTGAGTATGGAGAGCATTATAAGCTCTTCTTTGCGCGTTAAACTTTTCATGGTCTCCTCATTATCTATTTCTTTTTAATTTTTAGAAACATATCATTTATGTATACGAGGAAAACAAAAAAAGGTTGCGTAAAATTTAAAATGAATTCAAAGAAGTCCTGGGTCCGGCTAGAAAATAGGGGAGAGGGGACTGATGAATTGGATGATGTTTACTGTTATGCTTCTTGTGATATACTTTTCTACATAATCTTCGTATGGCACATTTCGGATCCAAACCGTGAGACAAGCAAAACTATCAGTCCCAATATTCATATTATTTCTACATGTTATTCTTTGCCTCGGACAGGACACAACTAGCACTGTGGAACCTCCTAGAACTGCAGATCTGACTTTTCACCTCCCTATAAAAATGCCCGCTTACCCAAAAGGAAAAGGACCTCTTGTTCTAATCGATGAGTCCCATAATAATTTCCACACAGCTGTGGGCACTTATAAACCTTTTGCTACACTGATAGAGCGAGATGGATATGTTGTCAAACGGTTAAAAGACAGGATCAGTCCGGAGAGGCTTCATTATACCAAAATACTCGTGATCTCGGATGCTCAACCGCCCACAGAAAAAGGAGATCCGCCCACATTTTCTCAATACGAAGTCGATGTTTTGAATACATGGGTTCGCGAGGGGGGGGGCTCTCTTTTTGATCACCGACCACATGCCCGATCCCACAGCGATCGAAAAGCTTGCAGATTCTTTTGGCATCCAAGTTAACAACGGATATGTTCTCAATGGTTATTTTTCGGGTCAATAAAAACCTATTGTTTTCAAAAGGTCAAACAAAAGCCTCGCTGAGAGTCCCTTAACAAACGGCCATAATCCCTCCGAGAGGATTAATGCTATCGCCACTTTTTCCGGGTCTGTATTCAAAGTAGGAACAGAATTTGAACCTGTTTTAGTATTAGGGCCTGAAAAAAGATCCTGGATTCCTAAAAAATTGTATGACTTCCATAAGGATACTCCGAGCATAAATGTCGGCGGGTGGTATCAAGGGGCAGTCGCAGAATTCGGAGAAGGGAAGGTCGCTTTTTTCTCTGAAGCCGCCATGTTCACCGCACAGATCTTCAATCAAGGCCGAATGCGGGTTGGCATGAATCACCCCTTAGCGAAGGGCAACGCTCAGTTGCTCCTGAATGTGATGCACTGGTTATCCGATCTGCTTTAGATGATAAGAATCCGATGGCATTTTAGTCTTTTTTCCATCTGTCTCTGCAGGTTTCCCTTCAGTGTGCTCTAAATGATCAGCCGAAAAGGGATAATAACAGGATCAATGCTATTAAAATCCGTGTTATTTTCATCAGAGATCTCCCGATTATCTCCAAAAGCTTTTGTAGACCTGGAAACATCATAAGTTTCTGTACTATATTAACCGTTCCAAATTTATCTCTTTATTTCTGGATTAATTATCTGTGATACCAAGAAAGTTCAAGTATAACTTGGCTGATTCCTTTGGCGTCTCAATCATCGGTAGATGACCGACATCTTCCATTATAACTAATTTTGCTTTTGGCATTACAGATTGGAGAATCCCACCACCCGAAGCATGTAAAACTTGGTCACTGGCCCCCCATAAGATCAAGGTTGGAACCGGCAGGCCGCTAAGCGTAACTTCCAATGGAGGGGTATCTGCGGCATTATGAATCTGCTTGTAAATTTTTTGATTCAGCGGATAGTGATCGATTGCCTCCTGGGCAAGATAGCGTTTAATAGGTGGCGGGATAAACGGCTGTTTAACGAATACAAAGTCAAGCAGCTGCTCATAGCCTTCAACGCTTTCTGCTATTAACGGATTAGTTCTCCCCTCATCCAACATGCTTCTAATTTCACCTGGATCAGCGGATGCAACACCGCCGGGTGCGATAAGCCAGAGACTTTTTACATCCTTTGGATACCGGGCGGCGTATGTTCCCGAAATGGCACCTCCCATCGAACTCCCGGCCAAGTGAAAGTTTTTGAGTTTTAAGGCTCGGACAAATGTATACAGCCGTTCAGATTGCGCGGCAATGGAATAGTTAGCCTCGGGATTCCGCGTGCTTTCGCCAAAACCCGGAAGGTCGGGAGCTATCACCCGAAAATGGGGTGTAAGATACCTGCCTATACGTGTCCAATTATCTTTGTTTGCACCGAATCCGTGAAGAAGAATAAGTACATCTCCCTGGCCTCCTTCAAGGTATTCAATATGTAAATCCGCCACCTCAATACTATGCTGATCAAATCCAGCTCTGCTTCTTTCTATCTTTTGTACAAGCTTAAATGTTACTTCGGGTAACAGATAGTAGATACCGATAATACTGAGGATAAGGGCTAGAGGGATAACGACAAAAATTGTTTTTGTTGTTTTACGCACGATACTTCCTTTGCTTTTTTATTTTTTTAGCTCTTCGAGTTTTTTCCTGGCATTGACACTTTCTGGATTGAGCTCCAGGGATTTCTCAAAGAACTCCCTCGCTTTATCTTTCATTCCCTTTTTTGCATAGGATTCTCCCAAAACTTTAGAATTGAACTGGATACGCAAACCAAAGACATGATCCTCAGCGATGATTTTGATCTTTGAATTTGCTTTATTGGTAGGAAAATTTTGTTCTGCATATGCCATGTTCCCTTGATAAAAATAAAACAGACATAGCAAAAAAATCGACAGAAATACAGAAACCATTCTGAGCCTCATCATCCTCATCTCCCCAATCAGTTTTTTTCCGAATCTTACTCGACTTCATATTCTATAACGCATGGAAAAGAAAATATGATGCTGTTTTTAAATTATATTTTACCTTATGGTATAGTAATAATCTTAAAATTTAAAGAATAATGCTTCTTAATTACCTCAAAACTGCTCTCAGGAACATTAGAAGAAACTCTCTGTTTTCTTTTATTGCCATATTGGGACTTGCACTTGGGATGGCCGCCTGCCTATTGATTCTCCACTACGTGAATTTTGAGAGAAGTTATGATCGATTTTATAAGAACAGCGAGAGGATATATCGCCTGCGCTACGAGCGCACCAGTGATTTGGGGCAAAAAGTCCAATTTGCTTCCTGCTGTCCCCCGGCTGTAGACGTTATTCGGGGCTCTTATCCGGAAGTGGAAGAAATCGCTCGAATATTCAGATACCGTGCCGTTGTTTCTCCAAAAGATCAAGATATCCAATTCAGAGAAGAAAGGATGTATTTCGCGGAATCTGAGTTTTTTAACATATTCGATCTCACTTTTGCAGAAGGCAATCCTTCAGACAAAATGCGCAAAGCTAATAACGCATTTATGTCCCAATCCACAGCAATAAAATATTTCGGCAAACAAGATCCCGTGGGACAAACTATCACTGTGGATGGAAAAACCGATTACACTGTCACAGGGATTTTTCAAGATGTTCCATCCAACTCCCATTTTAAGTTTGATATTCTCCTTTCATACCAGAACTTGTTTTCAATCTATGGCCCCGAAGTCCTCCAATCCTGGGGGCATACAGGCTTTTTCACATATATCAGGTTTCGCCCTGATGCCGACCCTGCTTCATTTGAGAAGAAGATGGAAAAACTCGTTGAAACTCATGCCAATGAAATGATGAGTTTTTACAAAGTTAAAATCGAACTCAAAATGCAACCGTTAACAGATATTCATCTGACATCGCATTTTATGCAGGAGTACGAAATCAACGGCAACAAATCCTCCATCGATATCCTCCTGATCGTGGCTGTTTTTATCATATTTGTGGCTTGGATCAATTATGTCAATCTATCTACATCCCGTTCTTTGACCAGGGCTAAAGAGGTAGGATTGCGGAAAGTCGTAGGTGCTTCCCGGCACCAGTTGATCGCCCAATTTTTTTGCGAAACATTCCTTATATGTACACTGGCCATAACACTCGCATTAATTCTAATTCTCGAATTTTTGCCCTTATTCAGCAGGGTAACCGGCACTCCATTGGTAGATGATCTATGGAAAACATCATGGTTTTGGATAACTCTGCTAGGCCTGTTCTTTGCAAGCGTTTTTTTCTCCGGATCTTACCCTGTTGTTGCTCTGTCCACGTACAAGCCAGCAGCGGTTATCAAAGGCGAACTAGGAACAACTCCTAAAGGAATGAATCTGAGAAAATCACTGGTTGTATTTCAATTTATAATGGCCTTAGTACTGATAACATCCACGCTTTGCATTTACAATCAGATCGACTACATGAAGAATCAAAAGTTGGGTTTCGACATAGACCATATCCTCGTGACCAACACACCTCGAGTCCAGTATGAGTCTCTTAAGGAGTCATTCACAACTTTCAAGGAAGAGTTGCTCAGACAACCTCAGATCAAGAAAATCTGTGTGGTTTCAGAAGTTCCAGGCAGGCAAATCATGTGGGATAACGGTGGGATTCATAAATCTGGTGCAGATAAGAGTCAAGGCAAGAACTATCAGATCGTCGGTGTGGATTATGATTTTGTAGATGTTTTCGACCTCAATATCCTTCAGGGGAGAAATTTCTCCAAGGAATTCCCGGCTGATAAGGATGCTCTCATCCTTAACGAAACTGCCGTGAAATGGATGGGATTCATCAGTATCGAAGAGGCCATCGGGAAAGAGGTGGATTATTGGGGAGTGCTCTATCCCATTATCGGTGTTTTAGGGGACTATCACCAACAGTCTCTTAAAGAAGCCTTTGAGCCTCACATCTACAGGTTTTACCCATATGGTCGTCCGCCATGGGGGCGATTTGCTATAAAGATCGATGCTCAAAATATCAAGGAGAGTCTCCAACTCGTCAAAGAATATTATACAAAGTTTTTTCCCGACAATCCTTTTGATTTCTTTTTTCTGGATGATTATTTCAACCAGCAGTACAAATCGGATGAACTCCTAGGAAGAGTCATAGGGCTTTTTTCCTTCCTAGCCATTTTTGTAACCTGTTTGGGGATATTCGGTATGTCTGCGTTTATGGCCATCCAGCGTACCAAGGAGATCGGTATCCGAAAAGTTCTTGGAGCCACAACAGGCAGCATTCTTAAATTGCTCATGAAGGAATTCCTT
>Ga0307379_10011392_pt1 | contig 11670 bp, 3 predicted proteins | sample UN2MG_FD_202237 | JGI IMG/M metagenome (GOLD analysis project Ga0307379, IMG submission 202237) | Soil microbial communities from Risofladan, Vaasa, Finland - UN-2 | ecosystem: Environmental > Terrestrial > Soil > Coastal area > Acid sulfate soil | place: Finland: Risofladan, Vaasa | collected... | reverse complement strand
CTGCCGCGGCTCGGCATTATTGCCCATGGTCACCGAAGGAAGCTCCAACGGCTTATCGGTTGTTTTGGTAAACTTGCCGGCAAGCGCGAAGAATATGATCAGCAGGAAGGCGATGTCACTGGTGCTTGCGAACGACATCGCCGGCACACGCCTTTTTCTTCTGTATAGCCGCATATTTAAGCCTTTGCCGTTTGCTTGTCCACCAGGCCGGTTACCATCATGTCGATCATCTCGTTGGCCGATTCTTCCGTTCGCGCGTTCAATCCATCGATCTGGCTCGAGAAGTATGTGTGCACCATAACAGTGGGGATGGCGATCACCAGCCCGGCGGCCGTGGTGATAAGCGCCTCGCGGATGCCGCCGGCCACCACCTGTGCGCTGGGGTTCGACGTCTGCGCGATTTTCTCGAATGCGGTCATCATGCCCGTTACGGTGCCGGCGAATCCGAACAGGGGCGCCACGTTGCCCACCGTTGCCAGCAGCGGCAGCCGGTTTTCGAGATCGGCCGTGTTCACGATGCTGGCGTCTTCCATCATCTTCGAGATTTCACGCTGAACGAAATCGACGTCGGCGTGGCCTCGCAACTGTTTGAACTTCCGCACGCCGTTGAGAAAAATGCCCGAGAGCAGGCCGGGGTTCTGAACGCAGAATTCCTCGATTCCGTCCACGTCGTTCCGCTCGATGCACTCGTTGATTTTCCAGAGGGCAAAGGAGTTTTCCTTGGCGGAGCTGTGGAGGTAGAAGAAGCGTTCGGCTATGATCGCCAGCGCGAGGATCGAGCACATCAAAAGCGGCACCGTAAACGGCATGCCTTGCTGCAGATAACTCATCATGGGCTTATTCCTGTTTCCGGATTACTTATTCTTGCCACGCAATTTGCTGGGGTCTTCGAGGTAGTTCTTTCCGTCCGGGCCTTCTACTTCCGTGTCGCCGAAGAAATCGATGCCGTCGGAAATCCCCTCGTCGGGAATCTTGTATTTGCTTTCAAGGCGCGTGTGAGCGTCGCTGGCGGCTCTCGTTTTGGGATACAGCCGCAGCACCTGCTTCAGCACGTTGATCGCGGTTTCGGTGTCTTCCTTGCCCTCGTAGCACAGTGCCACGTTGTAGGAGCCTACGGGCGTGCAAGGCGATTTCGCGTATTTCTGGCGAAGCACGCGATACTCCATTATCGCATCGTCAAAGCGGTCGGCCTCGCGAAGCACGTCCGACAGTGCAAGCTGCGCCTCCGGGCCGAACTCGCGGTCCTGCACGCGGAAACCATCGTAGTGATGCGCCCCCATGAAGGTGTCCTTCAGCGAAACGTTGCCGAATCGCTTGATCACTTGGCGATAGGCTTCGACCGCCTCGTCCACCTTCTTGTTCCTTCGGTGTATCTCGGCTATCCGCCATTGGGCTATGGCAGACCATTCCTGCGAATAGAACGCCTTTCTCATTTCTTCAAATTCGTTGACGGCTTTTGCATAGTCTTTCTTCGAGTGCTGGCCGTCGTAGGTTTCGGCTGCGTACCAGTGGCCGAGGCCGGCGTTGCTGATGCGGCGATAGGTTTTGCGTGCATCGTCGCCCTTGCCGGTGCGCTCCAGCAAAATGCCCTTCATCCGCAGCACGTGGTCCACGTCGGGGCCGTTGCGATATTTCAGAACAAACAACTCGAGATCGTCAATATAGGCCGTGTTTCCCGAGTTGCGCTTTGCCAGCTCGTAATCGGCCCTGCGAGCCATCCGCAGGTAATGGGCGCTTATCTTGCGCAAAGCCCAATCCACGTGCTCCTCGCCAATATGCCGGAAGTTCATCGTCGTCGTCCACACAAGGTCGTCAGTGGCGTCGGTGGGGTCCTTCTCTTCCAGCAGCTTTGAAAAGATGCTCTTCAACTGATTGATCGCCTTGCTCTTGGCGTAGAATTCGATTAGGAACTTGAATGCCTCGTGGCGATGCGTGCCTTGGAGCCTGTCGATCATGTCTCTGATCTGGTCGAATTTCCCGAGGCTGTAGTAGACGTCTACCACGCACCTGAACGCCTCCAGCTCGTTGGGCAGCCGCTGGTAAACTACCACCGCCTGATCGTGATCCTTTTTTTCGATATGGTACTTCGCCAGCTCGTAGGTGGCGTGCCGATGATTTTCGTAGAGCTGCCTGCGCATCGCATCTTCGTTTCCGTGATATACCTGCACCTTGATCTTCGTAAGCCGGTCGTAGTCTTCGTATCCCTTCTCCGGCTCGCGAGTATCAAAGCAGCACTGGGCGCGGTCGAACAGTGCGAGCGTGGCGTAATTCGAGGTCGGGAAGTCGTCGATCAGGTAGGAGAACTCCTCGATCGCCTTGTTGAGGTATTTGCGGTGCATCTGCGCCCGTGCGGCGCAGTACTGCGCATGGTCGTTGCGCGGGTCGTTTGGCGCGGCCGCCATGAATTCGTAGAACTTCGTGCCGGCTTCTTCCCATCGTTCCATCTTGAAGGAAGCCAACGCCGTTTCGAAGAGCTTGTCGGCTCTCTCCTCGCTTGCGAATCCTGCCCGGGCGGCAACCAGCAGCCCGATGGCGAGTGCAAACACGATGAGTTTTTTTGTGTTGCTCATAGCCTGCATCCCTTTCACGAGCTGGTATACTTGTAGTACAACAAGCTGTAGGTAATGATGTTGAGTCCCATTCTAAACGCCTGCTCAACGTCTCGGCGGCGCTGAGCGAAATTGCCGCTGGTGGCCCAGCCGGCGCCGAGGTCGCCGCGGCTATAAAATACCACGAGCTTCGGCCCGACCCACATTCCAAGCGCGGGGCCAGCCCCCACATGCTTGCGGTAGATCGGGCAGCCGTCCACCAGTGCGTACGGCATTGTGCCGCCGCGGTATACCTCGTTGTCCTTTTCAATCACTGAAAGGCGGTTGTTCGGCATCACGCGGCGCATGAAGTTCACGAAATGCTCGTGAAAGTTTCCGCCCGAAGAGTCGGCAAAGAGCATCCCGCCGTTCAGCAGGTAGTCGCGGAGGTTGCTTACCTCCTGATCGGAAGCGTTGATGTGCCCGATGCCGGTCATGTAGAGAAGCGCCGGGAAATACTTGTCCTTGTGCTTGGGCAGCTCGGCGAGAGTGATGTTGTTGTTAAACTTCTCCACCTTCTTCACTACGCCGGCCTTCAGCACTTCGTTCATGAGCGGCGCCACACCGGAGCTGTTGCTGTCCCAGTCGGGGCCGTCAAACTTGATTCGGTAGAACACGAGCGAGCCGCCCAGTGAGGTGCCCTTGGGCGAGCCGGCCGCGCAGGCGCCCGTGCCTATGCCGTGTGGCACGCCCACCTGATCGGAAAACTGCGTGAGCGTGGCGGAATGCGTTTGCAGTTCCTCGTCTTTGAGCATTTCATAGATGCTGATGGGCGACTGCCTCACTCGCTTCTTCTTTCGAACCACGGGCTTCTGCACCTTGATGGTCATGGGCTTGCCCTTGGTAAGCTTGTCGCCCTTGCCCATAGGGATGCCGGCGGGCACTTCGAAGAAGCCCGCCCTGAGAAGCGCGAGCAGCCAGGGCAGCGCAAACAGCGAATGAAACAGCATCGAGAGCAGAAGGAACTTGCGGTTTCGCAGGCGCAGGTATTCGCCGCGCCTGTGCAGGTCGCTTCGTGCCGGCCCCCCCACGCCCAAAGCGAGGAGGGCCCGCTTCTTCAATTCTTGTCTGTCCGGAAAAGCCATACGAATCCTTCTGCTACTGCGTTACGTCCTTTTCCGCCAGCCTTGCCGCCGCGTACTTAGCCCACTTCGAGTCGGGGTAGTCGTAGGTAACGCGCTGGAGCAGGATTATGGCCCTCTTGTAGGGCACACTGTTCAGGCCTGCCGTCTTGAATATGCAGTCGGCGTGCCAGTAGAGGAAGGCCGGCATGTTGGGCGAGTCGGGCAGGGATTTTTCGGCCTCTTCGAGCAGTTCGGCTGCCTGGGCAAACTTCTTCTCCACGATCAGCCAGCCGGCGGTGCGGAGGTACATGTTGGAGGTTTTCTCGTGGCCGGGGAATTTCGTGATGAACGCCTCGCCGATGCCGATGGCGGCCTTGTAACGCTTTTGGCTGGCAAAATGCGTGGCCAGCGTGAGCATCGAGTCGGCCACCAGCGGGCTGTCGGAGTGATGATAGGCGAGGTTTACAAACGACTCGATCGCCTTGTCCATCTCGCCCGCCTTCATTCGGCAGGTGCCAAGTTTGAATAGTGCGCGGGCCTTGAATTCGCTCTTCGGCCAGCGGTCGATCACTTCCTGCAGGCTCTGCACGGCGCCCGCGTAGTTGCCCATAAGGAATTGGATGTTGCCCAGGTAATACGTGGCGTGGGCGCACATCGGGTCGTCGGGGTACTGCTCGATCAGCATGCGGAAACCGTCTCTGCTGCCAATCAGGTGGGCAAAGCCGCGCTGCACGGCGCCCATCTCGGTGGAGCTCTTGCCCAGTTCGTAGGATGCGAGGGCGGTATTGAAGAGCACGTCGCGCTGGAGCGATCCACGCTTGAGCTGCCGCGCGAAGATTTCAACCGTGCCATCGCTGCCCGACACGAACGATCCATCGAAGATCACCTCGGGGGGCAGTATGCCGGGGCCGCGCCACAACTGGTCGACGTAGACGGCCTTGAAGGTGCCGCCGAATTTTGCCTGCAGCACGCCGTCATTGGGTTTGGCTTTGCTGAACTCGGTGGGCACGCTTCCGCGGAAGACGCCGCTGTGCGGCTGGCTCTCGCGGACCGGAACGCGCTCGCGGTCGCCCGAGTCCGATGTCACCTCGATCCAGATGAAGTCGCGCTCGCGCGTCTTGTCCATATCCGCGTCGCGAACGATCATGTAGATGTCCTCGCCGAGGTGGAAGCTCGACTTGGTCTCAAGGAAATCGGGGCCGGTGACATTGAACGTGGCATTCGATGCCAGCGAGAGGTAGGCCTGGCGCCTGTCGGGGAACGTCTCCTGTTTCGCGTCTTGATAGGTGAACATAATGTGCCGCACGCCCTTGAGGGAAACGGCACCCTCGACGCCCTCGTCGGCAGCCGTCTGCATCATGACCTCAAATACGCCCTTCTCACCGGCAATAGCCTTGGCGGTGAGTTTCCTGAAGCCTGGCACTTCGCGGCCGAGCAACGACACCAGTACCTGGATGGTGTTGCCTTGGAGGTCGGGATCCTCCACACGAACCTTCACTGCGGTGCCGGGCACGATGCCGCCGCAGTCCTTCCACCAGTCTGGCATGGAATACCAGGCAGGCGGCTTTTCGGTACTCGGCTGCTTATCGACCACCTTCACCGGCTCCTTAACTTTGGCTCGCTCTTCGGCTTCGGCCTTTTCAATGGCTGCCTCGAGCGCGGTGGTGTTGAACTTCGTGTCCAGCAGCTTCAGCCGCTGCTGGAGGCTGCGCACGGCCACGTTCAGGGCATCGCGATCGCGGCGCAACGCCGCTGCGCGGATGAGGTCTTCGGTGGCGTACATGTCGTCGCCCAGATCGCCGGCTCCACCGGCGTTCGCTTCCTCGGCGATAAGCGGTGCATCCTCGCCCTTCACTGTCTTTGGCTTCGTTTCCTTTTTCGCCGCGGTGGGCGTCTTGGGCGCATCCTTCGGCTTCAGAGCGTCGATCCGCTTGTTGATCCGCTCGAGGGTGGCAGTGTATTCGCCGATGAGCCTTCTGTAGTGCAGCTTCTTCTTGGCGGCTTCATTGAGCACTGAATCGTCGCGTTGCTTTCCTGCGGCCGCAAGCGCGGCGGCGGGATCAACCAGCGAAACCAACAGCCCGGCCGTTCGGGCCTCGTCGGAAAGAGCATTCACGTTCACGTCGAGCTTCTGCAGCTTTTCGAGCAATTCAGGCGAGGCCACCGGCATAAACGTTCTGGCGACCGATGCCTTTGGAGTAGTATCCTTGTAGCTGGTCCAGATGATGTCGTCGCCGGAAACGGCCAGCGGGGTTTCGAAAGCTTCCTGCTCGCGGCGTTCCCTGGCGGAGCGTCCGGTTCTGCCTGCCCACCATTCGTCGAGCGCCCTGATGCGCCGCGGCCCCTTTGCATCTGCGTCTTTCGAGAGCTCGATCTCGGGCTTGTCGGCGATGGCCACCGGCACGCGGCTTGAGAAGTCGCCGTCGAGGTTCCGCAGAAGCACGATGAACCGCGCGTAATCGCCGGTTGCCAACGACAGCGCCTGCATTTCGATTCGGTCGACGCCGGGCAGTGCGAGATCGGGATCGTTCAGCGTGAATTCCCAGTTCGGCGGGTCCATGCTGTTTTCCTGCATCGCGGGCGGGTCTATCAGCTCAACGCCCTTGGTGAAGTCGGCCGCCTCCTCGTCAGCCACGAATACAAAGCTCTCGCGGTAAACTGGGTGCCCGGGCTTCCTGTTTTGCTCGTCGAGATAGCGCATCATTATGAAATCACCGGGCCGCACCCACAGGCGGTCCTCGTCGGCCTTGGCGTTTTCGGCGGGCGACAATTGCATCCTGGCGGCAAAGACCGCCGCTGTCGGATCGAGCTCCTTCGCCTCGAGGCGGGCATAGTCGCCGCTGCTGCTGAATACCTCGCATTGCACGGTGTTCAGTTGATCGTCGATATCGAGGTCGGGGTCCACCACCACGATCTGCAGCGTGTCATCGGGCCGCACGCGTTTTGTGCGCCGCGCCCACACCCTGTCCTTTTCCTCCTTGGCGTCGACAAACAGATGCCCAAGATAGGGGTTTCGGCCTCGCGAGAGATAGACGGCGTCGATGTGGCCATTCACATACGCCACACCCAACGGATTGGAAGTGCGCTTTGCAGACCGACCCGGCGTGAAGTTCTCTTCGTCAACAAACTCGGCGGCCATGCAGTCGCCCACGTTGAACTCCAGGATGTCGTTCTTCGAACGCTCCAGGGGAGATACGGCGGGCGGAATGACCTTCTTGCCGTTCTTGTCGAATACCTGCACCTCTGAAATCGCGGGTGCATCGCCCTCAAACTTCTGGGCGGTAAACCTGATCCAGCGGCAGCGGACCGGCCTGTCGAGCAGGACTTCAACGTTGTGCGCCGATTTATTATCCTTACGCTCGATCACGACCGGCGCCCCCTGGTCGCCGCGCAGCGTAACCGTATAATCGATCATGTAGCGATCATCGGCGCCGACGCCGCGGTCCCACACGATCTTGCTTACGTCTTGGAGCTCCTTCATGTCCACCTCGAGCCATTTGCCGGGCTTGGCGTCGATGAAGCCGACCCACGCATCGTTCGCGCCGTTCTTGCCGTCGATGGCCAAGGCTGCGATGCTCTCGCCGGATGCGTCAGACGCAATCGCCGTCGGGCCGTTAATGTCAGTCTTGACAACACCATAGAAGATGCCGGTATGCGGGCCGGTTTCCGTCAGCTTTACCTGCACCGAATCAAGCCGCGGCCGGCCGGCGGGCGTCAGTGCCGCCCCTAGCGACCACGTAAAGTCGCCGTTGTCCGGTATCCTGCTGCTCATGCGCAGCCCCAGGCCTTTTTGGAGCTCGTTTGCGAGATGCTGCACCGCGGCCTGCTCCTGGCCCACCATCTCGGGCGCGTAGGTGTATGCCGTCACGCTCACCGTATCGCGCTCGTTGCTGCGGTCGAAGTCGCCGTCTTTCACGCGCAGGTACACCAGGTTGCCCGGCCTTACCACGGCCTCGCCGCGCTGCAGTTTCGCGCTCAGCGCCTGCAGGCGTTTCTCTTCCTCAAGCTCCCGCTCGGTCTTCTCCACGTAGATGTCGTCTTCTTCCTGCTCTTTCTCCACAAACTTCGTTGGCGATACGGTGATGCTTCCATCGTCAACAACCTGTATAACACTCGTCTTCCGCTCGCCCTGCACGTTTTCGGCCGTCACCTTCTGGTCCTTGTCTAGCGAGGTGAACCTGTCGATGTACGTCACGTAGATCACATCCGTGCCATAAACTTGCAGCACGCCGTCGTCCTTCGCGGTTTCGCCCAGCTCGGTGCGGATGGTTCCCAGGAAGAGTGAACGGTTGATCTTGTTCATGTCGAGGAGCAGCTTTTCGGAATCGCCCGATGAAGAGGTGATTTCAACGGGTATGGTGTATTCGCCGGTGCCGAGGTAATGGTCGGCGTCCCACACCTTCACGGTGAGGATATCGCCCGGAGCCACCTTTTCGCGGGGCAGTGAATGCACGGCCCCCACGGCTTCGTACAGCCTGATGGCGTCGAGGAATGCGCCCTGCTCGGCGTAGGTGCGTGCGATGGTATAGATGGCTTGCCGCACGAGGTCGTTCTCGGCAAATCGCTCCCAGAGCGTGCGGAACGAATCGATTGCGGCTTCGCGGTTGCCCATCCTCAGTTGCGTAGTGCCCAGCCAGAACAGAGCCACCGGCGCCACCTCGGGTATATTGGTCTTCGACAGTTTCTGGAAGATGGGGATTGCCTGGTCGGGATTGCCCGACGACAGATGCACCTCGCCGCCCTTGAGATCAACGAGGTACTGGATAGGCGTATCGCCTGCGAGCTGCCTGGCCGCGCGGATCTCTTCGATTGCGCGCGGGTAGTTCCGCATCATCACGTTTGCATCCGCCCGCAGCAGCGTGGCTTCCACCTTGCCGCGTGCATCCAACTGGTCGCCATGGAACCTGAAGATGACATCTACGAGCTTCAGCACCTTGTCGGCGCGTTCCAGCATAGCCGCCGGCACTGTTCTGGGGCCGGCGTCGTCGTCCTTGCCCACCGAAACGGGCATGCTGATCAGGCATGAACGAGTGAGCGCGAACAGCAGGCTTCGCGATGGCTTTACATCGGTGCCAAATTCCTTCTGCACCGATGCACGCTCGAACGAGTTGAGGGCCAGCGGCACCTGCTCGAGCGCCAGGTAGCATTCGGCTGCCGCCAGCAGCGCGCCGGCGTCTTGTGCCTCGCCCTCTTTGGGCATAGCGGGAGCAGGCGTGGGCGCGCCGGACTTGTCGGTTTGAGGGATGGTGAGCTTCACCATGTTCGAGAGCACCTTCAGGCCCTCGATCGGCTTGCCCTGGTTCTTGTACAGCATAGCCTGCGAAAGCTGCGCCCGCCGCTTCTGCGCCGGGTCGGCCGCTTCGCGGATCACGCGTTGATACTCGTGCTCGGCCGACGCGAAATTCCCTGCCTTCTCGAATACCTCGCCCAGCCGGTCCAGATAGCTGGTGAAATTCGGATCGTGCGAGAACGTCTTCGCCAGCACCTGCGCGTTGCGGGCAAACAAGTAAACGTTGCCCGATTGCAGCGCGAGGTCGCACGAACGCCTCAGCCAGTGCGCGTGAGTTCCCTCGCGAGGGTTGCGCATTCCCATCTGGCCCAGCAACTGCGCCGCACCGTCTACGTCCTTGCCCATCACACCGAAATCGACGAGGCGGTCGATGCACCAGGATATCTGCCCCAGGTCGCCCGAGTACTTCAGGATGTATTCGAGGAATGGCTTGATCGGATCCTTGTTTTCATTAGACCACAGCCTCGTGGCCAAGCCAAACACGGCCCCCGGTTCCAAGCCGGCATTTGCAAGCCTGGCGGCGGCAAAGGAGATCGGCAGGTCGCCCACCGGCTGCTCCGGCCCCAGGCCGACCGATTTGCGGTAGTTGCCCAGGTGGGTTTCCATCGCCTGCACCTTGGCCTGCGAAAACTGCAGCTCTTTCTGCAGGTCGGCAATGTGCTTTGTGGAGCGGGCCACTGCCAGCTCTGCCTGCCGGCGAATATCGTCGGTGCTCTCAGGCTTGGCGGCCAATTCCTTCGCGGCCTCGATGGAAGCCTGTTCTTTTGCGATGGTGGCGTTGATCCGCCCCACCGATTCGTTCCAGATGCCCAGGTGGCTGCTTGCGGTAATGATGTGGTTTTCGGCCGCGAGGCGTGCAGCAAGCTGGCCGTTGTCGCCGCGATGCTGCATCGAAGCCACAAGCGTATTCCAATCGGCTGCCGCGCGAACCCTGTCCTGGTATTCCTCCTCGAAGTTGATCGGCACTTTGCCGCCGAGGAAGATATCGCGATACAGAGGATTCATTCCGCTTTCCCACAGGCCCAAGGCAGGGCGGGCGGCGAGTGCGGAATATTCCTTCATTGCCTCGTCGCGCCGGCCCAGGCGCCACAGGCATTCGGCAAAACGCTCGCGGTAGTGGAGGTTGGCCGGGAATTGCGTCATCAGCTTCTGCAGCTCGCCCACTGCCCTGTTGGGATCGGTGAGGCAAAGAGTTTGCAGGCGCATCATCCGGCCGCGGGCGTCGCGCGGGAATTTCGCCACGTATGCGTCCCACTGTGCCATGCCCCACGCGCCCTGGTTGAGCGTGGCGTGCGACATTATGACCGGGTAAAGCTCGGCCGAGAAGGCATCAGGCCCCAGCCTGACGCGCTGATTCGTGTGCGGCGGTTGCCAGTCCATGTTAAGGCTGGCGCCGCCGCCCCAGTCGCCAAACGCTATGCGGCACATGTGCAGGCCGCGGCTCAGTTGAATGCCTGCGTAGTTCTCGTCCTTGCGCGCGAAGTTCCAGTGCTGGCCGTTGATGTCCAGCCCGGCCCAGTCGTCGGCGCCCCACCAGAAATGATAGTAGCCGTCGATCGGCGCCCGCAGCAAGCCCCAGCGATACAGCAGGAATCGCTCGCCGGGCCTGTAAGGCGATTGGGCGTTTTCCACCTTTTCGGCAGGTCCGATGCCGTCGCCCGGCGGCGTGGCGTAAATGTTCATCAGGAAGTCGTTGATCGTCGGCGGGTTCGTGCCGGGATCATGCGTGGAATACAGATACAGCGAATCGTAGCTGTGGAAACCGTGCATCCTGTAGGCCGGGTTGCAGGCTAGACGCCACAGCGTGGTCGACACATTGGGGAACGCGCGGTCTGCGCCGCTGGCGCACAGCTCCATCGCCCAGGCAAAAGCCTGCTCGGCATCGGCCTGCGTAACGCCCGGCGGGAAGAAGTTGCGCTCGAAAAGCCGCGCCGCGCACCGCTTGCCCTCTGTGGCCTGCGGCGTGTTGGCAAACTTGCCCACCAGCTCGCGAACCGCCTTCATCGCATCGGCCACGCGGTTGAACCGCTCCTGCACCAGTGCGAGGTTCAGCAGCAGGTCGGGGGCAAGATTCGCGTCTGCGCCGCCGAGCACCTTGCGAACGTTTGTCTCATACAGGTCCACCCCTTCGGGTCCGCCCGGCACCATCTCGACAGGGATCGCCCTGACGATTGCGGGCGTTGCTTCGATGTCCTTGATCGCCTGAGCAATGTCGCCCTTCGGATCGACACCCGCGCGCTGCAGCTCAAAAATCCTGCTGCGCCGAACCGCCATCTCCTGGGCACTGCCGGCGAAATCTTTTATGAATGCATCATGCGTTGCCACCGATTTTTTCGCGTCGAAGAACCGCGCCAGCCTCACCGACACCAGCCGCGATTGCTCGGTGGGAGGATTCACCGCATCGTGAAACTTCACCTCGGCGTCGGCCTTGGGCAGCACCACTTCGTTCCACTGCTTTTCCATGCCCTGCGGCCCGGCCCACGCCACCTGCACCAGCAGCTCGATCAGCTTCTGATCGTGCTCGGGCAGCTCCTTGACGAGGTTCACGACGTGCGGAGCGGCCGCGTCGCGCCGGCCCGCCTTCAGCAGCAGGCTCGCGGCGTTTTGCAGCTCATCCAGCGCCGCCTTCGGGTCCAGCTCCCACGCCAGGTGAGCCGCGGCATCGGCCCCGGCGGGGTCGCCATTCAGCTTGTGCTTCCTGATCAGCTCCAGCGCTTTCGTTCGGGCG
>Ga0307379_10011391_pt1 | contig 11670 bp, 12 predicted proteins | sample UN2MG_FD_202237 | JGI IMG/M metagenome (GOLD analysis project Ga0307379, IMG submission 202237) | Soil microbial communities from Risofladan, Vaasa, Finland - UN-2 | ecosystem: Environmental > Terrestrial > Soil > Coastal area > Acid sulfate soil | place: Finland: Risofladan, Vaasa | collected... | reverse complement strand
TCCGCGACGCCAAGTCGTCCCGGCGCCTCCGCCAGTGGGACGCCGCGACCCGCGAGTGGCGCGAGGTCGAGGTGCCCACGCTGGTCCGGACGGTGGCGCTGGTCGTCGAGTTCGCGGTGTTCCGTCCCGGGGCCGACGAGCGGCTGCTGACGGTCGAGATTCGCCGGTCGTATGATTCGACCGAGGACCCGCGCGTGCGGGGCGACCTGGGCCTGGAGCGGCCCGACGACCCCGACCGCGTGCCGCCGGCCGACGAGATCGCCCGCGCCCTGCTCGAGGAGTGCGCCGACGCGTTTATCGAGATGATCTCGACGCACGAGGTGGCGGCCGAGGTGCCGACGCGGGGCACGTGGAACCGCAACGGGTCCGATGGCCTGAAGGCGGCGGGGCAGGGCGACTTCGAGGCGGCCATCCTCCTGCTGGAGGCCGCCGTGGCCGCCAACCCCAAGGACACGGGCCTGCTCTTCGACCTGGCCGTGGCGTGCGAGGGCGGGGGGCGGCTCCAGGATGCCCTCGACCACTACCGGGCCGTCGTCGAGCGGACCGGGGGCAAGGACCCGGCGGCCGTCGAGGCCGCCGCACGCGTCGAGCGCGTGCTGACCCGGATGGGCGGACGATGAGCGTGCCCCGGCCGGACGACCGAGCGAGCCACAAAGCGATCTACATTTCAGAGCAGGCATTCCTCGGCATGATCCTGTCGGCCGCCGAGGTGTACAGCCGCGAGTGCTACGGCCTGCTGTTCGGGTACTCGCTGCCGGGCAAGGCCATTGTCGAGGGCGCCATCGCCTACCAGACGGCCGAGCGGATGTTCTCGCAGGTCAGCCTGTTCGAGAAGCAGAACAAGGTCATCCAGCGGGTCATCAAGGAGTTCCCCAAGCACGAGTACGTGGGCGAGTTCCACTCGCACCCGTATTTCCGCGGCTGCGACGGCGTGGCCGGCCTCGGGCCCGAGGATGCCATCGGTGTGACCGAGGCCGAGGTCCAACTGGTCATCGCCATCAACCCGCGCCGCCGCACGGTGCCCTGGTCGACCAACGCCGACGGGACGCTCTCGGGGACGCTGGGCGACCACCATTTCCGGTTCGGCGGGTATCACAACCGGTCGAGGGCGGGCGCCCCCGCCGCAAAGGCCGCCGCCGAAAGGCCCAGCCGCAACTCTTCCGGACCTGGGTCTTCTGCCCCTACGCCGTCGGCCTCGACCCCGGCGCATCGCGATAGGGCCGGGTGGCATGGTCATCCCGAAGGGTGACCATGGTCTTGGTTCGCGGCGGGTGGCATGGTCATCCCGAAGGGTGACCATGGTCTTGGTTCGCGGCCGGCGCGTCTACTAGCCGCGAGCGCCAGCGAGCGGCGCTGTTGGCCCCGGCGCGAGACTCGCCGCTTGCTTGCGCGCGCGGCTAGCGGCGCGAGGTCTCGCCGACGCCCCTGCTAGCCGCGAGCGCGAGCGAGCGGCGCTGTTGGCCCCGGCGCGAGACTCGCCGCTTGCTTGCGCGCGCGGCTAGCGGCGCGACGACTCGCCGACGCCCGTGGTAGCTGTGAGCGCATGGCCAGCCGCGAGCGCGAGCGAGCGGGGCGCTACTTCTTGGCCGGCGGTGGCAGCAGGGCCTTCATGCGCCGGTATCGGTCGGCGCCGGGGTCGGCGGCGGTCTTCGACCATTGTGCGTAGGCCGGGTCGGCGGTGATGGCGGCCTGGGCCTCGGCGATACGTTTCGACGAGAGGGGGTGAGTCTGGAACATCTCGGTCAGGCGGCCTGGCTCCTTCTCGTTGAGGTCGCTGAGGTGTTGGAGGAGTTCGACCATGCCCCAGGGATTGTAGCCGGCCCTGGCGGCGTAGCGAATGCCGTAGGCGTCGGCTTGGTATTCGTCGTCGCGGCTGTACTTCATGAGTCCCATGTTCGAGACGACCTTGGCGACGTCGCCCACGGCGCTTCCCTCGCCGCCGGCGCGGCCGGCGATCTCGACCAGCACTTGGGTGCCCATCTGTTTCTGCATCTGGCTGACGCTGTGCTTGGCGGCCACGTGGACGGTCTCGTGGGCCAGTACGGCCGCCAGTTGCCGCTCGCTGTCGATGAGCCGCATCAGGCCGGCCGTGATGTAGATGGGCCCGCCGGGAAGGGCGAACGCGTTCGGCACGTCGGACCCCACGAGCGTGTACGTGTACGGCATCGGGCGGTCGCTGACGGCGGCGATCTTCGCGCCGACCGATGCGACGTACTGCTGGAGCGACGCATCGGCCACGCGGCCGCCGAACTCCTTCTCGAGCTCGGGCGCGGCCTCCAGGCCCATGGCCACCTCCTGGTCGGCCGAGATCAAGATGAGCTGGTTGCGGCCGGTCACGGGGTTGACGCTGCAACCCACCAGGGCGGGCAGAGCGAGCAGGGCACAGGCCAGGGCCAGGGCGACGGGCGGGCGGCGGCGGGGCATCATGACGGGGCACTCCCTCCGGGTTCGGGTCCACGGTTCAAGAGGTCGGCCAGCGTCAGGCCCTGGACGCCGGCCTCGGCGCGGCGTCGGACGTCGGCCACGGCCGACGCGATGGCCGCATCGCCCGCGCCCTCGGGGACGGTGGCGTTGTCGGGACACCGGACGAGCAGCAGTCGCGAGACGGGAAGCATCTCGGCCGGCACGGCCAGGACGCAGCGCACGGGTCCGCTGCCCTCGGCGCGGACGAGGATGCCGGCCTCAGTCAGCCGCTGGAGCAGGGCCTGGGTCCGGTGCGGCGCCAGGCCCAGGGCGGCGGCCACGTCGGCGGCGGGCGCCGGGCCGCCAAGCGTCCGTTGGGCGCGGGCCACCGCCAGGACGGCGGCCACGTCGTGCCACGGCGTCAGCGGGTGGCCGTCCTGGTCCGGCGTTTCGATGAGGCGCGAGACGTTGGCGGCCGCGTAGGCCACCTGCGCGCCGAAGAGGAAAATCCACCACGACAGGTTCAGCCACAGCAGGAACAACGGAAGGAGCCCCAGGGCGCCGTAGAGGCTGGTACTGCCCACGTGGCGGACATACAGCGAGAAGCCCCACTTGGCGACGAGCCATATCGGCACGGCCAGGATCGCCCCCTTGAGGGCCGTGCCGAAGGCCACCCGCGTGTTCGGCAGCAGGGCGTACAGGGCGGCCACGAACAGAATGCCTACCGCGATGGGCGCCACCCAGCCGACGGGCCCCAGCGTCCAGGCCAGGATAGGCACGTTCCGGACCGACTCGACCAGGCTGCCGCCCGCGCGGATGGCTACCACCACGAGGAGCGGACCGAGCGTCAGCGACGACCAGTAGACGAGGACCCGGCGTCCGAAGCCCCTGGCGCGGGGCACGTCGAAGACGCGGTTCATGCATCGTTCGGCGGTCGTCAGCAGCGTCAGGGCCGACCAGATGAGCAGCACGACGCTGACGGGTCCCAGGCGGCCGATCGTCAACTGGCCCTCGACGTGGTCGACGAGCGACTCGACCTTCTCGGCCACGGTAATCTTGGCTTCGGCCTGGGCCTCGGCGGGCGCGGGCTGGCCAGGCGCGGCGTCGGCCGGGGCGGGGGGGGTGACGTACGTAATCTGTGTCATGCCGGTGCGGTCGAGGAACTCGCGGAGCATCTGCTTGCTGTCCTCGACGATGCCGAGCGACTTCATGGCCAGGAACGCCACGATGATGGTGGGGATGAGGGCGAAGATGGTGCGGAACGACAGGGCGCTCGACATGGCCAGGACGTTGTTGTCGCCCAGGCGCCGGACGCAGAACCGCCACAGGTGGATCTGGCCGCGCGCGAGCCGCGCCCAACTGCCGAGTTCCGCCAGCGGCGTCGTCAGCAGACCCCGGATACGCTGCTCGAACGAGTCGAGGATCTTCATGGTTCCTCACACGTCGGCCGCCGGGCGACGAGCGGCGCTGGCGGATTATGGCGGTTCAAGATTGGAGTGTGGCGCGGTGGGTCCGCGCAAAACTTATGTCAGACGGCTCAGAAGGGCGTTTCCTCGTCGTCCGCCGCCCGCACATCCTGAACGCCCGCGGGGGTGGTCTCGTACTGTTCGACGTTGTAGCCGGTGGGGGCCTCGCGCGGCGACCAGGTCTGGAAGCGGGTGTACTCGCGTTGCCAGGTGAGTTTCAGCGTGTCGGTAGGGCCGTTTCGCTGTTTGCCGATGATGAGTTCGGCCTCGCCGCGCACCTGGTCGTGTTCCTTGGTGCCTTGCGAGTGGCGCATGGACTCGCGGTGCAGCAGCAGGACGACGTCGGCGTCCTGCTCGAGGGCGCCCGACTCGCGGAGGTCGGAGAGGCGCGGGCGGTTGTGTTCCTCGCTCTCGCGCCGCAGTTGGGCGACGGCCAGGATCGGTACGTGGAGTTCGCGGGCGAGGGCCTTCAGGCCGCGGCTGATGGTCGAGACCTCGACCTGGCGGCTCTCGGCCCCCGGCGAACTCATCAGCTGAAGGTAATCGACGATGATGAGTTTGACGTCGTGCCGCACGAGCAGCCGGCGGGCCTTGGCCCTCAGGTCGATGATCCGCAAGGCCGGCGTGTCGTCGATGTACAGGGGGGCCTTGTAGAGGTAGTCGGCCATCTCCTGGATGCGCTGGACCTCGGCGTTGGAGAGGGTGCCCTTGCGGAGTTTCTGGCCGTCGACCTTGGCCCGCGACGATAGCAGCCGCAGCGCCAACTCCTCCTTGCTCATTTCGAGGCTGAAGAACGCGACGGCCTGGCCGGCGGTATCGACCGCCACGTGCTCGGCAATGTTCAGCGCCAGGGCGCTCTTGCCGACCGACGGCCGCGCGGCCAAAATGATGAGTTCGCCCGGCTGGAGGCCGCGCGTCCGGTCGTCGAGGTCGTGGAAGCCCGTCTCGACGCCGGTGACGGCGCGGCCGCCCTGGAGGTCGAGTTTCTGCATGACCTCGCCCAGGATGGCGCGGACGTCGTAAGCCTGGCCGACGATCTTGCGTTCGACGACCGCGAAGATGCGCTGCTCGCACCGGTCGAGGATGTCGTCGACGGGCTCGCCGGTGGCGTGGGCGTCGCGGATGATCTCGGCCGCCGCCTGGATGAGACCCCTGAGGAGCGCCTTCTCCTTGACCACGCGGGCGTAATACTCGGCATTGGCGACGGTGGGGACGCTGTCGACCAGGGTGACCAGGTAGTCGCTGCCGCCGACGGCCTCCAGGTCGCCGCGCTGGGCCAGGGCCTCCTTCATGGTCACGATGTCGATGGGCCGGTTGGCCTCGTACAGGTCCACGAGGCAGGAGAACAAGGAGCGGTGCTCGGCCCGGTAGAAGCAGGCGGCGTCGAGGTACTGGACGCACAGGCCGATGGCCTCGGGGCTGAGCATCATAGCCCCGAGGACGCTCATCTCGGCCTCGAGACTGTGCGGCGGAACCTTGTCAACCAGTGGGTCGTCTGGCATGACTGGGCATCCTGCGGCGCCCCCGGAAACGGGCGGCCCTCGGTGCATCCATTATACGTCCGCTTATAGCCGGGCCGCCATCCGATGGCAAGACAAAGGTGGACAATGAGCACCGCTCGCTTACGCTCGCGGCTCGGTGGCGCCGTTATCCGAGCCGCGACCGGCAGGGAGCGGTCGGCGGCCGTTTACGCCGGGACGACCCAGACGTCGACCTCGGCCTCGACGCCCTCGGCCAGGCGGATGGGCACGCGGAACTTGTCGAGGGTCCGGATGGGCGCTGCCAGGGCGACCTGGGCGACCGTCACGTGGAACCCTTCGGCCGCCAGGGCTTCGGCGATGTGCTCCTCGGTGACCGACCCGAACAGGTGCCCAAGTTCGTTGGCCTTGGCCTTGATGGTGATGCTGGCCCCGGCCAGGCGCGAGGCGACGCCCTTGAGCGTCTGGAGGCGGTCCTTGGCGGCCTTCTCGCGGTCGACGCGTTCCTGCTCGACGCGTTTGAGGTTGCTCCCGGTGGGCTCGACGCCCAGGTGCTGGGGCAGCAGGTAGTTGCGGGCGTAGCCGGTCTGGACCTCGACGACGTCGCCGATGACGCCTAGCGAGGGAACGTCTTGTCTGAGCAAAACCTTCATCGCGTAATCTCCCGATTGGGTGCGCGGCCGCGCGGGCCGCGCCGTGCATCCCGGGTTAACTGACGTACGGCATCAGCGACAGGAACCGTGCCCGCTTCAGGGCCCGTGCGGCGGCCCGCTGATGCTTGGCGCAGTTGCCGCTGCGTTTGCGGCTCAGCATTTTGCCGCGCGTCGTTGTCAGTTTCCCAAGCGTCTGGGTATCCTTGTAATCGATGTAGGTGATGTTCTCGCGGCAGAAGCGGCACTTGGCCCGGTCGCGAAAACGCACCATCTTGCGTCGTTGCTTGCCCACAGCATCCTCCTGTCAGGGTTAGAAGGGGATCGTATCGTCGTCGACGTTCTGGTTGAAGTCGTAATCGGGCGCGTTCTGGGGTTCCTGGCCCGAGGTCTGCTGACGTTGCGTATCGGTCGAGGCGGCCGGGGCCGCCGGCGCCGACGGGGCCGAACCGCTACGGGGCCCGCCGAGAAACTCGAACCGCTCGACGGTCACCTCGAGTTTGCTGCGTTTCTGGCCGTCCTTGCCGTCCCACTGGCTGAAGGTCAGGCGGCCTTCGACAAAGATGGGCTGGCCCTTGACGAGGTACTTCTGGATGGTCTCGGCCTGGCGGCCCCAGGCGGTGCAGTTGACAAAGGTAACCTCTTCCTTCATCTGGCCGTCGGCGCCCTTCCATTTGCGGTTGGTTGCCAGGCCCAAGTCGCAGACGGCCGTCTGCGAGGGGGTGTACCGCAGTTGCGGGTCGCGCGTCAGGTTACCCATCAGAAACACGCGGTTGAGATTGGCCATGATCTACTCCCTGGCTGGTGCACGTTCGTATTCTAGGCGCCGGCGGCGGGCGCGTCGTCGGGTTCCGGTGCGGCCGGGTCGGCGACGGGCGCGGCCGGGTCGGCGGCCTCGGCCTCGGGCTGAGCGGCAGCGGCGGCGGCAGTGGCGGATGCGGCGGCCTCGGCACGGGCGACGGCGATGGCATCGCCCTCGGCCCGGGCGGCGGCGGCAGCGGCGGCAGCGGCCTCGGCAACGGCTTCGCCCCGCATGTCGTACACCTTCTGGGCTTCCTCCTCGCGGATGTCCTCGCCCAACTGCTGGCGCATGTCGGCCACCGTGAAGTGGTCGGCCTTCAGGACGAGCGTCCGCACGATGCGTTCGGAGAGTTGGCAGTCTCGCTCGATCTCGGTCACGCCGTCGCCGCTGGCCATGTGGAAGAACGCCAGCACGTACGTGCCGCGCTTGTGCTTGCCGACCGGATAGGCCAGTTTGCGTTCGTCCCACCGGGTGATGCCGATGAGTAGGCCGCCGCTACGGGCCAGGATGCTCTCGATGTGCTTCGTGAGATCATCCCAGACGGCGGCATCGCCGGTGTCGATGAGGAACATCGCTTCGTAAACGCGCGTCGGGTTCGTGCTGGGCATGGTTTGCGGGCCGCTAGGCCTCCTCCTTCGTGTCTCTACGGATGGCTGGTTCGGTTAAAACGATTCATGGCCGCCTCGGTGCCTTCGGCAATCCAACACTCGGCCGCGTCGGCGGCCTGGGCTATTGCTTCTTCGATGGCCGGCTGCTCCTGGGCCGTAAACGGCGACAGGACGAAGTCGGCGTGCGCCTCGACGGCAGGCGCCGGCCCGATGCCCACCCGCAGCCGCGCGAATGCCTCGTGCCCCAGGTGGGCGATAATGGACGCCAGGCCGTTGTGTCCGCCGTCGGACCCCTCGGCCCGCAGGCGGACCCGCCCGGTCTCCAGGGCCATGTCGTCCAGGACGACCAGCAGGTCGTCGGCCTGGAGTTTCCAGAAGTCCATCAGCGGCCGCACGGCCCGGCCGGACTCGTTCATGAACGTCAGTGGCCGGGCCAGGACGACGCGCCGCCCGTGTGGCCGGATCTCGGCCACGGCGGCCTCGAACTTCTCCTTCCACGCGGTGGCACCGGCGCGGCGGACGAGCAGCTCGGCCACGCGCCAACCCACGTTGTGCCGCGTGTCCGCGTAACGCTTGCCCGGATTGCCTAGACCCAGTATCAGTTTCATGCATCGTCATGCCGCAGCAAAGGCCGGTTAGTCCCACAACGCTACTTCGTTACTTCATTTCGCCTGGCGGCCTTCCTAGGCCGCCAGGAACATGCGTGAACCCGTTCGCGGCGGCCCGCCCAAGGCGGGCAGGCTCTGGGAAGGCCGCCGCGCGACAAGTGGCGCTGTCCAGGCCGGTTAGTCTCGTTTGTGTGGCTCGGGTTCGGCCTCGTCGGTCCCGAGTTCGTCGGGTTTCCGTCCGATGACCTCTGGCTCGCCGGCTCCCTCGGCGGCCGGTGCCGCCTGGATGGCTTCCTCGATGGCGGCGGCCGTCAGGGCGGCGACGATGGTCTCGGGGTCTGAGAGGATCTTGACTCCCGGCGGCGGCTGAATCTCGCGCACGTGGATGCTCTGGCCGAGTGCCATGTTGGCGGTCAGCACGATGATGGCATCGGGGATGTCGGCCGGCAGGCACTCGATCTCCAGGGTGCCGAGCGTCTGCTGGAGGACGCTGTGCTCGACCTTCGGGGTGCCCTTGAGTTGAATCGGGACCTCGAGCGTGACCGCCTCGTCCAGGGCCACGCGCACGAAGTCGGCGTGAACCAGGTCGCTGCCCAGGGCGTCGTACTGGACCTCCTTCAGCAGGACACTGTCCTTGGCCTTGCCGATGTGGAGTTCGAACATGCGTGTGCGATTGCGAATGGCCTCCTCGAGTTCTTCCCCGGAGACCTGGATGGCGAGGACCTCCTGCTGGTGCCCGTAGACGATCGCGGGCACGTCGCCCTGGGCGCGCAGCTTTCGGCAGGCTCTCGTGCCGCGGACCTCGCGTATCTTCGCGTCCAACGTTTGGGTGCTCTTGGCCACGACCGGCTCCTTTTCGTCAGGCTTTGTGTGCGGTCCGGGTAAAGAAGAGTTCGCTTACGGACTCGTGCTTGTGAATGCGATGAATGGCCTCGCCGAGCAGCGGGGCGAGGCTCAGTTGCTTGATGACCTTGACGCGGCGCGCTTCGGCCGACAGGGGAATGGTGTCGGTCACGGTGATCTGCTTGATGGCGCCTTCCTGGATGCGCTCCAGGGCGCTGCCGCACAGTACCGCGTGGGTGGCGGCCACGTGGATGTCGCGTGCGCCGCGGTCCTTGAGGATGCGGGCGGCCTGGTTGATCGTGCCGCCGCTGGTAATCATGTCGTCGACCAGCAGGACGTTGCGGTCCTTGACGTTTCCGATGAGGGCGCCCGCCCGGACCTCGGTGCCGCTGAGGCGTTCCTTGTCGATGATGGCCAGGTCGCCGCCCAGGATGCTGGCGTAGAGGCGGGCCTGCTTCACGTTGCCGACGTCGGGCGAGACGACCGTCAGGGCCGGCAGTTTCAGGCGCCGGTAGTACCGCGCGAAGACCGGGTCCGGCAGCAGGTGGTCCACCGGGATGTCGAAAAACCCCTGGACCTGGTGGGCGTGCAGGTGGACCGTCAGAACGCGGTCGACCCCGGCCGCCTGGAGCATGTTGGCCACCAGTTTGGCGCTGATGGGCACCCGGCCCTCGTCCTTGCGGTCCTGCCGCGCGTAACCGTAGTACGGTATCACCGCCGTAATCCGCTCGGCGCTGGCCCGGTGGGCCGCGTCGATAAACAGGAGCAGTTCCATCAGGTTGTCGTTCTGCGGGGAACACGTGGGCTGGATGATGAAGATGTCGTGCCCGCGGACGTCCTCGTTGATCTTGACGAACGACTCGCCGTCGGGGAACGCCGTGAAGGCGGCGTTGCCCAGCGGTTTGCCCAGGCGCTTGGCGATGGCCTCGGCCAGGGGTCGGTTTGCGGTGCCCGAGAAGACCTTCAGCGTGTTCATTTCGGAGGCTCCCCTTGGTTCTCGGGCCTGGCAAGCGGACGGGCGGGGACGCCGGCGTACGTCTCGCCGGGCGGCACGGGGTGCGACTTCGTGACGACGCTGCCGGCGCCGGTCGTGGCCTTGTCGCCGACCGACGTCGGGGCCACCAGGATGGTGCCCGCACCCAAAAAGGCGCCGGCGCCGACCTGGGTGTGATGCTTGCGGCGGCCGTCGGAGTTGGCCGTAATCGTGCCACAGCCCACGTTCGTCCCCGGGCCTACCGTCACGTCGCCCAGATACGCGAGGTGCCGGGCCACCACGTCGGCGCCCAGGTGGGCGTTTTTGGTCTCGACGAACGCGCCCACCTCGGCTCCGTCCTCCATCACCGTCCCGGGCCTGAGGTGCGCCAGCGGTCCCACGCGGCAGCCCGCGCCGATGCGCGTGGGGCCGCGGATGACGCTGCACGGGCCGACGACCGTGTCCTGGCCGATCTCGACGTCCGCGTCGACGTAGGTGGTCGCGGGGTCCTCGATGGTGACGCCGGTGGCCATGTGGGCCTTCAGGATGCGCCGCCGCATGAGCGAGGCGACCAGGGCGAGGTCCTCGCGGCTGTTGACGGCCTCGCACTCCTCGGGTTCGGCCGCCGGAACGGCGACGGCCTTTTCGCCGGCCTCAATGAGCAGGCCCACGGCGTCGGTCAGGTAATACTCGCCCTTGATGTTGTCGTTGGAGATGCGCGGCAGGATGGCCCGCAGGGCAGGCCACCGGAAACAGTAATACGACGGGTTGACCTCGCGGATGGCCAGTTCGTCGGGCGTGGCTTCCTTGACCTCGATAATGCCCCGCAGGTTGCCGGCGGGGTCGCGGAGGATGCGGCCGAACCACTTCGGGTCGTCGAGGATGGCGGTGATGAGCGTGACGGCGGCATCCTCGCGGTGGTGAATTTTCAGAAGCGTCCGGATCGTCTCGGGCCGGATGAGCGGGGCGTCGCCGACGATGATGACCAGGTCGCCGTCAAAATCGGCCAGCGACGCCTCGGCCGCCATGACGGCGTGGGCCGTGCCGCGCTGCGGTTCCTGGACGACCCACGTGATGTCGGAGGCCTTGGCGTAGGCGTCCATAATCTGATCGCGCATGGCGCCGACGATGACGAGGTGCCGGCCGATACCGGCTTCGCGGCAGGCATCGAGCACCCACCCGAGGATCGGCTTGCCGCAGACCTCGTGCAGGACCTTGCTCCGCGCGGTCTTCATGCGCGTGCTCATGCCCGCGGCCATGAGGATCGATTTGACCGGCCTTTCAGCCACGTCAGCCCCTTCAATGCCCCGCTCGCTCGCGCTCGCGGCTAGCATCGCCACGTCGTTGCCGTTGCTCAGGTACTCAGGCACTCAGGTACTGAGGTACTCAGGTACTCGTTTTCAACTGGCTACCCGGCCTGGACTCGAACCAGGAATAGGAGGACCAAAACCTCCAGTGTTACCATTACACCACCGGGTAGTGCCCGCCTCCGGCATTCTACTTACAAATCGCCCCGGTTGATGCGCTCGTGACCATGCGGGCGTACCGGGCGAGGTACCCCGTCGTGATCCTCGGCTTGGGCCGCTTCCAGGCCTTGCGCCGGCGGTCGAGTTCGGCGTCGTCCACGTCCAGTTGCAGCAGCCGCTTGTCCAGGTCGACGCGTATCGTGTCGCCGTCCTTGACGAGGGCGATGGTCCCGCCCGCGGTGGCCTCGGGGCTGACGTGGCCGATGCACGGCCCCGACGTGCCGCCCGAGAACCGCCCGTCGGTCATCAGGTACACCTTGTCGAGCATGCCCAGGCCGCGCAGCGCTGCCGTGGCGGCCAGCATCTCGCGCAT
>Ga0307379_10011388_pt1 | contig 11671 bp, 12 predicted proteins | sample UN2MG_FD_202237 | JGI IMG/M metagenome (GOLD analysis project Ga0307379, IMG submission 202237) | Soil microbial communities from Risofladan, Vaasa, Finland - UN-2 | ecosystem: Environmental > Terrestrial > Soil > Coastal area > Acid sulfate soil | place: Finland: Risofladan, Vaasa | collected... | reverse complement strand
TTGCATGCCAATCTTGTCGACTTCGATGTTGCGTCGAGGCCTGATGAAGATAGAGGTGGTATCTCTGTGCAAGTAAACGGAGCAGTTAGGTTGTATGGAGAGACTGAAAGATTTTATCAACTCTCGCAAGATATCGAAGTGCATAGGTTCACTAGATTGAGTTTCATGTACACCGACCTCGAATCCGCAGACGGAGCGAGCCTGTGTCTCTACGAGGGACTCAACTCGACTGTGCAGAATAGTTGTCCATCGCGTTGTTTCGTTCCCGAAAGGGGGCAGAATGTGATTGACCTAGGGAATGTCTTCAGTGACAGGATGACTTCTGTTCGTATCATTGGATTTCGACAAGGAGGGGGTTTGTCAGAATCTGCGAATTTGCATATGTTTACGACGGCGAAGATACCAATTATTGACGAAAATGGTCTGTGTATAGATCCAAACGCGCGGCGTTTAGGAAGTGTCGGATGCAAGTGCATGGATGGTTACACCTCGTCAAATGGTGGAAACGTGCAGGGGGAATTTGACACATGCCTGAGCTGTTTGTCCCCGCCTGGCTGTCGTGTTGACGCTTCGGTTTCTCTGGGAGAATATGAATGTGCGAGGGTAAGTAAGAATTCACGTTTGATCGAAATTGAACCATGCGTGAATAATAACAATGAACTCACAAGTCCAAAACTGTTCCTTTAGACATTGGAATTTGGTTTGGAGATCGGTGTTGCTACACGTACCATCGGTGCTGATTTGATTAGTGCACACGACCACATATCGAACCTGGGATTTAAAGCTCTGAGTGGAGGCACATTTGTTAATTCTGTCGACAGAGTTACCTTGTATGGAAATGTGTGGAATACTTACCGGCTCTCGAGCCCCTATACACCTGACCAATTCTCGAGATTGCGATTTGATTTGCAGATGGACGGAAACATAAACTTTGGTGGTATCTGCCTCACCGAAGAATTGAATGTATTCAACAGAACTGGATCTTGCTTTAATTTGGCTGGTAAAGACAATAGTTGGGGTACTGCCGGTATTCAAGTGCTTACTTTTAACTTGGCATTAGGAAAGCAAGCCTCGCAATCATCACAAATCTCCAACGGTGATGTCAGTAATGCTATCAATGGCATTTTACCCCAGGACTCACGATTGGCGACTTCAGAAGCTGGCAGTGTCACATATACAGACGTAGAGAACGACCCGTGGTGGGAAGTCAACCTCGAAACGGAATATTCGATCAGCCACGTAGTGCTATACAAGAATACCGACACTAGTTACGCCATTGTGGACGATCTGTCCAACGTTACCGTGAGTGTTTATGATAGCAACAACGCTAGAGTTTTTTATCAGCGGCTGGACCTGGTAGATGCAGTGACTACAATAGAAGTTGCACCTAACACAATTGCCGCACGGGTGAGAGTGGCCCTCGATGGAGAAAATCGAGTTTTATCACTCGGAGGAGTGCAGGTCGTTGAACGGTTAGGGTTATCTCGTCAAATAGATATTCCAATCGGTGCGCTATTCGATTTGTATGGCTATGAGCCGATCATCAATTATGTGACGTTTGTCCAAGGTAGTGAAGGGATGTTGTCAGTTTCTAGTTTTGCAGCCATGACTTTCGTGTCTGGTTCCAGCCCTCAAATCTAGAAATAGTAGAAACTGCACCTCTCAGCGCATGCTATCTCGGGTCCATCATGTGTCCATAGAAATATGATGGTATAGCAGGTAACACTAACTAGCAGTCTGCGAAAGCGACGAGAACTAAAATAGAAACTCCTTGACTGTTAAAGAAGGTGACCATTGTTCGTAATAGTATAACAGCGCTCACAGTAAAATAATCTAACTTGTGAAGTAGAACGTAAGAGTAGCACTACTGTTGGTTGTCAGTGGTGTTGACGTAGTAATACAGAATCTCGGCAACGTAACCTAAGCGAGGGCAACTTGGAGTTGGAACTTGATATAGGATGCGTAGAGATCATACCCGACGAGTCAGTTTGTGACAATGGTGAATTATAGAAAACCGTTATCAAACCGTTTGGATCTGACCCTTGTTTGGCGCGCGGAACTTCTTGATTATTATCAATCAATACGACTGACATCAAGCAAGCGCAATCGCAAGCTCCAAGCGGCAAGCGAGCAAGGAGTTGAAAGTACCGTAGAACTACCTGCGAGTAGTTGTCCATCCACATTGCAAACAGCATCGGTATCAGCACTCATTTTAAGTCAAATGTATACATGCATAGCAATCGTTGCCTCCTTCGTGGTGTTAGCCCTGTACGAGTACTTAGCCGCGTCTTCGGGGGTGGTACCTAAATTCGGACTCTTCCTTCTATCTTACAGGGGTAGTGAGGATGATGGTACTAATACTGCATCATCTATTGCAGGGCGCGATACTCCCATCATTTTGAACACAACATTCTGTACTGACAAATGTTTTGGGGATTGTGTGCATTTTCTCACTCCTGCAGGACAGTGCTACAATGGCCAAAATATGTTTGATGGAGAAGATAATCCTTTTGGTGAGCATGATATATTAGATCAGACAATCAAAAACTCTGTTGGAATCGTTGGAATAAAGAGAGATTTCTATCAATCAACAAATGGCACATGTTCAGGAGGAATAACAGATTCCTTTGATGATATCCCCGTGGATGAATGCGTTGGCCCCATTGGGCCTCCGCGGCCATGGTGTATGATATCCACTTCAGAAGAGTCAATTAGAATCAATTGACGGTTTCGTTGAAGCATCCGTGTAGTTTATTGAATGTTTGGGGCGAGGAAAGGGAAAAGGGGAAGGGTTTTAGGGGACATGTGATTGTGGTGGGACTTGCGTTTTTGGATGGGAAGAGGATGACGGTTGATATTGATGACGCAAGGCTTTGGGTTGATAACGAATCATTAGGAGATTGAATGGTTGTTGGGACATACTCGAACGCGCATCTATTGGGAACTGTTTAGGTAGCAAGGATAAAATTCTATCTGAATAATGTTTTCAGTTGCAAAACAAGCGAGGTATAGCAAAGCTAGTGTGTCTAATGATGTAAATGTGAACAATTGTATTATGTATCATATAGTTTGAAGGTTAATAATGAATTGGTCAGGTGAATATTTAGGATAGTAACACACGGCATAGTAACAAATGCATTCAGAAACAAATCACTAATCTTTCCACTTTCCACCATGGCTGTCGCTCAATCCGTGCCGATTAGGATCGTCAAGACGGTTTGCCATGGTCCGTCGTCTATCCGATCGCCGCTGTTCTTCTTCACTGCTTACAATTCCTTGTTTTACCCAAGTCCCAGAATGACTATCGCTCAGCCCTTGCCCTTCCGTCAATCGTCGTGAAACAGTTTTACGTCGGGATAGTCTTCGCTTCTCTCGAGATTCGGGGTCTACTTCCGAGAGTTTAGCGTTTTCAGAAGCCTGCTGATATGGAGTTTTGTATTCTTTTTTCCCAATCTCAAAGATGTCGTGCATCTGATGCACCTGATTCTTTCCCGTTGTCGATGCTAAAATGAAGGAGCAAAGAGTGCCTCCAGCCATGAAAGAAAAGAATGCAGTGTTCTTGGTAAATCGAATGGGCTTGTCGCTCCCCGGAAGAATTAGCTTTCCCTTGACAGCATCGCTGAGAGAGTTGTGGATTAATCTGGTAGCGGTATGTAACAAGTATCCCCCTATAGAGCCATATGCTAAGCCTTGGAATCCAGCAGTCCACACATTACGCCTAATATCTGCGATAGTTCTGATTTCTTCTTTTGATAGATCCGCCATATGAGTTATTTTTTTGTTTGATTCTAAAGGGTATTCCCAATGCTGATGGTAGCTTTCCTTTACTGTCTGGTGTGATGTGATGGGTGATGGCACACTACTTGTAGATCTTTCTTTGTGAGTCACCTTCATCATTCTGCTTCTTTTTTTCTAAAGGGGTGAAAATTAACAACAAACCCTCACTGGTGATGGAAATTGCGGGAAAGAAAAAAATAGAATAAAGAATAAAAAGATAGAATGCAATCAAAGCTTCTCATTTTATAATGATATCCTTCCTCTGTGTAAATAAACGACTGTTTTGAAGCTCCAAAGGCTTGCTCCCCCGTGTCAAGTGTCATGAAGTGCTGTAAAGTAGACGAAGTGTGCGTGCTCGCAACAGGCTATATTATAAATGGCGGCTGCGACTTGGAAATTGCGGGAAACAAAAAAAAGCTTCGAACAAGAATGTGTCAGGCCGTTCTTACGTATAGATATACACAATTAATAATCACAAAGCACCATGACTTCAACCTGTATCCACACCCATCTTCCCGATCACGAATGTAACAACCGCATTCTCAGCACTCGCGTATCTGTCCAGCGGTGCCGAGAAGCTCCAGGGGCGGACAGCGCCAACGCCAACCAAGAGGAAACGCTGGATTTTGATTTCACTCCGGGACTTACTACACTGAGGGAGGCCTGTGCTAAAGCCCGTGAACAATTCCAAGAAGAGAACCTGAAACTAGTGTCACTGCCCTGGATTGCCAAGAAGGTCACCTGTACGCATGTCGGTGGAGATTCTGCTGTGTTGGTCCCCAAGTCTGGCGATGGTGATCTTCATATGCGCATCAGTCGTAAATTTGCTAATAACTTCTGCGCCCGCCCGGGGAATCGAAGTCGAATCAATCAAAAGCCAGTGCTCGGCGAGTCCGGTCTTTTGAATGATGTCAAGAATGGTAATTTGCAGGGCAAGCCGGAATCTGGGTCCCTTCGAGATGGCGATGTTGTCCAGGTCGTTCTCAACGATGATGGCGACTGTGACCTTTTCAAAATTGTAGAGAATAATACGAGTACACGCCAAAGCGAGGTTTCTTCACAAACGCTTGACTCCTACCATGTCAAACAGGGAATCAAGTTCATCGCTATCACCAAGATTGACTCGATCCGCGTCGAGTACGATGGCAAGGTGGCTCGACTCTGGCTCCCCCACGCGAAGTCGAAGGCAGAATCATCATCCGCGTCGGAAGAAATCAACGTGACGCTTCCATCGCAATCTCCCACAGTCAAAGATATCAAGGATCAAATTCGTACACTATTTGGAAACGATGATGACCTAAGAATTGGTCTAAAAACGGAGAGTTCTTCTAGACTGGATTGGCAGGAGAAGAATAACGCAGATGAAGCGTGTTGTCTTCATGATATTGGCGTAGAAGGCCCTCATCTGGATGGAGTTAGGGTTAGAACTAGCAGACGGCGATTACCTACCCAAATGATACATGTTTTTGTCAGGACGTTGACTGGGACGACAACTACGATGCAATGTTCCGCGTATCAAACAGTTGATGACGTCAACGAATTCATCCTAGAAAGAGAGGGCATTCCTATTGAACAGCAGCGTCTACTATTTGGTGGGATGCAACTAGAAAGTGGACGAACTTTGTTTGAATACAATATCCTGAACAAATCTCTTTTACATTTGGTATTGCGTTTACGTGGAGGAATGTACCATAGTACTAGCAGTCGCGCTGACTTTGAAACCCTTCTTGACCACGACAATCGGCAGGTCACGCTCAAGCTTTTGTTTCCAAACTGTGAAGAACAAGAAGTGCAAGTAAGCCCTTGGATGGACATTGAATCTCTCAAGCAGTTGGCCATTTTACTAGCCGAGGAGGACCAAGATGGATCTGATGAGGAAGATAATGCTGCAGACTCTGATGATGAAGGCGACAGTGCCCTTTCCCTCCAATTGGCATCGGATGACCATCTGCAGGAAGAGAGAAAAAGACTCCGGGCTCAGCTCCTAGACATTGAGATGGAGACTGAGAGGCGCAAAAGGCAGCGCCGTGCTGTTCCATCAAGTCCTTCAGAATGACAAAAGGATGCATTTGATTCAAAGCGTGAAGAAATTCTGAAAGCCATGCTTCGCCGTGAGGACGAACTCCGTAGCGCTCCAGATACGCAGGCATCCATGGGACGCGCAGAAGAATCAGTCAAATCTGAGTGGATGGATGTTGTTGCAGAGGTACAGAGGCGTGTCGTTCAGGAATTTCAGGAATCGTCTTTCTCGTCTGCCATCATCACAGTGGGAGATCTTCGTGAGGCAGCTCTGCGAAACCCCGATCTGGCGCATTGGGTGAAATACAATCGTGCGAGACGTGGTGGGTTGAAGGTTGGTGATACAGCCCCTGATGTACCTGTTCGACGTGCTGCAACTTGCGAGGAAACTACCCTTTTGAGTAGCTCGAGCGATTCAGGAAAGCCTGTTGTTATAGCCGCAGGCTCATTGAGCTGACCCCCGTTTCGCTACATCGGCCCAGCTCTAGCGGAGGTAGCGGGCACGAAAGATGGAATGGAAGCAGCAGATTGGAAATTTGTATATATTGCCGAGGCGCATGCAATGGAAGAATGGCCGGTTCGTTCTGCAAGGTTCAATCGTGGTCGTGGTCCAGTCCTGGTCGATAAACAGCCAACCAAAGCTGAGGAGAGATGTGAGTTGGCTCGAAAATTTGCCAAGGACTTTGATTTTCCAATGACCTGTCCCAACTTGGAGCTGCTCGTTGACGATCCTGAGTTGGGCGATCCGTTTGAGAAAGTATACGCGCCTTGGCCCTTGAGGCTCTATGTGGTAAAAGACAATGTCCTACAGTGGATTGCAGAGCCACACAATTGCTCGTTTGATATGGCCGTAGTTGATCTCATGAAGCAGCTCAAATTGTATTCGAGAGGGGGATCAAGTGCTTAGTTTGTTGAGACAACAAGCGCTTGTTTTTTTTCTATTGACGGTAAACAAGATGAATGATGGAGACGAGGGTTGCACAAAGGTTATTTTGTGTTCCTTTTTGCCTGACAGTTTTTGTTTGCGAGAATAAAAGAAATATAATTGTAGAATACATATTTTTATAGCATACGAAGTACGCTTGCCTCGATGCCCATGCGTACTTACTTGTACCGGTGTTTGCAGATGACTACCTTCACTTGTAATTTTGTCACATAAGATCCATTAGAGAGAAAGAGAAGGATTGAGGGGCGAAGAGCGAGTTGAGGGATCAACTTATTCTAAAGTAATTTAGATAGATTATTGATTATTGTGTGGAAGAAGAGAGAGTATTCTTTGTTCGGCACGCACGGCTACAATATTCATACTTCCTCGGGCCTAAATGATATTTATTGAACAGATTGTCACTCGAGCTGTAGCCAGCTCTTTTCTGGCAGTAATAAAGACTGTGCGTTGACATTCGAGGATTCGTTCTTATTCTCATCCTCGCATCCTTTTTTGATTGAATCTGAAATGCATCTTTTCGTGCTATTCGATAGTTTCCTCCGACGAAGAACTACCAGATTTCCCGCACAAGCTCTCCTCCCCTTTATTGAGGCAGGCGGCAATTAGCCAAAGCCGCTGAATCCCATCATGGCAGCCATATCTGGATTAACACCATCGTCTTCGTCCTCTTCTTCTTCACCCTCCGATTCTTTCTTCTCTGCCTCCTCTCGGACCTTCTTTTTCCTCTCCTCTCGCCGTCTCTTTCTATCAGCTTTCCGTTCCTCGATCTCGTCATCCTTCTTCTTGACAATGTCCTGAAACGCTTTGGCATTCGCATCTTCTTCATCTTCCTTTCCTTCATTCAATATTTCTTCCGTCTCTTTCGCCTTTTGTTGTTTCGCTAATTGATCTAGCTTGGAGACGACCTCATTCGTAGTACTTTTGGCAATCCTCATGGAATAGCCGAGAGTCCGTTGATGCTTCCGCCCATTAATATGATCAAGATATGTCATCGAATCCTTCAGAAAGCAATCGCATACTTTACAGTGCCATCCAACACCGGTCTTTGTGACTCCATCTGTAATACTAACGGAAACATCATCCGTGGCGGACGAGGATGCCGCAACAGCATCTGGGTGGATAATTTCCGAAGTACCCACTTTACTATCCAAGTCAACTTTACCACGCCGAGCTTTCAGAAATGCCCTTTTGGAATTCATTGGTCCTTGAGCACCAGCGTCTGCTTGCTGGAACTCTTCCTTCTCTGCGGGTTGGGTGGCGTCATCGTCGTTAGCGTTAGCGGCGTTGTCTGAACCGACACCCACACCTGATCCTGGCAGGGGACGCTTTTGCGCTCCGTCTGATGAATTTTCGGCTGTGAGTCTCGCCTTGGCTCTTGCTTCATATGTTTCTTTATCCCATGTTCTTCGTTCGACGTTGGCCGCTTGCTTGTATGGTAAGTTGGAGGACATGGTGGAGATAGGAGTGGAAATACGAAATAAGTGTTGGGTGTTGGGAGAGGTATGATATGTTTTAGTCGTCGTTGTTGGTACTTCTACCGTCTGTGATTGCCTCCCACTGTTCTTCTCTTCTCTTCCTCCAAAGAACTTCCAAGAACAAAAAAAAACAAAAAACAAAACAATTTTTAAATCGCTCTTTTCAACGATCAACGAAGCCATCACCCAACACCAACTGCAACCATGCCTCCGAAGAGTCGCTGAAGATCCAATTCCCTCTCCAAGCGTTCTCGCACTAGGGCGGCTGCCCGCCAAGCAGAGTTTTCCGAACTCTTCCCGCAAGTGCTTCCTCTTCTCGTCCAGACCGGATTCCTTGATTCTGCGAGTGCAATAACGTTGAAGCAGACGATGTTGCTGTTGCCATTGCCCATGCACTCATCCAGCCCAACTGCAAGCATCAGAAACTCGACATTTATGGCCTACATTAATATGGCCCCGGCTTCGGAGAGCGAGGATGCAAGGCGCTTGCATATGCGCTTGCGTATGCGCTCAGCATCAATACATCCCTCGAATCGATGATATTTTGGGTGTGCGATGAAGATGAATATTCCTGTGGTGACTGCACGACTTGGGACGATACCACCGATCCTGATGTTGATATATCGAAGGGCCTGTTCCTCAAATCATTCCAGTGCAACACGAGATCCTCCATGGAGAGGCTAGAATTGTGGCGATGGCCTTTGGTGAAGAAACGGTTGAAAGCTGGAAGAACATGAAGCCGAATCTAAAAACGTTCGGCATGAGGGGCGGTGAAAATTAGTCTAGAACACCCAAGCTGCGGGGGTGCACCTGGAATGCTTCTGAAGTAGTAACGACGCGTAGAGCCGAAGCTATTTTTTTATTTCTTCTGCTGGATTTCGAATGGACGAGTGCTTTGGATAATGCGTGTCGTGGCCATGAGAGGTGGACGTAAAATATTTGAAATGCATGACTGTAAGAGTAATTATTTATCCACTACGTGTACGTACGGTACGTCCAGCTTCACTTGCAGGTAAGTTCAAAGCGGGAAATCCCGGGCAGTTAATGGCTCTTCATGAATCGCTGTCCCAGGCGTCTGTATCGTTACCGATATCAGGCACGCTACTTGTTTGAGATGACATTCTGAACTTGATTGACTTCAGCATCAGTTCTTTGTTATCCTCGCTCTCGAATCGTTTGGGTGCAGACGTTTCATTTGGTAGTTTGGGTGATTGAGGCTTCGCCTTGGCTTTTGTCGGTGTTTTTGATGGAGTTGATCTAGATGTCTTGATAGGGGTGTTCATCGTCGCACGTCGTTTCGCAGCGCGTGCTTTCCTCATCCAGGTTTCTTTGGACTTCTGTACAATACTCGAGAAGTCCAAGATTACTTCAAATATTGAAGTCGCCTGTGTTGGGGACGTTCGGGCAATTGATATGTGAGGGTTCATAATCAAGATTGCACATATTTATAATTGAATCTCGTTCGCTTACCCTGCATGATTTAGGATCTTCGGCAAAGAACATGCATAGCGTCTCAAAGCTGCGTTCAGTATCCACCACTTTGGCTTCCAACTCACTGTAAATCTTGGTTGCTACTTTAACAAAATTGTTGCTCCGTTCAAGGAAGAGAGCTGATGACAAATCAGTTTCAGTGGAAGATGCCATTCTCTCCTCAGTCTCGATAATCATATTGACTTTCTTCATCCCTGTTTGAATATCCCGTAAAGAGTTCTTGCAGTCGCGCATGTCAATTCTAGCTGCTGCACTCACACTCCTTAACTCTGACCAAAACTCTATAGAGGTACCATCCTCGTCCTGTTTTAAGAAGTTTGCTACAACAACGTCAATCACTCTTGTTTTCCCATCGGTGCCCGTTTTATTCGCTGTTTTTAACAAGGAATCCATCGTGATACCTGCAGCATTGGGATTTCCTGCACCTTCATTGACAAGATTCCCAATTGCCAATAGTCGCTTCAGAATTCCAGCCAGCTTCCCATTGTTGACAATGTCTGTGCAAGCGGTTTCTAATTTTACTAGAGTGCGTCGTAGTTCATTCACATTATCTGTGAATTGTAGCACAAACGTAAAGGTGCTCAGTTTTTGACTATACCGAGGAATCTTTGTGACGGCCAGGAAGAAATTTTCGGCTCTACCTAATCCATCGCAACCTCCCTTATATTCTTTCATCTTTCTCATCTCGTCCTGTGTCGGTAAAAGCGCCATCATGTTTTGCAACTGCTCGCCACTTAATTTCGACGAATCTAGGGATACCACGGCTTTGCACATATCGTCGTAAGTCTGGAAAGCCTTGAACTGTGCTAGTGATATTGCAATATTATTCGATCGTTTCACATCAATGAGAGAAATTTTCTGCGCCTTTGATTTGTTTGGAAGACTCCCTCCTCGTTTTGTTTGAGCTGGATTCGGTTTCTTTGCTCCGAACAAATTCTCTAGTTCTCTTACTTCCGAGTCGTCAATGACATTCTCGCTATCCGTAGCACTGGCCCATAATGAATTTTCCACCCTCTCTTGCGAAACAGGCTTCCAATGTATTTTCTGCATTGTGACGCTAGTCCTTCTTCTCAATATTTGCATTGCGGGAGGTGCTGGTAAGTTTAGTTGTCTCAACGGACTCCTCGATGGAGTAGAAGATGAGAGACCGTTCGCGTATTCAAACGCACTTATTTTGTCCTTGTCCACTCCGTCTTGTCTCATTTTGATGACGATGGATTGGGACGGCACGCCAACTGCAGCCATTTTCTTGTATTTTGTAAGTGTGGTGTCATTCTGGATCAAGTCTTTTGCTGCTTTCATCTTTGCTTCCGCATCAGATTTGTCATTGCTGTTAGTATCCTTCTGATCATGAGCTACCTTGAATGAATTGACTTCAGCTTCGGTCATGCCATCTTTCATCATCTTATGAATAACAGAATCAAATGGGACCCCGATGGAGACCATCATTGTATACTTTTTCAGCTTTGATTTGTCAAGAAGATGAGAGTTGTCGTTGTGTTGTTGCTTTTCTATCGCAGGTGGCTCGAGCCCTGAAGATAGCCCGACTGCTTTACGGCAGTTGGCACCCTCGCCATTATTTCCCCGTTGAATTGCTTCAATAGCAGCGTTGCTCATCCCGTCGCTAACCATCTTGTGTACAACTGAGTCGAGTGGTACTCCGACTGATATCATCCTACTATACTTCGATACATCCACACTGCTATCAGGGACGTCCACATTTGACATTTGCTCCTTTGACGATTTATTATTCTGGACTTTATCCTGATCATGCTTGAAGAAATCAATCATTTCGCTGTTTACTCCATCCTTTCGCATTTTGTGCAAAATAGCTTCCAGTGGTACACCGAGGTTCAACATCTTTTTGTATCGATCAAGATCTTCTGCAGATTCGCTTGTGGGTCCAGCATGTTTTGGTAGTGGTGGTAGTGATGGCACCATGGGAGGATTCGCCTGATCTTTA
>Ga0307379_10011387_pt1 | contig 11671 bp, 7 predicted proteins | sample UN2MG_FD_202237 | JGI IMG/M metagenome (GOLD analysis project Ga0307379, IMG submission 202237) | Soil microbial communities from Risofladan, Vaasa, Finland - UN-2 | ecosystem: Environmental > Terrestrial > Soil > Coastal area > Acid sulfate soil | place: Finland: Risofladan, Vaasa | collected... | reverse complement strand
CAGGGGGGGGTGAAAGTGTAGCATCAAACTAATAAATCGAATTCCAAACAGATACCCCGCAGCTTGCTTCGGGGTAGTTCATTTAATCAGACGGCATTTTCATTTCCTGGCGCAATCCTTAAGGCTGCAAATAGCAATTACCCGCATTCCCCTTTTGTTGATTGAAGAGCCGAAAAATTTTACCACCTGATTCCTTTTTCTTTCAAGAGATTCTGAGCCCCTTCATGTCCCAGATTGGCCGCTTGAATCCAGTCTTTTAAGGCATTTAATGTTTTACCCGAGTAGTTGTAGACATGCCCCCGGTTAAAATACGCGTCCGTATTTAAAGGATATAGTTCAACGGCCTTTGTGTAATTTTCGATTGCCTGCTCGAGGTTACCAGACTCTGAGTAAGAATTCCCCCGGCAATAGTAAGCAAAAGACCGGGCATACAGTTCAATAGCCCGTTCATAAGCTTTGAGAGAGTCCTGCCCTTGGCCCTCCATAATGTAAGGAGTCTTATGACTAGTGTAAAAAAGAGATTTAGAGTCTAATTGAATGGCCTTAGTGAAATCATCGATCGCCTTATTATATTCTCCCAGCTTGTGGTATGCTATACCTCGAATAATGTAAATGCCTGCATTCCTGGGGAATTGTGCAATCACCCCGGAAAAAGCGGCGACAGCACGCTTGTAATCGCCGGAATCAAACGCTTTCTCTCCATCTGCATAATCATTGGCCCGGGCTGGTCCATAAGCTATTAAAATCAGAATGACAAAAACTGCGGCGTAACGGTTCATCTAAATATCCTGTGCTTGGCAGTAATTGCGTGGACCGTGCTTTTCTCCTGTTTTCTATCCAGCTTCTTGGATGCAGATCTTGTGTCCCGGCTTTAGCTTTCAATCCGAAGATTAAGCACCTTGTAAACATCCACCAGCTCATTCCGGCCTTTGACCTGTTTTGGCCCGAGGAATTCCGCCTCCACTTTGTCCTTGACCTTGGAGTAAAAATCTTCCGTAATCAGCAGTTCGGTGCCCAGATTTTTGTTCAGACCCTCTACCCGTGAAGCGGTGTTGACCCCGTCGCCAATAGCCGTGTACTGCATCCGCCGCTGTGGGCCGATATAGCCTACCACCACCTCTGCATAATGGATGCCAATGCCGATCTTGAAAAGCGAATCCCTGCCTAACTTTTCAGCTATTTGTCGCAACTTTTCGATGCGGTCCCATTTTTCGTTAAGCGGTCTCAAATTTTCCAGCATCTGCATTGCCCCGCGCAAGGCATTCAGGCAGCAAATTTCATCTGGCACCGGAGCGCCCCAGAGGGCCATTATACCGTCACCAATATACTGGTGCAGGGTGCCCTGATGTTTAAAAATAGCCTCAAACATCGCTTCTGTGTATTCGTTCAACAGCTCCGCCACTTCATCCGGCTCAAGATATTGGGAAATGGTGGTAAAATCCCTGACATCCGAAAACATGATCGCGATTTTTTTCCTTTCCACGTCAAAGAGGAAGCTGTTATCTCTTTTCAGCAAGTCCTCCAGTACATGCGGGTTCAGATAGCTGGAAAAAATGCCCCTGATCCTCTCCTTCTCTTTTCTCTCCAACAAATAGTTGAAAGAGTAAAACACAAGGGGCAGGGAAAAAACCCCGATACCGACTGCCGGATAATAAACCACCACGTTGTGCTTGAAGAGGGCCTGACAGAGGTAATAACCTGCAAGCAGAAGAATTATTGTCAGAAGCGCTCCGACTGCCATTCCCAACTTCCGATAAAGTCCTGCCAGTAACAGCAGTAGAACTAAAAAGGGCAGCCCTGCAAAGTCGAAAGGGGAATATTCAGAAATAAAATTGCCCTGAAGTATGGTTTCCACCGTATTGGCGTGAATTACTACGCCCGGCATTAAGGAGTATCCCTGCTCCCTGGATTCAAAAGCCGTATAATGCCTGTCCTCGTTTGTAACAACACCGATCAAAACTATCTTGTCTTTGTAATTGTCGGCAAAATACTTTAGATCCCCTTGCTCTGCTCTGCGAAGCACCTCGATAAAAGAGAAGCTCTTGAAAGTGTGCTCTGAGCCAGCGAAATTGATTATCATCGTCCCCGGGTCCGAAAGGCTGGAGGGTATCCTGCGGTCTCCAAGCCAAAGCTTCTCTCCTTTGAGAGAAATCTCACAGCCTAAAAACCTGGCACAGACAAGCAAGGCGAAAGAAGGCACTACGGCGCCATTGGAAACACCATACAACAGTTGTCTGCGGATAATATCGTCAGGATCCACCGTGAGGTTGGCGTATCCCAGACTTCCATATCCAAGCAAAGCGTATTGCAGCATTTCGAACGGGTAGAGGTTTTTATCCGGGATATAGGTAAATACCAGCTTTGTCTCGTCTTGATCTAATATATCTGTTACTACTTCGAGAAGTTCCTGGTTTTCTTCTGCAATGTACTTATCGAAAACTTTATTCTGGATCAGGTCGAAACCGATCACGCGCGCCCTGGCTTGAGCAAGTTTTTCAATAATCTGCGCAAAATGACCGTTCCAGAAAATTACCGGCTCATCCAATTCGTCGAACGATTTTTGATCTATTCCGACAATAACGACTTTGTCGCTCAACCGGAGAGCGCCTCGAGAGCGGAAACAGTTGTCTATGGACTTTAACTCCAGCAACCGGAAAGCGTTCAAATGGTGCAAAGCGAATAGAATACACCATAATCCCAGACCGATGAGATAGGGGTGTATTTTCCCGGGAAGCTTATTGAATAGACTGCGCATTGGTTTTTGGAAGCCCGGAGATCAATTGTTTCACCATAACAATTCAAGAAATTGTCTGGTACAATTGTCCGGCTAATAAAAGGAGTAAAAGGTATGGTGAACTTACCCTGTAAAAATTATTTCTTCACAGTTTATTTTTTACCGGAGGACTTGACCTCATCCTCAAGCTGATATATTTTACGGCAAACTGCTATTATCCTCTCCATATAATCAAGAATCTCGCTGCGTTCCTCCAGAGAATATTTCTTCAGATAAACAGGAAAATTTTTTAACATCGATTGCCTTTTCTCGCTTAGAATTTCGGTCAGATAGGTCAGGTTCAAGTTCTCACAGCGGCTCTCCGCCTTAAAGTATCTATCCTCAAGACTCAAAAGCTTGCTGACAGTGTTCCTGATCAGCGCGATCACGGATTTGGGCACATTCTGAAGCACATTTTCCAGCGTGGTTTCATCCATTATCACCAACTCGGCATTTTCGAGGACTGTTACAGTGGCGCTGCGTCTCGTTTTCTCCTTGCTCAATAATGCGTATTCGCCGAATGTCGCCCCAGCCGAAAGTTCGTCCAGGACTTCCTTTTTACCTGCCACTGTCCGGCTTACTTCTATCTTGCCCTGCTCGATAAAGTAAAAAGTGTTGCCCAGACTCCCTTCTGAAAAAATTACATCTCCAGGCTTGAATCGCTTTTTTATTGCTGGCATATTTACACCTTCCCTAAAAAAGTAAGTTCTCAAGCTCAGCGTTTCCGGAAAACATTTTTTCCTCTCTAAACCGACTTTTTATTTTGGTCCTGAATCACCCCAATCTCCGCTGCATACGGGAATGCAGGCACTGGAGCTAAGCAGGCGAGACTCTGTTCAGAGCCATTAAAGGCCTTAAAAATCTCCGTCCCAAACCATTTACCGGTCACACAATAAAGCCGAACCACTTGCTCAGGCTGCATAGTTCGGCTGCAACTGTGTCAAAAACATATATTTTCCTCAAAACCATATTGCGGCTATTTATCAGTTTCTTGAATTATTGCACCTCATAACCGATCTTTATCAAGTACAAAAAAATAATCGGGAATTTGATTATCCAAGTCCCGCATCCATCGGCCCTTGACCCGGAAATTCTCTTCTGTTTTCCTTGCCTGGCCAGTATATCAGAAAGATTCTGCCATCTTTTTGATTTCTTCATCTCCGGGATGTCTGGTCAGCATTTCCGCTATAAAATCTTTCAGCTCATCATTGAGGTGATACTTTTTCAATAGCTCTATTTTCAAGATATCCCTCGTAATCGCATCCTCTTGGTCCGCGTTTACCAGGTCCTCCAATTGTGCAAGTTCTTTATCGAACATTTGTTTTTCCGCTGCTGAAAGTACGTAAAACCTGGCTGAATCCATTGACTTGCTGCCGGCGGCAGACTTATAAGTGATTTCCCAGTAATACGATTCCCCCTCTTCCAGGCCTGGCTGCCGGGCGGGAAAAGGAAGGCTGTCCAGAGAGGTCTGATTCTGCCAGATCGCGATTTTTCCCCCGCTGTGGCTTATTTGGCCCAGACTGATAAGGAATGGGCCCTGATTGCTGCTTTTCCAGCGGAATGCAGGTCTTGTCTCCCTGATAGTGGTTTCTTTAAGGCTCAGGAACTCGACCTCCGGTTGGACCCCCCTCATCAGAAAAGTTCCTCCCAGTTGACGGCTTTGTTCATTAAGCTCCGGGTTGGGTTGCAGAAACTCCATTTTTTTCACAACGATGTTTTGACTTGAACCTTCAATAATTTCAGCGCCATTAGGAGTGATTAGAGCCTTGGTATCGGAGAGGATAGTTACTAAAATTTTACTCTCGGTAAGCAGAATCTTTATTTTGGCACCGGGTGCGGTTACCAGAATGGTTTTATCGCTCACGGCCTGTCCCAGTTTGAGCGGGGCGAGGTTTGTTTCTTGTCCACCTGTCACTTTCCCCTTAATATACGTGACTTTTCCGATATTTGCAGAAGAAGAGCCGGGGCCTTGTGCGAGCAGAAGATTTAAACAGCCTATCAAAAAACAGCATCCTATCACCAAGATCACTCGCAGGTTCATTTTTGATCTCCTGGTCTAACTATTTATGAAATGTTTCCTGTATCAGATCCAACAAACAGGCACGAGATACTAGCTCATCAATATAATATGCTCCCTGCTTATAACTCGAGTGCTCAGGGGCGAAGCTCTGTGTCCCAATTTCAAGGACAAAATCAAGGACCAAGCGCTCAAATTTATAGCGCAAAAAACTAGCGGCGCACAATGCGGAAGCCCAAGCCGTTGTACCCATAGTCCGGGGAGTAGCTTTGGCGACCGGCTGACAGACAGAAGTTCGCATTATTGAACCAGCTACCGCCGCGCAGAACGCGGTCTGAGCCGGATGCAGGGCCGGTAGGATCATACCTGGAGCTTACAGTATAGTAATTCTGATCAAACCAGTCGTTGCACCACTCGAACACGTTACCGTGCATGTCGTACAAACCCCAGGCATTGCGTTCCTTTAAACCCACCGGGTGCGTTGCCTGGCCACTGTTATCTGAATACCAGGCCGCACGCAACAGGTCGGCCGCATTGTCACCGGTATAATAATTTGTCCTTGTCCCCGCCCTGCAGGCATACTCCCACTCGGCTTCAGTAGGCAGGCGGAAACCGCTCCTGGTGAAATCGCATCTCCATGTGCTCAGGTCGTAACATGGCTCAAGGCCCGCCGCCTGGCTGAGCTGATTACAAAAGGTCGCAGCGTCTTTCCAGTTTACCTGCTCAACCGGAAGATTGTCGTCACCTGTATTAAAACCGGAAGGGTTAGAGCCCATTACTCTTACATACTGCCCCTGGGTGATCTCCGTAATGCTCATCTGGAAAGTGGTCAGGGTCACTGTGTGAACCGGTGTCGCTATACCATCCTGCCCCATCTGGAAATCGCCGCCAGGGATGGCGACCAATTTTATGCCGAAGATTTCCGTGACAACGCCTGAAACAAACGGGATACCAATTGCCGTAACCCGGGATGAATAGTTATTCCCTGGATCATAAGTAAAAGCCGAGTAATAATAGACTATTCCGTTAGTCAGACCGTAATCCACTGTGTTTGTGAAAGCGCCCTTGTAGACCTCTGTCCCGTCGGTAGGGCTGACTGGATAAGAACCCTCTTTACGCACGATTACCGTACCCTGGTAACCGGCAGCACTGGGGTTGGTCCAGCTCAAACTGACCTGTGCATTTCCTCCCACAGCCCGAAATTCGGTAACCGGGGGCAGAGGTCCGACTATCATATCCACTATAAAGGACCATCCGCTGCTGACAGCTCCACAATTGACTTTCACCCGGTAATAATACGTGGTCGTTGAGCTCACGCTGTGGCTAAAACTCTGTGATGTGCCGCTTAAAGTCTGGCTGGCGGCCTCGCCGAACCATCTATCAGTCGCTTCCTCGATTGTATAGCTGACAGCCCCGATAATACTGCCCCAACTCACCGTGTAACTCGTACTCGAGGTGACACTGTTGCCGGGGTCTCCCACTACCGGCGGAACAGGCGACGGGTAAGCTACTAGATCCACAGTATTAGACCAGTCGCTGCTGCCGCTTTCATTGTTCGCCTTCACCCGGAAATAGTAAGTTGTCGTGGCACTCACATTGGGGCTGATACTCTTTGAAGTGCCGCTAATAGTCTGACTGGAAGCCCCGCTAAAAGAGCTGTTGGTCGCTTGCTCAATCGTGTAGGTAGCCGCTCCGCTCACACTGCCCCAGGTCAAGTCAAAGCTATTGCCCGAAACGATACAATCCCCCGGGTCGTTTAATGCCGGCTTATTTGGAATTACCGGTTTGACCAGCATATCCACTATATTCGACCAGCCGCTGCTCCCTGCTACACTGCTGGCTTTCACCCGGTAATAATAGGTGGTGCTTGTGCCCACACTGTGACTGAAACTGGCTGATGTACCGGTGACTGTCTGGCTGACAGATCCGCTGAACGAAATGTCAGTCGCCTCATCGATTGTATATGATGTGGCGCCGGGCGGTTTGCTCCAGGTCACCGTGTAACTTGAATTCGAGTTAATGCTGGCTCCGGGATCTGCGACTACCGGAGGTACAGGTATTATCGCAACGTATACAAGAACGCTTTCTACATTCGACCAGCATGATTCCCCGGAAACCAACACCGCCAAAACTCTATAATAGAAGGTGGTTCGGGTCTGGACACTTCGGTTTTGAAGCGACCGGAGAAAAGTGGAATACAAAGTGTCCGTGGTGCTGAATGAGGCATTTTCCGATATCTCTACCAGATATTTTGTAGCTCCACTTACCTGGGACCAGTTGAGAGTAAAAATTGAACCGCTTGCTACACTGTCCCCTGGAGCCTCGAGTTCAGGCCCTGGTGAACAGACATCAACAATAATATCGACAGGCGTTGACCAGTCGCTGTTTCCAGTGACACCATTGGCTTTTACCCTGTAGAAATAAGTGGTTCTTGAGGTAACCTTGTGGCTGAAAGCTTGTGCTGTATCATTGACTGTCTGACTGACAGCTCCTTGAAACGAAATTTCAGTCGCTTCTTCTATCGTATAGGAAGTCGCCCATTTGTCTTTACTCCAGCTCACAATATAGCTTTGATCAGATACGGCGCTGTAGCCGGGATCTTTTAACACAGGAGTCCCAGGAATTGACAGGGTAACCAGCATATCCACTGTATTAGACCAATCGCTGCTCCCGCCTTCCATGTTCGCTTTCACCCGATAATAATAATTTGTTGGTGCGCTGACACTGTGGCTGAAACTTTTTGATGTCCCGGTGGCATTCTGGCTGATAGCTCCAGCGAACGAATTGTCAGTCGCTTCCTCTATCGTGTAAGATATAGCCTCGCTCACGCTGCTCCAGCTCAGCGTATAGCTCACACCTGAAAGAACACTGTTGCCAGGGTCGTTTAATGTCGGAACACTGGGAGAATTAACGATCATATCCACTGTGTTCGACCAGTCGCTGCTGGTTGTTGCGCTGTTTGCCTTAACCCGGTAGTAATAGGTGGTCGTTGAACCCACGCTGTGGCTGAAACTCTGTGAAGTGCCGGTAACAGTTTGGGTGGTCGCACTGGCAAACGTACTTTCGGTTGCTTCCTCTATAGTGTAAGATATAGCACCATCCACGCTGCTCCAGTTCAGTGTGTAGCTCTTTCCATAACTGACAGTGGTGCCAGGGTCGCTTAATACCGGCGGTGGACCAAAAGGCAAAGGATTAACTATCATATCCACTAGATTGGACCATTCACTACTGCCGGTTGCGCTGTTGGCCTTAACCCGGTAGTAATAAGTGGTCGTTGAACTCACACTGTGGCTGAAACTCTGCGAAGTGCCGGTAACAGTCTGGGCGGTCGGACTGTTAAACAAATTATCGGTCGCTTCTTCTATAGTGTAAGATGTAGCTCCGCTCACATTGCTCCAGCTCAGTGTGTAATTCGTATCTGAAATTACACTGGTGCCTGGATCGTATAAAGTGGGGATACCTGGTGGCGGAGTTACTTCAACTTTTTTCTCCTCGCTGCTCCAGCCGCTTGTCACATTATAGTCATTCGTCGCCTGTATTCTGTAATAGTAAGTTCCCTGGGTTTTACCTGAGATAGCAGCCTGAAGAGAGCTGCCGGAATAAGCTGTCCTCGCACCGCTGAAACCGGAATTCGCAGCCTCCTGCAGCAAGTAGCTCGCAGCTCCGGTTACGCCGCGCCAGGAGACAGTGTAACTGCCGTCTGTGCTCGGGTTGGGGCTGATACTGGTTATTTGCGGAATATAGCCCGCTGTCCATGTACTGAGATTCACACTGACTGTCGTAGTCCGGCCGGCGATGACATTTACGCCGCTGGCCATCACAAATCTTTCCGCAATCCCACTGTTTTTACCGATACAGAGAACTTTCAGGTCGTTCTGGGCTTTGACATCTATGGTTCCAGTGAAGCGGCCGTCGGCAGGGGTAAAAGAACCGGTCGCTATCTGGGTGTTATCAGAACCCAGAATCCGGACTTCCAATTGGTTGACTGCTGAGAGCCGGGGTTGTTTCAGGTCTTTTTCTTTTTCAATGGAAATTTTTGCCGAATCTGTCCGGGCTGCCGCTAACTCACTAGATGACTGGCCCTCTTCAAGCACGATAACTATTTGGCCTTTAGCAGTCAGTTCCGTTTCTGTGGGCAGGCGGTCTTTATCGCAAGTAAATAAAAGAACCAAAAATGGGAGGATTAATAATCTTATGAGCTTGTTTTTCATCGAATTCTCCGGTTAATTGGCCGGTAGATCTATGCTGATAGTTCCTATTGTGTCACCACCACCACCTCCGCCGCCACCTCCACCGCCGCCGCCTCCTCCTCCCACTGCTGCAGCCACTCCGCCACCTGCGGCAGCAATCAAGAGCCAGATCCACCACTTACTGCCCCCTTTTTTTACTGACAGTTCGACAAGATAGCCTTCCTTGATCTCTGCCGTGCGGTCCACTATCTGGAGCTGGGCAGTATCAGCCGTAACATTCGTTACCTTGGCCAAAGCCACTGCCACCTGTACCCTGCGGTCAGCCACTTGCTGCATGTAATAAATCACTCCTGCGGAACCGATTTTGACGCCGCTGCTGCTGCCCTTGTCAATCATGATCTGGGACCCGGAAACATTCGTAACCTGGCCGGTGATAGCTGTCTGGCACCACAGGTTTCCCAGCACTATTTGATTGAGAAAAACAAGAAGTATGAACAGGCTGGCTGCTCGTCTCATCGGATTCTCCTGATATTCAACACTCAAAGATTAAGGTTCAGTTGGCGATAAAAAGAAAATTGCTTCCCGGCTCGTTATCCAGGAATTCCCCCAGAAATGGCTGGGGATTGACAGCGTCCATGTAAATAACCTTGAGCTCGTCAACGCCCAGGATTTTATCCGTGCCGCCGTAATTGCGCAGGCCCTCCAGGAACCTGCGCATGAAAGGGCTGTGATCTCCCGGTCTGCCGTCAGGAACGTACTCCTTGCCTCCGGAAGTCAACAGCATACGGGATTTGAACTTCATCTTCCGAAGGATTTTCTCTTTCGGAGGAAGCTCCCGGTAGACATCGTCTTCACCCCGCATGGCGACCTCCCGGAAAAAAGTGCCTCCGAAGCAGGCATCCAGCACCACCAGGATATGCTTGCAGGGGATATGGGTAATGAGATTTTCGAGTATCGGGTAACCAATATAGGTTTCGAAATTTGGATCCTGACTCGGCGTTTTCGCATCCGTAGAGATAAAAGCTCCTGTCTTGGAAAGCTCGTCAAAGTGTCCATGGCCGGCAAGCACGATCAACAGTTCGTCATTCTCGAAAAATTCCTGGTTGTAGTAATTCCGAACACTGCTTAATATCTCAGTTTTCTTGGGGTTAACCAACACATTGGTCTGGAAGTCGTAATTTTCCCTTAGCTCCTGGTCCAGGGCCCGAATATCAGTGATTGGATTGTGCAGTTTACCCCAGTTTTGATAATCGTTAACTGCGATCAGAAGAGCTCGGCAGGTCATATTAAGAGAGGCCAGCAGCTCGGATTTTCTGTCTATTATCTGTTCAACACTATCCCGATTACCTGCGCTGTCGACAGCTTCTATCCGGATCGAGTTACTGCCGACATCCAATGAAACCTCTGTGATGAACTTGACAGTTTTTCCAGGCAGCAGTTTCATTTCTTCGCCGCCGGGCGGGATCAACTCAGTCCGCTGCCCGTTTACGGAAACTGAAGCCACTCCTCCATCATCCCTTGCCAAACCGGTTATACTGATTTTTTCCTCTTTGGCCGTAATTCGCATCCCGCGTACGGGTGCCGGTGAAAGGAGCCTGATTTCCGGAGGGGCCTGGTCGAAAATGGCCAGAGTCTCCTGAACAAAGCTCTGCCGATTGCCTGTGCTGTCGACAGCTTCTAGCTGGATCGTGTTACTGCCGACACTCAACGAAACCTTTGAGATGAACTTGACAGTTTTTCCGGGGAGCAGGCTCATTTCCTCACTACCGGGTGCGAGCAACTCAACACTCTGCCCATTAATGGAAACTGAGGCTATCCCGCTTTCATCCCTCGCCAGACCAATTAGCTGAATGGTTTGCTCTATGGCGGCAATGCGTATACTGGTTATTTGCTCCGGTGAAAGGAGCCTGATTTCCGGAAGGGTCCGGTCGAGGATAGCAAGAACTTCCTGGTCAAAAGTCTCCCGATTGCCTATGCTGTCGACAGCTTCTATCCGAATTGTGTTGCTGCCAACGCCTAATGAAACCTCTGAGATGAACTTGAAGGTTTTTCCGGGCAGCAAATTGCTTTCCTTATTATCGGGCCTTTCCATGGATATGCGGATACCCTGCATCGGTACAGGTGAAAGCAGCTTGATTTCCGGAGGTGCCTGGTCGAGAATGACAAGCTCAGCTTGAATAATGGTGGTAAGCTTGTCCTTTACGATTACCTTTTCCGTATAAGTTTCATACCCTTGTTTGGTAATAGTGATTTGGTGGCTGCCGGGTGGGATGCCGCTGATAAAGGCGAGACCGTCCTGATCAGTTAAAACCTTTTGCTGGTTATCCACTTGCAGGCTTGCTCCCGGCAGATTGCTCCGAACCAGGATTGAGGCTGCATGAATGCCGGGCGCGGAAAAGGTTGTCACCATCAAAAGGAGTGAAAGTACAATGCGTATATACATAAATCACCCCCACTTTTATAAGGTACCATTTATTATACTTTTCTAGACTCTCAATTTCAAGCAAATCAGAGCACAAAATAAATGAAGATGAATGAATGTGAAAATATTGACTGTTAGAGTGCTAGCCAAAAATATTTGAAATTTATTTTATCTAACCACAAAGACACAAAGAGGAATGTATATTTATTTTTGTACTTTGTTGCTATCATTGGTTGAATTATGAAAAACCAAGATTCAATAAAGCCAAT
>Ga0307379_10011384_pt1 | contig 11672 bp, 10 predicted proteins | sample UN2MG_FD_202237 | JGI IMG/M metagenome (GOLD analysis project Ga0307379, IMG submission 202237) | Soil microbial communities from Risofladan, Vaasa, Finland - UN-2 | ecosystem: Environmental > Terrestrial > Soil > Coastal area > Acid sulfate soil | place: Finland: Risofladan, Vaasa | collected... | reverse complement strand
TGTTCAGAGGCGTCGTAGGTACTATGGGGCTGTCCGACTTCCCACGCCCGTCCATCACCGCCTTGCCCCCATAGGGTTCACGGTGCGGGCCTCGCGGCCATCGTTGCGAGGCCGGACGTGGGATCTCCCAGTTCCTGCGCATGGAGCGTCCGTGCATGCCTGGGGCCTCTGACCGCGCGGAGTCCAGCCACGCCTCGCGCTAGCGGCGTGGCCGGGGTAGCCTTCCGACATCCTCGAGCGCGTCGGCACTCCGGGCTGAGTTCGGTTTCGCGGCTCAATACCCTGCCTGCACATCCCCATTGGCCAACGCTTCGCCCCTGCCCTCACGGACACGGGCGCATGGCTGGGGCCGGTGTGGCTCGCTACGCCTTCACCGTGCGGCTCTCTCATCCGCTGCTCCCTGCCAGTTGACTGGCGCTCTCCGAGGACTCGAACCCTTCCGGCGAAGGTCCGCGTGGTGCGGGAACGCCATGCGTTCCAGGGACAGCTTCTGAGCGTGATGGGGTGGACGCACCGGCGAGGCGCGTTGCACTTGACGCTCGTGCTGCCCGATGGGTCACGGTCGCTGGTTCCCGCGGCCTGGACGGACCTCGGCGCGAAGTCCCCTGAGGACAAGACAGTTGCCGGCGCTCCGCGTGCGGCGGGTGCCATGGGATCACTGCGCGACTTGCTCCATGCCCGGCAGGTGGTAGATGCTCTCCTGGGCAGGCTCGGGGGTGCCGAGTCTGCCGGCGGGAATGCCAAGGAGCAGGAGAGAGCGCGTGGAACGGCAAGGGACGCTGTGGCCCGCGGAGCGACCGACGAGCGCGGCCCGACGGTTCTGGGAGGGCCTCGACGAGCCGGGACGAAGCCGGGTGCTGGCGGCCCTGGCCCGGCTGGCGCCGGCCGGCGTGGAAGCCGCGCTGCTCGCCGAAGAGGAACTGGAGACCGACCGCGAGGCGGCGCTCCGCCAGTGGCGTCTCCAGGTCGAACGCGCGCGCTACGAGGCCCAGCGCGCGGAGGCACGCTACCGAGCCGTCGAGCCGGAGAACCGCCTCGTCGCGCGCACCCTCGAGGCGGACTGGGAGCAGCGGCTCGCCGCGCTCACCTCGGCCCAAGGCGAGCTCGCCCGGCGCGAGGCCGAACACCCCGTGCAACTCACCCCCCAGCAACGCGAGCACATCCACGCGCTGGGGGCCGACCTCCGACGGGTCTGGCACGCGCTCACGACCACCGACCGGGACCGCAAGGAGCTGCTCCACGCACTACTCGAGGAAGTCAGCTTCCGCCTCGAGCCCTCGCCGCCCCGCGCCCACCTGACACTGCGCTGGCGCGGCGGCGCCCTCACCGACCTCGACGTGGACCTCGCCCGCCGCAACACCCACCCCATCCGCACGGACGAGGACACCCTCGCTCTCCTCCCCCGCCTGGCCCCCCACTACTCCGATGCTATCATCGCCGGCATCTTCAACCGCCAGGGCCGACGCACCGCGCGGGGCGAGCGCTTCACCGCCACTCGCGTCGGGAACCTGCGGCGTTACCGCGGCATCCCCCGGCACGAACCCCAAGCCGAGCCGGCGGAAGGCGAACTGGTGACCATCAAGGGCGCCGCTGAGATCCTGAACGTCGTACCCGGCACCGTCCACCGATGGCTCGCCGACGGCTTCATCACCGGCGAGCAGCTCACCCCCGGCGCCCCATGGCGCATCCGCATGACCGACGAGCTACGCAGCCGCTTCGTCGAGGAAGCCCCCGAGGGCTACGTCCCCATGCTGGAAGCCACACACCTCCTCGGCGTCACCCGACAGACCGTGTTGCAGCGTGTAAAGCGCGGCGAACTCCTGGCCGTCCATGTCCGATGTGGACGGCGTAAAGGCTTGCGCATCATGGTGATAGGCAACCAACCTACCCTCTTCGAGGACATCGCATGAACGGGGGTGCAGTATGACGCGGACTCCAAAAACCCACGAACATCTGCGTCAAGCATCCAGTTCACTCGCCGCGCGTGGATGCCCACGGCCAGCGCGTCGAGCGCATCGTGCGCCCCGCGCCTCGGCCGGAAGCCGTACGAGAAGCCCTTGAAGTCCACCTCGTAGACGGCCTGCAATACCGCTGTCGCCGAACGCTGGACGAGCTTGTCCTCCAGCGCCGGGATGCCGATGGGGCGTTGCCGCCCGTCGGCCTTCGGTATGTAGACGCGCCGTACCGGCTGGGCGCGATACGCGCCTCGCCGCAGTCGCTCCGAGAGGTCCTGGAGGCGGGCCTCCAAGTTCTCCCCGTACTCCTGCCACGTCTCGCCGTCCACCCCCGGTGCCGCACGCGGCTTGAGGTTGTAGTATTCCTCGCGGAGGCGGCCAACGTCATAGACGTGGTGCCACAGCGCCGTGAACCGCTGCCCCCTGTCCTTGGCGGCAGCCTGCCGTATCCGGTCCAACGCATGGGACAAGTCGGCGGAGCGGATGTAGGCGCCGTCCCTTGGCCGTGTCCGCGGTTTCCCGCTTCGTGCCCGTGTAGGGCGCGCCCTATCCGCCCCTGTCCGGCTCTGCGTCCGGGACTTGCTTTGCTGGCCCGGATTTCCCTTGGCCAGCCCCCTTCCCTCTGCCCCCTCCGCCGGCGACGGCGCACCGCCGCCCTTGTTCGGAGGCTTCCTGGGTACTACGGGGCTGTCCGACCTCCCACGCCCGTGCATCACCGCCTTGCCCCCTTGGGGTTCACGGTGCGGGCCTCGCGGCCATCTGTGCGAGGCCGGACGTGGGATCTCCCAGTTCCTGCGCATGGAGTGTCCGTGCATGCCTGGGGTCTCTGACCGCGCGGAGTCCGGTCACGCCTCGCGCTAGCGGCGTGCCCGGTGTAGCCTTCCGACATCCTCGAGCGCGTCGGCACTCCGAGCTGAGTTCGGTTTCGCGGCTCAATACCCTGCCTGCACATCCCCATTGGCCAACGCTTCGCCCCTGCCCTCACGGACACGGGCGCATGGCTGGGGCCGGTGTGGCTCGCTAAGCCTTCACCGTACGACTCTCTCATTCGCTACTCCATGCCAGTTGACTGGCGCTCTCCGAGGACTCGAACTCGAAGCCCCGACCTGCGCGAATCGCTTCCACAACCGGCATGAGGAAGGCGGAGACGGCACCCACAATTCGGCTCAGTTCCTCTGGGACATCCCTGAGGCGAGTCTTGCGTACAAAGCCACGCCACTGCGTGTTCTTCCCAGGCACTTCGGCGAATGCGGGCGTCAGGGCGATGGGCTGCGGAGGAATCTCGGTGCCGCGTGCACCGAGCGTTGTGGCGATGGCCCTGGCCAGGGTGGCCCCGCCGAAGTCGAAATGCCTGGACAGGAGCCAGATGTCGAAGAAGTCCTTCATCCGACTGTTCAGCTCCTCCAGCTTGATCATGGCTTCGAGCTTCTCGGCCACGGCGCTCTCGCGGCTGTATCCCCGCAGGCGAGGCGAGGGCATGCCAAGTAGTGTGGGGTATTCCACGGTCATTGGCGGGGGCTCCACCACGTCGCCGAAGCCGACATCCAGTTGCATCGCGATCCGCGCATTGCCCAGGGCGCCTCGAAAGCGGATCCGCACTCCCTCGTAAACGGCCTCCTCGGCGATCCGTTGCCCCACCACAGTGGCCGGGTCAAACACCAGCCCGTCCGCTTCGACAGGCTCCCCGCAGACCTCGCGGCCTATCGCGACGAGGGCATCGACATCGTTGCTCATGTGCCCCAGAAGGTCGATGTCCATCGTCGGACGCGAGACCGTCATCCCGTCATTCGTTATTTCCCCCTCCTCATTCCCCAGCCCACATTCCCTTGCCAACCCTCCCTGTCCCGCGGTTTTCCGCCCCGCGCGCGCTCCGCGGCCCGACCGTGCGCCCTGAATGTCCGAGCAATGCCCCTCAAAATCGTCTCTGAAGCCTTTGCAACTCCCCGCCGCGCAAGCACTTCCGCCGATTCCGGATTCCCCTTGATTCCCGCCTTGAGTCTTCGGGGAGGGGAGAGTAGGATGACGGTAGTACCACTGGGGGCAGAGGGGGGAGCGGAGAGGGCATCTCGAAGCTCCCAATTGAGAACCCCCTGCCCAAGGGCAGTCGCGGTTGGCGCCTGGTACCGGCCTTGCGTGACAGCCGTACCCGAACCCCTCGGCTCATGGAAGGTGCCGGGCATTGACCGAGAACCTCAGGCATTCTCAAGGCAGGGGCACTCAACTCAGACAAATCTGTCAGACAGATCTGAGTTTGGTAAGGTGTCCCTGGATCCGAAGCGAGTCAATGCTATTTTCAGTTGAGATTCCGCGGCTCCCTGCTGTCCCTCATGCGACCCCGTAGGGTCCGAATATTGGTGCGTGATTTGTAAGGTTGCGTGTCTGCTGGAGTTATGGTATCGTCCGCGCCGGGGGTAATCGAAGGGCATTGCGGAGGAGATCACATGGCGCAGGACAGCTCCCGGCGGTTCAACTGGGCAGGACTCCCGCTGATCGCAACTGTGGCGCGGCTGTTGTGTCGGGAGCTGACGCTCCAGAACGAGTACCTGCGGCTGGAGAACCGCGTTCTCAAGTCGAAGGTCAAGGGTCGGCTCCGCTTCACGGATGACGAACGGCGCTCGCTGGTCGCTGCGGCGCTCGCGATGGGGCGGAAGCTGATGCGGCGCGTGGTGGGTATCGTAAAGCCGGAGACGATCCTGGCCTGGCAGCGCCGGCTGGAGCAGAGGAAGTGGGACTACTCAGAGCGAAGGCAACGGGGGCCGGGCCGTCCGCGGACGCCTGGCGAGGTCGAAGCCCTGGTGTGCCGCCTGGCGCGCGAGAACACCTGGGGTTACAAGCGCATCTGTGGGGAACTGAAGAAGCTTGGGATCGAGGTCTCGAAGAGCTGCATCTCGGACATTCTGCGGCGCAACGGCCTGCCCCCGTCTCCTGAGCGTAAGGGTTTGACCTGGCGTGAGTTCCTTGCGCGGCAGGCGGACGTGCTGTTGTGTGCTGACCTGTTCACAAAGGAGATTTGGACGTTCTGCGGTCTCCGGCGTGCGTTCGTGCTCGTCGTCATGCATCTCAAGAGCCGCACGATCCTGTTGGCCGAGGCGACCTTCTCCCCACACGGTGGCTGGATGGCGCAGCAGGTCAGGAACATGCTGATGGGGTGCGACGACCTGGACATCCGGCCCCGGTTCCTTCTGCATGACCGCGACACGTCCCTCTGTGCCGACTTCGATGCGGTGCTTCGGAGCGCGGGCGTGGAGCCCGTGAAGACCCCCTACCGGGCACCCAACGCGAATCCCTTCATCGAACGCTGGGGTCGAAGCCTACGGGAGGAGTGCCTGAATCATCTGATCCTGTTCGGCCTCAAGAGCCTGCGCCGCACGGTGGCCCTCTATCGCCGGCACTTCAATGAATCCCGGCCGCACCAGGGGCTGGCGAACTGCGTGCCACAGGCCATCCGCACGGGCGAGCCGGCGCCCGAGCCAGTTCGCGGGCCCATCGGCGCCGTGCACTGCGAGGAGAGCCTGGGCGGCCTGCTGAAGTCGTGCCGCCGAGCCGCGTGACGCCGGGAGGTTGGGGGGCGGGCTCGGCCCTTTGACGCGGGAACCATGCAGGGTCGGTGCGCCTCCGCTCGGCCCGCACCATCCACGGATCGCTTCTCTCCCCGCCCGCAAAGAAGAACAGCAACCCGCCGGCAAGGCAACCAGCCTCTCGATCTCGTCGGACGGATTTTCGGACAGTACGCCAGCGGGCCCGCAATCTTGCAGACCGCGTACCAATATTCGGACCCTACGGGCGTTGGGGTCGGCGTCGGCCTGCCCGCGGGGTCAGAACTCCTGCGGGAGTCGGGCGAGCTCATCGCAGCGGAAAACGGGGCCGTCCTTGCAGACGTATTTGCCGCCGACGTTGCATCGGCCGCACTTGCCGATCCCGCACTTCATCCGGTTCTCGAGGGTCGTGATGACAGAGTCCATCGGGAAGCCGAGCTGGGTGAGGCTGACGAGGACGAACTTGATCATGATGGGCGGGCCACAGGTGACGACGAGCGTGCCCTCGGGCGAGGGCTTCATCTCCGTCAGCACGGTCGGCACGAAGCCGACCTTGCCGTCCCACTCGGGCGTCTCGCCGCCGGGGTCCACGGTGTAGACGGTCTGGACATCGGGCCGCTCGCGCCACTCGTTCAGCTCGTTCTTGTAGACGAGGTCGGCAACGGTGCGTGCGCCGTAGAGGATGGCGATGTCGCCGAACTGGTCGCGGAGGTCGAGGCAGTTCCAGATGAGGCTGCGGAGCGGGGCGAGGCCGATGCCGCCGCCGATGAAGAGCAGGTTCTTGCCGCGCATGTCGTCAATCGGGAACCAGTTGCCGTAGGGGCCGCGGAAGCCGACGATGTCGCCCTCGTCGGAGTCGTGGAGGTCGCTGGTGACCTTGCCGGCCCGCTTGACGCTGCACTCGATGTAGCCCTTGCGGGTGGGGGCCGAGGCGACGCAGAAGGTGGCCTCGCCGGCGCCGAAGACAGAGTAGAGGCCGAACTGGCCGGCGCGGAAGGTGAAGCGCTCGCCTTCCGCCTCGTCGCAGAAGTGCAGGCGAAAGGTCTTCACGTCGCTCGTCTCCTGCGTGATGGCGGCGATGCGCATCAGCATGGGACGATAGGTGACGGGGATGAGCTGTTGGGGCTCGAGGGCGGTGGCGGGCATAGCCACGGGTTCAGCCTCCAGTTCCATTCCTGGCTTCGATGTCGGCGAGCACGGCGACGAGGCTCTGGCCTACGCCGCAGGTGCGGACGCAGCGGCCGCAGCCGACGCAGGCGAGGCGGCCGAAGCGCTCGGGGAAGTACTTGAACTTGTGCATCACGCGCTGGCGATAGCGCGCGGCCTGACTCGCCCGGGGATTGTGGCCCGAGGCGTGGAGCGTGAAGAGCGAGAAGGAGCAGCAATCCCAGTTCCGCCGCCGCTCGCCGCGGTTCCACACCGCCTCGTCCACGATGTCGAAGCAGTGGCACGTGGGGCACAGGTAGCTGCACGCGCCGCAGCCGACGCAGGCGAGGGTGGCCTCGGTCCAGAAGGCATCCTCGAAATGCTCGTCGAGCCAGGGCTTGACCTTGTCGGGGTCGAACTTCGGCTTCACCAGGGGCGGGGCGGGCAGCTTGGCGCCCTCGGGCGCGGGCTGCACGACGCCTTCGAGCCGCTCCATGAGCTGGGCGCCCTTCTCGGTGAGCGGCTTGAGCAGCGCCCCGCCGTCCTTGGTGGGGTAGGCGAGCACGTCGCTGCCGGCCTCGCCTTGGGGCGAGCCGCCGACCGAGGTGCAGAAGCAATGCCCGTCGGGCTCCGTGCAGGCGAAGGCCACGACGGTCGTCCGCTCGCGGTGCTGGCGGTAGCGCACGTCGTCGTAGTCCCACTCGAACACCTGGTCGAGGGCCGCGAGGGCCGATGCGTCGCAGGGCCGGCAGCCCAGCACGACCCGCTCGCCCGCGGGGGCGGAGGGGACATCGAGGGCCACGTCCTTGTTCTCCCGCTTGTCGTAGTTGAGGATGACCTCGGTTTCGGGGAAGGAGAGGCGTTTGAGGGGCAGGACGGTGTTGAGGTAGTTCGCGGCGAGGCCGTTGCGGCCTTCGAGGGGGGCCAGGTCCACGCGGCCCTGCTCGCGCTCGATGGGGGCGAGGACCTCGATGCCGGCGGCCCGGAGCTTCTCGGCGGCGGCAGCCAGCCAGCCGGCCGAGGCCTGGAACAGCGAGGCGGCGGTGGCGGTTGTGGCCATCAGAGGATGCCCTCCTCGGTATCTTCGGCGGCGAACGCGGAGAACGGGGCCGTCTCCTCGGCGGAGAGGCCCGAGCGGAAGCCGTAGCGCTCCTCGACGAGCTTCGCCATCTTCTGGTTCAGGGCGCTCAGGGGAAGGTGCATCGGGCACACCCGCTCGCACTCGCCGCAGCCCACGCAACGCCCCGTGAGGTGCAGGGCGCGGGCAGCGTTCCAGGCGAGGTTGCCACGAAGGTGGGCGCTCGTCTCGACCCACTGCGGCGAGGATTTTTCGACGATGCATCTCCGACAATAACAGAGCGGGCAGGCTTGCCGACAGGCATAACAGCGGATGCAGCTCCCGAGTTGCTCTTCCCAGTAGGCCCAGCGCTTGTCGAGCGGCATCTCCTCGATGGGGGCCACGAGGGGATAGCGGTCCGCCTTCTCCGCCTGGGCCTGAGGCACTGCCTCGCCGACGACCACGTCGCAGCCCTGCGGCTCGTGGACGTCGCACGCCGTGCACTTGGAGAGGAGGGGCTCGCCAACGCCTGGGCAGCGGACGCCAATGAGGACCACGCCGCTGCGCTCGACGACGTGCTCGCGGAGCAGCACGTTCACGGCCCGCAGGTCGCAGCCCTTGACAACAACGCCGACGGCCTGCGACGCGGCGCCGCGCAGCAGGTCGCGGACATCTTTCTTCGCGAGGTAGACGGCCAGGTTGGCGAAGCACGTGGCGTCGAAGAGCAGGCGCTCGGCGTCCTCGGCCCGGCGGACGAATGCCGGGGCGGCCGAGGGGCCGCCATTGGCGCGGCCGTAGCCGATCACCAGGCCGACCTTCCCTTCGGTGAGGAGCTGGGCGGCCGCCTGTTGCAGCGCTCCATTGATCGTCGAATCCATCGGTTGAATCCCTTGTCTTACCACAGCAGGGGCCACCACAGGTCGAAGAAGATGACGAGGGCGGCCATCAATCCCAGCGGGACCGCGAGGAGGACCCACACGGGGACGTCACGCACCTTGTCGCTCGCTTGCTCCACCATGGCCGTTCTCCCAACTGGGGAACTCCTTGAACGGGCCGAGCTGCCGGGCCTCCTCGGTGATCTCTCGGACGACGGTGGACCACTTGCCGCCTTCGGCGGCGGAGACCCAGGACATCTTGAAGCGCCGCGGGTCAACGCCCAGGAACGCGAGCAGCTCGCGGAAGGCCGTGAGCTTGCGGCGTGCGTGGTAGTTGCCGCTCGTGTAATGGCAGTCGCCTGGGTGGCAGCCCGACACGAGGATCATGTCGGCCCCCCGCTCGAAGCTCTTGAGCACGAACATCGGGTCCACGCGCCCCGAGCAGGGCACGCGGATGATGCGAATGTTGGCGGGGTACTCGAAGCGGCTCATCCCCGCCAGGTCGGCGCCCGCGTAAGAACACCAATTGCAGAGGAAGGCCACGATGTTCGGCTGCCAGTCCTGCGGGGCGTTAGGCCCCTGGGACGTGTGGGCCGCGTGGGACGTTTCGGGGGCGTGGGTCGTTTGGGACATGGCGAATCACCTGCTGATGGAGTTGATCTCGGCGAAGAGCTGATCGTCGCGGAAGCCCTGGACCTCAATGCTCTTGGAGCGGCAGGTGGCCGAGCACGCGCCGCAGCCCTGGCAGAGGCCGTTGTTGATGGCGGCCACGATCTGGAGGAGATTGCCCTTGCGGTCGCGGATCTCCCTGGACTCGATGGCGCCGTAGGCGCACACGGGCTGGCACTCGAAGCAGCCGTTGCACGTCAACTCGTTCACAATGCCGATGGTGGGCTCGCGGGTGAGGCGGTTGTGGGCGATGAGGCCGAGGGCCTTCGACGCCGCCGCGCTCGCCTGGGCGACCGTCTCTGGGATGTCCTTTGGGCTGTGCGCGCAGCCGGCCAGGAACACGCCGGCCGTGTTCGTCTCCACCGGGCGCAGCTTCGGGTGCGCCTCGGAGAGGAAGCCGTTCTGGTCGTAGCCGATGCGGAGGGTCTGCGCCAGCTCGCGGACGCCCGAGGAGGGCTGGAGGGCCGCGGCAAGGACCACCATTTCCGCCGCGATCTCGACCTGCCCGCCGCTGAGCGTGTCGGCGCCGCGCACGATGAGCTTCCCGTTGCGGGGGTAGACCTTCGAGACGCGCCCGCGCAGATACGTCGCGTTGTCTTCCTTGATCACGCGGCGGACGAATTCCTCGTAGTTCTTGCCGGCGGAACGGATGTCCATGTAGAAGATAAACGCCTGGCCGTCGTGGACCTTGTGCTTGTAGAGGATGGCGTGTTTGGCGGTGTACATGCAGCAGACCTTCGAGCAGTATTCCTTGCCCGTGCCCTGCTCCTCGCGCGAGCCGATGCACTGGAGGAAGACGACGGTCTTGGGCGGCAGGCCGGTGGAGGGGCGGCGCAGCGCGCCCTCGGTCGGGCCGCTGGCGCTGACCATGCGCTCGAACTCCAGGCTCGTCACGACGTCGGGGTAGCGGCCGTAGCCGTATTCCTCGTAGACGCTGGGGTCCAGGATCTCGTAGCCGGTGGCGACGATGATCGCCCCGACCTTCTCCTCGACGAACTCGTCGGCCGCGTCGTAGTCAATGGCGCCGGCGGGGCAGACGGTTTTGCAGGCGCCGCAGCCGCCGGTCTTGAAGTGGATGCAGTTGTCGCGGTCAATGAGCGGCTTGTTGGGCACGGCCTGCGGGAAGGGGATGTGCACGGGCGTACGGAAGTCGTAGCCGCAGTTGAATTCGTTGGGGATCTGTTCGAGGGGATGGGCGCAGAACTCGGCCGGGTCAATGGCCCCCGTGGGACACACGAAGGCGCAGGCGCCGCAGCCAATGCACACCTCGGAGAGCATCTTGTAGGGCGTCGCCACCTCGCGATGCGGGCCGCGGCCGGCGAAGCAGGTGGCGGCGGGGCCGATGACCTCCTTGCACACGCGCACGCACAGGCCGCACATGACGCACTTCTCGTTCACCACGGAATGCTCGCCGCGCTCCGTTTTGTGCTCGCCGGGGAGGGGCTGCGCGTCGTATTCCTTCGCGAGCTTCTGGATGATCTCCGCCTCGGGGGCGCGGGTGAGGAGCAGGCTGAGGGTCATGCGGCGCGACTGGCGGACCGTGTCGGAAGCCGTCTGAATCACGAGGCCGTTCTGGGCAGGATAGGCGCACGCGGGCACCAGGCCGGGCCGGCCGCCACCCGTCACCTCGACCACACACACGCGGCACGCGCCCGCCGGCGGCACGGCCTTGTGGTGGCAGAGCGTGGGGATCTCGATGCCCAGCGTCTTGGCGGCCTCGAGGAGGGTCTGCCCCTCCTGAACCTGGGTCTCGCGGCCATCCATCGTCAGCGTGATCATCTGTCGGTCCTCGTCTCACTCCACGACGACGGCGTCGAAGGGACATTCCTCGTAGCAGACGCCGCACTTGACGCACGTGGCGGCGTTGATGGCGTGGGGCTGCTTCTTCTCGCCCGTGATGGCGCCGCTGGGGCAGCCGCGCACGCACTTCGTGCAGCCGCGGCAGGCCGAGGGGTCAATGCGGAACTCGATGAGCCGCTTGCACACGCCGGCCGGGCAGATCTTCTGCTTGATGTGGGCCTCGTACTCGTCGCGGAAGTAGCGAAGCGTCGAGAGCACGGGGTTGGGCGCCGTGCCGCCGAGCATGCACAGCGACGAGCTTTTCACGTAGCCCGCGAGCTGCTCGAGCAGCTCGATGTCGCCCTCGCGCCCGTTGCCCTCGGTGATGCGCGTGAGAATCTGCTGCATGTGGTGGACCCCCTCGCGGCAGGGGATACACTTGCCGCACGACTCGTCCACCAGGAAGCTCAGGAAGTAGCGGGCGATGTCCACCATGCACGTCCGCTCGTCCATCACGATCAGGCCGCCCGAGCCCATCATGGCCCCCGCCTCGGCGAGGCGCTCGTAGTCCACCGGCAGGTCCATCAGCGCCTCGGGGATGCAGCCGCCCGAGGGGCCGCCGGTCTGCACGGCCTTGAGCGCGCGGTCCTTCTGG
>Ga0307379_10011382_pt1 | contig 11673 bp, 5 predicted proteins | sample UN2MG_FD_202237 | JGI IMG/M metagenome (GOLD analysis project Ga0307379, IMG submission 202237) | Soil microbial communities from Risofladan, Vaasa, Finland - UN-2 | ecosystem: Environmental > Terrestrial > Soil > Coastal area > Acid sulfate soil | place: Finland: Risofladan, Vaasa | collected... | reverse complement strand
TTGATTTCCTTAAATGATTAACGTAAGTAATTGTCTACCAAACAGTTCCTACTTGACAAGGAAAAATCAAAAAAGAAGATTTTTCCTTTTCAAAGTATGCCTAATCTCCATTTTGCAAAAGTTCAGTTATAAGAGCGAAGTCTTCCATGAAATCGGCTGTAATATGCTTATAAATGCCGTCCGACCGAATCTTGCGCGAACTTTGCCGTGCAAGTTAACTATAATACCTGCTTGCCCCTGCCGGTTCAAGTTGTTTTTCGATGACTTTGAAGTCCGCAAAATGGGCCGTCCGCTCAAAAAAAAACCGCAGTCACCGGCGGAACCGGAAACTGCGGTCAATCGTTCATGTTAAAACTTTGTTATGGTTTTATACGAAGTCCCTGTACTCGCGGTCTTTGACGATACCTGGCTCGGGGATCGGATATCTGCCTTCGGAATTAGGCCGCAACGGTGCAGGAGAATTCATCGTCAACTTGTCCAGATCTGGCGCCATTTCGTGGTCGCTGTTGAGGATTTGGTCGTAGGTAATTTCCTGCCCGGTGTGCGCGGCCATACGGCCAAGGCTCGTTACGAGGCTGCCCTTGACGCCGCGCTCGGTTTCGTTGTAGGGCTTGTCGTTGCGGATGGCGTCCACAAGGTCATTCCATTCGTTTTGATATGGATTCCCCTCGTCCCGGCGGACTTTGGATTCCCAGACCATGCTCTCTCGCGTCGGATCCTGGCCCTTGTGAATGCTGGAGGGCATACCACAGTCGCCGCTCTTCGAGACGACCGCCATGCCCTTGCTGCCGTGAGCATAGCTGGAGTAAATGTCTTTGCAACTCGTCATACAGCGTCCATCCATGATGAATTTCGTGCCGTCGGCGTATGTAAATTCAGTCGAATAAGTATCGAAGTTCTGGTCCACATAAGCGACACCTTCGGGGCTGTGCTTATAATGGCGACCGCCCAGGGAATGGGCCTTGACAGGCCAGGCGTTTTTCATCCAGCACTGGTGATCGATGATGTGGATATTGAAGTCGCTGTAGCAGCCGCCGCCGGCCCATATGAAGCTGTGGAAACGCTGGATTTGATACATCAGGTCACTGATGCCGGGGGGTTTGGGCAGCGAGGCAAAGAATCCGATCGGTCCGGCCATCCGGTAGCCGCGCTGCAGAATTACATCACCGATTTCGCCGTCATGTATGCGCTTAGCCAGTTCCTCGAGCGCCCGGCTGTGACGGGACATTAATCCCACTCCTACTTTTAGGTTCTTCGCCGACGCCTCTTCGCCGAGCTTGAACATCCGCCGGCTGGTCGGGCCGTCCACGGTTACGGGTTTTTCCATAAAGACATTGATGCCTTTCTTGATGGCGTACGTGAAATGCACCCAGCGGAATCCCGGAGGTGTTGCGAAAATCGCGATATCGCCCGGGCTCAGGCAATCAATCGCATTCTTGTAAGCGTCGAAGCCGATAAACTTGCGGCCCTCCGGCACATCCACTTTGTCGCCGTGCATTTTCTTCAAATTCTCATAACTGCTTTTAAGGCGATTTTCGAAGACGTCGCCCATAGCGACGAGTTTGATTGGGCCCTGCTTGACGGACAAGGCGTTGTCCGCTGCGCCGGTGCCCCGGCCGCCGCAGCCGATTAAGGCCACCTTGATAGTGTTGTTCTGCCCGGCGTACATTCGCGGCGCTATCCCCGCGGCTAAGGCTGAGGCCGCGGCGATTCGGCCGGTTCCCTTCAAAAATTCGCGACGCGATGTGCTTGTTTTACTAATTTCATTCATCGTGGGTCTTCTCCTAATGACTGGTCTCTAATGGACGGTTATTGAATAAAGACTATGTTTGTTCCGGGTGTTACTTTTTTGCCCCGGCACAAAACTCGTTCAAACTTCATAAAACAATTATCCTCACGATCCCGCATTTTACAAGTTTTTTTTCAGCCTCGAATTAATTTACGCCGGATATGGCAGGATTGTATTCGAGCAATACGCATAAAGCCTATTCGAGGCTGTCTTCGGTTTGGCCGGCCTGCTCGTAGATTTGTGCGATATCATAGAGCATGTTTTCGAGCCTGGAAAAATATTCCTCTTCGGAGAATTTATCTTTCGAATCCCGTAGCTTGACAACCTCAAGCTCCAGCCGGTCGCGTTTGATACGCAGTTCGGGCGGCATTTTATTCTCGGCTTCACTATGGACAAGGTGAAACTGATGGGCGCGGTAGCCGTCAAGAGCTGCGCCATCTTCAGCCTTCTGCACCGGCCGGACGCCGCGAAACCAGTCGGCACGAGTGCCAAGCCCGTCGCCATTGTCGTCGAGCAGGGCATACTCGGTAACCAGCCGGCCTGCGGCTAAGTAGAATTCATCGACGCGATGAGAAGCGGTCAGAAATGCTTCGAGCAGCGAGGTCTGGCCATCTTTGTCAAGGTCGGCCTTCGGCTCGGCGATCGCGCCGGCCAGATATTCGCCGAACCGCGTGTAATTTTGTTCATAGCCGCTCTTGGTAGCCGTTATTATGATGCGTTCGGGTCCTGACAAAATGCTGAGGAAAGGTGCGCTGGACGAGGCTGTGTTGATTACGATAAGAGGCCTGATAACCGGCTTGAGCCATTCGGCCAGGTCGTCCGCCGCCAAGTCGGGGCCTCTCAGATTGAATTTAGCCGTTCTGCCGTCGAAGGTCCCGTGTCCGATCAGGACAATCCACAAAGCGGCGGCAGTTTCCTGAGATTCGCCCGCTAACATTTGCTGCAATTCTGTGAGATCGTCCGGATTCTTACCTGCACTCAATCCGATTGAAGCGAATTTCGCTCCTCCTTTCGAACATGCCTGCTCCCAGAGACGAGCCCATTTGACAAACTGCGCTCCGTACTCGGGTGAACCGGCAGCTCCGACAATAACGATAACGGTGGGCCTCTCAGTGTCAGTGCTCGGGTCACCATGCTCAGGTGCCAGGCGAGCACCGACGCTGAAAAACAGCACGCCAACGAGAGGTACCCAAAAAAATCGAAAATCGAAAATCGAAAATCGAAAATTGATCATGGCATTCCCTTCCAGCGGCGCAGCGCCCACTCACCGATAAAGCATATCAATACGAAGAGAAAAACCGCCGGCAGGATTCCCCGCAAATCCCACAGGGGCCTGATCCATGTATCCATAACCGGAGCGTTCAGGCTGGGCAGGCTGCGAGCGAAGCTGTCCAGAGCGTCGAGTTTGACAACCCTGCCCCCGGTCTGTTGGGCGATTCTTTCCAGTAACGGACGATTCGTTCTAATCGACTGAAACTCACGGGCTTCAAGATCGACAGACCATCCGTTTTCGGCATTGCCGAGTTCCAGGCCGTCGGCATCGGTCACAACCGCCCGGGCAAAATAGCTGCCGTCACAACGGGGAACATACGTAGCCTCGAACAGCCCGGTTTCACTCAGCACGGGCTCGGCAGCAAGTTTTACAGTCTGGCCATTGGGATCACGGGCTTCTATGGCAATCGAAACATCGTCCATTGGCTCGAAATCCTTGTCTCGGACACGAACCTGAAACACGACAGACTGGTTTGCCTGGTTGCGCTTCTGTGCCGCCTGGAATGAGATTCGGTCCGGCACGTCCGCAACCAGCCAGCGCAGCGTCTGTCTCCAGAACTTGTTCATATCGTCCTGCATCTCGGGCTGTTTCATGCCCCATCGCCACACATCTCCGATTGTCAGTGCCGCCGAGCGCCCGCCGCCGTATCTCTGGACGACCAGGGCCGGGAACTGCCCGTCGGAATCATTGCCGACTGTCGCGACTACCCGGGCACCGGGCTTGACCGCTCCGAGGCGATTTAGCACGCGGAATGCAGGCATCGTCGAGAGCCGCTGCTGTTCATCCTGCTCGTTGTCACGTAATCGAGCCCAGGGCTGTAGCCAGCCTTCACGAGTCAGGTTGAAATGGATTTTAGTGCCGGTGCTTGTTTCAGTTTGTGGCAGCTTGTCCAGGTAGACCGGCAGCATTTGTCCTATGGGCGTGCGGTTAAATTCACCCTCGCGGAACGATTCGGCCCCGCCGAGCATCAGGAATCCGCCGCCTCGCTCGGCGACAAACCGCCGAAGCAGCTCCATCTGGTCATGCGTGAAAAATCCCGCTTCAACGTCATCGAGTATGACTGCGTGATAGCCGAACAGATCTTCGGCCTTTTTTGGAAAGCCGTCGCGAAGCTCCGCATCGTCACGTGTGCCAAGGCGCACAAGGACCGGCTGATCGTACTGCTCTGCCTGCTCGGCGTCCTTGTTATCGAATCCGCGGTACAGCGGGTTGTTGACTTCGCCGGTGTGTCCCCGCCACTCGTATTTCGGCTCGCGCCTGGCGACACGAAGCAGTCCCACGAGCTGCACCTGCTCGTCCTGACTAATCGCCCGCCGGATGAACTTGTATTCCCAGTTAGGCCTGCCGGTGACATACAGAATCCGGTACGGTCCCTTGCCGCGGTCCACAACCAGCGTATGCCTGTTGTTGGCAAGCGTCGCTTCTGATGGCGCTTCCGATGCATCCTGTGTATCTTCTTCTGCGGCGTTGAGACTTGTAGGGTGGGGCTCTGCCCCACCATCACGGTTCGGTGGGCCAAGGCCCACCCTACTAGATACTTCTGCGGCGTTAAGATGATAGAACAATATGCCGCTCCTGTCCGGACGCACATGAAAACGAAACGTATGTTTTTCATCGCTCTTTGAGATGTTGCGTGTCTGCTGTTCGACAACTTTGCCGGAGCTCTCGATAAGATTTAGCGTAACGGTCTTACCGGCATACCCGGAGGCCTCAACGTCGGCCTGGATTGTCACCGGGGCATCTTCGAATGACGTCTGGCTGACAGAGACATTCGTCAGGGAGATATCTTTTTGCGGGCGGTCCGCTCCGACGACGACCGGGTAAACCGGCGGTACGCCCGAAAGGTCATAAAATTGTTCGCCCATATCCGTCGCGTTGCCGTCGGTCATTAAAAGCACGCCGGCCAGCGGCCTGCCGCGATAGCGCTGGGCGATGGTTTGCAATGTTCCGCCGATTGCCGAGGCTTTGCCGTCGAACAGCAGTTCCGAAAAATCCGTTGTTCGACGAAGCTGCGAATCGAATATATATTCGCGTACCTGAAAATTGTCGGCCAGCGTGCCAAGCCAGCCGGACTTGTCGGCCTGAAACGCTGATTGAAGAATCTCGCCGCGGCTCTGAGTCATGCCCTGGTCACGGACATTCATCCCGCTGCTGTTGTCGGCAATTACCAGAAAGAGATTGGCGCCGGATTTGACGTGTCTGCCGCTCCATAACGGCTCGGTCAGGCACAGTAACAGCACAAGCAGGCCCAGAAGCCTAAGACAAAAGGCAATCCTGTGAACCGCACCGATTTCCGGTGAGCGCCGGTACGACCAGAGAAGTAACACAACGGCAGCGGCTAATACCGGCACGGCCAGCCATACCCACGGGCTGGCCGGGACAATGATCGACCCAGGAAACATCATTCATCGCCTCCCAGGTTTTCATAATATCTTTTCACCAGCTCGGCAAAACGCCCGGGCACCGGATCGCGATCGATAGGGACAATCGCCTCGTCCGGCTTGAGCTTAGCCAATTCCTCGCCGATGCGATTGCGCAATTCCGTCAGCGGGTTGGTGATCTGCTGTTCGACAAGGTTCCATAGCGGCTCTTTGCCGTGACGGGTGAACTCCGCCCGTATTGCCCGCGCGCGGTCCCGAACGCGCGCTACATCATTACGAAGATCCGGCTCGCTGAGTATCTCTTCCACTTCGCGCAGGCGGTCGGACCACTGCCTGAAGTCTCGGCCTGTGAGCGGGCCGTTGGGATCGAACTGGTCCCACTGCCCGCGTTGATTACCGCCGGCGCCGGTCGGGTCGGCTTGAGCGCCGCCGGTTCGATTGCCGGGCCGCCGGCTATCGGCAAGACGTTGCTGATTTTCCTGCGAATCGGCCGGACCGTTGGGATCGCCCTGCTGCCCCCGGCCTGTTCCGGCTTGAGCATCGGCAGGCTGTTGCCGGCTTGCAACTGAGCCCGCCGGGCCGTTAGGATCGCCTTGCTGCCCGCCGCCGGTTCCGGATTGTGCGTCGGCAAGCTGCCGGCTCGCCGCCGAGCCCGCGGGCCTATTGGGGTCACCTTCCTGTTGTGCTCCGCCGCCGGCACGAGCGGCCTCTTCGTTTACCTGTCTGATCAGTTCATCGAGCTGCTGCTGCGCCAGACGCAGCGACTCGGTCTCGTCGCCGAGCACACTGCCGGCCGCATCTTCGACGCCCTTCCTGAGCTCTTCGATTCCCTTCCCGGCCCGTTGTTCCATCTCCTGTGCCTGCGGCAGGAAGTTCCGCCTGAGCAGCTCACTGGTGACCTCAAGAGCCCTGTCAACATTGTCGCTGCTTGTCTTGCGCAGCGTATCGTAGAGCTTTCGCGAAAGCAGCGGCTCCGAAGTCTCCGCCTGCTCGCTCACATCTTTCACCTGTTCGAGCAGCCCTTCGACACTTTGTTTCTGCTGGTTCGTCTGATCCGCCAACTCACGATTCACGCCGGAATCGGTTAGAGTCTTCTGGTCGGAATCTATCTGCTGTTTTATCTCTTCGGCGATTTCCTTCTGACGCCGGTCAAGCTGCTGAGCCTGATCGCGCATATTTCGCATCTGCTCGGTAAACTGACCGGATGTGCTGCGCCGGAATTCATCCCTCATCTCTTCGAGCTGCCGCTGCGCACGCGTGGTAGAAGTGACGGCCCTTGATACCATTCCCTGCTCCAGCTCCTCTGCCGACTGGCGGATTCTCGACCGGCTCTGATCGAGCTGTTCCCTTGAATCGGCCATACGCCGGCGATTCTCAGGGCTGTCCATTCGCTGCTGCAGCTCGTCGACGTCCCGCAGCGCTTCGAGCTGCTCTTCTCTGAGACGCTTAAGCTCGCGCTGAATTTCCTGCTTTTGCTGCTCCGTTTCGGCCTGCCGAAGCGCCGCCTGGACCTCCTTGAGCTTATTGCTCATCTCATCCTGCCGACGTGCCAGATCGCGAAGCCGGTTAAGAACCTGAAGATCCTCACGCTGGGCCGTCTGCTCCTGAGACTGGGCCAGGCGCTCCGTCTCGTATCTATTCTCCCTTTGCGTGAGCTCCAACTGCTGCAATTGCTGCTCCGAGCGTGCCGAACGGGCGCTGCTGCTTCGGCTGGAACTCTGGTTTTGCCCAACCTGATGCTCTCGCTGCCTCAATTTGAGCAGCTCCTGATAGGCCGACTGTTCCGCCGCCAGTGCCGGCGTCAGCTCTGTCGCCGATACGGATTCCACAGCCTCGCCCAGATGCTCCAGCGATGTTTCCATGTGCCGTGCCGCTGCCTGCAGCGTTTTGGTCGCGGCGGGATCTTCGGCCTGTGCCGAAGCCGACCGGGCTTGCTCCAGCACGTCGGCCTGAGACTGGTGAACGACACCAAGGTCTTCCTTGCTGTCATCGAGGCCCGACTGATCTGCCTGGCGTTTTATATTCCAGGTCGCGCTGATTATCTGCTTCTGTAATTGCGCGAGCTGTTCGCCTTGCTGCCGGCCCTGCTGCTGGCTCTGCTGGTCCTGGCTCTGCTCCTGCTGGTTCTGGGACGACTGGCTTTCGCGGAATACTTCCTCGAAGGGGCGTATTTCCGCGAAGTACATATCTCCGGAAGTTCTGCGGATATTGCCGTCCGGCCCCATATCGTCGGCCCAGAAGTAGTACGTCAGTAACTGATCCGGCTGAGCGCTCAATTCCTCCAGCGCCAGCAGGTGCTGAATCTGCTGTTTGTCATCCGGTACCGGCGAGGGGCCAAGGGTGACATCCCTGCCTTCAGCGCCGGCAAGTGCGTAACTGAGCCCATAGCCTGTCAAGCCGTAGTCGTCAGAAACTTTTGCTTCCAGACTCAATTCCTCTAAAGGCGATGCCAGCACATCTCGATTGGGAAAAGCAACTTTTAGCTCGGGCGGCAGGTTCTTGTGGACATCGATAACGAAACGTTGCGGCACCTCGTTCGTAAGCCCCTCGGCATCGGCCAGGTGCAGCTCATAACGCTCGTTCTGAGTGGCAGTAATCGAAGTAGTATAAACATTCGGATGCTCGCCGTCGACGGTCAGTTCCGGACCGGGGCCCTCTTTGGGAACAAGCTTTGCCGTAGCCACCGCTTTATTGAGAACGAATGTAAGAATGACCTGCGATCCTTCCGCCGCACTGACCTGACGCGTGTCTTTAATAAGCTTCTCGGGCAGTTTCGTATATGAAGGAAAGATAATCTTCGCATCGGCCCTGATCAGAACCGGGCGTTCGTAGATGCTTATTTTGTAATCGCGCGAGCGTTTATCCGCGTACTCGATATAGTAGAGCAGGTTGCTGTTGACCTCTTGAATGATGCCGCCGAACACGGGATCGTCCAGGTTCATGGTCAGCGGAATCTGCTTCATCTCCTCGCCGGATTCGCCGAACAGCAGAGTGGCCTTAGGCGGTACGCGCTTTCCGAACCGCGCGAGGATAACCACCGGAGATCCGGCTTCCACGCTGGTGTCACCAGGACTGACCGTGAGGTCATAGCCTCTCCTTTCCTGCACGTTTCGGTTCGTTATTCGCAGGAAAGGGACAGGCGGTAATAGTTGTAAGAGTGTTGTGATGATCAATGTTAACGCAATCGCGCCGCCAAGCTCAGCCGACAAAAGCTTCTTCGTTGAGATGCTCTGCAGCCAGTCATGTTTAGTCGCGTGCCGTACCGCTTCGCCGATGACCCGATCCTGCAGATAACCGAATTGACCGTCGGGTTGTACGGGCTCCTGTTCTATAGCAGCGAGCAGCAGCGCCTGCATATCGGGATTCTGCTGTTCGATATGTCTCGCAACGGCCTTGTAGTCCGGCTGCATACGGCTGGATCTGTACAGGGCATACAGCGTTGCCAGCACAGTTGAAATGCACAGTGCCCAGTTTGCGACCGGTGATTTCCATCCCAAGTACCGGTTCGCACTTATCAAACCGATACCCATGAGAGCCGCAACGATCCAGCATACCGACAACAAGTAAGCCAGGTGCAAACGCCGCCGGCGGTTAACAATCGGCCGGAGTCTTTTACGTAGAGCTTCTTCAATCATTTCTGTTCTCCCTGAAGATTAGAAGGCGAATGAGTTAACCACCCCGCCAGGGCGATTTCAATGAACGAGACAACAAGCAATCCAATAAATATCCACCGCCAAATCTTTTGCTCGGATTCCAGTTCGGCAAAGCTGCTAAGACGGCTTGCCCGGGTGCTTCGAGAACCAATAGGCAGCTCGGCATGTTCGGCCGAATATCCAGAAGACTGAGCGAGAGATACACCAAGTCGTTCGAGATCTTCAATCGGCATAACGGCCGTCTGGCATTCCTTCGCGGGCAGGTTCAGTGCAAAAATATGATTCCCGGCGGAAGACTGAATTGTATAAATTCCGGGCAGGTCCGTCTGTGTAAAACTTTCTTCGCCGGCATTGAGAGGAATCAACGAGTCGTCTGGTTTGCGAATCTCCAGGTTTGCCGATCCGGGCCCGCTCCATGGCGATATTGGTACATAGTCGCCCACGAAATACTGTGACTGCCGGTTTGCAAAAATGCCGCCGTATTCGAGGACGGAGTATAGCAGCGGCACGAATTTCGACGAAAGCGCCAACTGGCTGTCCGAAGGATGCCAGCCGGAGGCCAGCACCAGCAGCGATCCTTTAGCTACATGCAACTCGAACAATGCCGGGTTGTTGCTGTCGAACCAGGCCAGAACCTCGGCGCCCGGTAGATCGTCGATGTTGATTTGACGATGTTTCCAGAAGTGAATCCCAGTGAAATCTCCGAAGCGAGGTTCGGAGAACGGCGCCAGGAGCGGATGTTTGAATTCGATCCGGTTGAGCATGGCATACGTGCTGACGTCGGCCTCCTGCGATTCGATGCTTTCAATCCCCGCAAGAGCTGCTATCGTTTTGGCTGTATCCGGGGACTTCATTACCAGCAGGACGGTCCGGCCGGATTCGATGTATCTGCGAACCGAATCGATGTGTCCCGGCGCGATGGCATCGGCGGCGATGATCAATTGCGCGGCCGCAACGTCTGCTTCCGTCAGGTTTTCCGCCGAACGGGAGATGACGGCCGGGTCGATCGAGCCTGTGGCCCTGAAAGCCCGCTGGACGTAATACAGCATGCCTTCGGAGTCGCCGGCGCTGTCACTGCCAATGAAAAGGATGTTGACCAGATGCGTTAAACGCGGCGCCATATAAAGGGTGTTGTCAAAGTCGTGGTCATCACCAGTCAGGATCAGCTTGCCCGACGCTGAGTTATCCGTTCGTTGCGGAGCACGCACAACAACGCTATGGCCCGCCGGCACGTATATTTCGGGTATGCGATCCGACGTTTCCGCGGGATCCTCGCCGGCCCAGGTCAGACCGAAGCGCTCTACCGCCGCATCGGGAGAATTGGTAATACGAATGCTCGGCAGTTCATCGCCGGCTGTGCGAACCGGATGATCCTTCAGACCTGCGATCAATTGTAACGCCGCATTGGTCGAACCTGCGGCGGCAATCGGCTTGACTTCTAATTCCAGAGCCTCGGGCCATTCGTAAGCTTGCAGAGCCTCAAGGCTGCTTCCCTTCTGTAGATCGCTTATAAGCACTATCCGGTGCGTTTTGAATTTCTGCTGCTCGTCGTTGACTTCATCGTCCTCGATGGCCTCTGCCGCGGAGACCAGGGCCTGGCCGAGATTGGTCGAGGCCCAGCCCGGCGACAATTTCGAGAGTTGTTCGGCTGCTACCGCCGTGCGGCGAGCCGAGTCCATCGCATCCCACTGTTCGAATCCTATCAGTGTTTCCGTGCCCCGATCGAATTTCATCACGCAGACTCGGTCAGCCCCGCTCACATCTTTTAGCACCGATTGAGCCTCACTGATCGCACTGGGCCACATGCCGGCCCGACGCATCGATGCGCTGGAGTCGATTAGAAGGACGATCCGCCTGGCGACAGGGACCTCGGCGTCCCCGGCTTCCCGCGGGAAGAAGGGGCGCGAAAACGCAAACGCAAGCAGGCATAATATGATGCACCGTAAAATCAAAAGCGGCAGGTTCTCCAGATGGCTGCGATTTTTGAATCGCGGCACCGCGGTGCGCAGAAACATCAACGAGCTGAATGTCACGCGTTTGCGCGTCTGCCGGCGAATCATGTGCAGAATGATCGGCAGACCCACCGCAGCGATTCCCGCCAGAAATAAAGGATAAAGAAAACTCATATCGTCCTCCTGCCCTTCGGACGACCCCTGTGCCTGATTCTTTTACGGTGGCGCATCCGGTCCTGGAGAAAATCCAGCAGTGCCAGGTCGAAGGGCCGGTCCGTCGCGAACAGATGATAGTCGATCCCGAGGTTTCGGCATATGGACTCCGTCCTGGCCAGATGTTTTTCCAGCTTCCGTTTGTAAGAAATCTGGGCGTCGGACGGATCGACGTACATATTGCGCCCGCTCTCTATGTCCTGAAAAAGTGCCGGCGAGTCGAAGTCGAAATTCAATTCGGCCGGATCCAGTACATGAAAGACCACAACGTCATGGCCGCCGGTGCATAGATAGCCCAGGTCCGGTTCGAGCCGGTCTATCGACGTCAGCAGATCGGAAATCAGGATGATAAGGCCTTTTTTAGTCAGCATTTCGCCGATGTGCTGCAGAGGCGGTCCCAGCTTGGTGGAAC
>Ga0307379_10011381_pt1 | contig 11674 bp, 10 predicted proteins | sample UN2MG_FD_202237 | JGI IMG/M metagenome (GOLD analysis project Ga0307379, IMG submission 202237) | Soil microbial communities from Risofladan, Vaasa, Finland - UN-2 | ecosystem: Environmental > Terrestrial > Soil > Coastal area > Acid sulfate soil | place: Finland: Risofladan, Vaasa | collected... | reverse complement strand
TGCGGGAGGGTTGTTCGCATGATCCGCCTGGCAAGGGCGTTTCTAATACCAATATCAGCGCTCGCGATTCTCGCCGTGGTTTCATGGGAAGCGCCGCGGGAGCAGTCAGTCGACCTGCTCGTAGCCTACGTGGGCGAGGTGCAGGGCCTGCTGGAGGACTGCGGCTGACCGAGCAATCCCGCAGGGGGGCTGGCCCGGAGGGTCGCCTGGCTTGAGAAGCTGAAGCGCGAGAATCCCGGCGTGCCGTTGCTGCACCTCGACGCCGGGGGCTTCTCCGATTTCTTCAAGCCGGAGGGGGCGGTCCGCACGCGGACTATAATGGGTGTCTACGCCCGTGCCGGGATCGCCGCGGTCAATGTCTCGCTCCGCGAGCTTGAAGCCTCCGTCGGTGACTTCATCGCCGCGCTCGAAAAGCTTCCCCTACCGCTGGTTTCGGCCAACGTCGTCGATGCGGACACAGGCAGGCCGTTCTTCCCGAAATCAATTGTCGTGCGCGCCGGGGAGTGTCTCGTCGGCATCACGGGCGTGACAGCCGGCATGGGCAGCCGTTGGGAAGTAACCGGCGGCGGGACTCTGGCCGTCGCCGATCCGCTCGCGAGTGCCGCGCCGGTAATCGCCTCACTGCGCAAGCAGTGCGACCTGGTCGTCCTGCTCGCCGCCGTGCCGCTCGCGCAGATCGAATCGCTGGCCACGGGCCTGCCGGGCGCCGACCTGATCCTGGCCACCGACGGCGTTACTTCAACGATGAATCCATTACGAATCGAGGGGGCGTCCGTGCTCTACGCCGGGCGGCAGGGCAAGCTGCTGAGTATCACCGGCCTGCGGAAGGAAGCCGATGGCTGGGCCGTGGCGCGCCACGAGTTGTTGACGATGAAGCTCGATCTGCCGGAGGAGGAATGGGTGGTGCGTGAGGTGGAGAAGGCGAAGGAGGAGATCGCCGAGTTGCAGCGACCGCCCGAGGAATTGTTGGCGCAGGTCAACGCCGATTACGTTGGTTATGCCTCGTGCCGCGAGTGCCACCGCGAGGCTTACGAAGTCTGGCGCAAGACCAACCACTACCGCGCTTACGATTCCCTCCTGCGCGGCACGCGCGCGGCCGACGACACCTGCCTGCCCTGCCACACCACCGGCTACGGCGAGGGCGGCTTCGTAGCGCTCTCGGTGACACCGCGGATGATCGCCGTGCAGTGCGAGAGCTGCCACGGCCCCGGCCGCGCCCATGCAGCCGATCCTGAATCGGTCACTCCTCACCCCGCTGGCGAGGCCTCCTGCCGCCGCTGCCACGATCCCCAAAACAGCCCGGGATTTGAGTTCGAGTCATATTGGCGGAAAATCAGTCATTGAGATAGTCCGCCTGTCCGGCGGTGCATCTTTCTCGCCGATTTTAATTTGCCAAGTGTTTATAATATAGGAGAGCCTTAACCGGAGATGAAAGCAATGCGGATTTCTTTGCCATCCGCCTGCGCGGTAATTGCCGCCTTATCTGCCGGGATGCTCCATGCCCAGGAGCAGTTACCGCTTGAGGAACTGCTGCGCTGGTTTCCATACGGCACCTACAGCGATGCTGCGCACTACGATCTGGAGCGCCTGCGCAAAGCCGAGGCCTATCCGGTATTCTGTAAATATCTTGATGTTAAGGATTATAGCAACCGTATCCGTGTGTTCCCCGCGTTCCTGCCGCCCGTTCTCGAGGAAGGCATCACCTCAGCAACGAGGGCGAATCTAATCGCATACAAGGTTCTTACAAAGGACGACGATCTCTATGGCAGGCCGAAGCACGATCTGATCACTCAGCGTGGACTGTGGGGGCATATGATCTTCGGTTACGGCGGCAGGGTGGCCGGACTCGATGCCGATCTCACAGAACTGATCGTCCTTCGCTTCGATCTGCTCGAACCGAGGCTCAAGGAGGCCTTGAAGGAGGGCGCTCTCGCCGACACGGGCAAGCGTCTTCACAAGAAACCCATCTACTCCTTCCATTACCGTCTGGACTTGGGTGAGGGGGATTATTTTGCCTGGGTGACGCCGACGGGCGAGCTGCTGTTGGCCGCCGATCCCGATGACTTGGAGAAGATGGCGAACGCCGGCCTCGGCCTCGACCTTTGCATCCTGGACGATGAGCGCTTCCTGCCTCTTTCCGGTTTGTTTCCTGAGCTCGGACACTATTGGTACTTTTATGTCGGCCTTGATGTGGCGAAAGAATTCATCCTCGAGAAAGAGATCGAGGCGGGAACATCGGATGATGTGATTGCTAAGATCAAGGGCTCTATTGGAGACGGCAAAGAGTATTCCGTCAGAACAACGCTGGTGACGGACGAAATCATCGAGCGCGAAATTCGTGTGTACGGTTCGGAGTCTGCTGCGAAAGAGACAGGCGAGCAACTTAAGCGACGCTTCCGGCCCTTCGAGATCCCGGCTTGGATTCCCAACGATATCCGCCAGAAGTTGCAGAAGCAGTTGGCCGAGACGCCGCAGGAGACCAGGGAGTACCTCGCGACGCTCGAGGCCGCGCAGAGGGTGGAAATCGACGGCACGACGGTCAATGCCGAGACCGTTTACGACCGCAAGCTGATCCAGGCGATGCTCAAGTCCGCGAAGGCTTGGGAGGAGTCGCGCGAGGAGCAGGAGAAAGCGAAGGAAAAGGAGCCGAAGGAGTAATGCACGGCGGCCCTCCGCCGGATTGGATGCGCCACAGAATGTCATCCCGCCGTTGGCGGGATCGGGCGGATTGAAATTCGCCCCTACTATCCGGTGCGACGGCGGTGCCGACCAATTGTAGGGTCATCCGCCGAGGCGGATTTATCGCGTCCGTTTCGCTGTCAACGTTCGCTGCCTCAGAAACTGCACCTCAGCGTGGCGATGAAGTTTCGCCCAGGGGCGACGATGCCGGAGGAGTAGGGCCGGTAGCGTTGATCGAGGATGTTCTCCAGTCCGCCGTAGAGCGTGAAGTTGTGGTTGAGTGCGTAGCTGGCCTTGAGGTTGAGCGTCCACCAGGCGGGCGAGTAGGGATTGCCGTTGCCGTCGACGGCGTAGATGACCGGCTTGTCGCGCTCCTCCATCGCCAAGTTGTCGTATGAGATCTCGCCGTTATAGTCGGCGTAGAGGTCGGCCTTGAACCTGTTGTTCTGGTAAATAAGGTGGGTGCTGCCGAAGACGGGCGGCACGTGGCGAACGGCATCACCCTGGTCGGTCTCGCCCGCGGCCCAACTCAGGTTGCTGCGGAAAGACCAGTTGTCGAGGATGTCGGCGTAGAGCGCAAGCTGGAGGCCGTAGACCTTCGCCTCCTCGGCGTTGACGATCGCCTGCACGCGGCTTAGCTCACCGTCGTATTCGATGTATTCCATCCCGTTGAAGGAGAAATCGCGGCGCACCATTGCGTCCTGAAGCAGCGTGTAGAAGCTGGTGGCCTCGACGAAGATGCGGTTGTTGATGATACGCGTGACGCCGAAGTCGAGGTTCCAGACGTACTCCGAATCGAGATCTTCGTTGGGCACGACGACGCTTCCCGGGGCCGACTCGAAGACCTTGGCGGCGTCGTCGATGTTGGGCGCGCGGAAGCCGGTGGAGCCGTTGATGTTGAACTGCCACTCGCCGTTGGGGCGCCAGACGAGGCCGACGCTGCCGGTCAGCGCGCCAGTGTTGATGTCGATCTCGTCGAAGGGGAAGGGGTAGAAGGTCTTGTCGAACTTGCCGTTGAGCATCGCGTGGCTGTAGCGCGCGCCGGCGACCAGTGTCAGCTGTTCGCTGAGGTTGGACTTGTAGTTGACGTAGGCGGCGTAGGAGGCCCAGTCGGAGCCATCGGGATAGCGCGAATCGACCGGCTCGGTCGCGCCGGTGACGATGTTGGTGGAGGTGCCGCTCGAGCCGACCCAGTTGCGCACGATCTCCGCGCCATAGAAGAGCGAATCCCGAGCGCTGAGGCTCTTGTAGAAATAGAGGTTGAGCGTCATCGCGTCGACCTGCTCAGTGCGCGAGTTCAACCACTCGTTGCCGAACTTGCGGTCGTTGCGGCTCTCCTCGAAAAACTGGTAGGCGAGAATCAGTTTCGCCTCATCGAACAGCGGGGTTGCGTGCAAGTAGATGAGGTTGGCGTTGCCCATGATCCATTTCTGGGGACCGTAATACCAGTCGGCGTAACGCAGCTTGCCTGAGCGGTACTCGATCAGGCGGTCGTAGCGCGGCACGTCTGACGACTCGGAGTAATGCAGGGCGAAGTTGACCTCCCAGTCCTCGGCTGGGCGGAGACGGACCTTCTGCATGAAGTTGACCTGGTCGTAGCTGGAGAAACGCTGGACGTTGGAGTCGTCGTTGGCGATGACCGTGTCAACGCCACCGATGCGCTCGACGTACTCGGGGCGCAGGTACTCGTCGTGGCCGCCGCGGCCGCCCATGCGCAGATCGTCGAAGTTGCTGTAGCTGACGCTGGTGAGGGAAGCCCATTTCTTCGAGCCGAGGTTGAAGTCGGCGTGGCCGGTGACCTCGCCGTTGGCCGAGGAGTAGCGGGTCATGAAGTTGCCTGTGTAGAGCAGTTCGTCGCCGGCGGCAAACGTGGGATCGAGTGTGTGGAAGTCCATCACGCCGCCGATGGCGTCGCTGCCGTAGATCACCGAGCCGGGGCCGAAGATCACCTCGGCGCTCTCGATCGCGTTGGGATCGAGCACGATCACGTTCTGCAGGTTGCCGCTACGGAAGATGGCGTTGTTCATGCGAATGCCGTCGGCCACCAGCAGCACCCTGTTGGTTGCGAAGCCGCGGATCATCGGGCTGCCGCCGCCGAGCTGGCTCTTCTGGATGAAGACCTCGTTGGAGGTGTCGAGCAGGTCGGCCGCGGTCTGCGGGTTGAGGAACTCCGATTCAGCCGACGTCACGACCGAGATCTTGTTCGGCACCTCGCGGATGTTCTCCTCCCAGCGGTTGGCCGAGATCACCACGGTCTTGAAGCTGGTCGGGATCGACTTGAGTTTCACCGTGAAACCGAGGTCTTTCAGCTCCACGAAGGAGATATTGAAGTATTGGTACGACGGATGGCGGAAAAAAACAGTTTCGTTTTGACCGAAACCGCTGAGGTCGGCCTGACCGTCGGCATCGGTGTAAACCGACGCGGCGCCGGAGTAAACGTGGACCTTGTCGACCGGCTTTCCGGTTTCGCTGTCAACGACCTTAACAATCTGTGCAAAAGCCAGGCTTGGAACAGCCAACAATATAATTGCCAGGGATATGAATTTCATCTTCCTGCCCTTCCGAATCTCTAATATAACTATAAATCCCCCCGCAGCGGGAGGGAAAATCGCGACAAAGGGGGAAAAAATCCCGCATTCAATAATAGGTGAAAGTCGAATTAACTTACAAGATGGTTTCCAGAGCAAGCAGCCGTTATTCTTTGATATGAACAGATTATTTGTAACGGCTTTGCCCTTGAATTGAGTCCTTTTTTCCGCATACAGTCTCCCTTCGGCTGTCTGATTCCTGCACTCAAAGAAAAACAGGGGTGCCTGCCTGCCGGCAGTCAACCAATCGCGGGTAAAAACAGTCAAATCTATTGAGGGTAGATTTATTCACTACCTTTGTCCCGAGATAAGGAGAATCCGATGTTGAGAAAACCAATGGTTTTAGTCTTGTTCTCGCTGGTGTTCTACGCTGGGTGCGGCGGGGGCGGCGGCGAGGAAACGGTCGCGCTGACGCCCGAGCAGATCGACGAGTTGTTCCAGGAATCGAATAAGGCATATTTCGCCGTTGAGAGCGACAATGAGAAGCTACCCATCTCAAAGAAATTCCTTGCAGCATGTCCCGAGAGCAAATACACCGGGATAGTCCTCCAAGCCGTCGTGAGTATTATCGGCAACAAGCGTGGTGACTATGACGGCGCAATCGACTATGCGCTGGAGATTCGAGGCAAAGTCAGCGATCCGGAAATCGTGCTCGCAGTCGACAAGCAGTTGCTGGAGCTCTACGGCAACGCCAAGCGGATAGTCGACTTGCGTGATCTATCCATGCGTCTCGAAGAGCAGGGAAGCCTGATTTACACCGATCACCTTGTCGTCATCGAATATGCGATTGATGGCGAAGCCTGGGATTTGGTGCTCAACCACTGCGCGTTCGCCGAGCCCTTTGCCAACGCCGAGACATTCAAGGCCGACTATCCGAACGATGATTTCTCGGATGATGAACTCGAGATCGCCGGCAGGAATCGTGTGGGTTTGCTGTATACCTACGACGGTTGGGCGAAGATAAATACCGGGGAGGTCGAGGGTGGTCTTTCCGGGTTCGCAACAGCGGAAGGGCTTTTGAGGAAATCATATTTCGGTTTCCCCGACAACGAACTCTATCATTACTGGGGTAAAGCTCTCCTGGACGATGGCGATGCGCGGGGAGCGATTGAAAAGCTCGCCCCGGCCGCCCTTTTCTGCGCGCAGAAGGATGCCCTTGATCCCCTGAAGCAGGCCTACCTCGCCACCGGCGGCACAGAGAGTGGCTTTGATGATTTCCTCTGGGCTCAGAGGTTGAAACTGGCCAAGACCGTCGACGATTTCACTCTGAGCGACTACGACGGACAACCCAAGCGTTTCGCCGACCTGCGCGGCAAGGTCACGCTGCTGAACTTCTGGAACCCCACCTGAGGGGGCTGTCTCGTGGAGTTGCCACGAGTCGAAGAGCTCTGGAAGAAATATCGTGACAGGGGATTCTCCGCCGTCGCTCTCGAAACCAACCGCGATCGCGAAAGGGCGGTCAAATTCATCGAGGAAAAAGGGCTGACGATGCACATGCTCGAGAACGGGGAAGAGAACGATATCGTCGCCGACCTCTTTCTGGTCAACGGATTCCCGACCACCTTCATCATCGACAGCGAGGGCAGGATTTTGTTCTACCACCTTGGTTTCTCGGAGGGTGACGAGGAGGTGATGGAGCAGGAGATCCTCAAACTGCTGAACGAGTGAGTCGGAAGGATCATTTATAGACAGCTTGGGATCCATTTGTCAGTTCCACATGCTTGCAAATAAATATATAATAGCGAGATGTCGGCGCAATTGATCAAAGGCGATCAATGGGGAGGTGTCCATGTCACGAAAACTACTGATGTTAATTGTCGTCGTTTTGCTGGTGGCGGTTCCCGCTGTTGCACGGGAGCAGCAAGATCCGCGAGCGGATTACCAGGAAACGATGGCCAAGTACCGTGCCGCTAAAACCGACGAGGAGAAGTGCACCGTCTGGTTTGATTTCCTCAAGCGCAATCCGGATAACGACTTTACCTATGGGACTGTCAACTACCTGGTGCGCTCTCACTACCTCGGTCATATCAACGATCCAGCGGCCGCGATTAAGTTCATCGATAAAACGGTTTCCAAGGTTGCCAGCGACGACAGAAAGCGCGGGCTTAAATCGCTGGCGATCGGCGTCTACGGGAAGGCTAAAGACGCCGGCCGGCTCAAGGCCTTGTCCGCGGAACTCGCCGGGTTAGGCGAGCTGGACTACAACATGCACGAGTCCTTCACAACGGCGGCAATCGAGGCTGAGGCATGGGCTCTGGCTATCGAGCATGCCGACGCGGCTCTGGCTCTGGCAACTCCCGAAGCGATCAAGGCCGAGAACGAGAAGGCCGGCAGCGAGATGGATGAGCTGCGGGTTGAAAAGACGGTAGGGTGGCGCACCGGCCCGAACATCGCCGCCAAGGGCTGGGCGCTTGTCAACCAGGGAAAGGTTGACGAGGGCCTCAAGGTGTTCGAGGAAGCTTTGGAGGTCACACCGCGCTTCTACGTCGGCATGCCCACCTCCGACCTCGACATTTATTGGGCCAAGACTCTGCTCAAGACCGGCGATTTCGGCCAGGCCATCGAGCGCATAACCCCCAAAGCCATCATGCTCGGCGGCGAGGAGGCGGAGGAACTGCTGAGGAAGGCCTACGTCGGCAAGAACGGCAGCGACGCCGGTTTCGAGGAGTTCCTCTGGACCAGACGCCTGGAGATTGCTCCCACCTTCACCGATTTTACACTGCCCGATTACGAGGGCGCGGAGCACAAGTTCAGCGACCTGAAAGGCAAAGTCACTGTCCTGTCATTCTGGTTCCCCACCTGAGGGGGCTGCCTCGTGGAGTTACCACGACTCGAACCGCTCTGGCAGAAGTATCGTGACAAGGGCCTCTCAATCGTAGCCGTTGAGGCGTTCAGAGACCGCGAGACGGCGCTCAAGTTCATCGAGAAAGAGAATCTGACCTTCCACTTGCTCGAGAATCTCGAGGGCGACGGCGAGATAGTCTACGGCGACTATAAAGTCTCGGGTTTCCCCTCCACCTTCGTCATCGACCGTAACGGCAAGGCAATCTACTTCCATTACGGTTTCAGCGAGGGCGACGAGGTCGAACTCGAGGAGCAAATCCTCAAGCTGCTTGAAGACTGAATATCACTTGTTTCAGCGACGTTCCGAAGGGGCCGGAATCCGGCCCCTTTTCTTGTCCTGCCCGCTCATGGAAAATTGGGGGGAATCAGATTTCGTATTTTGATGTGAAGGGAGTCGTGAGATGGATAGTGAAGATATAACGCCGCAGATGACGATCGAGGAGATGATCGAGCGCTACCCGCAGGCATCGAGTTTCTTCCTGCGTTTCGGCATAAAGTGCTTCACCTGCTCGGGGATACTCTGGGGCACGATCGAGGAGACTCTGCGCCGCAAGGGCATCGAGGACATCGAGGGTACAGTAAGAGAGCTTCGTGATTACGTTGCCGGGAAGGCGACAGAGACAGCGATAAAGAGCGAAGATAGGGCGATCAGAACTTAAGCGGATTACCCCTCTGTACTGCTTTTTAATGAATAGAACTCTTCTCAAGCATGAAACGATAGACTGCGGTGTAGTTCTCCTCGCCCAGCCCAGCCTCAACAGCCTTTTCACTCAGACGTTGCGCTGCTTCTATGGTGGGTAGCTCGAGGCCCATGCCGCGGGCGGTTTCGACAAAGTAACGCTGGTCCTTCTCGAGATTCTTGAGGTAGAAGGTCACGTCTTGCTCGCCGCTTAGTATCTTGCCGGCGACTCGCTCGACAACCGACCCTGAGACCCGCGACAGAATCGATTTGACCGCCGCCTGATCAAGTCCGGCGCGCCCGGCGAATGCCAGGCTGCTGGAGACGCCCATCAGCAGGTGGCTGAGCATGATGTTCAGCGCCATCTTCATGTGGGTGCCGTTGGTGAGTTTCCCCACGTGCAGAACGGGCTTGGCAACGGCCTCGAGCATAGGCAACATTCTGTCGAACGTTTCGCTCTCGCCGCCGACGGTGATCGTCGCCGAGCCGAGAAGCAGGTTCTGCGGGCCGCCGAGAATCGGGGCGTGCAACATATCGGCACCCCTTTCTCTGACGGCTTCAGCCGCCCGCAGGACAGCCGGGGCGGTGAGAGTGCTCATGTCGATGAGCACGGCCCCCTCGTTTATCCCGGACGCGATTCCCTCTGGTCCGAAGACAACAGCGGTAAAGGCCTCGTCGTCCGACACCATCGTCACCACGGCGTCGCATCGCGAAGCCAGCTCGGCCGGTGTCGCTGCCATTTCCGCGCCCTGCTGGAGGAAAGGTGTCAATTTCGATTTTGTCCGGTTGTAAAGCATCAGCGAATCGTTGGTTTGCAGCAGCCGTTGCGCGATTGCTGTGCCCATCTGTCCAAGTCCGATCAGCCCGATTCTCATTATTGTGCCTCAGCGTAACTCTTTGACACGATTACACATTTTAGTCTGTCGATGGAAGCGGCCCGAATAGCGATATGGTGTTCTTTTCAGCGGCCTGCCTGATTCTACTACAACCCCCGCTAATTGTTTGCAGCTTTGCGGCGGAGCTATTATATTTGAATTCATTTAGAAACCAGGGGGATGGTAGATGAGAACCTACGGTGGCCTGTTCGGCAAATCTCCATTCGGACCGCTTCATGCCCATGCCGTCAAGGTGAACGAGTGCGTACGCTTGTTGCGGCCGTTGTTCGAGTCGCTGCTTGCGGGGGACGACGAGAAGGTCGACAGCCTGATTGACGAAATCTGCGACCTGGAGAGCGAGGCCGACGCAATCAAGAACGACCTGCGCGACAAGCTTCCCCGCACGCTGTTCCTGCCTGCAGCCCGTAGCGATCTGCTGGTGGTGCTGGAAGTTCAGGATGGGATTGCGGACGCCTCCGAAGACGCATCGGCTCTACTGAGAATAAGAAGAATCACCGTTCCCGAAGCTTTTCGGGCCGACCTGATCAAGCTGGTGGAGCACGCGCAGGCCGCCTGCGACAGCCTGCTCGAGCTGTTCAATAGACTTCACGACTTGCTTGAAGGTTCTTTCCGGGGCAAGGCGGCGACCGATGTCTTTGAGGGGATCATAGACGTCAGCAGAGCTGAACAGCGCGCTGACATGGTTCTCCACACACTGCTTTCGAAGCTCTACAACTCCGAAGACCAGTTGACTACGCCTGAGTTCATCATCTGGGATAAGCTGATAGCTAATCTCTCGCGCGTTGCAGATCTGTCGGAGAAAGCTGCCAACAGAATGCGCTTGATCATCGCGCGCTGAAATTACTTTTATAATACGTATAAAGCGGGAGGGAAATGGCGCTCGAGACGATCATTCTGCTTGCGCTTGCAAGTGCGTTCGGCCTCTATATGGCGTGGAGCATCGGAGCCAACGATGTCGCCAACGCCATGGGCACCTCGGTCGGCTCCGGCGCTCTGACACTTCGCAAAGCGGTCCTCATCGCCGCGATTCTTGAATTCAGCGGCGCCTTCCTGGTCGGTGGCCACGTCACCGAGACGTTCAGGAAGGGGATACTTGACCTCAACGCCATCCCCGAAGTGCGGCTGCTGATGTTGGGAATGCTGGCCGCTCTGCTCGCCTCGGCTATCTGGCTGCAGATTGCCACCTATTTCGGCTGGCCTGTCTCGACCACGCACAGCATCGTCGGCGCGATTGTCGGGTTCGGAATCATCGTTGCCGGCGTCGGCGCCGTAAGGTGGGACGGGGTCCTCTCGATCGTATCAAGTTGGTTGCTTTCTCCAGTGGTGAGCGGGGCCGCGGCCCTCGTTTTATTCCTTTTAGTAAGGAAGCTGATCTTCGAAGCACCAAACCCGGTAAACGCCATGCGCCGCCTCGCGCCTATTCTGATCTTCTTGGTTTTTTTCGTCCTATCGCTGGTGATAGCGCTCAAGGGCCTGAAAAACCTCAGCCTCGACCTAGGCTTTGTCGAGGCGATGCTCATCGCCCTGGTTATCTCCTCCGTGGCCGCGTTTATCGGTAACGAGATGATCGGCAGGATGCGGGCGCCGGATGCTCCCAATGCAAAGGAGGAAGAACAGGCTGCCCATGTACAGCAGGCCAAGAACGCGTTGCCGGCCATCGTCCGCGCGCTCAAGCATTTGAGGTCGGCCCAGGATAAAGCGCCCGATTTCCTCAGCCGGGATCTCGAGGAATCGCTGGAGGTTTTGCAGTCGGCGCAGTACGAGCTCGAGGGGATAAGCGAGCACCGGCTGCCTGCTTTCCACGAGAAGAGCTATCTATTCGTCGAGCGCGTCTTCAAGCACCTGCAAATTCTCAGCGCCTGCGCCGTGGCTTTCGCTCACGGGGCCAACGACGTAGCCAACGCAATCGGCCCCCTGGCTGCGGTGTGGGAGATAGCGACGACCGGCGTGCTCTCGCCGGTCGTTCCCGTCTCTCCGCTGCTTTTGGC
>Ga0307379_10011380_pt1 | contig 11675 bp, 11 predicted proteins | sample UN2MG_FD_202237 | JGI IMG/M metagenome (GOLD analysis project Ga0307379, IMG submission 202237) | Soil microbial communities from Risofladan, Vaasa, Finland - UN-2 | ecosystem: Environmental > Terrestrial > Soil > Coastal area > Acid sulfate soil | place: Finland: Risofladan, Vaasa | collected... | reverse complement strand
TTTGTAATGCTTTTAACCCTTCAATCATCATTATACCACCAACTTCGGCTTTAAGATCCCTGCCCCCCGTGCCAATAGCCTGTGAAATACCACTCCCCAATTTATCGATCATCACAGTTACTTCCTGTATACCAGTCCCTGATGCCCCCACTATACCGATAGGACCTTTCCTGATAACATTGGCGAAAGCTAAAGCCACATGGTTAATAATTGCTGTTCCACAGTCAGGGCCCATCATAAGAAGCCCTCTCTGTTTAGCCAGCTTCTTTAAATCTATCTCCTCTTCTAAAGTAACATTGTCACTGAAAAGCATAACATGTTTATCATTTAATAAAGCATTTTTTGCTTCTCTTGCCGCATATTTCCCGGGGAGAGAAATCAGAACCAGATTGGCATCAGACATATATTTGAGGGCGGACTCAAAGGTTGAGGGTTGGTAATCTTCTGATTCTGCTTTCTTCTTGCTTAACAGTTCATCAACGAAAGCAAAAGCTTTTTTGGCAATATTATCATCTATAGAATCTAAAGAAATAAAAAAATCATTGGGCGTTATTTTTTGTAATTCGGGGGTTAAAAGATTAAGATTACCTGCCAGCTCTTTATTAAGTTCGGTTCCCATACCTACAATAACTTCCTTCACTCCCTCAATTTTTTTTACCTCTCTGGTAATTATCATTAAAGTTACAGAATCATAATAGGTATTTTCTCTAATAAGATATTTCAAAGCCATTTTTCCCCTCTCCCACTTATTTTAATATCTTTACCTTGGTCATTAATACTCCACCGAAAACAATTCCGGCAGCACAGTCACTGCCTGATGTCCCGCCAATATTGAGGAGGTTGATACATTTATCTTGAACGGAAGTGCTATGGATAACCGCCAGCATCAAATCCCTGATCGGTTCACTAAATCTTGCCTTCATTCCATTTCTAAGCATTATTTCACTGATGAAAGTTGTTCGTCCCGGAAGGTCGTAAATAATAAAACCTGCTATCTTTTTTAAATTCTCTAAATGGTTGCCAAAATAATATCCCATATAATAGAGTGATGCCAATATTCCCAATAGAAAATCATCTACCGCAGGAGTTAAACCTGGTCCCAAGCCAATAAGTCGTTTTGAAGCTTCAGTTATCTCCTTATAATCAAAGTCACTTATTCCCTTTGCTAATCTTTTTACAGAATTTATAATAAAATTTTTATAATTATTATCTACTTTATTCTTATCGAGAATAGAAGCTACACCTTCTATTTCTCCACATTTTAGGGTCAAATCACGAATTTTTTCTATATTTTTATTGAGCATTTCTTCTGAAATGTTAGACCTTAAAAATAAAGGTGATGAATCCCATACCTTAGCCCCAGTAAGTTTGATAGAAATACAGACCTCGGGCATCTTTATTTCATCTTTATTTATAACAGATTTCATCCCGATTTTAAAGCCAATAGAGCATAGTTTTCGGTCTTCGGCAATATCTAATTTAATCGCAGATGGGTAATTAGGAAGCTTTGGAGAAATAAGGGCAACTAATCTATTTTTAGCTAATTGAATATTACAAGCATGATCAAATATCGAATGAACAATTCCATCAACTGTTTTGGAGGTAAGAGTATCAATTAAATCAGAAGCTACAGACTTTGCTAACAGCATAACAATTCCCATAAGAATAATTATAAAATATTTACTCTATGCTTTAAGTATCATAAATGGATGAAGGACTCTTTGTCAATAAATCTTTTAATTGTTCGATAGTGTAAACTTTAGCGGGGTAGTTGGATAGAAAGAAAAGTGCTGTTTTTTCTATCTTTTCTTTCTCTTTTTTAACTCGATACTCAATACGGATTTAGTTTTGCATTTTAGGCTTTATACAATACAATGTAAGCTTGCTTTTCTCTCTAAATTCTTAACCCATTACTCGTCACACATTACTTATTACTGTATTTCTCCACGCGATACTCGATACTTTCTTTTGTCTTGACTTAATTTATTTTTCTGTGATATTCTTATTTTCAAGACACACTTAAAAATTAAACTATTTTTACACTTATGGCTTTTATTAGTGGTATAAAATATTATTTTTAAATAGGAGGTTAAAATGAACTTTGATATTTTGATAAAAAATGCAAAAACCAGATTTTCAAAAGAAAAGCTCATGGATATCGGAATCAGGGATGGAAGAATCATTAAAATCGGGGAAAATTTAAATGAAACAGGGAATCAGTTGATAGACGCTGCAGGAAAATTAGTTACCGAATCTTTTGTAAATGGCCACCTGCACCTTTGCAAGGTTTACACTTTAACCAAGGTGGGAGAGAAAGCGCTTACTTCTTATCAGAGCGGCTCTATGGGTAAAGCTATGACCGCTATCGAGTTGGCTTCCAAAGTAAAGGAACAGTATGATGAAAGTTGGATAATTGAAAATGTTCGAAAAGCTATTAAACTTGCTATCAAGTATGGGAATACACATATTCGAGCTTTTGCTGATACTGATACAAAGGCTAAATTAGAAGGTGTGAAAGCTTTAATTAAAGCAAAAGAAGAGTTTAAAGATGCCGTAGAAATTCAAGTTGTAGCTTTCCCGCAAGATGGTGTAGTTCGAGACCCTGGGGCAGAAAATTATATAAGAGAAGCTATGGAGTTGGGGGTATTCCCTGGATCGAATATACTGATGAGGATTCCCAGAGACATATCGACCTGATGTTTAACCTGGCAAAAAAATATAATAAGGATGTTTCCATGCTAATCGACGATGCGGGTGACCCTGGTCTTAGGACTTTAGAAATGCTGGCAGTAAAAACAATCAAGGAAGGTTGGGAAGGAAGGGTCATGGTCCATCATGCCCAGGCTATGCAGCTCTATCCCGAACCTTACTTCCGAAAGATTATAGCCCTGCTCAAAAGAGCAAAAATTGGTGTAGTAAGTGACCCTCAAACAGGACCCCTCCATGCCCGGGTAAGAGATCTCTACGATAAGGGAGTGGGAATAGCTTTAGGACAGGATGATATAGCTGATGCCTATTATCCTTTTGGAAGAAATAATATGTTAGAGGTTGCCTTCCTGACAGCTCATCTGTTATGGATGACTACTTTTGAGGAAATGGAAATTCTATATGACCTTATCACCACAAAAGCAGCTCAGGCAATGGCAATCAAAGACTTTGAGTTAAAAGAGGGGAATAAAGCTAATTTGGTTGTACTGGATGCAGAAAACATATGGGAGGCTCTCACCAACCATGAAGCACCTTGCCATGTAATAAAAGATGGAAAAGAAGTAACCCAAAAATAAAAATAATAAAATAGAAAAAAAATAGGGAGTAGTTAATTAATTTTATATTCTGATACTGCTCCCTAACCATTTTAACTATCGATTCGAATTATCTGGTTAACCACCTTTTTCCTCTCTACGATAAGGTTTAAGTAAACCAGCAGGCACAGCTGCCCTTCTGGAAACAGTCACCAAAGCAACAATTGTTATGATATAAAGTTTTATGCTTTCTTTCCTCTACGCAAGAAGCCGGTTCCCTTCCTGCCTGTGCGTGTCCGCACGCAGACAGGTCTTTTTTAATTAATAATTTTGGTATAGGCAGCATCTCACTAAGAGGCATTCCATAAACATATTGATGAGCTTTTATTATTGATGGGGGAGCTACAACATAATTTCAGTTGCTTTTTAATTCGAGTCTTTTGCCGAATAAGTTATTGGTGCTTTTAACATAATCGCCATTGAGAGAAAAATAGTAATGATACCCTCTTCTTGTTCTGACCCTGGTTGTTTCTTTTATCTCTTGCAATAATTCTTCTAGCTCCGGCAACAGATTAAGATCATCAACATCAATAACCGCTAATTTGCTTATATTTCCGGTTACTATTCCAATATTTACATCGCAAAATATATTATACCAATCAAAAACATCTTCTGTAATTGCTTTTTTATATTGGAAAGATTTCCAATAGACATAAGGTTCCTTTTCGCTATTAATCGGTATTAGACTATATTCGTTTTTCAGATATTCATTTATAATATATATCAACCCATTTTATAACCAGGAGAGCGCTAAGAGAGTAATATATAAACGCTCTCCACCAGCCCAAAAATAGCTATTTGATTAACTGCTCTTAAAAAACACCAATTATAATTATTTAAATATTTATTTTTTAAATAAAAAGGCACCCATTAGAATATCATTTCTCCTCCTAATTGGTGCTTTGTGTGTGTGAAAGGCACTCTAAAAATATTTTATTTTTTTACTGCTCACTGTAATTAATATAACATGTTTTTTAAGTTTTATCAACAACAAAAAGTTGACCCCATTGCATTGTATGTGTTGTGTGTGTAAAAGCCACGAACAACAGCAGGAGCTCCTAATTCCCGAAGATCTCGGCTTAGGGGATTATCCATAACTCTTTTAGTAATCTCTTTGGTTGCCTGACTTACTCTTTCCTTATTGTAAAGGTCTGTAGGCTTAGTGCCCCTTACGGCAATAGCTTTTAGTTTCTTGGAGCCCATTACTGCTCCCAAGCCATTCCTACCGTTAAAATGTTTAATTCATTTACAATATTGGCAAAACGTACCAGGTTTTCTCCAGCTGGACCGGTCTGGGCAATCCTGATCTTATCATCGGCTAACTCTTCTTTGATTATCTTCTGGGTAGTTCCGGTATCTTTGCCCCAAAGATGAGTTGCATCTTTAATCCATAAATAAACGGGAGTTTTGGAACTACCTTTAATAATAACATCAAAACCGGCTTTCTTTAGCTCAGGTCCCCACCAACCTCCGGCTTCCGCCTCTCCCTGGGCTCCAGTTAAAGGAGATTTGGCACAGACGGTATAACGGGGGATAGCCGGAGCAGGGGTGCCAGTTATTACACTAGGAGCAAAGATAAGTAAGTTATTGGGAGATAAAGGGTCGGTATGAGGTTTCATTTCTTTTAACATATAATAAAGAGCTAAAGCTCGACCTCCCCAGTAAGTCCTATAAAAATTTTCTTCTGGATGTTCTATCCAATATTTTTTTGAACTTAGATCTAGGTGAAGTATGCTCCCCGTATAGTCATAAGACATATTTTTTTCTCCTCTCTTATAATTTATCGTCTCAACTTTTATTTTAACCTTTTTAAATAAATATCAAATGATTGATTCACTAAAAGATGGATAATGATAACTTTAATGATTTCTATTTTTAAATATTCCAAAACATTGTTTTTGAAAACAAAAACGGCTGACAATCAACAAAGCGACCCCGACAATTAGAGTAAGCATATAGACCATCGATATTATTTCAAATTGCATTTCTTTTAACATAATTCCTAAAGCAGTAAGGATTAAAAAAATAGCATAAAATTTCTTCAAATTTTCCCCCTCAATATTTTGGGTAGCCCGAACTCCGAAATTAACCCCAAATAAACTTCCTGCTCCTAATAAAAGAGCAGCTAAAATGACTACTTTTCCTTCCTGAAAATAAAGATAAGTAGCAAATATGGAAGAAATGACAATGGTCAATAGGCTTGTCCCCACAGCATGATGGGGTTTCATGTTTAAAAAGATAATAAGTAATGGAACCAGAATAAATCCGCCACCAACTCCCATAAATCCCTGCAAAAAGCCGACTACCAAAGCAATCAAAACAATTAACTAAAATGTCGGATTCCTCCAACACAAGAAATCCTTAGCGCAAAAAATCCAGTGGTGAGCGTAAGCTAACCGCAAACACGCTGTTATACGCCATTCCCTATTTGCAAAATATCATCCTTAACGCAATTAGAAGTAACACCACTCCGAATATCCTTCCCAATACTACGTTCGACAAGCCCGTTGCAATCTTTGCACCGAATAAACTACCGAAAAAGAAACCCAAAGCGATAAGGGCGGCTATTTTCAAATCCACATAGCCTTGTTTGTAATACGTCCATGCAGCGAGGATTCCAATCGGAGGAACCAGCAAAGCCAGTGTTGTTCCCTGGGCTTGATGTTGGGAAAGCCCAAACAAAAAGACCAAGGCAGGCACAATAATTATTCCACCACCGATCCCAATTAATCCGCTTAGGGCACCGGCTATCAATCCTAAAAACAAATAAAATAAGATATTGCTCATATCTACCTTCTCCTTTCTAAAAAATGGTGTATAACTACTAATTCTTTAGCTATTTTATTTCTTTTAATATATCACCTATAACATCAAGATCTTTTTTATTTAGAATTTCATTGAATATTCTGGTTTTTAATTCTGCCGGTAATAGTTCAATACTCTTGGTCGTTGAATGATCATATTTAGCTTGGGGATATTGCTTTAACAATTCCTTTTTCTGGTCATCATTACAAAAAATCTGTAACACTCTCATACCAGCGAATACTTCTTTGGCTAGTTTTTGTAAACCAGACTGACAGAGTTGCTGATACCGTTCTTCGTTAATCCAGATATTAATAGGATAAGTTTCCACCATTTTTTACCTCCCCAATAAGACTAATATTATAAATTTTTTTTACCATATTACTTCCTTATCTTTAAAGATGTATTCATTATATAAAAAAACAGAAATAATGGCTTTTGAAAGTTTATGTGGCTATTTACTATCTTATAATTTAAGAAAGTTTAAATACCGGCTGTCTCTTGTTTAGGTATTCCTCTGTACAGAAAGGAGAACCAAAACCATACTCATCGGCACTTTCCAGCATGATATCGAATACTTCTGGTCTTATAATAAGCTTGCTGGGTTTTATCTTATCCTGTATTATACTTCTAATCATACTACCACTAAATGGCTGTCTTTCTTTTACGTGCCCGCATAAACCAGAGTAAGTTACCTCACCGCATATGGAGCAATACCACCATTCTAAAATACGAACCGGTTTTATATTTAAGCTACCTTCGGGAATTTGATCAAATATCCGATGGGCATCATAGGGGTCATAATAACTACCTACCCCTGCATGATCTCTTCCAAACATATGGTGGGTACATCCTAAATTTGTTCTAATAATAGCATGTAAGATGGCTTCTTTTGGTCCAGCATAACGCATATCCCACAGGACAAAGGAAACCAGATGGATATCATCTCTAAAATATTTTGCATCCTGTAATTTTTGATGGCCTAAAAGGATAGCTTCATCTATATAATCGCCAAGACGTTTTGGCCCAATGATACAACTGACTAATATTCCTGTTTTTATTTTTTCTACCGGAAGGTCTCCATTAGCAGAAAACCAGGCTCCTTTCATCAGCCATTCATGGCCAGTATGCGGTACATTTCTAGTTTGATGGGCCACTATCCTTTCCCAACCTTTTTCAGCAAATATTTCTCTCAATTGTTTTGGGGTATACCAAAATTGATCAAAAGGCGGATTAAATTCTATATTACTTACCAAGGTGACTTCCCCGCTAATAAAAGTATCTTTTAACTCATTATACATTTTTACTCCCGGATGTTTTAAATCAGTGGTGCCTAATACTGCCTGTTCCAGATCTAATTTATGGTAATGAAATATTTCTTCTACCTCTAATATCGCCAGAGCATGATCATGATAAGTAAGAAGGATGACGTCTTTTTCTCTTATTCCCTTTTCTTTTACTTCTTCACCATCAATATCAAATATTATAGGAATAGGCCAAAGAGTACCATCAATTAAGGTCATTCCCTTGCAGACCGATTCTACATCTACTTTTCCCATAAAACCCTGTAAGGGGGCAAAAAACCCATAAGCAAGGTCAATAGATTCTCTTGCCACTCTGTCAGTAACAGAAACCCGTTTTAATCCTTTAATTCGTTTCTTTGCTTCTATGGGTGGTAATGCTTTCTCTACGATTTCTTTACCACCATGTCCTTTACAATTCATTTTTCTCCTCTCAATATTTTTATTTATTTCCCAACATAAATACTAAACTCTCTTCCTCGTTCAAAGACAAAACTTGCTTTCATACTTAGGCAGTAACTATCCCTTTACCAGACACCGCCTCCTATTATAAAAAGCTAGATTCCTACGCCCTTACAGGCGTGGTACGTTCAAACCTCAAGCTTTGCTTGTCCTGTTTCTTCCTTTTCTTGTAGCTTTACGTATCTTCGGATCACTTCTTCGTTTATCCCTATCGTAGATACAAAATACCCCTTACCTCAAATGCCTTTTTTATCCCAATATACTTTTTTCAAGAAAACAAACTTCCTACTTAGGGATCTGCTAATATTTTTTTATAGTTTCCACTACTTTGCTTACGCCATACTTCGGAGGAATTACCCTATACAAATGAACATGATCTTTCTTTATTCCCAATCTCTATATATTTCCAATCAGGATAATATTTTCATCTTATTTCCTGAAGTTTTATTTTCAGATAACTTTTTACCTCGGTTACTAAAATCTTTCTTCGGAAGAAACAGGAAATTGCTTTCATCCCCACCTTTACAGGTGAGGATTTCCCGCTAGATTAAATCTCCCTCCTTTTATGAGTCTAAAAAGTTCAAGTGTTGTAGTGGCTCAATTTATTGAACCTGCATTTTCCAAGGTCTTTATCTTTTTAACTTTTGAAGTGACAACTTTTTGTATCAACTTTCAAAATATAAATTTTTATTTTCTTTATAGGTAATCAAAAGTGCTCTTGTTGTGTAAGAGTTTCTCTTCTTATACAAAAAAATCTCCGTAAAACTTAACTCAAAAAACGAAATTTATACATCGGTATAAAAATGAATATGACTCCAAAATAAAAACGAATACATAATTTTGAGATTGACCGGCCAATTCAGAATAGCCGGCCAGTCTCATTTTTTTCTATAGGTTATTCAATTACATAACCCAATCTACGTAAACGTTCCTGGATTGCTTGTTGCTCCTCCCCCGTCATTTCTGCACGAACAATACCTTTGGGCTCGGATCTGAGATTATCGTTTAGTTGCTCCCGAAGCTGTTTTAGCCATTTGGGTGCATGAAATTTAAGTCTGTCTATCAAATTTATCTGTTCCCTAGGGTCTTTCTTTAAGTCGAAGAATTCCTCGCACATTGAGGAACTATACCTTATATACTTCCAGTTATTCTCTCTAAGCATCTGTCTTGCGCCCATTCCATATGCTGACCATACTGTTTCAGCATAGGCTCTTTCCCCATGCCCCTTTAGATCTTCAATAGAGGGAACCAAATTTTTTCCGTCCATAGCCGGATCTATTTCTCCCTTAGGAAATCCTACCAGATCGAGTATAGTAGGGGCAATATCTATAGACCTTACCTGTCCCTCAATTATCTTCCCAATTGCTTTTTCGGGGAGGCCAGGTGCCTTTATAATAAAGGGCACTCTCAAATCCACATCATAAAGACTGGAATGAGTGTTGGCTAAATCTCCTATGTCTACGGGCTCATATATATAATCCCCTAAAGGCCAACATTCCTGCCTTAAATTAGTTCCATGATCACTTGTGATAATTATTAGCGCATTATCGTAGAGACCGTGTTCCTTTAAAGCTTCGATCACACTTCCAATTACTTCTTCATCAGCTAACTTTATCTTGGCATCATAATAAGCATTCTCAGGATAGATACCTTCTTTTATTCGACCTGATTTTATAAGGTAATCCTCAGAACTAGTGTGAGTCTCATAGAATTGATTGTATAAGTAAAATTTTTTGTCTTTGTTTTTTCGGATAAACTCAAGATTCTCATCAACATACCTTTTTCCAACAGGTTTAGCATGAAATCTCTCATCTACTTCAACTCCCAAATGTTTCCAATGTTCGACACCATCTCCCCAGGTATCGGGAGCATTGGGGTCTGTAGGCTCAACAAATATATCAAATCCTTTATTCATCCCAATTCCAGATCCTGCTACACTTTGACTCATACAACCTTGGGTCACAAAGCCAGCTTTCCTAAGATATGCCTGAAGTGTAGGCACAGTCATTATATGGAAGGGATCCCTTACGCCGGTATGAGGTCCTATCATTCCTGAATGGATAATTGGCGTCGCAGCTCCTGTATAAGAACTACCTGAAATTAGATCATTAAAGACAACTCCATCCTTCGCGATACTTTCAATATTTTTCTGCTTTCGGTGGTATCCATATACCGATAAGTGGTCCTTTCTCACTTCATCTAATTGCATAAAATAAATGCATCTTATTTCCCTTTTAATCATTTTCTTTTTCTCCTTTTCTCCTTTTATTTTATTCTCTTAAAAACAAACTTCTACCCCCCCCCAGCTGGGCTGAGAACTAATTTTGCCTACTATAGAAAGTCCTTAACTCATCCACATGGATTTTACATATACCCTAACTTTCTTAATCTATCCATGGCTTTTTCCTTATCCTGTCTTCTACCCGCTCTTTCAGGAACATTTTCTATGTCTTGTTCCCAGGCAGACACACCAACTTCTCCCGGATTAGAACTAGTTCTTGCTCCTAAAGAACGATAGCCTATCTTATAGAGGGGGCAATAAGGAAGATGATGTAAATGGGTGTTATCCCAGATATCTCTTTCGGTGAAATGCAAGATAGGAGAGACTCGGGTATGTTCAGGCATGAGATAGCCAGCTTCGTGATGAGTAAAATATTCATCTTCTTTCCTTGCTGCTTGCTCATCTCTTCGAAGAGCCATAAATAACAATTCAGTTTTGCTCTGTTCGAGAAACTTATTCAGCACTACTGTCTTCATGAGATGATTACCTGCATAGGATTCTGCTTCAAAGGGAAAGGATTTAAATTCAAATTCAATACGCTTGAGTTCAGCTTGATTGCGTTCATCCAAATCTTTCACCTGGATATCATTCCCTAGGTGACTCTGACAACATTTAAGCATATCAAAGTTACATAACCATTTCAGGTCAATATGCCATTTTTTAGAAATAGTAACTAAAAAATCGGTTATTTCTGTAAAGGCATCTCCTTCATCTATGGTGATAACTTGAGGGAGATCGATGTTCTCCTCTACGCATACTTGACGAATAATCCAAAGGTTGGTGGTGCTATCCTTTCCACCGGTCCAGGTAATGGCACATTTTGTCGGTTCATATTTCTTAAAGGTTTCACGCACTACTTCTTTTGATTTTTCGATTAGTTCTACATTTCTTTCTTTTGTTACTTTGCTCATTTTAATTCTCCTTTTTGTTTTTTCTTTCTTATCTTATATGGTTATCTGCTTAATCTGAGACATTATTTTTTTCTTCATATCTTTGCTTTTATCTGAGATATCAATTAGGTTTTTTAATTCTTGGGGGTCTTCATTGAGGTTATACATTTCCCAACTTTGATCACTTTCTTGGTAAATTATTTTCAAATCATTTTCCCGGTAAAAATATATCGGTTGGTCTGTTTCCTTTTCCTGATTACTCGTTTTACCAATTGCTTCACCAAAAGACCCTTTATAAGGATAATTTTCTAAGGGGAGGAGAGAATGTCCTTTAAATGCTTCTGATGGTTCGAGACCAAAGAGGTAAAGGATAGTAGGAGGGATATCAATATTGCTAACCAGGTTATCGCATATTCCTCCTTGGGTACGATCGTTAAAATAAATAAGTAAGGGAGAGTTAATAAGTTCAGCATACATTTTACCATCGTGAGAAAGACCATGATGCTCACCAAATTCATCTCCATGATCAGTAGTGATAATAACCACTGAATCTTTTAAAACTCCATATTTTTCTAATATTTTAAAAAAGTTTTTAACATAATCATCGGTTTCACGTACTCCTGCATCATAAAGTTTT